>JAABUO010006024.1_pt1 | contig 14031 bp, 16 predicted proteins | sample 5559291 | NCBI WGS metagenome assembly JAABUO01 (sample SAMN10711878, study PRJNA513372) | rock metagenome | isolation source: Antarctica rocks | place: Antarctica: Victoria Land, Finger Mt sud | reverse complement strand
ACTCACCGCAGGCCATAGCGGATCCTCGACAATAGTTGAAGATGTCATCGACCGTTGGCGTATCACAGCCGACGAATTAGCCGATCCGCGCCGCCGCCGCATTCTCCTCGGCCTTGATGATGTACGGGTGGAGGATTTTACGGAGGGCGTTCGCTTGTTTAGGGAACATGCGCGCAACCGTCCCCATAAGCATGTGTAAGCGCAAAGCGTCGTTGTCAAGCGGCGCAAACCCCAGGTCCGTGTAGAAGCTGGCCGCTTTCTCGTGTAGCGCGTCAACCACGACGCTCATGGTTGCCGTTTGGAATGAAATTTCTAAGCATGTCCGCAGGGCATGCATCATCAGTAACCAGCAAAGCCGGGCGCCCTGACATCGGTTATCTACGGCCAGGCGGCCAACGAGGATGGCTGGTAAGGCAGGGTACGCCTGCGGCTTGTTACGACTGACCTCGTCCAACTCCTCCAAGCCGATTGTGTGCGCACTGAGCGTATAGTATCCAAGCACACGGGCGTTGCCCATCTCCGGCGCCAATATGGAGCACCGCGCTAGCTGTCGCTTCACATCCTGCTTGACTTTGGTCTTGATGTAATCGTCGAGCGAAGGCTCGCCGCACGAGAAAGCCGCCCGGTCGTGGTGCGACGCGAGCGGCTCGATGACGATGTGCGTGGGGTCCAGACCGAGAGCCCGCAATCGAGCACTTTTATCCGTGGGATTTGCCGGTTTATCGGACAGGTTCATGCAATTACCCCTTACCGATCCCCCATAACGGCATCGAAGAACGCAGCGGCTTCTTGCGCGCGTGCATTCGGCGCTGGCGGATTGAAGATCGCCGCTGTAAAGGCGTGCGCATGCCGCGCGGCGACCTGGGTAACCTCACGCTCGCGGATTGTGCGTTCAGAGCGCTCTTGGATACTCGCCGCGACAAAGTCGGTGAGTGAGCGGCCTTCCCCAGGGCGGCGGCGTGCTCGGCGAGGCCCTTGAGCTCAGGGGTAGCCCGCGTGGCAAGACGCTCACTCCGGCGCGGACGCGGCGCCTCCACGTTCACGGCATGGGTCGGTTCGACGTGCCGACGCTTCACAGGCATAGCCATAAATCTCTCCCTCCCTAGCGGCGCGCACGACCGCACATGCGCCCTTTTGTCCTACCATCAATGATGTACGCCAATTTGGTACACAAATCAAGAAGCCATCTGGATACTCAACAATCTGGTTGGCAATGACTTGTCGTATACTCAGGGTGATGCTCAACGTTTAGACGATGGATGAGAGCCCTATGGCGCAGCGTGAAACGGAACACATAATATATCACTACCTTGTCGAGCGCCCGCATCCCTGGCGCAGGCAACTGTCGTTGCGCGGACGCAATGTAACGGTCGGGCAGTTCGTGGCGAGTATGCGTGCCAATAACCTAAGTCCCGAGGCTGCTGCGGACAACTTCGACGTACCTCTGGCACAAGTCATGGAAGCCTTGAACTACTATGAAACGCACCAATCCCTGGTCAATGAGGAGTTACGCGAAGACAAGCGCCGTTTGCAGGCCAAGGGGTATGTGATTGAGCCTCCAGTTGTATCTCGATGACTGTGCCTACAGCAAGTACCTGCGCCACATTCTCAGCAGCGAACCGTACAACCATTACGTCGAGATACCACATGGGCCGCTCCTGTCTAAGCGGCCTATGAGGCGCGGCGCGTGAGGACGGTAAACGCGACGCGCTACGTGACGCCGCTGCGCGAGGGCGGCTCACTGCCGGCGATCGTGGAGGCCGACGACGATGGGCTCTACGTGCTCAAGTTTCGGGGCGCGGGGCAGGGACAGCGCGCGCTCATCGCCGAGTTGCTGGCCGGCGAACTCGGCCGCGCGCTTGGGCTGCCCGTCCCTGAACTCGTCTTCGTCGAACTCGACCCCGTGCTGGGCCGCTCCGAGCCCGACCCTGAGATCAAGGCGCTGATCGACGCCAGCCCCGGCCTCAACCTGGCCCTCGACTACCTGCCGGGCTCGCTCGACTACAACCCGCTCCTGGCGCCGCCGCCCGACCCCACGCTGGCCGCGCGCATCGTGTGGTTCGACGCTTACACCACCAACGTCGACCGCACCGTGCGCAATACCAATATGCTGCTGTGGCACAAACGGCTCTACCTGATCGACCACGGCGCCGCGCTCTATTTCCACCACTCCTGGGACGACTATCTGGCGCGCAGCCGCGCGCCGTTCCCCCAGGTCAAGGACCATGTGTTGCTCCCCATCGCCGGCGATATCGCCGAGGCCGACCGTGCGCTGGCGCCGCTGCTGACGCCGGAGGTTATCCGCGACACTGTCGCGCTGATCCCCGACGCCTGGCTGCGTGACGAACAGCTATTCACGGGCCCCGCCGCGCACCGCGACGCCTATCGCGCCTACCTGGAGAGCCGCCTGGCGAGCCCCCGCCCGTTTGTCGAGGAGGCCATCCGTGTCCGCGCTCGCCTCGTATGACTACGCGGTCATCCGCGTGGTCCCGCGCGTGGAGCGCGAGGAGTTCATCAACGCGGGCGTCATCGTTTTCTGCCGCGCCCGCCGCTTCCTCGGCGCGCGCGTCACGCCTCAGCGTGCGCTCCTGGCCGCGCTGACGCCGGACCTCGACCCTGCCGAGATCGAGCGCCACCTGGCCGTCATTCCAACCATCTGCGCCGGCGGCAAGGATTCCGGCGCTATCGGCGCGCTGACCTTGGCTGAACGCTTCCACTGGCTCGTGGCCCCACGCAGTACGGTCGTGCAGGTCTCACGCGCGCACTGCGGCCTGTGCGATGACCCCGCCGCGACACTCGATCACCTGATGGAGCGGCTGGTGTACGTGTGAACCCGTGACGTTCACAAGGAGCGCGCCGCGCATTATCGCGAGCGCGTCGAGAAAACCAAAACCGCTTGGAAGCATGTAGCTTTCCGCCCCGTGTGGTACAATCGCGTGAGGACCAGCAGCGGTCGCCTGTACCTCCGCTGCCGTTTACGCTTGTCTATAGAATGACACACCTTGAGAGAACCGGGAGGATCCCTTTTGTCAGTTAAGATCCGGTTGCGCCGCGTCGGCGCGAAGAAGCAACCTAGCTATCGCGTCGTCGTGGCCGACAGCCATTCCCCGCGTGACGGCCGCTTTATTGAGATCATTGGTTTCTATAACCCGCGCACCAAGCCCACGACGATCCAGATCGACGCGGATAAAGCGCGCAAGTGGCTCGGCAACGGCGCGCAGCCGACCGAGAGCGTCGCGTCGCTGCTCTACCGCGCTGGAATCGCCGACCTGCGCGCGCCACGCTGGCGCAAAGAGGGCGATGTGCTCCCGCCGCTCGCGACGGACACCGCCCCCACGTCGGCGCGCACGACCATCACCGCGACGCCAGCCGCCCCTGTTGAGGTTGCGGCGCCCGCACAGGTTGAAGTGAGCGCGACGCCCGCCCTTGCCGAGTTGGCCGCGCCCACGCCGGTTGAAGCGAGCACGACGCCCGCGGTCATCGAGGCTGCCACGCCGGACGAGCAGACCGCGGCCGTTGACGCGCAGCCCGTCACGGCCGAGGCGGAGGCGCTAGTGGCGCCTGAGCCAGCCGCCGGCGCCGACACGACGCCCGCGTCGTAACGCGTGGCCGAGCAGTGACACAGTTACGTGAAGAGGAGTTGGGGCGATGCGTGAGCTAATCCTCTACGTCGCGCGGCAGCTTGTCGCCGACCCCGAGGCGGTGCGCGTGACCGAGGTCGAGGAGCGCGCCTACACGGTCTACCAGCTACAGGTCGCGCCTGACGACCTGGGTAAAGTTATCGGCCGGGGCGGACGCATCGCCAACGCCCTGCGCGTGCTCATCAAGACGGGGGCGGCCCGCGATAACCAGCGGGCCGTCCTGGAGATCGTGTAGCAACGTGGCGTCCATGACGGGTACGGGTACGATGGGCAAAACCGGCCGCGATTGGCTGGAGGTAGGCGCGCTCACCGCGCCGTGGGGCTTGAAGGGCGAGATCAAGATCCGCCTCGACGCCGATTTCACTTATGTCAAAAACATCAGGCGCGTCTATCTCGGTCCCGACCGTCGCCCCTACAGCCTGACGGGCTTCTTCCGGCGCGGGCGCTTCTATACTGTCAAGCTGGACGGCGTCGACACCGTGGACGCGGCTGAGGAGTTCCGCGGCCGCGCGGTCGGGGTGCCGCGCGCCGAGGCCCCTCCGCTCCCCTCCGGCGCCTTCTACGTCGCGGACGTGCTTGGCCTGCGCGCCGTCACCACCGACGGCCGCGAGCTCGGCACGGTGGCCGATGTCATCGTCACGGGCGCCAACGACGTCTACGTCGTGCACGGTCCCCTGGGCGAGTTGCTTATCCCCGCCATCCGTGATGTCGTGGTGGAGATTGCTCCCGACGCGGGCCTCGTGCGCGTCGAACCGATGGCGGGCCTGCTTCCAGAGTCGGGAGTCGGGAGTCGGAAGTCGGAAGAGAGTCACGAGTAACCTATCTTGGAGAGTTACATGTCGCGCTTCCCGACGCTATCGACGACAACCACCATAGTCCACCGTCCCGACTCCCGACTCCCGACTCCCGACTCCCGACTCCCGACTGTAAATGCATATTGACATCCTCACCCTCTTCCCCACCGTGTTCGAGAGCCCCTTCGCGCATGGGGTCGTGGGGCGCGCCGTCGCGCGCGGGCTGCTCACGGTGGCGCCGCTCGACATCCGTCTCTTCGCCACCGATAAGCACCATTCCGTCGACGACTACCCCTACGGCGGCGGCGCGGGCATGGTCATGATGCCCGGCCCGATCTTCGACGCCGTGGCCTCGCTCGCCCTGCCCGAGGGGACGCCGGTTGTCTTGATGACGCCGCAGGGACGCCCCTTCTCGCAACAGGTCGCCTACGAACTGGCGGCGCACGAGCGCCTCGTCCTGCTGTGCGGCCACTACGAAGGGGTCGACGAGCGCGTGCGCGCGCGCCTCGCGACGGACGAGATATCCATCGGCGACTACGTGTTGAGCGGCGGAGAGATACCAGCCATGGTCGTGACCGACGCGGTGACGCGCTTGCTTCCCGGCGCGATGGACGAAGAGTCGGGGCGGGAGGAGTCGCACGCTGCCGGTCTGCTGGAGTACCCACAGTACACGCGCCCCGCGAGCTACCAGGGACTGGACGCGCCCCCTATCCTGCTCTCGGGCAACCACGGAGCCGTGGCGGGGTGGCGGCGCGAACAGGCGCTGCGCCGCACCTTCGAGCGCCGGCCCGACTTGCTAGAGCGCGCCGCGCTCACCGAGAAGGAGCGCGCGCTCATCCGGGCGTGGCAAGAGCAAGAAAGTCGCCCTTGACAAGGGCGAAAATGACGCGCTATACTATCAGTGCCGTGAACAAAAACGGGTAATGCCGGGAGCGTCTCGGAGCCCCGGGGCCTCGCCGAGATAGCTCAGTTGGTAGAGCACGCGACTGAAAATCGCGGTGTCGGCAGTTCGATCCTGCCTCTCGGCACCAAGCGGAAGTGGCTCAGTGGTAGAGCATCTCCTTGCCAAGGAGAGGGTCGCCGGTTCGAATCCGGTCTTCCGCTCCATTAGAGAAATGGGCTTTCCGCGCTGCCGTTGAGCGTCGAAAGCCCATTTCTCTTGTGCGCGGTACGCGGTACAATGAAGGGCGCACGCTGTCAGCCGCCGCGTCATCGTGACGGCAAGAGGCGTCATTGTCCCACCAGGCGACGTGGCCAAGTGGTTAAGGCGGGGGTCTGCAAAACCCCTATCGCCGGTTCGATTCCGGCCGTCGCCTCCAACTCCTCTCCCCGACCTCTTATCCGTCGTATACTGACGGTATGGACGAGCCGACGTGGCGGAATGGCAGACGCACGGGACTTAAAATCCTGCGGGCGCAAGCCCATGTGGGTTCGACTCCCACCGTCGGCACCACCCTCCTTCCTGCTATCCCTTAGGGCACATGCATTATTGGACACAGAGACTCCGCGTGCGAAACGCGGGCATCTCCACTAGGACCGCTGCGGTCCCAGTAGACACGTCGTCGGCCGATAATGCACGAGCCCTGCTATCCGCCAATCCCCACGCGACGTGTATGGCATGGCCGGGTACACTGTGGACATGATTGACGAGGATGCGTACAACGAGCATAGGGTGGGAGTGGACGAAGACACGCGCGACCGCGCGGCCGAGGGAGTGGCGCGCGACCGCGCCGCCGCGTACGTCTTGCAGCGCTACCACCTGACCAGCCTGCGCGAAGCGCAAGAGAAGCTGTCTCCCGCGCAGTTCGCGGGCGTGACACGGCAGATCGACCAGGTCCAGGACCAGATCATGGGCCGCGCACGCCCGACCGCGGCCGCCCTCCCCGCTGCCACGCGTGGGATCGACACACCACTCGGACCTATTCTACCGGCCACCGGATTGCTGCTCGTGGCGATCTGGCTTATGTTCGGGCTGGAGGCGCTGCAACCGGGCGGGGCGCTAAATCCGACGGACCAAATGCTGGCCACGCTCGGCGCCACGACGCCGGACATGCTGACCACGCACCAGTATTGGCGTCTGCTCGCCGCCTGCTTCCTGCATATCGGCCTCGTGCACATCGTGACCAACTCGCTGGCTCTGGTCTGGCTCGGCAGCATAGCCGAGCGCTTCTACGGATCGCTGCGCTTCCTGGGTATTTACCTCGCCACGGGTGTCGCCGGTAACATCGCGGCGGCGCTGCTGGAGCCGGGGCTGGGCGCGGGCGCGTCAGGGGCCATCTTCGGGATTCTGGGGGCCATGCTGGTCGGCTCCTGGCGCAATCGCGGCGTGATCGGGGCCGATGTGTCGCGGGCGCTCTTCGGTAGCCTGGCCGGCCTGCTGGCCATCAACATCGCCATCAGCTTTATCCCCGGCATCAGCAAGTTCGCCCATTTCGGCGGACTGCTCACGGGCGGCGTCCTCGCGCTGCTCATCCCCTTCAGCAGCCCGCGCTACCCGCGCGCCTACGCCCTCGCCAGCAACGTCATCAGCGCCACGCTCATCGTCGTCACGCTGGCCCTGGGCCTCACCTACTTCGGCGCGCCCTAGACCGCTGCGCGGGGCGCCCTCCGCGATTGTGAGACGCGGCCTGACCTTAAAAGGTCATGGCAGGAGACGGACCTTGCAAGGTCTGCTTGGAGGCGCCCCGCCGCTTACGTCCGCTTGGTAGATGCGCCACATGTCCAGTATCATTAGCTGACAGCGCGACGCCTCCCACGACTCTGGAAACACACAGAGGAGTTACTTGTGAGCATCACCGACCTACGCCAAGAGTTGCGACAGGCCCGCACGGACGCGGCGGAAGGCAAGACCGCGGAAGCGGTGCGCCGGCTCGACCGTGCGCTACAGGAGCTGGAGTCGGAACGCCTGCTGACGACGGCCGAGGCCGCTGATCTCCTGGATGTGCGCTCCGAGAACGTTGTCAAGGGATGGAGTCGCCTTGGATTTATCCACGGCGTCACGCGGGATGGCCGCACGCTGATCCCCCTCTCGGAGATCGAACGCGTGCAGGACAGCGACCAGGTGCGCGCGATTCGCGCCTCCGATAGGGCGCACGATGCCTCTGACTTCGGTACCGAAGACGGATTGACGGACGAACAATTGCGTGACCTCTCAGCTTCCCGACCAGGGACATTACCATGGCAAAGGCGAAGTAATACATAGCGCGTCGTATAACACGAGAAAGCCCCATGCCTACTCAAATTAAAGCCGTCATCGACACCAGTTCGCTCGTCCCATTCACATTGCGCCGGGACTTGCAGCAAGCCGCGCAAATTGGCCTGTTTACCGCCATCTGGTCGCCTTGGATTATTGCCGAGCTTAACCGCGTCTTAGCGTGGCGCTGGATTAAGGACAGAACAGGGGGTGATATTTCCACCGCTAACGAGCAGCGATGTAGCTTGGCGGCAAAACTAATGATGGATTGGTTATTGCCTACGTTTGACGTTGTTCTGCCTCTTCCACCATATCCGGCTGCATGGGATACGTTGCTTGATGACTGGGATCAGCCGATTTGGGCCGCGGCCGTCGTCGGCAATGCTCAGTACGTCGTTTCCGAAAATACACACGACTACCCTCCGCGTCAGGCTGATGGGCGTTTCGTATACCAAAGCATCGAGTACCTTTCCGCACGGGCCTTCTTGCATCTGGTTGATGGCGGATAATAACATGTTAACGGCAGGGCTTGCGTGCGTTGGCGTCGTGCTCGCCGGCGGCGCGAGCCGGCGCATGGGACAAGACAAGGCGCTGCTGCGGCTCGACGGAGGGGCGACGCTGCTGGAGCGCACGATCACGCGGCTCCATGATGCGGGGCTGGAGGAGGTGACGGTGGTGGTCTCGACCCCGGAGCGCGCCCGTTCTCTTAGGGCGGCCGTGCCCGTCGCCGGCGTCGTACCGTTCCTCACCGACGAAACGCCCGGCCGTGGTCCGCTCGGTGGCCTGCACGCCGCGCTCACGGCCTATCCAGGGCGCGGCGTGCTGCTCGTAGCCTGCGACATGCCCTGCCTCGACGTCCGCGCGCTGCGCCTGCTGTGCGCGCCTGACGCGGCCGACGTCGTACTGCCGCGACTGGGCGGACGTGACCAGCCGCTGCACGCCCGCTACGGGCCGGCCGGCCGGCCTGTCGCCGCGCGCCTGCTCCGGCAGGATCGCCTGGCGATGCGCGGCCTGACGACGGCGCCCGGTCTGCGCGTGCGCGTCGTCGACGACGCGGAGTTGGCGCGCTACGGCATCCCCGCGACGGCCTTCGCCAACGTCAACACACCGGCCGACCTGGCCAGCCTGGGCACGCTCCGTGACGCCGATGGCTGAGACCAACCCTACTACATCGACCGATGCGCGCGCGGCCGTCGCGCGGGTGGGGCTCGCGGACATCGGAGCCGGCGAACCTCGGCGCGTCGCCGACGAGAACGATCTGTGCCGCCTGTGGGCCACGCGCGCCTTCTCCGCCGACGACCTGACCACGACGGATGGCCACGCTGTACACGTCGTCTACCCCGGCCGCCGCACCGGCACGGGCGGCCCCGACTTCCGCGACGCTATCCTGGCTGATGGCGCGGGGAGGGTGCGCACGGGGGATGTCGAGGTCCATCTGCGCGCGCGCGACTGGATCGCGCACGGGCACCGCGCCGACCCCGCGTACAACAGGGTGACGCTGCACGTCGTGCTCGACGACGACGGCTCGCCGTGCCTGCGCGCCGACGGACGTCCCGTGCCTGTCCTCGCGCTCGGCTCGGCCCTGGCCGTCCCGCTGACGACGGCGGACGATCGCCCCATCGCGCAGCCCTGTCGCGTGGCGCCAGGGCTGACGACGGACGCGATACGGGCGATCGTGCGGCAGGCGGGCCGGACGCGTCTGGAGGGCAAGGCCGCTGCGCTAGAGGCGCAGATCGACGGGCTGGGCGCCGAGCAGGCCCTTTTCACGGCCCTGCTCGACGCGGCGGGCTACAGCCGTAATCGCCGGCCCTGCGCGGCGCTGGCCGAGCGCGCGCCTATCGAGCGGCTACACGACCTGCTGGCCGGCAAGGGCACGCTCCGCGCTGAGAGCATCGCTACGGCCGTATTGCTCGGACTCGCCGGTTTGTTGCCCGCCGACGCGCACGATCCACTCACCCGCTTGTGGGCCGAGTATAGTGATCTATGGCCGCTGTCGCCCCTGCGCGGCGACGTCTGGGTGCGCGCGGGGGTACGCCCCGCCAACCGCCCCGAGGCGCGGCTGCATGGCATGGCCGTCCTTGCCGCCCGCTCGGCGCGCGACGGGCTCGCGGCGGCGCTGCTGGCTCCCCTCGAGCGCCATGACGCCTCAGCCCTGGTCGCGGCGCTGGAAGTCCACGTTACAAGCGCGGCGCCTGCCGCTGTATCCGGCTCCAAGACGGCCAAGACAGCGCTGATCGGACACAACCGCGCCGTGGAGATGGGCGTCAATGTCGTGATACCATTCGCGCTGGTCCTCGCCCACACGCGGGACGACGCGGCGTTGGAGGAGCACGCCTGGCGTACGGTCGAGCAACTGCCGCTGGGCGAGGACTCCGAGCCGCAGCGCGCGGTCCTCGCTATCCTGCAGGGCTCCGGCCATCGCCTGCGCAAGCCGGGCGCGCTGGACGGCCAGGGGCTGTTGCATCTCCATAGCGCCGCCTGCGGCGTCCAGGCCTGCTGGGACTGCCCGCTAGCCAGGGGCGCTCCATCTCCATTCTTCATGTCACTGACCAAGCGCGCGACATCCTCGGGTGTGCTGTAGCGTCGCGCAAGATCGGGAAGGGTTAACTGCCCCTTACGCGCGCGGTGCAACAGACGCACGAGCGGCGTGTCCCCGATGTGGCGGGCAAATCGCTTGCCCTGTTCCTGTGGCGAGAGATCGTCGAACGGACCTTCCGCACGAAGCGCGGCCAGTGCCCGCGCGGTCTCGCTCATGAGTTGGTCGAACACACCCGGCCATCCAACCGTGGGGAACGCCTAGTCGAGCCCCGCAGCGGGTTGGAACGTAGCGGGTTGGAACCGCTCTGGCGCGAAGGGCGCCAGGTCGAGGGGGGCGGCCTTGCCCTGGAGCAGGTCCGCGACCAGCGCTCCGGAGTAGGGGCCGAGTTGCAGCCCTGACGCGCCGTGGCCGGTAGCCAAGTACACGTCGCGTAGGCCGGCCGCCGCCCCCAGGATGGGGAGTTTGTCGGGGCTGGCCGGACGCAACCCGACCCGTACCTCGCGCAATGTGGCGGAGGCCAAACCGGGGGCCACGCGCAGCGCCTCGCCGAGCGCTTCGTGGACACCGCCCGCGGTGACGCGGTCGTCGTACCCGGCGTCGTCCTCGCGGGTGGCTCCGGCCACGACCCGATGGCGCGGGAACGTGAGGATGTAGTGCGCGTGGAACCCGAGCACGATGGGCCACTGGCTCGTCTCTGTCTCGCCCATATCCAGATGCAGGATCTGACCGCGCTGTGGGTAGACCGGGAGCGCGACGCCCAGCGTCTCCGCGAGCCTGTTCGACCACGCGCCTCCCGCGATGACGACGGCGTCCGCGGGAACGGCGCGTCCATCCACCGTCACATGGACGCCGTGGGCGCCGTCGCGCGTCAGCGCGGCGTCGCCGTGGAGGATGGTCGCGCCGCGTTTCCGGGCGGCCCGTCGAAGGGCGTCGCGCAGCAGGCGTCCGTCGACCCGCGCCGCCCCCGCCACATGAAAGGCGTCTTCGATATGGTCCAAGGCCGGGAATAGGTCTCGCGCCCCCGCGGCGCCCACCCGCGAGACCGTGCCGATGTGGCTCACGCCCGCCAGTTGACGCTCCTCGACGAGGCGCTGGACGGCGGGCAGGCGCGCCGCTTCCTCGTCGCTGATCGCTACAAAAAGGGCGCCGGTGACCTCGTATCCCGTCGCTGTCTCGCCATCTTCGGCCAGGTTCGCGAGCAAGGTCGGGTAGTGCTCGACGGCCTTAAAGGCCAGCGGAAAGTACGCCGCGGGGGGCGTGACGCTGGTCGCGGGGGAGATGATGCCGGCGCCCGCGGCGGTCGCCTGGCCTCCATCGGCGCGATCGACCAGGGTCACACTGAGCCTGTTCCGCGCCAGGTGATAAGCGGCGCTCGCTCCAACTATCCCGCCGCCGATGATGATCACGTCGCTCATATCCATTGTCCGTTTATACGTTTCTCTGCCGCGTGTCCGTGTCGTGACGCGGGGTCATCCTCCAACGGGCTCGCCGGCCGCGACGCGGCGGAACAACGCGGCGTAGCGCTCGCCGACGCGCGTCCATGCCATCTCCTGGCCGTACGTGAGCGCGCGCTCTTCGGTGTTGCTCCGAAACACGGGGTCGTCGAGGTAGAGGTTGACGCAGCGCGCGATGCTCTCGGGGCTGTCGAGCTCGGCCAGCAGCCCGCGCCCTTCGGCCAGCGCCTCGGAGGCGTAGACATAGGGTGTGCTGACGATAGCGCGGCCCAGGCCCAGGGCGTAGGAGAGCGTTCCGCTGGTGATCTGGTTGCGGTCGCGGTAGGGCGTGATGTAGACGTCGGTCGCCTGCAGGTAGCGCACCAGGTCGTCCAAGGTGAGATATTGGTTGACGAAACGCACTTGCCGCGCGACGCCGAGCTCGCGCGCCAGCGCCGTCAACTCTTGGCGGTACGATTCGCCCTCGATCTTGCGGATCTGCGGGTGTGTCGTGCCGATCACCAGGTACAGCGCGTCGGGGTGGCGGGCCACGACCTCCGGCATGGCGCTGATGACGTTCTCGACGGCCTTGCCGCGGCTGAGCAGGCCGAAGGTGCAGATGACGGTGTGGCCGTCCAGGCGCAGCTCCTGTTTGACCTCTTCGCGGTCGCCGCGCCGCACGTTCGGGACGCCGTGCGGGATAGTCACGAGACGGTCCGGGTCCACCTCGTAGTCCTCGACCAGGATCTTGGCCCCGACGTTGACCATCACCACCGTTGCGGCACTGCGATCGCACAGAAGGCGCACGGCGTCGCGGATGTCCGGCCGCGGTTGCGGCAGCACCGTATGCAGGGTCGTCACGATCGGCTTGTCCAGGGTCGAGAGCAAGGCCGGCGTATAGTCGTCGATTGGGTCGCCCCACACCCCGAAGAGGCCGAACTCGTGCTGGATCGCGGCGACAGCTCCGTCGGTGCGCGAAATAGCGCGGCCGATCTCGGCGTAACTCTCGCGGTCGCCCTGGTCGATTTCCCAGCGCACCTGACGCGGGTAGGCGTAGTAGGACCCAGGGTCAGTGATGGCGGCGATGCGGGCCGTGATGCCCACCTCGTCCGCGCAGACGGCCTCGAGCAGGTCGCGCGTGAACGTGGCGATGCCGTCCTCGCGCGGTGGGAAGGTGGCGACGACGTCGATATCAATAGGCGCCAAGGGTGCGTTCTCTCCGACATTGTCCTCAGTCATGGGCGTCTTCAACCTCCTCCTCGGCGGGAGCGGCAGCTAGGCCATGGGGCTTATCGTCGTGCGGGGACAGCGCCGCATGGGGTTTGCCGCGTGCCATGCCACATGACCGTGCGTCGTATGGGACGCGTGCCACGCACGATGCACGGTCACGTAGCGCTGATGGTACCCACCAGCATAGCATGTCTATACTGTTGTGTGCGAACGGACAAAAATATAACGGGTATGTGGAGACGCCCCATTTATCGACTGACGCTACACTCTTCTGTCGCGGGCGCGGGGCCGCCCTTGGACGCCGTGCGCCTCGATGTGATCGTGCCGCGCCTACGCGGGCGCGCCGAGGCGATCCGCCAGGTGCTGCGTACCATCCTCGAAGGCGCGGCGCCGCGCCTGATCGGCGTGCTTTCGGGCGTCTTAGCTGGCGGCGGGACGGGGGGCTGCGCGACGCCTTCCTGCTCACCCTGCCCGTCCTGTTGTTCAGCGGTCTCGTCATGCTGCTCGCCCTGCGTACCTACGCGTCCGACGTCGTCGCCGCGCTAGCTTCGACCGAGCAAGGGGCGTCCGGGCGCGACGCCGCTGCCCACGCCGACGCCCACGCGTGCCGCGGTGATCAGCGCGAAAAAGTAGCCCGCACCCAGACTCATTCGTAGCGGTACGAAACTTGATAGATTGGGAGCAGGCCCCTATGAATACACGCGCGGCGGAAACACGGCATGCGCCCCGTAGCAGCGGCGACTTTCATGGGGGATGGATATGACGCCCACGCAGGGGCAGCGGGATCGGTATTTAGAAACGCTGGAGCGGTTGCTGGCGATCCAGGCAACCGCGCTCACGGATGTGCTCGATCAGGCTAGCCAGCGCGTAACCGAGACCCTGGGGGCTGACAAGATCGGCGTTTTCCTCCACGAATTGGCGCCCGAGGCGCTCGTCGCCGCCGGCGTCAGCGATACACCGCTGGGGCGGCGTGAGCGGGAGATCGGACTGGACCGTTTTCCCTTCGACGCGGGTGGGCGCGCCGTGGAGGCGTTTCGGACCGGCGCCCCGTATACGACGGGGCGGGCCGACCAGGACCCCACTCGCATCAAGCTAAGAAATGAGCAGGGGCGCTTCTTTGGCATCATAAGGGTGTAGAAGACCTTAGGAGCAAAGGAGCGTCCCTATGACCACGGTAGCAGATTTGACCCAGGCGCTGCAG
>JAABUO010006023.1_pt1 | contig 14032 bp, 20 predicted proteins | sample 5559291 | NCBI WGS metagenome assembly JAABUO01 (sample SAMN10711878, study PRJNA513372) | rock metagenome | isolation source: Antarctica rocks | place: Antarctica: Victoria Land, Finger Mt sud | reverse complement strand
ACCCACAACCCCTACTCTTTTACGACTCACTGCATAGCATCTTGAAGTTGCACATTGACTTGGTCATGCATCGTGCATTTCTTGTTTTGCATAGCCTGAGTGTATGGAGGTTTTTCCATCCCTTTTGTTCTAGCTGTGAGAAATGTTCTGCACTGTGGCCAGACATTAGCTCAACTCGCTTTGTGCACCAGAACAACGTCCAGATGAGCAGCATTGCAACAGGCAGTTCTTGCATGGCTGCTATGCATGACCTCATGACTGCCCAGTCTCGCGCACGGCAGCAAATTTAGGTGTGAGGGTTTGTGCTTGGAGCTTGGCCCTGGAAGTACATTATAAACCGTGAACCCTTGTGTGCAGCCTGTGGTGTTGTACAGCTTTGATACCAAACTTGACTAGTGCTTGCACAGCCTATACTTGGACCCTGACAGACTGACAGCATCTTGTCACATTTCACATCTTCAAAAGCAACTTGGCAGTAACTTGGACAGCCTAGCTATGGACCCTTTGGTAGCGTGCTTGTCATGCAACAAGGACAAACATGCACATACAAGGGACGTGCAGCAATACCTTGGTAGTTGTCATGTTGATGGAATCCAGAAACTCCCTGGCGCTCTGAATGTCCTCTCCAGAACGTGCGAAGCTCAGACTGATGAAGTCCACCTCAAACTCAACTGACAGGTCCTTGATGTTGGATTTATCCTCGTCAGTCATGATCGGGAGATCATTCTGAACGTTGTTGAGGGTGTCTGAGCTGCGCTCTGTGTGGAAGATGGTGACCAACCCATCGAGGTTGGCATGATTGTTGGCTGTGCAGTATACATCATCGCCCTCAATCTTGTCAACCTGCAGTGTTCAACCTTGTTTGAGCAAAGACTTGTCTTGCATGTCAGATGCAGACAAGGCACACTATTTTATTGTCTGTAGCTCAGTCAGCCACTTTCAGACCGCTTTCCCTTTGAGATTGGACAACAATAAGCGCTTGTGCATGCAGTACAATGCGTGCTCATCCTGTAAGCTTACCTAAGCTTGCAACAGGTAAATCTTGACGCATGTTCATTGTCATTCAGGTGTCATGACAGTGTCAATTTGATGTGTAAAGTCCGAGAAAAGCATCAATGTAATAGCTGACCAAAAGACAAAGCAGCATGGGCCATGGCAGACGACCTGAGTGAACACTCATATCACCTTGACGCAGATTTTCTGCGACACAGCTTCGCTCAGCGCATGGAGTCTGTACTTATACCTCATGAAACATTGTAAGATGGATGATAGCAAGTTCACAGTGCGAGCGATTAGCTGATACAACAGGATCATGTGCAAACAGAGCCACTCAGCACTTGTTGAGATTGACCCTAGGGCACAGACACACTGACACGGCATCAGACTCGAGCTTACTTTGACGTATAGAGATGAATCTTCTGAGCCAGTGACAAGATAGCGGCCAATGAAGATCATGTCGCCCTTCTGGATCATGCTGGTGAACTTGGGGTAGCTCACAGGCAGCACTTCATCTGAAGGCTCTGCCTCTGGATTCTGAGTAATGATAATCTGCAATTACACAAACAAGTACGTAATCAGAGACGAGCTTGCAAGTATGTAAATTTGTGCAGGCTGGGTGAAAGCGCTGAAAGTGTGACGCATTTTGAGCATAGATGGCCTGCACTTTGTACATACAGCAGCCAAATTGGAAACAAATCTGCCAAGTTGAAGTATGAAAACGGACAGATTAGGAGTGATTGACAACAGCATAACACCTGACACTCCACTTTTTGGGTTCATGTGAGTTGTTGAGCTGCATGCATGACAGTGATGTTCATGTGAGTATAGACCATGTGGGGAAATGACAGGCTAGCTCACAGTATCCGCATTGGAAGGGGAATCTGCTGCCCAGGGTTGAGTCAGCTTGACCCAACAGGTGCTTTGCCATGATCAGCAGTACACATCTAACAATGTATGCTCTGTGCATGCTGAACATTGTCTGTGTAGATTGACTGTGTTGAACAAGCATACAAGCAACAGCAAAAGTGTGCACAGCAAAGTCTTGAAATGTAGACCACATGTGATTTAAGTATATGCACCTTCTGGCCTTCCTTGACCTCCATTTGGTTTACATGCTCTGGCCAGCCCTTTTCGTCAATCTCATGCTCACGCATGACCATGATTTCTCGTCCGGTTGTGTCCAACATGACTGCACACAACTTGCGAGTCTTTCTCATGGCTTCATTCAGATTTCTCAGTGACAGCCGGTGAAAGTCAAGGGTTCCCCACTGCGCCAAAAACGCAAAATGTGAGTATCAGAGGACACGTCTCTTGTTCACACAGCTTATGACGGCGGCACAGGCTGAGGCTGTACAAAGGTCTATATAGAAGCCTTACTGTCAGGTCACACCGGGCACATGTAGCCCCGGCTTGAAGCAGCAAACACAGGGTCTCCACATCTTGACAGCTGGGTCCGATAGTGACAACGACTGCATGGCAAAAGGCCGAGGTCAGTCCGGTTCGTTGCCCATGCCATAAACGCTTGTAACAGTCGAGAGCGCCAGATGGAATTCCCAGATCTCGTGATCCACAACGGCAGAGATCACATCAACATCGTCGGGATCGGAAATGTAATCCCGTACGTCACTGACGTCCGCCTATGCGGGTGTGCCACTGAAGTTGCAAGATACTTGACTTGGCGAGAACACAGGCCAGGCTGCGGATGTACCTTTGGTAGCTGTGAAGTCAGCCTCAGAAGGATCGGCGGGTTCCAGCAAGCTGCCCAGATGCGTCTGTTTCAAGAAGTGCGTCTTGGTCACATACCCCATCTGCCCTCGGCTTGGCATGGTGGGTGACGTCTATCTATGGAACAAACGATGGCACCCGACCAAATCCGTGACGGAGACCGAACAAATCCGCTGGCAAATTTGTGTGTTTTTTACTGTTGGCTCACCTTAGCGCTTCGTGAAGACGGTCAAGAAGTTGGGACCTCTCTGCAGTTCGGTTGCGACCCTTGTCGTTCGTCTAGCTAGGGCCGGCCCGAGGTCCGCCCAGGGCTTTTCGATCCTGGTCAACCTTACCTCTACTACAGCCTCTCCAGGGACAATTGTCGCGCAAGGACTTGTTCACAGTCCTGCATAATGAGGCAAGGCTTGTCGCAGCTGCTGCCTCGGTTGGAGGCTTCATGCTCGACGTTGCTGCAGAGAAACTCCGGCGCAGCATGTACCAGTCAGTTTGCGCTGACTGCCACCGGTCGCAGAGGCTTCGCTGATGATGCCGATCTTCGCAAGACGCCTTTACATGCCTTCCATGTGGAGAACGGTGGTAAGAGCTTCCGTGCAGAGCTGTATAGTAGCATCCGTGGCTGATCCCGTGTTGTGGATCGTACGTCTCTCTTTTTCCACCGCAAGTCTAGCCATCGTCCTTATTCCGCCAGCCTTCTTGCGCAGGAAAAATGGTGCCTTTTGCCGGCTGGTCAATGCCCATTCAGTACAAAGAAAGCATAATGGACTCCAGTATCTTCTGCAGAAAGAACGCTGCCTTGTTCGACGTCGCACATATGTGCGGGGCCAGCTTCAGGGTGCGAATGTGCTTCTGCATGCGAGTACACAAATCAATGTGGCGGTAGTCAGATGCAGAAATGCCAGCGGCACAGAACACAGAATGGCTTTTTGGCTACTTGCTGTGCTATGCATAAGCCCATTCTGTCAGGGTACAAATCCAAATGGCTGACGCCATGCAGGGCAAGGATGCTGTAGAGTTCCTGGAGTCACTGATTGTTGGTGATGTTGCAAGTCTTGAAGACCGTACAGGCACTTTGAGTGTGTTCACCAATGACAAAGGTGGTATCATTGATGACAGCGTCATCACAAAGGTGTGTTGTGAGAATATGCATTGCATCATGTTACATATGCTGTGTTGCAGCAGCCAAAGACTTGCACAGAGCATGACTGCAATGCTATGCAAGCATATGATGTTTTGACCATCTACTGATGTCTGTGTCATCAACATTAGCTCATCATAAGAAGCCCTGTCTAGGCATCCTTGTGCACCACCTTACCATCTCATGTTACTGCAAATGTGCCAGGTAGATGGTGAAGACATCTATGTTGTTTTGAACGCCGGTTGCCGAGACAAAGACATTGAGCACATCCAAAGTCATGTCAAGAAATTCCAGGTTGGTGATCTTGCATTGGGCATGGTCATGTGAGGCATCTGCATACAACGTTGCATTGTTGATGGTTGATCCAAGCAGCCCATATATAGGCATGTGGTAGCAAGCTGACACACTTTTCAGCTGCCGAACTGGCTTGTGCTACAGCGACAGCACACTCAGATCCTCAGTAACAGGAAACAATCACGTCGTGACCCGCAGAACATGACAGCATCCTGTGAGCATGATATCATTGTTTGTAAGTATTTTTGCAGTCACAATCGGGTCTTACATGGGTCATAGTTAGGCAGATGCATTGCCACAGAACAGATGCAGTCATGCACTTTGCACATTGGGGACCATGAGGGGAGGGTGAAATGTTGGTGCAGTGTGCAGACATGTGAACTGATAGCTTGGACTCTGCAGGGCAAAGGCAAGAAGGCAGACTTCATCATTCATGATGACAGATCTCTGCTGGCTTTGCAAGGGCCTGCTGCCCATGAAACTCTGCAGCCCTTGCTCAAAGGCTTGGACCTCAACACCTTCTACTTCAGCAACTTTGCCATTCTGGACATAGCCCGGATCCCATGCTGGCTCACACGCACAGGGTGAGTCACTGCTGGGAGGTCGCCTCTCCACATGGACCTCTCCTTTCTGCGAATCTTGCTTCTCCTTTTCCCCCTTCTGCTTTTTTCCTCACTTTTGCCCCTCCCTCTTGTCTTCCTTAAATTTCCTTTCCTCTGCTCTGCCTTTTCAGACTTGCCTGGAAGGCATGCTGTCTGATCCTGGTGGTCTATCTAAACCCTTGATGGGCTGATCAGAGCCATTCTTGCTGTGCATGTTGCCTTCACAGACCTCAAAATCACCCCTGCCAGCTGAAATGCAGAAGGGTACAGATGGACCGTCCATGTGGTTTCAGCCCTCCTGCATCTGATCAAGTACCATTCTATGACCTTGATGGCACGCTAGGATCATGCATTGAATGTGCAGCACAACACGAAGCTCCACTAACTTTTCAGCATGACAGTGGGAATTTGCATTTTTTTGATCTGCACAGATACAGTGTGCAGCAGGTGTTTGTGCCCAGATATGTGCCCCATGTTTGTGGCAAACATGCACTGGTCTGGTTGGTAACAACCATTGCCACAGTCTGACTTGCAGAGGTTGATAATTGCAGATACACTGGTGAGGATGGGTTTGAGATTTCAGTGCCAGACAGCCACGCTGTGGAGCTGGCGCAGAAGCTGCTGGAGAGTGAGCGAGTGAAGCTGACAGGGCTGGGCTCCAGAGATGCCCTCCGCCTTGAGGCTGGCCTCTGCCTTTACGGTATGTAACTGTAGTAATGCCTGGTTGTACGCATCAAAACCAAACTGTCAAGGCTGTGCTGTAGGGATGTCCTCTGTTTTGCAGCTGGCCTCTGCTTGTCTGGTATGTTGCTGTAAGTGACCAAGTTTGCAGCAGGAGTAGTACTAGAAGTAAATGGTGGCTGACCAGGCTGGTTGGAGGTCCCCTCAATATTGAGACTGGCCTCTGCTTGAGCAACAGAAATGTTCAACTGCAGCAGGTGATTGCATGCCAGAACAGTCTCTCTGCTGAAGGCTGATCAATGCACAGCAGGGTTGACCATGAACATGAATGCATTACAAAATGAGATGCCTGTTTTGTGAACCTGTTGCAGCCTATAACGACTGTATATCCAATCTTGTGTGAGTTCGCTACAGTATGCACAGAACTGTGGACAGTACGTGCGCTCTTCCTGCATGACTGACTATATATTTAGTCCCCTTCATGATAGTGAATGTGTTTGCCTGCAGGTAATGACTTGAATGAGGACATCACTCCCATTGAAGCAGGACTCAAGTGGACCATTGGCAAGCGACGCCGTGATGCATGTGACTTTCTCGGAGGAGAGGTACAGTCAGAATTGAGGCCTGGGCATATTGTTGTCGGCCTGCATCTGTGTTTCAGCATACTCGTGTCATGGGCATAATCTTGTTGGCATGCATCTGTGTTGCAGCATGATGGTGTCATGCAAGATGTAGTTTGTGCATGTTGGTGCTGGCTGGAGTTGTTGAATTGCATCTGCAATTGTTGCTCGATGAAAGTGCAACTTGCGACAACCGCTTTTGAACAGAAGTATTCCTGTTAACATCGTCCTTTGCAATTTGAGTTGAGTCAGGATCATCATGCAGGTGATCAAGAAGCAAATGGCAGATGGTGTGTCCAAGAGGCGAGTCGGCTTTGTTTCCAAGGGCGCACCTGCACGCCAACACAGCGAGATTCAAACTGCAGATGGTGAAACGGTAAGCTCATCTGACATCTGCCCTTAACCAGGCATACACATCTTTTCAAAGAGCACAAACAAGGCAATAAGCCATAGCGGCCATGCATAGAGTACTTGGGAGACATGCCACAGAAAGTGCAATCAGCGTGAGGCAGCATCCACAAAGGGGAATAGAGCTCATGCGCATGTATTTGTCTGGTCAAAGCGGACAAAGGTTTTGTTATAGTACTTCAGAGCAGTATGCACCAAGGCCAACTTGTGGAAGATGCAACTTCTGGAAGATCTTCAGCTTTGATTGATTCTCACTGCAGGTTGGAGAGATCACCAGTGGTGCGTTCAGCCCAACCCTGAAGAAGAACATTGCCATGGGGTATGTGGACAAGAAGCATGGCAAGGCCGGCACTGAGCTCAAGGTAGTGGTGCGTGGCAGAGCCAATGATGCAACAGTCACTAAGATGCCATTTTCTCCCACTACCTACTTTAGAGGTCAGAAGGACCCTGCTTAGAAGCAGACCGGCATATGGGTGTTACTCAGGGCAAAGATGAACAGTGTCAGCAGACTGAGAATCAGGTCCTCATGATGACAGATTGAGTTGTATGTGGCAAGACGGCGCTTTGTACCACATGATTGGTCAACTCAAGCTGCAGCATGGAGAATGCTAGTGTTGCTGACTAGGCCTGTCAAGTTTGCAAGTCATGACCTCTCCAAAAAGTTGCCATTTGGCAAACAATTTTGAGATTGCAATTGTGCCGCAGCAGAGTGACTGTGCACAAGCCTTGTATATTGTATTTGAGAGCAAGCCTGTTGCAATGACTTGCACCTGCAGACGTGCTGGCAAGCCAATGTTACATGCTCCTCATTGCGTAGCTCTGCAGTGCGTCAGTCCATAGAATTCCGGTTCGATGATCACTGGCCACATGCCAGCTCTTCCGTTCATCTTCTTTGTCGTGGAATTTTGCAAACAATCTGCAGTGATTTGTATCGCACTTTCGTAAAAATCGCTACTTGGCAGGACTCTTGCTGCTCATTACCGTACATACGCCAACATGCTCGCTACCTGTACGGGACCGACAAACGCGGGTTGTCTGCAGCGCAAACAGGTCGAGTCGACGGGCTGCATGACTTGCCTGTGTCGCCACAGGCGCCGCAAGACCTGACAGTCAGGCAGCAACTGACTTAGCATCTGTGTTCTGTTGCGTCAAGCAGGCGTTACCCTTTTCGTCTGGCCCGGGCGCTGTCCGATCTCGTACATGCGTACGCGTGATCACCGCGTCTAGAGAGTCAGGTGTGTGCAGGCCAAAAAATGTATTGACACATAACACTCTATGCGGTTCGAGCATTTGGAGCATGTACGTGCAGAGAAAACAGCAGCGGTTCGGCCTTTCGACCGCAGACAGCTGCTATCAGTGCCAGTCCTCGCAGCTGTGGCTGGCGTGCTATTGCGACAGCCAGCATGGGGAGCCACAACAGGTACATTTTGCAAGCAAATATTTTGCATGTGCAATCCAACGCCTTGGAGCTGAACCATGTCTTTATGCAGTTCCACCGAAACGCTGGCAACACACATGCAAATTACAAATCAAGTCAATGCCTCTCAAGGAGGCTGAAGTTGGCTACAGCTGCAGAGATTCAAGCCCATAAGCCTATGCAGGTGACAAGGCACTGCGTGAAGAGTTGCTGTCAGCCATCAAAGCAAACAAGTCTGACGAAGAGGTAGAGAAGGCTTTGCGGGCTCTGTCAGATCAGAACCCTACAAGAGCACCAGCCAAGTCAGACAAGCTATTTGGCAAATGGAAGCTGCTGTGGGCTTCATCCAATAGTGAGGTAGCAAAAGCTACACGCAGAAACCCTCTGCCATCTTATAGTGAGCAGCGCATAGGTGAGTCACTGCCATGTGAGATGCTGCTTGGTGAATGAAGCCTTCCATGCTCTTCATGGCCCAGGCAGACTCGGCTTTGAAATGTACATGACTTGTGAGTGATACTGACAAGCTGCTGGAAGGCCATCAGCAAGTTGTGGTCAGAGTACTGGCTTGCTGCGTTCTGCAAACCTGTGTGCACCATAAGACCTGGCCTTTTCAAATCTGGACCATGTACATTCACCTTGTTTTGCAGGTAAGAGTGTGAATGGTTGACTGCAGGTGAGCCTGGCGGTGAGAAAAAAGAGCGAGCAGCAAACCTCATCAACATTGGCAATGGTGCAGTTCAAGTGTACCTATCTTCTGCTGCCAAAGAAGATCCAAAGTCCGATGATACAGTATTGATTGGGCCCCCATTTTACCTGGACTTGAAGATAGCTGGCTTCTCTCTACCTATCCAGGTATGCTTGCCACACAAACCTGGGGACAAGCTGTTTGGCAAAGCAGTGAATGCCGTGCTAGCTCATCTGCAAGCATGCGCACCTCTAGTATTGCAGTCATGCATCTTGTCTATCTCTGCTGTTGACAAAGTTCATCAGCATGCATTGTTCAGCATAGCCTGTTTGTGTGGTCGCACGTTGTTACTCAGGTAGTCACTCACGACAAAGGTGCAGTCTTGTGCCCCACCACAGCGTTGCTTGGCAGAGAAAAACTGAGCACCTTATGTACGTTGCTGCTCTGTCACTTCTGTCACAGTTGGCAAAGCTATTTCATGCTGTGCCCTTGTTTCTCTCTCTTGTCATAACATATGTTTATGCAAGAGCTGTCCTAACTGCTATGGTCCCTTGCAGAACACAAAACAAGGGTTCTTCCTTGCCATAACAATCTTTGTGACATCGTAAAAAGCGTTAACATTGCTATGTTCTTTGTAGAACACACAACAAGAGGGAGAGCGGAAGTCACTGTTGGGAAGTGAGCAGAATTATTACAAGCAGCTGTATCTTGAGAACTCTGGTCAACCTGGTGATTTGAGAATCAGTGAGGTTACGTTTGGTGACCCTGCTGCACAAGGCAGCATTTTTGTGCATGAGCGCATCTGATCTGCGGAATGTATGCCTGTTTTCATGCAGCCTAACAAGTTGACATTGGTAGTTTGCCAAATTTCAGATGAAGTGTCAAGGATGAGCTGCAGATGCCACAGTGTTGCTGCCCACGTTTCTGCCCAGCTGTTCTCCTTGGCTCCTGGCACAAATCATAATGCCAGGCGCTGATTTCCAGAAGACGCTCATGTCAGTGCCATGCTGACTGTTTGACAGCAACCCTGTTCCTGCTAATGACTTGGCAAGTACTGTGACCATACGATGCAGAGCACCTGCATATGCACCGGTTGTTCCAAGCATTTGCACAAGCGAACCCACCAACACTGCTTGGCTGGCCACTGCTTGGCTGGCAACATATAAATTGCCAGCATGCTAATACTTTGGTGCACAGCAGATATGGCAGCTTGCAACTCCAGTATGTTACAGGCTCTTCAGCAGAAGAAGGTACAGCTATATAAAGAATGCCTAGAAGGCCATCAAATGGGGCCTGTCATTCTTCTTCAGACTGAAGCGCGCGCTTAGGTACCCCTTGAGCTCAGGCTTGAGAGCGGTCAGCAAGGCTGCGTCAACCTGCAGAAAGATCACAGTGTCAAGGACTGATGGCAAAACGGAATCACAGTCAAAGGTCTTGGCTGTGACGACCAAGATGAGCACATCCATAGCAATCCCCAGGCTTAGTGTGTAGACTGCTTGATCAGTAGCTGGCATCACTCAGAGGGGACACCCAGGCTCCTCCCCAAGGACTCAAAGGTGAAGAATGGCAGCGTGATGTCACTCCAGAAGTTCGGCTGGAACGCTAATATGCTTTGTCTCACAACATTGGCAGCAGCAGGTATTAGCAGTGTATCCTTCAATGATGCCACAGCTGTGCCAGCAGAGGGAACAATAGCTTTCTTCAGATGATGCGCAATGCTTCACATACATGCAACAATAGTATCATCCTTATGTGCATAAAAACACAATAGAAATCCGGGCAGTGCAGAACTTGTGGCAAGCGAGTTCAAAACATGCATCAGGCAGAAACCCAAAATGGGCTTGCAGTCGAGTTTACCTTTTTCTGGTTCTCAACATACTCAGGGCTGAGCTCCTTCTTCTCATCTGTCTGAGCGCCGAAGAAACCATCCTCACTCTTCTTCATCTCTTTCTTCTCAGTCGACTTGAAGTAGGTGTCATCAAACTTGCTGACATCGACTTTGCTGATGTCGACCAGTGTGCTGGTAGCAATGACATATGCCTGCAGCAAGTGCTCAGCATCAGCCCAACACCAGTTCAACAACACAGCTGGTGTCTGATGTCTGACAGTGCAGCTTTGCACTACTAGAGTGTAACTCATGCTGGGCAAGCTGAATTGAACAATGATGTCTGCTGCATTACGCTGAGCCTGTTGATCCAGAGGCGAGCTAACAGCTGATAAGGTAGGCTGAGGTCTGCACCTGGTTGACACGCTTCAATGGCACTCCATTGACCTTGAAAGGACCAGTCACCAGTAGCAGACCAGACTCTTGCTGCCGCAGGAAAACACATCGCTTTCCCTTAAATCTGCCTGCCAACAAGATCAGCACTGTACCAGGCTGAATGCTTGCCCTCAACTTGGTCGGCTTCTTGACGGCTTTCCTCTTTAGAGGCTTCTTGACATCATCTGAGCCAAAGCGATCGAAGTCAGCTAGGTTGTATGCCACACCCAGAGCAGCTGAGTCAGCGCATGGCGTTGCTGCTGTTAAGCACCTGCGGGGTAGAATTTGGGAGCTTTGCTGGGTGCCTCCTCGGTCTTTTGCTTCTTCTCGTGCTTTGGGAACTCGCCATTGTTCTTTTTCTTGAGGAAGTGAATTCCTCTCCTCTTGTATGACCTGCTGCGCCCGTGGGCGGAGATGCCCCTAGCCAACTCCTGGACCATTGTGTCCAGCCCTATACCCCGCTCAAATGGAGTATGGCAAAGGGATGCAAGTCCGCTCAGGAAACGCCTTAGACAGCCGCCTTAGGGTTTTTGGTTTTGCTGCACCGAAACCATTTCTGTCCTTCTTCTTCATGGCTCTACCTCTTTCTGCTTTAGACAATTTGAGTGATGAATGCGCAAGGTTTGCTGCCCGCATTTTGCGCCCAGCAGGTTGATAGAAGGCAGATACCGAGGGACCTGCGACATGGCCTTGCAGGCCAAGGTGAGATGGAGAGGCCGTCAAGTCTATGATAGGCTGTGATCAGTGTTACTGGTTTGATTGATATCGCAGTGCGCAGGATCTTCTGTCGTCAGCTCTAGGCGGTGATGTGACAGATTTGCAGGAGGTGCATCTTTCACACAAGGTAAAGTAGACCGCGGGCATGCAGCGTTGCACGGGTTTAGGTCAGTATGTACTGGAACACTGCCTGAAGCCAGTCTTGTGTTACAGGGCCTCGAGGATATTACCGTTATTGGCTCAGCATCGAATGTAGTGAACGTGAATGTCTCAGTGAGTCTCATGAGACCTCACAGCGCTGTGCAAATGATTGCCAATGTTTCTGATCTGAGGCCTACTGCCGCTGCAGTTCAACAAACTGGTGTCACTTGACGGAGTCCAACTGGTATGAACTGCAGCTGCCAAGCTCCATGCCACAAGGGTGTTGTGTTGGTCATAGTCGCTATGTGATGAATCCCTGGTTTCTTGTTGCTTGCAGCTGTCTCAGCTACAGCTGTTGGACCTGTCTCACAACAAAGTGAAGTCTCTGAAGCCTCTAAGCAGTCTTACAGGTGAATCAAAAACATGCTTGCATATCTCAGTTCAATCTGGCAGCAGCACTGATTTATTAACTTGATTGAGAGCAGGCCTGCAGGTGCTGAAAGCCTCCCATAACAAGATCACACAGCTAGCTTCACTGGTTACCTGTACAAGTCTGAGGGTATGCCTTCTGTTGCAGCTTGATTGCAGCTTGATCACCACCATCAAATTCACCAGACACATGCCTAGCGTTCACAGTTTTGCTGAGATCCCATCCTCAAAACCAAGCATGGCCGGACATAGTCTTCCAGTGAAGTGAAAGCCTGTCCCAGTCCTATCTGCTATTGACCTGTTGTTGACCATTTCCATGACCTGTATGACTGACTAAGCTCATTGCACCACTGGGACTGCATATCATTGCGCCTTAGCAACTTGTGCCAACTGGTTTGCAGCAGCAGCAGCAAAGCAGCTGAAAGCGCATACATCCTTGTATTGATATCGCAGGAGTTGTGGCTGCAGCATAATCAGATAGCCAGTCACTCTCAGCTGTTGTCTCTCACCACTTTGTCATCACTGGCTGTGCTCTTCTTGGCTCCAAATCCTATCTGCGACAGCCTCAAAGAAGACCACAGGGCAGCCACTGTTTCTGCAATACCATCCTTGCAGGTTGACCCTGCATTGATCACAATTGTCAGCATTCACCCATGGTGGTAGAGACACTGCATGACCTGACTGTAAGCATAGCTTGGCTTGGCACCTCCTGAGCCTTTGGCAGCTATGCATGGCTCTTTGGTATCAGGTTACAAGGTTCTGCCACTTTGTATTTCAGCATTAACCAAAGGCCTGGGGCATGAGCGTCTGGATCACACGCTCATGCAGGTGCTTAGTATCGGCCTTTTGTGATCTTGGGCAGCGGGCTGTCACATATGCATGATGCACATGAGGGCTCATGCCATGCAGGTACTGGATGGTCAAGCAGTGTCAGAAGCAGACAGGACAGGGGCAGCTGCCTACAGCACACAGCAAGCCCAAATGCCATCTGCAGACTTGGATTCTGCTGCTGTGCTCGAGCAAGACACCACACTTTCACCAGCAACATCTCTTAGGACTGGCCGGGCAGCCGCAGCAGCGTTGCCTTCCAGAGCTAGTCTGCCGTCTTCACCTCAGAGAGGGCTGCAGACCTTGAGGATGAAGAGCACAGGCCTGAGGCAAAAGAAGAGCGGAGATATAGGTGCAGTAGGCAGGGTGACTGGTCAGAGGACTGGCAGCTCTGATATGTCCACAGGCAAGCCTCTGCTGTGCTTGACATGGCAAGTGCCACATGATACATCATACTTTCAGTCTGAGCTCCGTATCAATTCAGCACTTCGACTGTGCACTAGATCTTCACTCATGCACTAGATCTTGACTCATGCACTAGATCTTGACTCATGCACTAGATCTTGACTCATGCACTAGATCTTACCTCATGCAGCAGCGTACCGGCAGCACTGCGCTCAACATGCATTGCTGCGGTACCTTTCAAGCAGTGTTAGTATGGTCCACACCATCCTTGTCAAATTGGGTTATAACACAGCCAGCACTTGCCATGTGCACAAATAACTGACTCAAGGCAATGTTGACCTACAGGGTTCGACAGTATTGAAGGTCAGCTTCCAAAGTTTGACATTGACAAGCATGGGAACAGGCTTGACAAGCCCTTGGATCCCTATGGTGAGACTGTGCTGCTGCACATTGATGCAAAAAGCTCTGAATAACTGGTCACAAGTGCCTATCAGCCTTTTGATTCAATGCCAAAGGGCAGGCTGATGCCCTTCACACATTTGTTCACAGCCCATTGCACATGTAGTCTGTCGCCATCAATGGTATTGCACTTTGTTGCAGCCTTTATTGCTGTCACTGTCAGTGTGACATCACGCCTGACGTGGACAAATTGCCATTGCAAGCACTAGCTCTCACCTGTGATA
>JAABUO010006022.1_pt1 | contig 14032 bp, 20 predicted proteins | sample 5559291 | NCBI WGS metagenome assembly JAABUO01 (sample SAMN10711878, study PRJNA513372) | rock metagenome | isolation source: Antarctica rocks | place: Antarctica: Victoria Land, Finger Mt sud | reverse complement strand
ACACAGTTCAGGAAGGGCTGAGTAGGTCTGCCTTGCATTTTCAAGATGGGCTGCAAAACTCTCACCATCCACCAAAATCTGCATGGGTCGACTTGCACTTATAGCAGGCCACAGCGCATAATTTTGCACGTCATAGCCAGTTGGCTTGCAGTGATAAAAAGACAAGGTAGAGAGGGCAGGTGCAAACAACAGATTCGATTGACACTGCCAAAAGCCATGAGTGCTTTAATGTTCCTAACCGCTTAGGAACATCTTATACTGTTCCCTTCTTGTTCTCAAAGCTTGAGCGGTCTTGTCAAATCTTGGGCTGGAAGTTCCTATATTTGAGAAAGCTCTTATGACCTTCTCAAATAAATCTCACACGGCACTGGATATGTACCAGCTCCCCCAAATGTCAACCACACCTCTTTGCGGCCAGTCCATGCAGCCGCATTGGCCTCAATTGTGGTTGCCACTGTTGTGCCAACAAAAAAGCTTGCATCTGCAACTCGCTGCAGTCGTTGTACCCTGCGCTAGCTGCAGAGTATGACACTGCAAGGAATGGTGTTGGGCCTGAGCAGGTCCTGTCAAGGTCCAACAAAATGGGCTTCTGGAAGGATGCAAGCGGGCACACCTGGGGACAAAGTCCTGCTAACCGAACTAGGCCAGAAGAAGATAGACGCAAGCGGGCGGCAATCAGCCAGAGGTCTAGGCTCAAGCAGCAAGCCTCATCTGACTTGCTTTGGCTGTGCCTTTATGGCAGTGTGTATCCCTTGTGTATGTGTTTCACCTTGTGCCCTTGTCAGATTGAAATTGATGCTTTCTAACAGGGTAGTCAGTGATGACAGCCTCTCATTGCAATTGACTCGAAGTTACAAATGTCTTATCACAGATCTTGTTGGGTGTTTGACATAACTGTTTTGAAGCATTACTTGACTATTCACTCAATGTACACATACCATGGTTTTCTGTTTTCTCAATTTAGTTTTTTTGTTGTACCTTGTTGGCCTTGTTTTGTTTTTTAGCATGCAGTTTTGTGCTGTATACATCCCTGAGGATTGCACAGCGTATTGACAGAGCAGTTGCCACAAGCATTTCTAAACTAACAGCAAAAGCTGTAGATGTGATGGTTCTGGCTCTTGTGACTAAGGTTTGCATGCTGGACTGTGCAGAGCTTGCACAATGAGCAAGTCTGTTGGAACTGACTGGCATTGCTTGCACCTTGAGCCTTGACACTGCAGGATCCAGCAAAAGGTCTCAGGCTGTCTGATGAGGTCGACCTCGACTCCATGGCATGGCTGACTTCAGGGGTTGCAGAAGTAGACCCGCCCTGCTCATGCAAGCAGCAGCCCTAAGGCTTGTCGTCCCCCGGAGTTTCCCAACGGCTGGATGCGTCTCATGCTGAACAACCACTGAGCATTCAAAAGTGAGTGAATAGCACCTTCCATGACTACTGTAACAGCTGCATTGCAAGCTTGCTTTGTCAAACATTGCTGGACTCAGTCATGTCACCTCCTCTCGATGCTGACATGACTGCAATGACAGTTTGTTCCAGCGCAGCCACAAAGAGTCTCAGGTTGTGGCAGGGAGCGCCTCGTGTAGTGTCTTGATGATCTGTCATGATCTGTCACAGCTATATCATTGGTGTCATTGCCTGCATGCTGGATGAAACAGTACTTGTTACATGTCAGGTTGAGTTTTAAGAAGTACACTTTCACCTGCAGGTGGGAGTGATGCCATGCTTCAGACACAGCAACAGCTCAGAGAGACAAGGAAAGGGCAACGTTGCCTATATACTGACATGCAGGAATGATCTTTCAGCTTTACTAAACCCAGCCCAGGAGGGCCATCACGGCATGATGCTGCTGGTGCTGCTGCCCAGCGACCAAGCTGGCCCTGTGTAGCTGTTGCCCCACAACATCACCTGCCCTGCATACAGTGAGTGTAAAGCATATGTTTTGCAACACATGAGTGATTGCACTGCATGCCATTTTTGGTGTGCAAGAAGCGCTCAGCATAGGACCAACCACACAGTTGACAACAACACTCATACACTACTACAGCTTAAAATCAGCTGCTCTTTTTTTGATTCCGTCTAGTTTTGTGGTACACGCAGCACCTTTGACAAAGATGTCTCGACTTGCTTGAGCCTTGGCATGATGATTGAAACATATATGGATGTCATCTGCAAGTGTCATTTGAGCCAGGCCAGTCAATGCCGGAGCCCTGGTGTTGCAATCCTTTTTGTATGTTGCATGCTGCCTGTGACCTTGCACCTTGTTTGCACCAATGCTTTGCAGCGTAAACGTAGCCATTGCTGCGTACAGCATCACAGCCTTCTTTGTGCTTGTTGTCAGGTCTTGCAAGTGGAGGCAGCAGCCAGGGGTGCTCTGCCTGCAAAGCCTGCACTGCACAAGCCACTCAAATGGCCCGCCAAGCTCCTCCCAGACCTGCACCTGGTGATTCAAGGCCCTCAAAGTCAGGTACGGCATGCTCCTCTGCTAGCTCACTAGTATTGCTGGTGACATGCAGCAGACCCTCACATGGATACTGGCTGGCCTCTGGTTGCAACACCCCTAGCCACAATGCCATGGCCTGCCTGAGGGTCAATAAGCATTGGGGGTGGCACAAGCTTGCATGAGTGAGGTTTTGATCACCTGCAACCATGCAACCAGGCATTTGGATTGCTGTATGCCATGCTATGAGTCAGGGCACCATCTCAATCTAAAGCAGTATCCGAGCACCTGTGATGTCTGAGTGTTGCCTGGTTTGAGGCACTGCTTGCCGCTCAGCAGACAGCTCACAGCAAAATATGCAGAAGGCAAAGGAGCAGAAGGGCTGTTTATATGAACAAGACCACTTTCCGGAAGCGTTTCAAGCATTATTTGTGATAACTCATGCAAAGGCAGTTGGAATTGCTTTGGCTTCCAACTTCAGCTGCGTTTGATTTTTGAGCTCAGCGTTCAAAAGGAGCCAAGTACTGCAATACGTAGATCTGATGTGATTGACCAAGCTTCGTGGCAAGATAGCACATGTTCACAAGCTTTTGCCAATGCAGGCACCCTTGCAAGGATAACCGCCCAGCCAGAGGCCTGCCACACATGCACAGACAACCAGTCCTTCATCTGCAACCGCAATCGTTGATCCCAATGCTCAAAAGAGGGCTTCCAAGCCTGAGACTGGCAGCCACAAGAGTACCAGACGAGCTGCAGAGGACTCATCCAGTGTAAAAGCCAGGTCAGCCAGTAGGCAGCTAGCAGGATATCATTTTGCCCTAGTCTGCATGCTGGCAAGAATTCATTTCATGCACATATTGTACTGCTCAGCATATCATGTAATGGCAGAGCGTGCTGTGACACAGCACCTCACAGCACATCAAGGCACAGCACAGCACCTCACAGCACAGAACTGCAAAGCACAGCAAAGCACAGCACGGCACAGCACAGCACCTCACAGCACGGCACAGCACGTCACGACACAGAACAGCACAGCACGGCACAGTACAGCACGACACAGAACAGCACAGCACAGCACAGCACATTTGGCACAACATTGGCACAGCATAACGTGACATGTTACCCTGTTTGTAGTGGTGCAGTTGAGCAGCATGGCACAGCACAGCATGGCACAGCACGTTATGCACAATATGGCACAACATTGGCACAGTATAACATGGAGTAGTGCAGTTGAGCAGCAGTCTCACTGTTGCACAAGCATACACAACTGCGTGATTGGGCATAACCTGCTTGCCTGACAGGTTGTCCAGCTCAAAGGATGCATGCTGCAGAACAAGCCTTGCTTGCGGTGTTTGTCTCAGAAGCTTTGCATGGGATGCATTTGTAGCAGGGGTGCCTTGTGAGGTGGTGCCCAGAAGTATGCATATGATGCAGGGACGCTGCAGTGAAGATGCGTAGAACAGGAGCCTCGGAAACTGGGATCAACTGTCACTGATACCCATTTCAGCCTCAAGTCTGTGCATACAGTAGATCCGTTTTCAGCCTGGTAACCCAATGCATCGTCTTGCATGCATATGGCGAGGCTCAGATAATCTTTTTTCTGCTCTTGCATGCAAGCTGTCTACAGAGACTCGCACCTTGTTGAAAAATTTGCAGCATATGCATGCGTGTGGTGCAGCAAGCACATCTCCCATGCCTTGTTCCAGAATCTGCTGCAGCTATTGACATCATCTTGAGTGTAGGTACAGGAAGAGCTGTCTTGTGCTGCCAATCTCCCATCCAGAGCAGGAATTTTGGCAGTTGTCGAACCAAGCAACAGTGTGGAAGATTTGACACAGCATGGCATGGCATAACATGGCAAGATGAAATGTTTGCAATTATGCAAACAAGCAGCAGTGTGGACTGTTGCTCCAGCGTGCCTGTCTGGTTTCGGAGCCTCAGGCATTGGTGTCACTTACGCTTTGTGTGTTCGCTGTGTGGGTGTTTGAACCTCACGTAGCGAGGGAGGAACGCCAAGCCCGAAAGCATGGTCACGGGACTGTGCTGCTCGAGCTGGGTTTGGCAACCACCCCACAGCAGGCAAGTGCAAAACTTTTTTGTAAATCTACACCGCATTTCGTCTGCGTCGTCAGCCATAACCTGTATGCAGGCAACCCAAGTTTCCGTGCTTGCAGCACACTCTCAGTCGTGGTTCCTCCTGTTATGGTCTGGCACCACCGCTAAGGAACAAAAAACAGGCTTCTGGTATGTGACTGCACTTCCACTGTGACTTGAAGCGGCTTCAAATTCTCTCTTCAAATGCAACTGCCGAAGTGTGGATGTGCTGGCACCAGGACACTCAAGACTGTGCTGCTGCAAGCAAAGAGGGCAACCGCCCTCAGCAGGCTCAGACATCAGCCTGCTCAGGCCAGAGTTGCAGAAGCAGTGGCATCATGCCAAAAATCGGCATTTGGGAGACAGGCAGATCACAGCCGGCAGCGGTCTGCGCGTGTGGTGGAGTTGTGACCAGTGTCCGTGTGGATTTCCGCACGAATGGCTGGCCACCGTCAAGGACAGGCAGAGTATGGACAGTCGATGCCCTTATTGCACCAACAACCGTCTGTGTCAACACAACTCATTGTTGACCATGGCCCCAGCTGTGGCAGCGTATTGGGACACATCCAAGAATGGGCTAACTCCAGACCAGGTCATCGCACGCAGTTCCACCCGCAGGCACTGGCTCTGCCCAACATGTGGCCACAATTGGCAAGCCAAGATATATACCAAAGTTGACGGGCAAAGCGGTTGTCCTAAGTGCTCAAATATCAATAAAACCTGGAAAAGACAACCAAGCTTGACACAGAGCAAACACCCTGCATTGCTGGAGTTTGATTTTGAGAGGAACAGGAGAACAGGTTTTGATCCTGACGAGATCACGGCAGGAAGCAAAAAGATGGTGCACTGGATCTGTACCAAATGCCCCAGAGGTCAACCACACCTGTTTGTGGCAGCTCCATATGACCGAATGGGCCACAACCGCGGTTGCCCCTGTTGTGCCAATACAAAAGCTTGCATCTGCAACTCGCTGCAGTCGCTGTACCCTGCGCTGGCTGCAGAGTACGATACTGCTAAGAATGGTGTTGGGCCTGGACAAGTCCTGCCTGGGTCCCGTAAAATGGCATTTTGGAAGGATGCAAGTGGGCACACCTGGGAACAATCTCCAACACAGCGCACCCAGCCAAAAAAGAACAGGGCAAAAAGAGCATCCATCAGGTCTAGGCTCAAGCAACAGTTGTAGTCCAACCTACTTTGAAGGTGCCTTGTTGACAATGTAGCGCCCTTGTGTATTGGTTACACCTTGAAAAGCTGAAGCTGATGTTTGGTGTTTGTACAGCATTTGGTCATGACAGGCTCGACATTGACTTGGCTCGACATTGACTTGCCTATTTTATCTGTGTTGATTGGTTATCATGTGCATGTGACATGAATGGTCCATACACTACACTTGTGTTATCTGGTGTTGCAGCAAGCATGTGCAGTGTGGGATGCTGATACAGTCACTGGTCTTGAACTGTGTGGCAAATTGTGTCCTTTCGGTTGAGAAGCTTGACAGGGCCAATATACTTGTTTAACGTGCAGCCTTGCAAATGCGTTTGAGCCAGATCATGTGAGCCTGATCAACCAACATTTGAAGCAGATTGTGACAGTGTTAGTTCATACATGAGCCTTTTGTTTTGCATGGCATGCCTGTAATGATTGATATTCTGCAAGGGCAGTCTGCGCCTGCACTCAACCTCTGGCTTAGCAAACTTGGCCCTTGTCCAACAGCACAGACAGATGACGTAGGGTTTTGCGTGCATACAGCGCATCTGCCTCTGCCACAACTGTGCCCTGCCCACAACTATGCAGTGCAAGGCTGTGCGTGCAATGTGTCATTGTCACTATGCAATGTTGTGAGACCTGCTTGTACCGTGCTGTTGCCGATGGCTTTCTTTGCTAAGTCATGCAGGTTGTCGGTGCAGCAATCAGCTGGCATATGCTAGAGTGCATGCTAGAGTGCATGCTAGAGCCTGGACACCAACAGGCCATTCAACTAGCCTGTCAAACTCCTGCCCTGCCTGTGTCTGGACCAGCAAGTTTCTCAACGTCAGGTACATCATGTATCATTGTTGGCAGTCCTTGCGTATGCTCCTCATGTGCATTGCAGCACAAGCTGCAACGTCATAAGTTTGTGCTCAAGTCCTTGTTTCAGCAGCAAAGCTTTGCAAAGCTGTTAATGCATGTGATTGCATTCATGCTTTGAAGGCTTGATGTCAAAGCTTTGCATGCTGCCCAAGTCAGCATATCTTGCTTGTCAAATGATCATTCATTCAGGTCATGACAGTCACTCCTGAAGAAGCACACCTTTGCATGCAGAAAGTACTGATGCCATGCTCCATACAGAGTGACAGCTCATCAGCACAAGCTATGGCCCAGATGCTGACATGCTGGGTTGATGTTTCAGCTCCCTGGACCTCAGCTTAATGGGACCTTGCTGTTGATGCTGCTACCGGCACAGCAGGGTAGTGTTGTGAGGTTGCTACTCCCCAAGGTCACCTGCTCTGCAACCCGGCGGTGATCACCTCATGAGTACAAGCAGATCTTTTGCAGTTTGTAGGTGATTGAAAAGCAAGCCATCTTTGGTCTGCAGGAGTCCTCAGCATGAATCCAACCTTATCATCAATAAGATCACCCACAAACCTCTACATTGCTCGGCAAAGAGCAGGTGTTGCATTGGTGCGTGCTTCATAGAATTTATCGAGAGCTGTGATACATGCAACAAATTTCAGACATGGCTCACCTTGCCTGAGCCTTGGCATAATGGTGCGCACAACAATGGCTTTTGCATTGAGAGCGTCTGGCTGTCAATGGCTGTCTGCAATGTCCGGAGTGTTTCAATCTGAACCTTGTCTACAACAAGAGATCACAGTGGCATGCACAGTCTGGTTCTTTGATGCAAATGGTTCTGACTCAGTCTCCTGCCTCTGCAGGTGCAGCCAATGCGCCTCAGGCAGGCCACTGACACCTGCAAGGTCCACTCCATACCAAATGAAGCCTCAAGCTCGGTGAGAGCGGGTCTGACCACTCCAGTTCCAGAAGCAGCTGCCATAGCTTTCACTAGCCTATACTTGAGGAGTTGGACACACCAGCTGGCAACAAGCCATTGGCAGTTCAACAGGCTTGCTTCACAGCAGAGGTGAATGATCATCACCTGCATGCTCGCTGTGGCACATGCAATGCAGTGTTGCTGTACAACTGCTGGTGTGAGTCCAGATGTGTCTCATTTGCTTTGCTGCATCTTACCTATGCTGGTTGTTACTTTGGATGTGCTTACTCAGTCATACAAGGCTCTGCAAAGGCAGTCTGTGCCTTTGAGTGGGTGTCCCTCAAGCTTTGGCTTAGTGAGCTTTGCTCTGCTCTGACAGCACAGGCGCATGCTTTGGGGCTTTGCATGCGTACAATAAACCTGCCAGAATTGTGCCTTGCATGGCTGTACACGCAGTGCCATTGTCACCATACAATGTTGTGAAGCCTGCTTGACGCTCATGTACTCTTTTGTTGCCATTATCTCTGTTGTTAAGTCATGCAGGTTTTCGATGCAGCCGTCAGCTGGCATGCTATGGTATAGAGCCTTGACAGCAGCTGGTCATTGACTAATAAGCCTGTCAGGCTCCCGCCCTGCTTGTATCTGCAGTGGCAAGCCTTCCAACTTCTAGGTACAGCTGGTACCCCTTGCTGTCTGGACCCTTGCAGCCCTGCTTCTCATTTTCTTGATTTAGTCACAATTGGCTTATTGTACATGGCATACCCCAATGGTTGCCGTCATAAATTTACATTCCTGCCAAGGCTAAGGCCCTACCCCATGAGGGGGCATCGGCTCTTGTCCCCTGCTTCTCATATGCAGCTTGCTCTGCACTGCATTGCACTGTTTGCAATGCCAATCATCTGTGCTCAAGCTCTTGTTTTGATCCACAGCAGCTGGTGGATATGATTGCATCAAGGGCCAATTGGAGGCTTGGTGTCACTGCATGCTGCCCAGATCAGCAGGTGCTGCATGTCAGGGTGAGTCCTAGCAAAGCACGTTTTTTTGTGCAGATGGCACTAATGCCATGCTCCAGACACAGTGACAACTCAGAAGGGAGAGCTGTTGCCCAGGTGCTGCCATGCAGGCATGATCTTCCAGTTCTCCTGACCTCGCCCTGAGATGGCCACACCGCTGATGCTGCTACTGCCCACAGTAGGGTCACTAAATGTGGCTGATATCCAAAAGCATCATCTGCACATTCCATATTCTTCCTGAGCAAGCCAAAAGCTTAGCCATAATCAGTGGTACCCAGTTGTGGGTCTGCTCAAGGATACCAGCGGTCGTCACTACAAGCGCGCACAATTGCCACAAATGGTCTCAGGCCTGAGGTTTTTTTGCGCTGACAAGCAGGCTGATGCATGCAGGTGCCCTATCACTTTATTCCTCAGCTGCTCTTGTAGTCAGCAGATTAGCCACCAAGGTGTGTGTGGGTTCAAAATTGCCCACTTGTGCCATGACATGTGCTGTGCTGTGTTGTGCCATGACATGCGTTTTGATGTGCTATGCATGTTATCTGTAGCTTGCCGCAGCTGGGCTGCACTGCATGGCACTGAGACAGGCTCAGGGTGAGAATGGGCCTCAGCCAGACCTGCGCATGTATGTCAGGACCTGACCATAATAGGCCTTTGCTGGTGTAGGGTGTCAGAGTTTTCAGAATGCAGCGGCACGGTGAGTTCTTGCAGCAGGTGCTGCACACCATCAGTCAGTTGTACACTAGGTATATCAGATGCAACAGGCTTCCTCCACCCAATATGTTTTTCGAGCAAGCTTCGTACCAGCAGTAACTGTTCTTGAGGACTACTCAGCTTGTGGCCGAAAGTGTTGAAGCCGTTGTCGATGTTGACAGCCAGGCACTTCCACATGTGCAAGATTGCAGGTTGTTCCTGTAATGGTTATCATGAGCTTGGCCTGCATGCAATAGGTGTCTGGCAATGTGCCTGCTTGTTTAAGCTTTTGTTGGGGCTAAGTCTGACTTGCGCATGCGTGTTCAGTCAGAGCAACTCCATGCAGCAAAGAAAACTTCGCAATAAGTCACGCATGTGCTGCGCCAAAAAAAAGGGCCTTTATGCCCGTTGATTACTAGGAATGACAGCAATTTGTGCTGAAGCCATGATGATATGAGCAGTTCGTCTGTGATGTTAGCAATTCGAAATCACCTATCACAAGCGACTGCAATTTTGCGTATGGACAATCTGCAGCTTTGTTGCATAAAGCCACGCTGAGTAAAAGCCACGACTTTTTAGTTTGTCATTTAAGCCTCGGTGTGAGCAGTCCACTTACGTAGTACGCTGTTCTTGCTCAGCAGCATGCATGTCATAGAACAGCAGTTTGTCGAGGTGGCAGCGGGTCAAGACAACAAGAAATGCTACATCAGGCCAGATGCCACAGGCAATTCGTTCAAGCCAGACTCAGTGTTGTATACCAGAGCTAAACTACACATCACACACGACAAGTGGAGGATCACACAAAAATATCCAGTTTCTCAGCTTGTTCATACAGTTCAGGAAGGGCTGCATAGGTCTGCCTTGCATTTTCAAGATGGGCTGCAAAACTCTCACCATCCACTAAAATCTGCATGGGTCGACTTGCACTCATAGCAAGCCAGAGGGCATAATTTTGCACGTCATAGCCAGTTGGCTTGCAGTTATCAAAAGACAAGGTAGAGAGGGCAGGTGCAAACAACAGATTCGATTGAGGATTCACATCCGATATAAGGCTCAGTGATAGAGTACAGTCACAAAAGCTGAGTGCTTGCAAATTGCGCATCAAAAAGCACACAACCTCTAGACATGCACCTAAAGAAAAACAAGTTTCATCTGAACCAGACAACTCCAATTTTGTCAGATGACTCAGCAGGCAGAGTCTATTGCTAACTGGCACCTTGTATGTATACTGGGCAACACTGATTTCTAAACATTGCAGCGTCTCCAAAGCATACATCCGACTCATGTCATAAGGCTGATCTGGATCCACATGGTCTAGCCGCACAGACAAGTGTGTGAGCTGTGTCAAGGCTGTGATACTGCTTGGTGCGCTGTACTTGTCATTTGAATGGTAGTACAGGTGGACCCTATCGTCAGCTTGTTCAGCATCAATGTGGCAACCGTACAGTGTCAGATCTTGCAGACCAGTGCAGGCTGAAAGGCCGCTGCTGTGTAGACCGCTTAATGAACTATGTTTCATTTGGAGATCTAGCAACGAGAAGACACAACGGCAATCGTGTTCTGACTCGACCACTGTATCTGTGATCAGCAATGCTGTCAGGTGGTGTGCTGCATGAAGACTGCTGAAAGGTTCCCCTTTTTGCAGGTGCAGCTCCTTCAGGCATGTAAGGCTTTGAAAGGGCTGAAGGTCAATTCGCGTAGTATGATCGAAGGCCAATATGCAAGAAGAATAAACCTGAAGGTTGACAGCAGCTCCATAGTTGGTGCTGAGGTGCTTATGAGACAGACCTTGCGCAAGACAGACTCAGGGCTTGCTAGTGCTCCTAGCGCAGCTCAATGTACGGGTGTCCACAATTGGCCTCAAAGCTCCTGACAGCGAGCTTGTTTCTTTGCAGCCAGTCCAGAAGCCCCAGCAGAGACTTGCTGGAAAACCGATCGTGTAAGAGCAGATGATTAGAGTTGTTAGAATCTTCATCAAAAGCTTCCTTGAACTGCTTGCAGACCAGTCGAAGACGGCGAAAGCTGATATACTCCGGACCGAAAGTCTCGTGTGAACGTGCGTTCACCTGGTATCTGATGGAAGGAGGCTCTGGTCTGATCTGAGTAAAGATCCGGACAAGCAGATCCGAAGACAAAGAAAACTGAGGCGTCCGCTGGCTCTGCATAGCTGGAAAAGGCTGCAGCGCGACAGCGGCGACAGGAACGTTTCGACCCTGTTTCTTGCCGAAAGTGTCTCAACGCAAGCTCAACCTTGCAAGTGCTTTTGTAAAACGTCACACCTGAGACGGCCCAGGAACAAAGTCTCACCCCGGAAGTCAGAAGATCTCAGGAAAGCCGGCAAGACTCAATTTTTTACGGCTCTTGAAACACGTAGTCAGGGACCTCGGATGTCTGCACTGCCCTTGCGCTATAATGTGCGGTGATGGGTTCGCTGATGGTAGGCTTGGCAGCAGGTGCCTTTTCTTACACAATCTGTGCAAAACTTTGGCAAGTATGTGTGATGCTTTTGAGCCGTGAGCCATTAGCAAGCTGCTTATCTATTCCGACTGGTTTCAGCAGCAGAGGGTATTTTCACAGGTAAAGGGTGAGAGAAAGCAGGCAATTTGCTGTATTCACATGGAACCCACATGGCAAAATGCGTTTGTGGATTCTGTCGAGGGACTGGACAGTCCTGATAAAAGTACCACAATCCGGTCTGATGCGCATTCGACTGGAGCCTAGTTCTGCCGCTCTGCTGTGAGGCGGAGGCTCAAGCGACTGCCCAGAAAGGCCACAAGATCGCAGTCTGGGCTGACGCTAGGGTTGGACCTCATTTGGCCACTTTTGGGCTGTTGCCAGTCAAATGAGCTGATGCTGACCGGCAACGCTTGCACATTCTGCCAGACCTTCCTTGATGCACCTTCGATGATTATTCGGACGACCACACACACCTGCTTGAACCTCAATCCTCCAAGAGCTCTTACACAATGTGCTAACACTGTGGGATCAGCCTATATTTGGCCTGAAGATGCGGTAGGTAGCTGGAGCTCACTCGAAAATCCAGCATGAATGTGAGAAAAGATGGCACAAGCAGACCTAGCAGCATCTGGAGTGCGCTGATCAAGCTGAGACAGGCTGCACCAGTGGTGTTGGCTTGTACTGCAGTACATATATGATGCGCACTTGCTGCTCCCAGAAGTACAGTTGCCAGCTGCAGCGGAGCATGCAGGAAGAATCGCACCTGCACATCCAAGCAATATGCGAACACCATGCAATGATTGCACGTGCAGTCAACTCTCTGCTTGCAATGCAACTTGGGGCTGAGAGCATAGGGAATACTTGCAGCGGTCAGCATAAACGATGGCACAAGCTGCATTGTATGTTAGTGCATCTGCAGCATGGGCAAATTCTGGAGAGAGAGTGGACATGGATGCACACATGGACAGGCCACTATTGCAGCCTGTCTCGCAAGGGCAAGTGCATAGTTTTTTGAGCTGCAAGCCATTGGAACATGTGTCATGCGCAACCCTTTATGACCGAATTATTTTCTTGGAACGACAAAATCTTCACGGAATAACACATAAGTCTCAAATACCTTAAGCCCTACAAAGAGGAACAAGGTCATGATCAAGCCCAGCCCCCCCAGCAAAGGAGGGGTGGGGTCCCATTGCAGCTTGTGAAGAAGACTCCAACTCATCCAGGTGTTGGCAATGGGCAGCACGATCATGCGGTACAGGCTGAACATGCTGGAAACCAACCCTCTGAATGGCACAAAACATAATGAGACCAATGGCATCATAATCAGCGACATCATAGCGCAGCTCACATCTGGCCAACATGTCTCAACAAGCGCTGGTGAGTCTGTAACGCTGTGCATGTTACAATGCACTGCTGGCGCACAAGTGGAAAGATGCTTCCAACATACAGCAATACATCTCATGCTGCATGCACCTGGCATGTGGATGAAGCACACGCAGCCACTGTAAAGCTGGCAGCACCAAGCTCAACTATGGTATGGTATGGTATGGTATGGTATGGTATGGTATGGTATGGTATGGTATGGTATGGTATGGTATGGTATGGTATGGTATGGTATGGTATGGTATGGTATGGTATGGTATGGTATGGTACTGAACTGCTGACAAGTTGCAACAGCCAATACAATTTGCACACCAGCACTGCTGGCAAATGAGAGGTGCGTCATGTTTTCGGAAAATGGCCTCTGCAATGCCCACAAACATAAGACAAAGTATGCATACCACAGGTGCTGTAGAGGCAGCAGCACAGTGCACAGTCAGCAGTCACAGCAGCACTGCAAAGGTGGTAAGCCACAATGGCATCACAGCAGCATCACCAGCAGTCTAAGACACAATTGCGCCACAACAAATCACACCGGCAGCCTGAGACTCAATTGTGTCACAGCAAAACCAGCAGCGTGCTGAGAGCTTACCCATATGAGAGGAAGTGGTCGTACCACAACCAGCGGAGGGCCAACAGCACAATATCTACAGCAGCAATGCCCATGCTGAAGATGACAGCTGCGTTGCTCTCGCCGGCAACAGCAGCTTCACTGAAGTGGGCGTACACAATGCACATGGACACCAGGTTGAAGAAGAAGTCGCCCCAGTCCAAGTCAGAGTCCTGAGCCGCGGGATGGGGGTCTGTCTGGAAGGGTAGGGTGGGGCTGATGGTGGGGCCTGGGCAGGCCACAGAAATTGACCACATTGTTTCTGACATTAAGGCAAGATCCAATTGGGTGACATGCTACGCAATTGTGCCTAACAGTAGTATGTGAGGCCGGAGGCAATCTGGGTGGAAATAAAGGCAAAGAAAGAAGAGTTGTGGTTTGG
>JAABUO010006021.1_pt1 | contig 14032 bp, 17 predicted proteins | sample 5559291 | NCBI WGS metagenome assembly JAABUO01 (sample SAMN10711878, study PRJNA513372) | rock metagenome | isolation source: Antarctica rocks | place: Antarctica: Victoria Land, Finger Mt sud | reverse complement strand
TGTCACCCTGTCTAGCCCAGACAGCTCTGCTAAGCTGGACAGTGTCTTCTCCAGGTATTTGGTCCTGTGATGCATCAAGCGCGGTGGAAGTGCAAGGGTTTGCAAGCTTGATCATGGGCTAAAATGGGGCTTTTGAGCATGCTGTTGAGGTCAGCAGCAGAAGCTGCATGCCGCATGCTCAAAAGCAGTGCAGCAAGCAAGAGTAAGTGCTCCTGATGCATCATCGCTGAAGCTATGATCTTTTACCAATGGACTCAGTGCAAAACACAGACATCACCTTGACAAAAGCAAGCAGCATGTCTTATGAGCTGTTCAACCTTCAACAAACAGAAAGAAGTTTTATTGCCTGTTGTAGCAGAACAGCACTACCGCAGCATTGGACAGCTCCTCGCCACTGCCATCCCCCGCGATTCGCTTCAGGGCTGTCTGGCCAGTGGCGCGATGGGGAACCAGTCCGGTGCTGAGGGAGACATTGACTGGCTCATGAAAGGCCTTGCGGAAGGACTTGTGCAGTTCCCCCAGGTCTAATGGAGGGCTTTGAGATCTGGCATAGAGACTGTTTAGGTCAGACCTAGAGAAATCTGAGTGGCGAGCTGGATTGTCCATCTGCTCGCTGGCTGTGTAGTATCTCCATTCCAGCAGTCCAGCAATGATGAACATGAATGCATTGAACAACAGCAACACTTTTAACTGTGTGTTCATTGGAACTATGCAAGAAAGCCTGCTTTTGCTTGTTGCTGACAAGACTCATCCAGTCACAAGCCTACGTGCACTAAGGAGCTGGGCACATGGCTGTGGAGGCCACTATGGACATTTGCTTGCGAGCAGACATTAGGGAACGGCCTCTTGGGGGCTGCGTCTGAGGGCAGATAGATATGTTGTATGCTGATATGGCTCAGCAGAGAAGTCTGCACTTTCTCGTGGGCACGCAGGAAGTTGACAGGATAGCGCTGCAGCTACATCTACATCTACTGGTGAGACTGATCAAGCAAATACTTCAGGCAGGTGACGCGACGTTCATCTTCGGTTTTTTATGTTGGATGGTGATCAGATCTGATGGTACAACAATATGCTGGTCGTCCTCCGCACGTCAGGTTCTCACACACGGGAGCTGTATCTTGTCTATCAGGCGCGGTGATCGAGTCGCATACGCATGCCATTTATTGCACATTGCAGTGGACGCAAACCTGGACCCAGATTACAAATTTTAATTTGCAACATGGCCAGCTGGGCAAGCGCAGTGCATGCAATCTTGCGTTTCCGGCAGCCTCTGTTCTGCTGCAATAAGCGCTCATTGGGGTGGGTATCACTTTTGCAACCTTCTGCATGTACTGTGGTACGTTTGTCGAAGTTCTGCTCGTCTCGTCCAAAGAAACTCTTGATCACCAAAGCTTGGACGCGCAGCCTGTCCACCTCAGGAGCGTGTGTGCTGCTCGTCTGCACTGACTGAACTACGTCATCACCTAGAGTCTTGTCTTGAAGTCCCAGCTGCCACTTCGAGCGTCAAAGCTGATGGCCTCATACAAGTGGCTGCAGTGTGGTCTCCCCAGATATCTAAGACCTGGAGCACACAAGCTTGAGCTGAAGTGTCACAATACGGTACTGCTGACACCACGATTGTTTTGCTGATTGGAGTCTGCATCTCAGCTGAAAAGTGCAAACCTGCCTCAGGACATGTTTCAGCTGATTTTCACCCACAGCTCGCACGGCAAGGAAGGTTACCTAGTTTCATCAGGTGTGTATGGCGAGATCAAGATCTGGATTGTTTGCCCGATCAAGGGCCTTGAGTGCATATGGCAGGTGAGACGCATGATTCCAGAATTGCAGTTTTGACATATTGTCATGACTTGTCACTTCGAAGAATTCTTGCAGTCTGGCCCTCCATCAGACCGTTTACAGTCTGCCTATCTTCAACTTACAAGCCTTCATCATGACAGCATTCTAGCTGTTGCAGACAGCAGGTCTATCCATTTGCAGACAGTCAGCCAGATGCTTCACCCAGCAGGTATACCACACTTCCAAAACGCCATTGTGTGGCAGCATTCAAGGTCCTCCCTTGCCTAAACTACAGCCTTTTTGGTAACAAACATGCCCAGTACCAAGCTTTGCTCTGACTCGCACATCTGATTGACTTCACATTTAATAGTGCGCATGCAACCACTCAGCAAGAGGTAACCTTGCAGAGGGGCGCCTGTACTCGGTGCAGAATCCCTGGGAAGGTTCTCTGTCTCTAGCTTGGGACTCGAGCGGATTATTCCTGGCAGTATGCACAGCCAGAAGGCGCCTCAGGTGAGTAAGTAACCTGTGCTGCTATCACACACATCTTGGCTACATGACCGCATGCATCAGCATGCAAAACAGAACTTGTAAACACATGGCCCGGTCATGCTTTGGACATGCCGATCAGCTGTAAAGCACATACATGTCAGCCATACCTTCAAGGCTTTTCCTGGCAGTCAAGTGACATGACAAGACAAGCAGAAATGTATCTGTATCCCATGGCGTAAATGGCTAAAAGCACTTGATGCACAGCAGTGGCCAAGCATCACTGCTGACAGGACCTTTGTGCCTGTCCACCATGTGGGGGCCTTGCACCGACTTATACTGAATTATGCAAGCAGTTCACCTCAGGAGAGCTGTCACAGGCTGTATCATGATAAGGGGAGGCACTGCACTCTGCTTGAACCGGCAGAGCACATCCACAAGGCTGTCTTCATGCCTGGGGACCCATTGATGCTGTACTGCACCACAAGTCGAGGTGTCATTTTGCTCAACCTGAGGACTCTCCCTGAGTGCGTGGCGTTTTGCCAAGCAAGCAAACAACAGCTGAGGCCTACTACAGCTGCATACAGAGGTAATGCTATGCGCAAGCAATCACCCCCAGGACCCAAGCACAAGCCACTTTCCTGAGTCATGTGTTGCTCCATCACCTGGATGACTCGTCTGTGCAGGTTTTGGACATGAGGCAGCAGTGTTGTGCGACCCAGAGTGTAAAAGGCAGACTTGGTGTCAAGACCCAATAGCCAGGTATTCAGTCAGTGTCATCATTGCATGCATGGACAAATGGGTCAGCTTGCATGCAGCTTGAGAGGTATTTGATCCAGAGTAGCAAGCTAACTATGATTAGATTCTGATGCATGCTGCCTACTGTGTGCCAGATCTGTACTGCTCTCAGGCCATAAACTTGCTCATGTCAGTGTTGCAGTTCTTGGCTGCCGCCAGTTGTTCCGACCCCTTCTGTACCACGGGCAAGAACAGCATCATGTTTTGGTGCATCTGATGGCAGCAACATGCAGCCCCCAGGGTCATCAGCTAGCAGCGCCAGGCCTCAGACTGATGCACCTGTCAGCACACTCGACAGGCAACCAGAATGTTGCCAAGTAGCTCCTTCACCAGACAGCACACGTCCCTCGCTGCACTCTGACAGTCATGACAGTCAGACTATGGCATGCTCATTGTCATCACGTGCTGCCGAGGTACCAGTGTCTCACCCACCTCATGACCCAGCCATACCCCTGGGGTCTCCTAGGGCTTCAGACAACCGGCAACACTGCCACGGCAAGTCAGCTATGCCACTGCAAGGCATCCAACTTACCTATGGCAGGCGCAAGAGGCAGAGGACAGCGGGCAGTTGCATTATTTTGGGTGCAAAGCAGAAGCAGACGGCAGACTATGCTTGGTTGCAAGGAGCAGATGAGAGCCCAACAGCAGCAGCACGTCATCAGGGCACCCAAGCCAACATGAGCAGCACACTGTGGTGCAATCAGGAGGCTGGGCAGATAACAGCAGCTGACACCAGTAGCAGCGGGGCAGAGGGTCCTGACAACACTGATGGCACTCTTATCTGGCAAGTGCCATAGTCTGTAGGACATGCAGGCTAACAGACATTGCATTGCATATCATCAAGACATCTGATGCAACCTGTTATTTGGTCAGGCTGCCGCTCATGGCTGAAGTCAGTCTTGCCATTGCATTACATGTGGAGCAGTCCTCTGTGAAAAGCGTGGAGGAATGCATGTGAGCTTCCCTGTCTACTGCTTGCACCTGCTGATCTTGAACAGCCTTGACCTTCACACAGTACAAGAACGCAAAGTCAACATCTCACTGAGCATGGTGCAGGTATGCAGCTGAAACAGCTGGCACTGGCCACTTCAACCCAAAGACTGGGCGCTACCATTATGCCTTCAGCGGGCATACACAGCCAGTCATGCAAGTGCTACCCTTGCAGAACGGCTTGCACATTTTGACAAGCAGTCTTGACGGGACGCACAAGCTCTGGACAGTAGAAGGAAGTGGAGTATGCACCTTCACAGCGCCATCAGGAGATGAAAGGATTGCTGCAGCTTGCCTGTCAAAGTGCGAGAGCTTTGTCATTGCAGGCCATTGCAGCAGGTGATTTCTTGTCTGCGCCACGTTTTTCTGGCACGAACTTCTGCTGATTGCAGCAATTCAGGCTTTCAGGACTTATCTAAACAGTACCATGCTAGCTTACGACAAAGCCACGATGCCATTGCTTTGTGCACAATGGAGCAATGGCAAACAGTCTATCCCACAATCAGTGGCAACTTACTGACCCCTAGTGGATGTTTCTGTTGCAGCATCTATGTGTGGGACATCAGAAACGTGCTCGGTGATGCTGGGCTGGTCCCAGATACCAATCCTGATGGGAACCACTGCAGCAAGCTTGAAACTCATGAATGCACACTCAATGCTGTTGCCCTGTCGAGTTGTGACACTATGATGGCATCTGCTGATGCCTCTGGCAAACTTGTGATACGTTTTTCATCTTGTCTGTGATGGCATGTTTGCCGCTTTCAGCACTTCAAATCTTGGCCCTGGAAGATTGTCAACGGTGTACAATGGTTATGGTAAGAGCAGCTACATGGTGTATGCTAAATGAAATATTAACAGCTTGTAATGGCTTAACAGGGGTTTGGACATAACACTTTACTGTCAACACCCAGTGCTGATTGTCATGAGGAATGACGCTATATATTGGCTCACTTGGTTATAAGGTCAATTAGTATGACGCGTTGTCTGTGTGCATGCATGCTGTCACGTGCATCATTGACTGTACCCCTCATGCCCCTGCACCACAAGCATAAGTACCCATTGACTTATGTAGCTGGGTTGATTGTAACACGTTGTGGTATCTGTGATGATGATCTAGCACTGGTAAGCCGATGTGTCTCGTCCACTGCCTGGCAGTGAGGTTCAAGCTTAATTGATCCAATATCTGGCTGTTTGATTGCTGTCTGGCCTGCCTGCTTGCCGCTCCTTTGCTACATCTGCCACAGCTTTGCGGGCTGCTCTGCCTCCTGCGCTCTGATCAAACTTTTGCTGCCTTTGCTCAGCCTGCAATCGTTCCCACCAGCATCATTGGCTGTGCAAGGTTCACAGGTGGCCCTCATGTCACAGTGATCACAAGACCATGAGTATGTTGCATTGCTAATGCTTGTAGTTCCCAGCAGTGCATGTTACAAAGTACAACAAAAAGCTTGATAGTGCTGCAGGCAACACCTACCGCTGCAGCAGCCCTGGCTCGAGCCTCGGGGTCAGAGACTGGAGCTGCTGATGGCTGATTGCTACTGCAGGAATCCTCATACATGTCAGCCCCTTCTCACACAACAGCACGGAACACAGCAGGAGGTATTTAGGTCATACACTTGAGAGGAAATACGCAAGCGAGAGCAGCAGACAACAAGCAGGCAGCTTACTCCATCTCGTCATAGTTACTTTGCTTGCCTCCGCAACAACTAGCGCATGATCCCATCGGCGCAGCTGGCGTTTCAAGTTCAGGTCAAATTGTCTGCGATCAAAGACGACCGGGGTGAACGACAATGCGCACGCGGCAATAGACCAGCACCCGTGCAGTGTGGTTAGTAAGAGGTCAGCGGTCGCCCTGTCCGGCGAGGCCTTGCCCGGGCGCTTACACCGTGCATGGTGCCGTGCATCAAAATGGGCGTTTTGAAACTTTAAGCCAGAGAAGAAGATGCAAGCAAGCCTGACTTTTCTGTCATCACTTGTTTTGGAGCCACAAAGTTCACAGTTGGCTCCAGGGTCAATCTGTAGGTTTGAGCACTGAGGATGATTTAGATGTTAGTACTGGTGTTGGCAACACCAAAACTCATTATGCACCAGAACGGCATCAGAGTGGTCTTAGCAGTGTTGCTGAGTACCAACCCTTGCAACCAGAATGCGTCCTAGCACCTTATCTTTCAGCAGTCAAGCACTGTAAGAGCCAGAAACCCATCAGCAAATTCAGATGTGGATGTCATGGTCTTCATGTCGACACTGGTAGGCTTTTGCCTTTAGCACAGCAGGTGCTTAGGGAGCAATGTCGCTGTTTTGTCCTGCAATTCTGATTCAGCAGAGGACAAACATCATTTTGTGTTTGCTTGTCCTGCGTGTTATCAGGAACAGATTCACAAATATTTTCTGGGGCCCAGCCCCTACACTGTCTTCCTTTATTACCCTACATGATCCTAAAGTCATAGCTAGGTTTTGGAGGGAATGTTTTGAACATAGGAACACCCTGGTGGCGGCACAATCTGGACATACCCTTTAGTTTAGCTTAGAGTGCGTCAGCTATGAACAGTAGCGTTATCGCAAGTGCTCTAGAACCTTTAGGTGACTTTGTTTGACATTTCAGTCTATTGGTCAAGTGGTCATGGTTGGCCCCAACGACCTTTGAAATCTAATAAGTAAAAGAATGAATTAGCAAGTGTACCTGAAGTCATGCTTGTTGACAAGTTCAAGCGGGCATGACAGCGCACACATTGCTGTGTTTGATGGCAGAAGCGCCCACCCAGCCCTGTGGATACCGATTGAGCCACGTCTGTAGACACATTCGTCCTGTGTTGCACACTTTGTGGGCTGCTGTTGACTAGGTCCGCCTCAATAAGGTTTTGAGCATTGCATAAACCATCCAATCTTGAACACCCACATTATGAGTTTGAGTGTGAGCTAAAACATCAAGCTGTGCAGCGCAGACTAGGGACAGGCCTGTGGTTGCCTAGCTACTTGTGATGGTTACTAGGCATTGGCAACTCCTCTGCCCCGTGGTAGTGCACTGTCATCGATTAGCTCATGTGTCTTCAAAGTTGATCATGGGAAGGCTCTGTGTCGGCAATGCACATCTTACGCTTTGTGGTGCTGGTCAATTGACATGGACATCATCTGAGGCCCCTGACAGCCGAGATGACTGATTGGCTGCGCTTCACCTTTGACTCTGCTGGTCCCGTCACCAGACTTCCAAACGGCAGGCTTACAGTGTTCCTGGGGATCTTTACATAGACCCACACCCTACAGGCACCTGTGCACCAGTGCAAAGATCTGCAGAATCTGATGACTTTATGAAGTCATGAGCATTGAGTCATGAGCACTGAGTCATGAGCATAGCACTTCTAGCTCTCAAGCTGCCAGTGCACAGCCTATGTGGCACAAAGTCTTGCTTTGTATGCATCACAGTTTCTACCAATACTTCCTACTTCATTCATTTATGCACTCAAACATCAAATGCATGTCTTCCCTAAAATTTAGGTATGTGCAGCCTGAGTAGCTCCCAAGACCTTAGGGCTCTGTATGTACCAGGTCCTGGTTTGGCAGTCAGCATCCAGCAATAATTTGTGTTGACGTTGATGTGATGTGAATCAGACTGGAGGACTTCCACCGATTTTGCGACTATGACCAGGGCATATGCATCTGTTGCCCTCAGCCCCACAGAACATTATAACTTAGACAGCTTGTCATGAGTCATTTGCCCCAGATGTCCTAGCCAGCTGAGCCTTCTGAACCTCAGTACAAGGGTGCTTCCTTGTGCTGCCTGTCACTCTCAGCGCACAATGATGTCTTCCACTGCACACCTGACTGATGCTCTGTGCATGACACCACCTAACAGGGGTTTTGCTCCTGCCAGCCGTTTGGCATCCGAGTCTCTGCTGACAAAGCTTGAGATTGAGTTTGAGCCTGATGTGATTTGAAGGGTCAAAATGGACATGCTAGCTAGTGCCGTGCCCTTTTACATTTTCTTTATACAATGCTCACGGCGTAGCAAACGCCCCTTTTGCAGCCCTGCAACCATCAATGGTTATTCTCAAACACACATGCAGCCTGGTCTTCTGCATATCACTTTTAGTGCGCACTGGTTTCTGCCAATGCACACCTGACTGATGCTTTGAGCATGGCATCTTGCTTCTGTTGGCCATACAGCATCTGGAAGTTTACTGGCAAAGTCTGAGGATGAGTCTAAGCCTGATGGGGTTTGCAGGGTACGACTGAACATGCAGACTGACGCCGTGACTTTTTACAACTTTGTTTCCCATTTCCCATGGCGCTGTGGAAGCCAACAGGTCTCCATATCTGCTGCCATGGATGATGATTTATAGTTTGTCAAAGTCAGCAGTAGTGTCGCCCCTTCTGTCAGCCAGGTGGTCACACACAACATCTACAAGACCCACTGCCAGCTGGCAATCTTCGTCCTCTGTAGCCTTTATGACATTAGTTGTGAGACCCCATTGAAGGGAAACATGGTCTACTTCAAAATTGCAACCATTGAGATGCTTAGGCTCATCATCACACATAAGGTTTCAAGTGAGCCTTTGATATGCAGGATTTGTGCACTCTGTGAGGTGGCCGTCTATCAAACACTGTATCTTGACTCCAGGCTTGCACATGATTGGCAGTATCTGCATCCCAACAGTGCCAAGATGTGCACATCAAATAGATCAGAAGCTGCTGTAAATCTTTGCTTGAATTCCCTGTCCACCAAGTGCAGTTCTCACGTAGTTCCATCATGTGAGCTTGCAAACGTCCACAGTGTCAAAAGTCAGTACATCAAACAATATGCAGGCGGCATGAAACACAGCGCACCCAAGCACAGCCACTACACTGCTGGACATGTCCCAGGCAAATCTGCAGTCGACTGTACACGTGACTGCAGGCCTGCCTGGGACGTTACTGCAAAAGTACTGGGACAAAGCTTGCCAGGAGCTGTGATGGTGCATAGTGTCCCTGACTGCCATAGCTGCTTTCAACCATCACCCTGCAACCAGAGCAGCAACAATTTGCAGTGGGTATAGTGTGAGCAGCTAAGGACAACAGGGTGATGTTGTGGCAGTGCATTGCATGAGTCAGGCTCACACACTATTACCCTGTTGTCCTCACTATCTGAAGACACTGCAATGACCAGTGACGGGCCGTTCACAGGTTGGATAACTTTATTTGCGCAAAAGTGCACCAGTTCTTTGCCATCAGCAAGCTGGCGTTGTCTGCTATTGGACCACATGACTCTTAGAGATTCCCTATTGCTTCAAACCTTGAAAAGGGTATGAAACACTTGCAAATGCAGCCTACAGCGCTGCTGAGTTGATCATGACATCATGCAACAAAGCTTACTGCCAAATGATGATGCATTCATGCTATGCCTGAGAGAGTGCACAGATGCTCTTGCTGTTATTTCACACGCTTGGCAAAGCAGGGTGTTGCTGTGTTTAAGTGGACCAAGCTTGCTATACATGGTGAACATGTCTTTGGCTGCCTCCCATGCATTATGTTTCAAGATGGTGTGTTTGCTCTGCTGTCAGACGCAGAGGCTCACAATGGCTAGCTGATGTGTACACAGCATGTGATGCATCCCTTGGCTGACGCGCCTGACAGATTACGCTATCACCACGTTTCGGATGAGGTTGCACAAAATTGTCTATCCGCCGATGCTGTTTTGACACGGTGAGTAAGCCTTAGGCGTCCTTGCTGGCACAATGCAGTACTTTAGCGCTTGTATTGAGATACGATTGTTAGACTTAAACTTGAATCCTGCCATCATTGTTTGCGCCGTCAGCGTTTGTCAAATCGTGCTGATTTACAGCTTGTGCAAGTCTTCGTACGGCCGCTGCACCCACCTCTTGTGGGCTTTTGACATCCGCAATCCAAAACAGTTTCCGTCAACGCCCGTGATCTCAGCAAACTGTCATGGCTCACGAGCTGCCTCCCCCTGCTGTCATGCGCAGTCAGCGCAACATCAACTCCGGCAACGGTGCCACAAATGATGCTTTCGGTAACACCGATGAGTGGCAGCCAATTGACTACTGGTACAACAGAGTGTTGTCCAAGTCATCCCCAGCAGCCAATACTGCCAATCCCTCTGCGCTTGGCCTGATTGCTTTCGGATACACTACAGCGTTGTTGCAGGTTGGCTTCACCCGCTTTGCTCTTCTTGTTGTCCTCCGCATGCTATTGTGGTTATTTTAAGTGCGTCGCGTGGTTGAATGCATACCTGTAGGATCTTGTGCCCCGTGATAGGTAGCCTGATTTCATTATGCAAAACGCTTCAGGCACAACAAGCATAACTCAGATCATGAGCACCACGTTGTGAACCTTTGTGGCTGAAATTTCCTGTGACGTCGTGCCTCGTCTGTTGCAGGGCGCCAACACTGTGTGGACAGAGGCGTCCACTACCTACGTCACAATCGCCTTCGCCTTGTTCTTTGGAGGTTTGGTCCAGCTTCTGGCTGGCATGTGGGAGTTCAGGCGCAACAACATGTTTGCAGCCACAGCTTTGTCCAGCTACGGTGGTTTCTGGTTGAGCTATGGGATCTACGTCATTCTCACCAGTGGTGGAGTTATTCCAGAGAGCGGTGTTGAGGGTCTGCAGATGATGTTGAGTCTTTGGGGCATCTTGACCTTCTTTTTCTTCTTGTAAGCTCCTTTAGTCCTGGTGCAGGGCTATACCCTTGATATCTCACTGCAGTGCTTGTGATTCTGCATGCTAGGCAGCCCTGTACCTGCATATGCTTCAGTTGCCTTGTTGCTTATGCTCAGAGGTTCTGGTGAAATACAGGTGTACTATTGGGTTGAACGTGGGACTGATGGTTCTGTTCTTGTCCCTGGCTATCACCTTTTTCCTTCTAGCTGCTGGAGTCACCCACCACAGAGCAAACAAGGTATGTGCGTGGCAAGTTTGCCATGCTGCATCACTATTTTGATGCAATTGGCACATCTTTGTCATTTTCGTGCAGCTGTCTTCAAATCTACATCACTTCATGCATAGTTGTAGAGCTGATGAGTTTGTTATGGCAGGCTGGTGGATACTTTGAAATCTGGACTGCTGCGGTGGCCTGGTATATTGCATTTGCCGAGCTGCTCAATGAAGTCTGGTTCAGGGGCAGGGTAAGTTCAGCATCTCAGATGTCCGTGAGATTTTTGTTTTTGTGCTCATTTGATGGTGCAATGTGTGTAAACATCCCTCAGAGGTGTTTGCAATGTTGAGGTATTTCGTTAGCGTCATCCCTTGGAAAAATGTTTTGCAGAATTGTTGACAATAGCAAATTGTAACCAATCAGCTCAGCCTAAAGCCAACAGGGTCATTGTTGGTTGGAACCTGATTGTCTTTGTGATGCATGGGTTTGAAAGACGTTTGTTGATGCTGCAGGTTGTCATTCCTCTTGGCTCAGTCACATGGCCTAACAGGAGGCATGAGCAGTCTGTGCAAGGCAAGGGTGATGGAATGCCCAGCTCTCAGCGCTCTATTGGCAGTGCCCAGGGTCAGACTGTGGTCTAAGCTTCACCATAATTTTGATGCTGGCTCTTTGGTTGGTGTGTATGAGGGTTACAGCTGAGTGATTTGAAATGTGGTTCAGAATGTATCATATGCAACAGGCAGCTGTTTTGCATACACTTCGAGGGAACTTTGCTAAGTTTATTCTACTGAAGTCTCATCATCTTGGTGTGATGAAGCTGCCATACAGACTCTGCCATACATTTACAGTGACGGCATTTTTGGCTGTGACACAGATATGCAAGATGTGTCATCTGATTTTGGAACAACAGTACAAAGTATAATTCTGTGTGGCTGGTGTCTGCTTCTGCATTAGCCTTATGATCGCTCGCAAGCATCAATAAATAAGTTGTCATGTTGTCTCGTTTCAGGCCTGAAAAATCAGCTGCATTGCTGTCGGTACACCTTGTAACAAGTTCAGAAGAGTTTGTGTTGTACAGATTTCTCTCGTCTAATGTCAGCCGACTGTTGCAGCCTGGCGTTGGCTAGTATGCCAGGGAAGATTTTTTTTGGTCAGTTTCTGCAATATCTGTGGTGTGCATTAGCAATGCTACAAATGGTGTGCATTAGCAATGCTACAAATGGTGTGCATTGGCAATGCTACAAATGGTGTGCATTGGCAATGCTACAGATGGTGTGCATTAGCAATGCTACAGATGGTGTGCATTAGCAATGCTGCAGATGGTGTGCATTAGCAATGCTGCAGATGGTGTGCATTAGCAATGCTACAAATGGTGAACGCATATCGTATACCACGTTTGCATGTCTTCACCAAAGAGTTGCAGCCTACACAGCTTGTGGAGTTTGACGACTAAACGCAAGTGAAGCTGCAGGCGGTCAACAAAACTTTCAGCTATTCGTTTGCTCAGGCCCGGAACTTAATTCCTGCTACACGCAGCTAGCTCAGATCGACCCCAACCGGGTTGCCATCATGTGTGAGCAGCTTCACTCATACACACTGAAGCATAGCCCTGTGAGATGCAAGTCAATGCATTGTGCAGCTGAACGCAACCATACTTGAGTGTACAAGTTATCTGACATTGACTTGCAGCGGTCCAGGCATTTTTCTGCAAAACAGTTGAACCTAACCAACAGGTTGCATCCAGCAATTTGGGAAGCAGAACCCATCAATATCTAGTATGATCCAGGCCTGAAAAAAATCCTAATGCATTGGAGGTGTTGCAAAAACTAAACTAGCATTAGTCCCTCCAAATCCAAAAGAATTAGTCATGACCATGGCAGGCCCAGTGCAGAGCTGATGAGCTTTGCCTGCCACAATGTTTGCCAGAATCTCTGCATCAGGATTCATCAGGTTCACAGTGGGAGGAGCTGCTGCGCTTTTGAGAGCTAGAATAGCAAAGATTGCCTCAACCGATCCTGCAGCTCCCAGCAAATGCCCTGTAGCCCCTTTGGTGGATGACACTGCAACTTGCTCTTCTTTGTGCAGAGATTGATCCGTTGCACGCGCACCAAATACAGCTGCTATAGCTTTTTGTTCCACAGTGTCTCCCAAGGGAGTGGATGTTGCATGTGCATTGATGTAAGTGATGTCTTGAGGACAGGCTCCTGCAGCTTGCATTGCTCTTTGCATTGCTAGGCGGGCACCGATGCCATCAGGTGCTGGCTGTGTGATGTGGTTTGCATCACCTGACAAACCATACCCTCGAACCTGCAGCCAGATCAGGGCATGTCAAGTCCTAGCCATGCATGTGTATCACTGTACAGCTGTGTGTATGTCAAATGTGTGATGTTGTCTAGTTTGAGGGTGTGCCAATTGACATGAACCTTGCATCAAATCAGGTAAGAGAGCTGCACTGTGCAGTTGCTAAGCCACATATGCAGAGACTTTGCCATCCTGTCAAAAGCAACACTGCTTGATGTTGGATCCACTTTGCAGAAAAAATTGAGTCATCATTTTGAGCAATGGGTTGGAGTTGAGGGTTGTCGTTACAGTCCAGCAGATGTAGGAGTTTAGGAACTGTGGTTTCAGATTTGCTCAAAGCAATGCATCAAACCAGGTGAGGGTATCAATATTCATGCTTGGCAACGGTGCCATTGGAAAGCTTTGGTGAGAGCACAGAAAATGCATGCATGTGTACCTCAGCATATATATGAACCCTGCGTGCCATGGCATGTTGCATCTCCTCCAGCACAAGCACCCCTGCCCCCTCCCCAATCACAAACCCATCCCGGTCCCTGTCAAAAGGGCGGGAAGCCAGATGAGGGGCGTCATTGAACCTGGTTGAGAGGGCCTTCATGCGGCTGAAGCCTCCAATGGAAACTGCATCAATGCAGGACTCTGTGCCGCCACACACCATGACGTCTGCATCACCATGACGGATCATGCGGAACGCATCACCAACGCTGTGTGCTCCTGTTGTGCAAGCTGTGCTGGCTGCATGATTGGGACCTTGAAACCCATGATGGATGCTGACTGCACCAGCCGCCATATTGACCAGAATTTTGGGCACAAAGAAG
>JAABUO010006020.1_pt1 | contig 14033 bp, 11 predicted proteins | sample 5559291 | NCBI WGS metagenome assembly JAABUO01 (sample SAMN10711878, study PRJNA513372) | rock metagenome | isolation source: Antarctica rocks | place: Antarctica: Victoria Land, Finger Mt sud | reverse complement strand
TGTATGGGTTCCGGGGAATAATACAGTCTGGTATGCTAGCAATCGGTATGGCCAAGACAAAGACCAATTCGTGGATATTGAGCACGTTCATCTCGGCACTGGCTCTATAACGACAATTGCGCATAACGAAATCAGGATGGCAAATGGTGGCACTAATCTTAAAGACGAGATCGTATTTTGTGCACAAGGGGATGGATTTGATTATTTCTCCGCCGGTCTCTATACTCTGAATCCAGCGACTCTGGAGACAAAAGTACTCTTGAATAACTATCGAGGCGTCCCCTTCAATTCACCGAACGATGTAGATATTCACAAACCGACCGGGTCGTTATGGTTCACAGATCCTCCATATGGGCACGTCTTCCGTTATCGAGACGTGCCGCTTATGCCGAGCCAGGTGTACGTCTTCTTCCCCGCAACAGGAGAAGTAAGAGCTGTTGCGGACCAGCTGGTGCGGCCGAATGGAATTGGATTCTCCCCAGACTTCAAGACCCTATACGTATCGGATACAGGAAAGGATTACGAGGGAAGTGGTCCCGTGTTTCCTATGTATCCTGCTTCCATTTATGCATACGACGTCTCTGCTGATCTCATGCTAACCAACCGGCGGCTCTTTGCATACGTTGACAATGGTGTGCCAGATGGCTTCAAGCTTGACGTCTATGGAAGACTGTACGTTGGGTGCGGGGATGGGGTGCATATATTCCAGGGAGTTGGTGCTCCTGGCGCAGGTAGACTTCTTGGAAAGATCCTTACTGGTGGGAAAACCTCTGCAAATCTGGTCTTTGCTGGCAAAGACCTAAAAAGTCTAATTATCCTCTGCGAAAAGTATATCCTCCGGGTGAACCTTACCGTACCCGGTTTCCCGCGGTGACGCGCTTAGATTTATGTAGTAAAAAGTCAAAGTCAGCGCCTTGGTCGGCCTGCAATACGCACCGCTTATGCAGTCCCATGAAGCCACGTTCATTCCACAACGGCTCCTGAAATTCGGCAAGCCGGTTTCTCATCTCTATGGGCGATATGTCGAGTTCAAGTCTTCCATTTGGGGCATCAAGACGGATCACATCACCATTTCTTACCACCCAAAGCGGCCCACCTATCGCACTTTCGGGTGAGATATGGAGCACTACGGTTCCAGCGGCTGTTCCACTCATTCGTCCATCGGAAATACGGACCATGTCCTTGACTCCCATTCGCAGTAGTTTCTTTGGTATTGGAATATAGCCAGCTTCAGGCATACAAGCCCCTTTTGGGCCAATATTTTTCAACACCAGTACAGACTCAGGAGTCACCTTCAACTGCTCATCATCGATGCGAAGGGCAAGATCCTCAAGATTCTCAAACACTACCGCCCTCCCACTATGCTGGAGCAACGATGCACTTGCAGCAGATTGCTTGAGTGCAGCTCCGTATGGTGCGAGGTTGCCACGCAAGATAGTTAGCCCACAGCTGGGATATATCGGATCTTGCAGGGAGCGAATGACAGTCTGCGGAAAGCTCTTTGGGGCTTGGTCTATTTCTTCGCCTAGAGTTCGTCCAGTGACTGTTCTTGCATTTAGATGAAGGAGAGGCTTCATGATTCGGAGTAAGGTTCCGATCCCACCAGCTCTATGGAAGTCTTCCATATAGTGTTCACCGCTGGGCTTCAAATCGACTAGAACAGGTACATGACGGCCAATTCTGTGGAAGGTATCGAGACTGAAATCGACATTTGATCGACCCGCAATGGCAAGCAAGTGAACGATGGCATTTGTGGATCCTCCAATAGCTTGTAGTACTGCAACTGCATTCTCAAAAGATTCGAAGGAAAGTATTTGAGAAGGTGTCCTCTTTGCCTTGGCGATCTCTACCGCCAGTCGCCCAGTCACTTCTGCAACCCTCATCCTGGCTGAACTGACGGCTGGAGGACTTGCTCCAGAGATAGGCATCATTCCGAGGGCAACCGCTATACAGGCCATAGTACTAGCAGTTCCCATGACGCCACACGTCCCCACCGATGATACCAGATTGTCATTCGCAAGCGAAATATCCTCAACATCAATCTCCTCTCCACGATACATTGCCCAATATCTTCGACAATCGGTACAAGCGCCAATTCTTTCGCCTCTAAAGGAGCCTGTGAGCATGGAACCTGTTACCAACTGAACCACAGGCACGTCAGCCGAAATGGCACCCATCAGTTGCGCCGGGACAGTCTTATCACACCCGCCTACCAGGATGCAGGCATCCATGGGCTGGGCTTTGAGCTGCTCCTCCGTATCAATAGACATTAGGTTGCGCAAATACATACTCGTAGGCTGACAGAAACTTTCGTGGAGAGAGATGGTCGGGAACTCCACCAGCAAGGCTCCACTGCTCTGGACTCCACGCTTTGCGGCTTCGATGAGATCATTTATATTTCCGTGGCACGGGTTGTACCCCGAGCCGGTGTTGATGATCCCTATGATTCTCTTCTGCAGCGCGTCATCTGAATACCCCGCTCCTTTGATGAATGCTTTTCGGAGAAACAGCGCAAACTCAGGATCTCCATAGTTGACCAGGTTACTACTCAATCCGAATTGCTGTGTCTCTTGTGCTGTGCTCATCTAGAATATTCGGTTGTCGGTTGTTTGGCCATTTCCGGTAACGATCGTTGGCCCGCACAGATTTGGGTCAGAACCACGGTGAGCGGTGAAGTGGTCTTTTGAGACCACGTACACTATGAATGAGAATGTGGACTGGCTGTCGGTGAGGTTTCGGGACTTGTTTCCATTGGAATGCACGAAATGTTCTTGAGTGGTGCAGGCCGTCTCGCACATCGAAGGAGCCTGTCGTCCTTGTCGAAGCAGGAGGTGGAAGCTCTGGACCCACGAACTGCATCGAATATGGCAACAGAACTTTCGGCGCTTGTGAAAGCGGCCAATATAGCTCCGCCGTATATTGTTGTCGCACTCTTCTACGGAGGCATTATTTACGAGAGTTTCTAGCAAAGACCTGGTCGCATGGTCCTCATAGACACAAATCAAGAGGAGACCCACCAAGACGACTCCTTGGATAAGGCACTCTGGATATTCTCCTAGGCGACCTCGATTATATAAAGCACCAACTAGATACGGAACACAGAATTACTACTGAAGAATGGGAGGCGATGTTTGACCAACCAGCAAGGAATGACTTTTACCGTGATGGCATAGGTTTGGCGCTAATGGAAGTATGGTAGTTACATACAGTCTACCAAGGCCAGATTTTTCCCGAGTAATCCACCATGTGGAATTCAGTCTGAGGAGTCTGCTTGCTCACGACTTTCAACATCCCATTAATGGACTCCTCGGTGCTGAGAGTCGCATCGCTTCCTCCCATATCGGTTCGGACCCAGCCAGGATGCTATTATGTCAGTAGGAGGTAGTAAAATTCATTACAATGCACGTCACCGAATAGCCTTTCGGAGAGAGATGTCCGTGCCAGTACTTCGCGCCGGTGCTCATGGCCACTTTGCTTGTAGTGTAGGCGAAGCCATCACCTGAACCAGGCGGAGCAGAAATGGTGCCCATATCCGAGGAAACGAAAATCACACGGCGTGCTTTTTTCTTCTCAAGTAACTTGATAGCCTGCTGTGTGACACGGGAGCAACCTACACCATTGATATTGATCTGCTCGAGAAAAGATTCACAGTCGACATCCATGGGAGCTCCTTTGTTCGAGTTCACACCTGCATTGTTCCAGAGCTCGTCGATTCCATCGGGGGCGAGCTTGGAGATCTCTTGAATGCCTTTGGCCACGCTGTCCTTGCTGGCGACATCCAATGCAATGATATGCACGTTCTTGAGCTTTTTGAGCTCAGCGGCCTTGCTTGGATCACGGCACGTTGCAAACACAGTGTTGTTTTGCTCGGCGAGGGTTTTGGCAATTTGGAAGCCAATTCCTCGGTTGGCGCCCGTAACGATAATGGAGGACATGCTGGAGTTGGTGATGGTCGTGATGGTGGTTTGGGGGAATTTTTAAAGTCCGTAATTTAGCGGGGATATCTCCGCCTGTCTGCTATCTCCGTCTATCCGCAAACGGAGAAAATATCGGCAATGATGTCATATTACAGAATTGTGTACATAATTGTGTACATAATTGTGTACATACACCAGCAGATCCTCTACTTTTCACAAGAACAGTCAGGAAGTGCTCCCGGGTAAAGGTCAATTGGCTTCTGTAAAGTCCATATAACATTGGTATACACGAGGCCGCCAGGAGACCCCTTCAGGTCACCAATGCCATCTCTGGCGATTTCCAATCCGTAACTCCCAAATTGTGGTTCAGCTACGTATAGACGTATTGGTTGCGTGGACACCACATTGTAAGCGCGAACCCTTTGATGGGCATTCACATTCTGGGTAAAGACGAAAAACATTTCATCCCACATGATTGCCTTCAGTTCCAGCCCGTTTGCACGAGCATTCACGTATCCCTCATCACTTATAGTGAAAACCACATCAGGTGCCTGCTTGTCTGAAGTCCATGGTACCAGAAAGCAGAATTCCCGGCACTCTGGGTCTTCGGGGAGTAGGCGGACTTTTGCACTTTCAGCTCCAGGTCGATCTCCTTCATGGAGCACAAATTGCCGGCCGACTTGGCGAGGAATGGGCATCGTATGCTCCACATTCGTATGTTCCACTTTCTCTACCGTTCTCTTTGAGCTGTTGGTCCCCATGAAAACATCTCCTTGATGGCTTTCTCGTCCTGGGGCTTTGGTTGAAACGACATTGTTGCTGTTATTGTGCGCACGGGGTTGGCTGACTTTTGTATCCTGTGTGGCTGAACCGAGGTGCCCCGGCATAATGAGATGGGTAGGAGTGCCGCTTCTAACCGGGGTAAGTGCATTTCTTGCCGAGGTAGTTGCTACCCTTGTAGTATTTTCATAGGTAGAGCATACTTCACCTCGGTAAACAACAGAGCGCACACCTATTTTTGAAGGATTCATCAAGGCACGGCTAATACCCATAAAGGCTACTGACAGCAATACTCCGGCGAACTTCATGCACACAAGCGGATTGTTAGATCTTCGGCTTACAACATATAAATGCAAGCACGTGAGGCTTAGAGATGAGCAAATTAAAAGCCTCCATTAGGCGGCGAAAGTCAAGGCTGAGACGGCTTACGGACCGTGGGCATTCATTGCCAAGACTAGTGAGATAAACGGGCCGACTTAGTGTGCCAAGATACATGCCATATCCTTCCACCACGTCCCGAACGTGCTTTGTGATGTGGGCTGTGCTTATTGCCGGTGTCGTGCAACCTTTGACTTTATTATAAGCAAAATGGCTCCTTTTGTAATCATTTCTCAACACTGTAAAGAGAGATAAATATGACACGCAAGAGAAGCTAAGGTTCGTTAGAGCTACGCCCCGCTACTCATTTGGACTTCAGCGAGCAGAATCTTCTGATCATCTTCGTGTTCACCACATTTGGTCCATCAGAAGCCTGCAAAACTCATGATTGAAGTCTTCATTGGCTTATAAAGCTGTTGATGATCATGAGGTCGGTGTCTAGATGCACCGTTGTAGCCCACCCACGTAATTTACTTTGATCTTCTCTCTACTGAATTGGTCTCTGGCGGCCTGAACTAAAATAGATAAGATGCTGGTGCCTGCTCTAATGAAACATATTTAAGTAAGGAAATCATTCGTCTATGGCTCTGCAAGTAGATTCGCTTTCTTGAGTCGTAGCTGCGTCGGTTTGATATTTGATGCCATCCGAAGCATCGGAAGACTGGAATCACCATGCCACGTCTAGGTGAGAAAATAGCATGACAGTTTGGACATCCACTCAGCACTCACAACATGTATACAAGCGTATGTACCGAAAGCAAATGAATGAACCCTCGGTGCGGCTTCAAACGCAAGCAAGAACAGTACAAATGTAGATACAATACACACCCTAATCTAGCCTTTCATTGCCATTCAGACCACAGTAGGAAGCACGCATCACAATTAAGCCACCCAAAAGGTGACCTGACTTTAGTGCGAAACTCCTCCAGCTATTGGGTCAGCAGAAAGGGAGAGTGATCAATAAAAACTCTATCTATAGATCTTGCCGGGTGAATTCTTCCTTTGAGGGCAGCTTATCTTTGAGCACCTTTTGGCCGTCAATCGGCTCACATGTCTGCCGTCCGCTCTGAGGTCCAGGGGTAGGGATCTTGCCGGCGGCGAAGTCGGAAAGGATTGACTTTGTCCTGTCCGGCGTAAGGTCCTCGTAGAAATCGTCGTTGATTGCCACCATAGGGGCATTCACACACGCACCCAAGCACTCGACTTCCGACAAGGTGAAGAGCCCATCTGATGATGTTTCACCCACATCAATTTTAAGGTGAGACTTGATTGTATCTAGTATAGCATCACTGCCACATCCACCCAACATGCACGGAGTGGTGGTGCAGATCTGAATGTGGTATTTGCCCGTGGGTTCGCGCATGAACATGGTGTAGAAAGTCGCAGTCTCATAGACTCTCATCGGGGGCACATCCACCAGTTTGGCGACGTAGTTCATGACTGATATGCTCGTCCACCCAAGCTGCCGCTGTGCCAAGTCTAAGAGCGGCATCATGGCTCCTTTCTTATATTGTGGCGGGTATCGGGCTATGATTGCATCCGCACGCCTTTTATTTTGTGCTGTGAACTCGAATGGGATCGAAGGGTTGTTTTCTGGTGAGTTCCTGTGAACTGCCAGTGAATGGCTCAAGCGTGGAATGCATCTCCATCGCAGAGGTGAAGCGGCGACCTGGGCGAGTCGTGGGAGAATCATGATGCTCGAGATTAATTCCTCACACCAGCACCAACACCAACAAGCATGAAACGAATGTTTATTCTACATATCTAACTTGGTAGCTGCGCAGGTCTGTTCAGGCTCTTTACTGCTTGCGGCTAGAGGAGTGAAGTGTTGGACGACTCCTTGGGCACTGTTCACGCATGCACGACTACAATTGAGAAAAAACAAAACTTTTCTTACTCTACTCGGGTTTCACGCAATCTGATACTCATACTTCTTGTACTGTTCACGCAAGGGAATCAGATTGCCTGCACACAGTCTTCCACAAGCGAGTTGCGCTTCTCGCGACCAGTTCTGCACCTCCATCAAGCAGCTGTCCAGACACACAAAGGGATCTTTGTGTAAACAACCGCCCTCACACTTGCAAGCCCAAGGATTGCAAGACCCAACTCCGCAGTACCAAGAATCTGGCTGTTTTCCATTCAAGCACAGGTGCAACGTGGCACCCCCATTTGAGTAGTCCAAAGAGTACGGTGGACAACAGTCGGATGCTGAGAGTCCCATGAAGAGGAAGAACTGTACTAGAAGAAGTTGGTGTTGCATTGCGCTTTTGCCCTCGTATGATAGATCTCTCCACTATCGTTATCTGATCATATCTAATCTGATCCATCTTCACGTGTTATGGCGACACTGACGGGAACTTGGGGCCTGCTCCATAGCGAGAAAGCGTCATGGACACCCAAAAGACATCTCAGGAAGGGAGTGAAGAGGAGGCCAGGAGGGGCGAGGAGAGCGAAAGAACGATGACTCGCGATTTCCATGCTTTGAATGACCCTCCGAATCCTCATAACCTCAATTACAAAGCACTTCTGCGCAAGCAGGACCGATTTCTCCTGCCAACCCTGACGATACTCTACCTCCTGAACTGGATGGATCGAGGGAATATTGGGAATGCAAGGTTAGAAGGCCTGGAAAAGGATCTGAATATGGCTGGCAATGACTACCAAATTGCATTGACTGTTTTTTTCTTTCCGTACTGCGCTTTTGAACCAATTGCAAATGTTCTTCTCAAAAAGTTTCGCCCAAGGATATGGCTCCCGTCCATCATGGTAGCATGGGGTATTGTCATGACCCTCACTGGCGTTGTGCAGAACTATCATGGGCTGCTTGCAGCAAGATTTTTCCTAGGTCTTACAGAATGTGGCTTATATCCTGGCGTGGCATACTACCTTACCAACTGGTACCCACGCGCAGAGTTGCAATACCGGCAGGCATTTTTCTTTTCTGCCGCTTCCATGGCAGGTGCTTTCTCTGGATTGCTTGCTTACGGCATTGGGTTCATGGGCGGTGTCGGTGGGTACAATGGCTGGCGGTGGATATTCATACTGGAGGGACTACTCACTATCGTAGTTGCCTTAGTCGCCTTTCGGACGCTCTTTGACTGGCCCAATTCGGAGAAGACATTTTTCACTCGCGAAGAACAGGAGTACGCGAATGCGCGACTTCGGGCGGACTTTGGGCGCCGAATTGACGAAGAAGACGAGAAGCTGGCCAAGGTGGATGAGTTCTCATGGGTTCACGTCAAAGAAGCCTTCTCAGATTGGCAGATCTACTTATCCATTCTCATCTACTGGGGATGTGTGGCCCCAATGTATGGTATTTCCTTCTTTCTACCATCTATCATCAAAGGTCTGGGCTACGGGAAGGCAGAGTCGCAGCTATTGACTGTTCCCATCTATGTTTTTGCATCTGTGGTTTCAATCGTGCAAGCCAAGCTATCGGATCGCTACAGAAAGAGATACCCGTTCCTTCTCTTCTCATTTGGGTTGATGCTCATTGGTTTCATTCTGGCCATTGCCGGCAATGGTGGCATTGCAATTACACTCGTTGGTATTTTCATTCTAGCAACCGGTATATATCCTGCTTTCCCAGCGATCGTTGCCTGGCTGGCCAACAATTTGTCTGGGTCATCGAAGAGAAATATTGGCATGGCTCTCCAGATTGGTTTAGGGAACATGTCGGGTGCGATGGGGTCCAACTTCTTCCGAACGCAAGATGCACCAGGGTATCGTCTGGGCCACGGATTGGAGATTGGTTTTATTGTCATGGGAATTACGTCAACAGTCGTGATGGCCTTCACACTTAAGCGAATCAACGCGTCTCGGGATCGCATGTTGCCGGAAGAAGTAAAAGCAAAACACTCAGAAGATGAACTACTGGAGCTGGGTGACAAATCGCCTTTCTTCAGGTATCAAGTATAGTACACTATAAGGCTCGTCCTCCATGTAAATATCAAGTCAATGAAAGTATTGCGAGAATGACTGTCTACTCACACGAACATCTCCTCAAATGTTTTAGCTCGAGGTGTTGTCAACTCGGGGAAGCCATGCAGGGTCGGTTTATATGCGAGCCTCGCGGGCCCGCGTTACTCGTAATTAGTGCGGATACGGTAGCGATAATTCGGACAATGCTGGGCAGAACCAGGAGAGACTGCCATGGCCGCGAGAAACATGGAGCAAACATTTGCCTCTTTCTGTTCCTTCTTTTCTTTCTTGACATCCGCCATCCACTGAATATCGAATCATCAGCTGGCCAGAATTTCTCTTACGACACAGCGGCGATGTGCTTACCACCTTTAGACTAGGGCTAGTCTGTACACATCTGATATGAGATACAGGCTACCGCAGACGACGACGGGTTTCTTGGCTGCATCTGCGAAGGCCAGCGCCTCAGTCACATTCCCAAACTCATGAATCGATGTCTCGGGCAGGAACTCAGACGCCATGTCGCGAATGGCCGAGGTAGCTACACTTTCGATCCAGGCCATGCTGTCCACCTTTGAGAAAGGCACGATGAGCAGCGTGTCGTTTGGTGATAACAGGCTTGCCAAGATCCCCCTTGTCTTGGCCGCGCTGGAGCTACTGTATACCCATGTCACACTGTCCCCACGAAGATTGTTATGGACGTGGCGAGATAGAGCTTCTGCAGCCTGCACATTATGCGCGCCGTCCACAAAGACATCCAATGGACTGCCGTCGACGGTCAGGGTGAGACTTTCGTTTCTTCCTCTCCAGCGCACCGTGCTCATGGCCTGCCATAACGCATCGTCCGTCGGCAAGTCCACGGTTGCGTGTAGACTCTGCAGCACTGCAAATGCACAAGCCATGTTTTCGGGAAAGTGCGAGGGTCGTATGAACCTGCTGGGCGGCTTGTCGTTTGCGATGAGAAACGGCTCGGCACCGATCTTCTCTGCATTGCTTCGGAGCTGGTCGACGATGTGCGCCTCGTTGGCTCCGCTTACAATGCATGCACACCCACGCTTCATGATGCCTGCCTTCTCCCGCGCAATCTCCTCCACCGTGCCTCCCAGCTGCTCTACATGATCCAGCCCGATCCGCGCAAGCACGGTAGCCACAGGACGCTCAAATACATTCGTAGCATCCAGCCTCCCGCCCAGCCCAGCCTCAATAACTCCGATGTGCATGTGCGCGGTGCGAAAGATCTCAAAGGCGATTGCGGTCAGTCGCTCAAAGGAGGACGCACCGATAGCAAACTCGGCATCCATGGCCTCGATCCGCCTCTCGACGCTTCGAAAGAGCGACTCGTCTACGACTTGCTCATTCAAAACAATCCCATCCCAGCGATGGATGAGGTGCGGGGAGGTGAAGCGACCGGTGCGGACGCCGCTGGCGTGCAGTGCGGCCGACACGTACGCGCACACGGATCCCTTGCCATTGGTGCCTGCCACGTGGACTGCCTTCCATTCACGCTGTGGATTCCCGAGTATGTCCAGCAGCTTCGCGATCCGCTGAAGCCCGAAATTCATGTTCCTCCATCTCCATCCGACACGATGCTATGGATACACGTATATACACATATATATACTCCTAATGAAGGTCGTCGTCGCAGAGCGCATTCACAACCTGTGAGATCTGCGTGACGTGGGCAAGGGCAGCGTCGGTGATCAGTCCGCCCCAGCGCCGCTTGGCGTGATCTGGATGCCAAAACACCTTCATCTTCCGCAGCGTCACCATCCTGTCGCCCGGAGCAGTGCAGAGGAAGGAGGCCACATTGTCGGCCGTGATGTCCCTCTCCGCACCGGACTGCACCGGCCAGGGGATCTTGGTGGGGTTGGCCATGTCCTCCAGATAGACACTCCACCGCTCGCCCTCTCGATGGGAGTGGTGGTGCCGCCGTTGTTTGCCGTGCGTGGTTGTCCGTGCCCTCTTTGCTGGTTGCTCCGGGGCATGCTTCCTCTTCCACATCTCCTCGCGCACGTACTTGGCATAGGCATCGTCGTCCATGGCATCCATCTCCGCGGGCCGTGGGAGGACGACAGGCTGGTGGTAGTAGCTGCTCCAGAAGTCGGCCCCTTCGTCGTCGGCCATGGCGTCAAACAACGACTCGCGAAAGAAGCGCTCCGGGTCTGCTGCCAAGTCCTCCTCCTCAGCCCATCTCTCCTCTCTCTCCTCCTCTCCCTCCTCCACTCGCCTGCGCGACCTCTTGAATCGCAGCTTGCTCATCGCTCATCGTGGTGCCTGACGACAAGCATGGCGCATCGCATCATAGCGCAGTTCGTGATCGTGGGCACGCAGGTGCTGGGAAGGGCGTTCATCGAGGCCTACAAAGCAGCAGCCGCCAACAGCGCCCGCTCAGCAGCAGCAGGAGGAGCAGCGTCGAAGAGCGGCCAGGTGTCGGAGGCCATTACGCGCCAGACTGGAATCACGGTGGACGAGGCGAGCAAGATCCTGGCCGTGCGAAAGGGGGAGCAAGTCACGCTCGAGTCGGTGGGGAAGCAGTATGAGCACCTCTTCCAGCTCAATGATCCGCAAAAGGGCGGTTCCTTCTATCTGCAGAGCAAAATATTCCGTGCCAAGGAGAGGCTGGAGGCAGACCTGGCACAGAGAGAGGCCGCCGAGGCAGCCGGGGCAAAAGAAGCATCCCAGCCTCCCGAACCCCCCCAGTAGCCTGCCTGCATGCACTCCCTCCAACCAACCCACTCATGTGTAAATATATGCATCACCTCACGACGCTAGTCAATGGAGGCAATCCCCACTCATGCATCACGGTCCAATACGGATGGGACTGTCCTTCTTCGGACTCGCCAAATCTCTCAAAGTGCGAATGGTAGCCTCTCGTGCTTTGACAAGATTGCGCAGCTTGTCAAGCGGCAACGTCTCATACGCCTTTTGCGGACTAATGGGAGGTTTCTGAGGACTTGCATGGATCTTGTCACGTAGAAATGAGATTGTCATGTCTTTTGACCGTAGCATCCTGCACGCCTTCTCCTTGCCCTCCTCGCCTGTAAGGTTAGTGAGGGAGATGGAGGAGGAGGAGGAGGTTGCGCGGGCAAGTGTCCGCTTAGCAAAGAACTCTGCCCGCTTCTGCTTGAACTTCTCAATGGCCTCCTGTGCGACGTGCTGCATGCGGTCGAAGCGCTTCGGACCCAGCATGGTCCCGCCAAACCATCGCGCGACGACCAGCACGCCGTAGGTTACGTTGCTGGCCTCGGCAAGGACGCGCTCTACTTTGCTCCCTGCCCATCGCTCACCGTCATCGTCGTGCCCGCTCTCTCCAGCTGTCTTCCATGCTGCAATGTGGTGCGAGGCGCCTGCGACGTTGGGGAGGCTGCGGATGTGGGCCACCATGGGCGCTGCATTGGTGACCACTGACGCGAGCGAGATGAAGTGGGCCATAAAGTAAGAGTCTGCTTCTTGAATCTTGGATGACGCGTATACAGTAGGCAACTGAAAAGGAGAGATCTCCCCATCCCCATTCCCCTCTTCCTCTTGCTCACGTTTCGGTCGCTTTCGGCTCATCGATCTTATCTTATCTGATCAGGATGAGCTCGGCAACACTCCATAGCCCGTATGTCTATGCGCAGCTGCACATGTACGTGACGTGTGAGACACACTGACGTAGATCGGGGCCGAGCGATTTGTCAGTGGACGCTATTAGCTGGCGGCTCCACCTCCATCGGGCATTGGAGACGATGTACGGTGCCATTGGATTGGCTATGGAACTGGATCTGCTGCATTTGGAGGGCAACATGGCCTGGGTGCGGGTGATGGCAGACGACTTTGTGCACTTTCGTGATGCTATTACTACGTCTACGCAGTATGAGGATGGGGAGCCAGTCACTTTGAAGGTCGTGCGAGAATCCTCCTTCTTTCAAGGCCTCGTTGCGCCTATTCGCGTGAATAAGTTTGGCACTTGACTTGTGCGTTATGGCGCAGATCTGCGACATGGCGGCTACCGTGGCGTCCTGGCGTGATGTGGGTGGGAAGGGATGCTAGTTGAATTCATCATCGTCAAGGTGTGACGCGTTCCTCCCTTCAAAGCGCCGATTGAAGCCGAGCAGACGATTCAGGTCGTGATTCCATGCATCCTCGCCGCGCATGATACACGGGATCCCATGCGCCGCGCGCTGGATGGTGAGCATATTAGCGGTGGTCAGCACCCCGCGCTCCTTCCCATCAATGCTCAACTCTGCGCTCTTGCGCGCCTCGGCCGGTTGTCGCAGATGAAAGGTTGAGCTGAATGGCAGCACGAGCGGGCGAAAGGACAGCGAGCGCGGGCAGATGGGGGTGACCAGGATGGATTCCACCAGCGGATGCACGATGGACCCGCCCGACGAGAGGGAGTAGGCTGTTGAGCCGGTCGGGGTCGAGACCACCATCCCGTCTGCAATGCACCGCGTGAGGTGTCGTCCATCCATAGAGATATCCATCACCGTCAAGTGCGGGCTCGAGCCACGATGCAGGTTGATTTCATTCATGGCATTCCCGAGATGAATCGTGCGCTCGGTCTCCTCGTCGCGTCGCTCTGCCGCCAGTCGTGAGCGAAACATGACCTCGGCGCGACTCGTCATCAGATGCTCCAGCGCGCGCTCGTGCTCGTGAAAGTACCACGGCGTGAGAAAGCCCAGACTGCCCATGCTGAACGAGAGGATGGGCGGCGGCGAGGCAGAGAAGGAGAAGAGCGACGCCGCGTGCAGGATGGTCCCGTCCCCGCCTAGCGTCACCACCGCATCAATCTTGCTCTCGTACATTCCATTCGCCACGCGGCGTCGACGCCCGAATGGGATTTCAGATAGACTGGTCTGTAGCTCGTGCGGGGCAGCATGCGAAGCAATGGTATCCTGCGCATCGCAGACGTAGATGGTAAATGGCACGCGTGCAGATAGCCCGAGGGCAAGATGGGGCTCGACGACGATATTGGCGGCATACTTGTCGTGGAGATGCGTGGCCAGGGTGCGGGTGTGCGCATGCGCCTTTTCGTCGCCCGTGCGTTTGGCCACG
>JAABUO010006018.1_pt1 | contig 14033 bp, 10 predicted proteins | sample 5559291 | NCBI WGS metagenome assembly JAABUO01 (sample SAMN10711878, study PRJNA513372) | rock metagenome | isolation source: Antarctica rocks | place: Antarctica: Victoria Land, Finger Mt sud | reverse complement strand
TCTCCTGTGTCCATCGTTGTTTTGTCACTGTGATGCTACACAAGAGTCCACTGGCTCTTCCTTTTTTCTCTCCTATCTTTCAATACCTACCCATGAAAGCGCCCCCTCCGGGGAACCTGGGGAGATGCCTCCCCCCAGACCCCCGCCACACACAGGCGCTGGGGATCGACGGGCGCGGCCAGACCCCGACACCTGGGGGTGAATCTGTCACGAGAGCGACAGCGTCCTCTATACTCCATAATGGTACGGCACTGGCACGGCATATGGTACCGCCGCGACCGGGCGCCGCGACCGTGGCCGTCTGGCCCCGCACGGAAAGGGCGGCGTCGTGACCAGTGTATCCCGTTGGCGTCCGGCGCCGGAGCCATGGAGCCGATCGTGCGGAGCTGACAGGGCTAGCGGAGCTATAAGCATAATCGACCATACGTATAAGCAAGGAGAAGGATGGATGGGGTGGGGATGAGACGACAGGGACGCGTACTCGTAGGGGCGCTCGCGGGGGCGCTCGCGCTGCTATCCACCGTCGCCGCGCGCCCGCCCGCCCCGGCCTCCAGCCCCGTCTCCGTCCTTCCCATCCTCCCCGTCGTCACCGGCAACGCGGCGCTCGATCACGCCGAGCGCGTGGCGCTGGAGGTCCTCGCCGCGAACGAGGACGGCGGGGCTCACCGCGCCGCCCCCTTCTACATTAACCCCTGGATCCGCGACAGCTACGCCTGGGGCATGGTCCCGGACGACCGCGGCACACTTGGAACCTACGCCCGCGGCGAGCTCGCCTACTGGCTCCCGCGGCAACAGCCGTCCGGCGGCTGGGTCACCTTCCAGTACTCGGGCTGGTACGATGAGACTCCTATCTACATCGCCGCGGTGCTCGACGCCTACCGCCTGACCGGGGACACCGCGATGGTGCGCCGGGAGTTGCCGGCGCTGCGGCGCGCCTGGGGCTGGATGCGCCGCTCCTACGTCGTCCCGCGTCAGGGCAGCGGCTGCCTGTTGTGGGCCTCGATACGCCCGAGCGGCGCGCACTGGGCGGCGGATTGGGCCGACCAGGTCTCGCGGCCGGGCTACAACCCCCAATTGCAGGGCCTGTGGTACCGCGCGACGGACGCGCTGGCCGCGCTCGAGCTCCTGGCCAGCGACAAGCGGGCCGCGCGCGCCGACGCGACGGCGGCGACCTGCATCGCGCGCGACGCCAATCGCATCCTCTGGACCGTCGATTCGCCCGCGCACCTCCACGCCCCAGCCCTCGCCCCCTTCGGCCACTACCGCGCGTATCCCCGCGGGCGCAACTATTTCGAGCTCGACGGCAACGCGCTGCTGCTGGCAGCGGGCGTCGCCCCGCGCGACCGCCGCGCCAGCGTGCTCGACATGATCGCCGACAACGCGCGCTACCTCCTCGGAGGCGACGGCGCGGGTCCCGCGCGCGTACTCTACGGCGACTACGCCACGCAGGATTACGGTCCCATCCACAACTGGATGGGACCCGGCCGCTACCAGAGCGCCTACTGGCCCAACGTCGGCGGCCTGCTCGCGATCGCCGCCGCGCGCAACGACGACAGCGCGACGGCGCTCGCCGTCCTGCGCGGGATCGCCCGGCGTAGCGGCGACGCCGGCAGCGCGTTCGACGAGTGGTACACCGCGGACGGAGCCCCCGGCGGGGCCAAGGTCTACGGGTGGAGCGCCCGCATGTATCTGCTGGCGCTCTACCGCGCCTATCTCGGGGTCGACGACCCCAACGACGTGTCTAGCATCGGACATCCCGCCGACCTCGTGCTGCGCGCCGCGCCCGGCCCCGCGCGCGGCGAACTGGTGCGCCTGGGCAAACGCATTACGATCGTCGGCCACGGCGCGGGACCCTTCCGCTACGCCCGCCTCGGGCGCCGCGTCCTGCGCTCCTTCGTCGTCCCGGCCGGCCTCCTCCATGACGGCGCCGTGCTGGACGTGTACAGAGGGCGGTAGCGCTTGTCCTAGCACAAATATTGCATGGCGCATATTACCCTGCCTTGCTCTTTCACTCCGAGGGCTATCCCCCGCTCGAGGTCATCAAGTGGAAGTCGATCTACGACCTGACCGAGGAAGCGTTCGACAAGTGCGAGGACGTGGGCAACGTGCTCGAGGATATCGTGCTCAAGAATGGGTAGCGTCGGCGGTGTAAGCCCGTTCTGGCAAGCAGTCTGGCGCTAGCACACATTGGATTACACCGCGACGGCCGACTCGTCCGCCGCTAGCGGCGCGGGGATCGGGAGCGGGACGGGCGCGACCTGTGCCAGGGGACGCGGGGCCGGCAGGAAGAACGAGAGGGGCGCCAGCGCCGCCAGGTAGCCGAGCGACGTGTCGACCATGAAGCGCCCGAAATATTCCAGCACGAAGAGCAGCACGAGGTAGCCGGCCAACAGCAGCGGCAAACTGGGCGCGCGCCACAACCGCACGGCCACGACGACGAGCGCCAGCGCGCCGAGGCCAAGCCCGATCCACGGCCCGATATACCCGCCGCTGTCGAGCCGCGCCCAACCGAGGTCGCGCGCCACGCGGCCGAAGCCAAGCGTCTGAAAGCTCGCCCACGTCACGTCGAGCGGGACCGCGTCGCGCATCAGCCCCAGCGTGTAGGCCACGGCGTCGTCCCAGAAGGCGCGTCCGTTCCACAGGATGAACGGGAGCGTACTGGCCAGCACGGGCGGCAGGAGCCCCCAACTCCGCCCCATCAGCGTGAGTAGGCGGCCCGGTAAGGACCGCGCCACGCCGCGATCGACCCCAGCGAGATAGGCCAGCAGCAACGGGATCAGCGGCCATGCCGTGAGCTTGAAGGCGAGCGCGACGCCGACGGCGAACGAGGCCGCGAGGTAGCGCGAGCGGCCGAGCAGGAGCAGTCCCAGCGCCAGCGCGGCCAACGTCAGCACGTCGTCCTGCCCCGCGATCAGCGCCGAGCCGAACAGCGGACTGAACACCACCGCGCCCAGCAAGGCCAGTTGGCGCGCCGGCACGCGCACGAGCAGCGCCAGGAGGACGATCGCGACGAGCGCCGCCAGCACGTAGACGAGGTCCTCGTCGAAGAGCAGGCGCAGATTCGTGAACAGGGCCTGGAACGGCGCGCTGAGCAGGAAACCCAGCGGCAGATGGGGATTGTGCGTCAAGGGCAGATCGGGCGGGAGAGGCCGCTTCGGCGCGAAGGGCAGGATGTAGAGTTTCGGCAGCGCGCTGTCCCAGAACGACGCGGTGTAGGGATTGTGCCCCTTGAGCAGCGCGCTGGCGCTGACCCACGTCTGCAGGCCCGTGTCGTGGGCGACGGCGGTGGGGTCGTTCCAGCGCAGCCGGTTCGTGAGCTGCTCCACCGCGCGCGAGAAAAGCGCGACCTCGGCCAGCGCCGCCAGCGTGACCGCGCGCGCCAACACCCCTAGTCGGTGCGCGAGCCCGTGCAGGCGGCCCCACGGCGCCAGCGTCGCCACCACGACGAGGAGGAGCAGCAGGCCGCAGGCGGCGGACGCCACGATGCCGTCGGCCCGATTCTCGGGCGGCTTGACAAGCTGCGGGACGAGCAGAAGCGGCACGATGATGTCGAACGACAGATGCCCGTCGTCGCGGGCGCGCCGCGCCGGCCGGTGGGCGAAATAGGCCACCGCGAGGAGGCTGATCGTGAAGGCGAGGTAGCTCTCGTGGAAGAAGCGCGAGAAGTAGAACACCGGAAACAGCGCGGTCGCATAGGCGGCGAGCATCACCGTGACCGGCGTGTCGGGGCGCATGCGGCGCAGCAGCAGGGCCGCCAGGGGCAGCGCCGTCCCCGCTTCGAGCACGGCGAAGGGGTAGTAGGCGTTGGGGCCGGGGACGAGCCCGCCCCACAGGATAAAGCTCGCCGCGCCCCAGCCGTGGTAGCCCTGAATAGGGTAGCTGTGCGGAACGGCGCCGGCCACGTAGGCGAAGTTGCCGTTGTAGAAGGCGGGCCAATTCCAGAACGCGAACGGCGCAATCATCAGCATGGCCGGGGCGACGAGCCACGGCAGCAGCAGCGCCATCCTCTCCAGCCTGACCCGCCATGTCGCGCCCAGGCGCAATACCAGCCACCACAGGTAGAACGGCACGAGCAGGAGCGTCGTCTGCTTCGTCGCGCAGCCCACGGCGAGCAGGAGCAAGGCGGGCCGCCAGCGTTCATGCAGCGAGAAGTACAGCACGGCCAGGATCTCGGCCAGCACGAGGATATCGTTCTGGCCGTAGATGAACTCGGTGATCCAGAGCGGGTTGAGCGTCACCGCGGCCACGAGGGCCAGACGTGTCGGCGGGGTCGGCGCGAGCCGCACCAGACAGAACACCGCGGCCGCGAAGGCAAGGAGGTAGACGAAGCGCTCGTCGAACCAGCCGAGCGTCGCGTCGGCGGCCAGCATCACCGGGACCGTCACGAGCTCCTGCCCGGGGAAGGTATCGGTCCAATATAGGGCCGGGTTGGGCGCGGCGCCGTATTTATGCTGGACGTCCCACCCGAACTTGGCCAGCGGCGTGTTGAAGTACGTTTGCGCGTAGGGGTCCTTGCCGGTGAGCAGGAACCCCGTCGCCGCCTCGACGTTGAGCGAGGTGTCATGAACGCTCTTCCACGGCTGCGTAGCGTGGCGCTGCCCGATCATGTTGATGGTAGGCCACAGGAGCATCACGGCCAGGATCGCGGCCAGGACCGCGCCCTTACCCCCGTAGAAGAGGCGGCGCGCCCGGACGCCGCGGTCGACGAGAGGGGCGCCAAGCACGTCGACGAGGAGGTAGAGACCGAGCAACCCGACGGCGACCGCGTTGAGTGTGGGGTTGGTGTACGGCGTGACCCTGCCGGTGTCGACCGCCCGGAACGAGTCGAGGTGCAGCGTCAGGCCCGTCACCAGGATGAGCACGAGGGCGTCGAGTGAGATCCCGCCGCGCCGCGCCGTCCCCTCCCGTTGCTCCATCCCCGCCTTTATCCTCCTACATCAGCGCCACATATCCTCATGTGGCCCTTTCTGTATGTAGCCCTCTATTCCTACTTCGCACGATAGCATATACACTGGTTATGCGATACACGGATATACAACCGGCACACGACCGCTCTGTTTTCGTTGGCGTTGAGATACGCACAATCCCAACGATGGCACGAGCGCGGATCGTCGCCTCCGAACACCTTCGCTAGGCTAGCGCCTCAGCGCGCCATGTGGGGAAGGAGAGAGGATCGAGCCGTACGAGATCGGCGACATTGTCGAAGTCGCCGTCGGCGGACACGATGGTGTCCGCGCCAACCCGTTGCATGACCGCTACGTGTAGCAAGTCGCGCGACTTGAGTGGTGCGTATCGATCGGCGAGTAGGAAAGAGGGGAGGCCGCATATGTCTCGTCTAATAGTAGTCCGAGGGCCGCCGGATCGGGCACGTCATCGATCTCGAACTGGGCTAACTCTTGTGCGGCGCGCAGACGGTCGGCCTGACTGCTCTGCTCGTACGCGCGATCTATCATCAACCGCACGGCTTGCGAGACCGAAACGTCTTGCGATGCGGCGATGACGGCAAGACGACGACGGCGCTCGGAATCAAGGCGTATGTCAAGACGCTCGTTTATCATGGCCCATCCCTCCTGTCTGTACAACATAGTACAGCAACCCTCCATCATACGCAAAGTCGTCATGCGCTATGGGCGAAGGCGGGAAAATGAGCGTCGCGCCGTCATGATGTCGCGAGAGGTACCCGAATGGGGACTATGGGAGGGGTACCCGAATGGGGACTATAGGCGGCCGAGCGGCCGGCCGATAAGAATAGTGTGAGGCGGTCGGGGGGTTTTGGGCTGTGCCCCCCGGCCGCCTCGTACTTTTTTGCCGGCCCGTTATCGGCGCGCGAACGTCTGCGGTATGTTGCGCACGGTCGGGTAGAGCGGCGCGCTCATGCGGCAGCGCAGCGCGCGCGCGGTCGTCGCGCACTGTAGATTCTCCACGATGGTCAACCCCGTGCCCCAATCGAGCTGTGAAACGTACAGTTCCAGCGACACCGTGCCGTTACGCGCCTTACCACCGTGGACGGCGATCCCCGAGTGGCCGATCTTGCCCGCGTTCCCCCGGTCGGTCGCGGCGCCATTCCCCGTCACGACGCCGTTCCTGGCCTGACGCAGGTGGATCGTCTCGACCGTCTTGGGGTCCGTGTAGACCCACGTCCCCGTCACCCCCGCGCCCGTCACGCCCAAGCGCGGCTGCGTCGACGCGGTCCGCGTCGGCGTCGCGGGCGTGGAGGCCGACCCGGTTTGCGCGCCCAACATGCCGCAGCTCGACAGGCCGCCCGCGACGGCCAACAGCGCCGCCAGGGCGCCAGCCGGCCCCCACGGCCCCCATCCTCTATACGTATACGCTCTCATACCATGATGCCCTCCAGCTACAAATTGTAGCAGCAACCCTTCCAAAAGTGGCCTCGACGCTCCAACGCTTCGACCTTTGCGCGTGGCATGACACACAGAGAGGGGCCTGCTCTTCCAGAAGCAGGCCCCTCTCTATACATGGGACGGTATACATGGGACAGTATACATGGGACGGTCGCGGCCGCCGCGATAGATTCGCGCGCCGCGACGCCGTATCTAGCTCTTACGCATACGGATGGTCTGGTCGATGGCGTCGCCGAACCTTTTGACCATACCCTGATACCGGTCCACCTCCTTAACCGCGCCCCGGCCTTCGGCCCCCATGTCGGCAAACCGCCCCTTCAGGGCGATCGTCGTGAAAAGGGCGCCGCGGTAGTACGGTTTGAGGAAGTCGAGCGCCATGGGCGCTTTGTCCGCGCGCACGCTATCGGCGCCCTCCTCGGCCGTCACCCGTATCGCCGTCTCCCGCGCCGCCGGCGTTCCTCCCGCGTCGAGCCCGTCGAGCCCGTCGAGCCCGTCGAGCGCGCGGAAAAGCTCCTCGTCGCCGGGACGGTCGGCGAAGTCATGCCCCGCGTAGGCCCAGCGAGCCGTCCCCGTGCGGTCGACGACGACGATGGACGGGGTCGCGATGCGCTCGTCGGGGTTCCACAGCCCATACCGCTGGATGACCGCGCCCTGAGGGTCGCTCAACAGCGGGAACGGGAGCAAAAGCTTCTCTACCATCGCCGCGTTGTGATCGGGGGGATCGACGCTGATAGCGGCGACTTGCGCGCCGCGCCGCGCGAACTGGTCGAACATTCTGGCATAGCTCACGAGCTGCCCATTGCAGTACGGTCACCAATCCCCACGATAGAACACCAGCACGACGGGACCGGCCGCACAGCGCTCCAGCATATTCCAGGGCCGGCCGCGCTCATCCGGCAGTTCGAACGTCGGGACGGGTTGCCCGGGGGTTATCTCCGACATATGTCCTCCTTCTTCCTTTTTTCTTCCCGCGCGGCCCATTCGGCGGCGCGGCGCACGGGATGGTAGCGTCGGCATGGTCCGTGCCACCGGCACGGGCCATGTACATCGCGTTACAGCGTGGCAAACGCCCTATCCGCGACGCGCAGGGTCTCCTCGACGTCGGCGTCGACGTGGGCCAGCGAGACGAAGGCGGCTTCGTACTGCGCCGGCGCCAGGTAGATCCCGCCGTCGAGCATCGCATGGAAGTAGCGCCCGTAGGCCGCGGTGTCCGAGGCGCGCGCGGATGTGTAGTCCGTCACCGGCCCCTCCGAGAAGAACAGTGTCCCGATCGAGCCGACGCGCGTATCGTAGACGGGCACGGCGCGCCGCCGCGCCGCCGCGACCAACCCCTCGTGCAGCGCGGCGCTCACCTCGTCGAGCCGCTCGTAGACCCCCGGCTCGGCCAGCATATCGAGGACCGTGACGCCGGCGGTCATGGCCAGGGGGTTCCCCGAGAGCGTCCCCGCCTGGTAGACCGGTCCGAGCGGCGAGACCAGCGACATGACGTCGCGCCGGCCGCCGTACGCGCCCACGGGGAGCCCTCCGCCGATGATCTTGCCCAGGCAGGTCAGGTCGGGCACGACCCCGAGCAGCCCCTGCGCCCCACCGTAGGCGACGCGGAAGCCCGTGATGACCTCGTCGAAGATCAACAGCGCGCCGTACCGGCGCGTTAGCGCGCGCGCGCCCTCGAGGTAGCCGGGGGCGGGCGGGACGACGCCCATGTTGGCGGGGATCGGCTCGACGATGAAGGCGGCGACCTCGAAAGTTTGCAGCGCGTCCTCGAGCGCGGAGAGATCGTTGAACGGCACGTTGACCGTCGTCGCGGCGATCGCGGCGGGAACGCCGGGCGAGTCGGGGACGCCGAGCGTCGTCGCGGCCGAACCGGCCCGCGCCAGCAGCCCGTCGGAGTGGCCGTGGTAGCCGCCCTCGACCTTCACGATGACGTCGCGCCCGGTGAAGCCGCGGGCGACGCGCAGGGCGCTCATCGTCGCCTCGGTCCCCGATGAGACGAAGCGCGTCAGTTCCATCGAGGGGATCGCGCCGCGCACGCGCCGCGCCAGTTCGGTCTCCAGCCGCGTGGGCGCGCCGTAGCTCGTCCCGCGTGTCGCGGCCTCCTGTAGCGCGGCCACGATGCGTGGGTGGGCGTGCCCGGTAATGAGCGGACCATAGGAGAGCACATAGTCGACGAGGCGGTTGCCGTCGACGTCGTAGAGGTAGGCGCCCTCCCCGCGCGCGATGAAGCGCGGCGATCCGCCCACCGCCTTGAAAGCCCGCACGGGGCTGTCGACCCCGCCGGGCAAGTACTCCCGCGCCTCGGCGAACAGGCGCTCCGACTCCGTCGTCGGCGGGGTAGGCGTCCCGGTCCGATCGTCCGGCACTGTCGATGTCGTCGGTGTCGTCGATGTCGTCGATGTCGTCGATGTCGTCGATGTCGTCGGTGTCGTCGATGTCGTCGATGTCGTCGGTATTGTGGTCATGATCCTGTAGTATTCCTCCAATGCGCGCACCAGCCCCTCGACGGTGTGCTCCGGCGCGACGACGGCGGGCGCCAGCCCAACCTCGCGCGCCGCGGCCGCCGTGACCGGCCCGATGCACGCGATCGTCACTCGTGATAGTAGCCGTCTGGCGTTGTCGCCCAGGGCGACGCAGGTATTGCGCACGGCCGAGGCGCTGGCGAAGGTCACGGCGTCGATCGTCCCCGCCGCCAATTGGGCGCGGATGGCGGCGGCGTCCGCGTCGTCGACCGGCACGGTGCGGTAGGCCACGTGGACGTCGACGTCCGCGCCGCGCGCGCGTAGTCCCACCGCCACGTCATCCGCGGCGAGGTCGCCCCGCGCGAGCAACACGCGCTCGCCGCGCCGCAGCGGCAACCCCGCCGCCAGGGCGGTCCCCACGTGCTCGTCGGGCACATACGCGACCGCCGCCCCGTGCGCGGAGAGCGCGGCCGCCACCTTCGGGCCGACCGCGGCGACGCGCGTCCACCCGCACAGGTCCGACCACGCCTTGCCGGCCGCGCGCAGCCGCGCGTCGATCGCGGCGACCGCGTTGACGCTCGTCAGGACGATCCAGTCGTAGCACTCGGGAGCGGACAGGGCGCCGTCGAGGCCGAGCGCTGCGTCGTCGTCGAGCGGCCTGATCGCAATGGCGGGCAAGTCGACCGGCGCCGCGCCGCCTGCCCGCAGCAACTCCACCAGCGACCCCGCCTGCGCCCGCGCCCGCGTCACCAGCACCCTTTTCCCTAGCAAGAGATCGGGCGCAACCGCCGCAACCACCGCGACCGCCCGCCCCGTCTCATCCCGCGCCATCGCCATGACTATCTCTACGACCTCTCCCCTCATGATAGCAGCGGCCGCCGCATAGCCATGCCTGGATCGAGTCCACCTTTAGAATGAAGGGGCCCGATGCGAAGAGCCCTCCGCGAACCTGCTACCGTATCAATGAAAGGTGTGTGATGGTAGACGAGACGGCGAGGCGGGTGGCGGCGGCGCTGGCGGCGCGGGGGGAGACGCTGGCGGTGGCGGAGTCGGCGACGGGCGGCCTGATCCTCTCGCTGCTGACCGATGTGCCCGGCGCGAGCGTCTGGCTGCACGGCGGCCTCGTGGCCTATACGAACAGTGTGAAGATGGAGCTCCTCCGCGTGCCGCCCGAAACCCTCTCCGCCCACGGCTCGGTCAGCGCGGAGACGGCGCTGGCGATGGCGCGCGGCGCGCAACGCCTCTTCGGCACGACCTGGGCCGTCGGAGAGACGGGGATCGCGGGACCGCAAACGGGCCGGCGCTCCACGAAACCGGCGGGCCTCACCTATATCGCCGTCGTCGGCGCGCACGTTCCCTCCGGCGCGACTAGAATCGTGGACGCGGACTCCGGTGTCCGCGACCCTGCCGGCGCCTATCCCTCTCACGGCGCGGACCCCGGCCCGCGCGGCCCCTCCGGCCCGCGCCCCGAGGCGCCCTCCAACGCGCGGGCGCGCCCGGCGGTCGACCCCGACAGCCGCGTCGAGCGCGTCCTGCTGCCCGACCCCGACGACCGCGTGGCGACGAAGCGGGCTTTCGCCGCCGCCGCGCTGGCGCTGTTGCTGGGCGCGCTGTCGCGATCCTGACACTCCCGACACTCCCGGCGCCCCGACAGAGTCATGCCACCGTCGGGAAAGACAAGGAGCGGGCGTGTGACGCTGATACCCCACAATGCAACAATGCGCAAAGAGAAGCGTTTTTGCGACAACCCTTGTCGAAGTCTGCGCTAAATGCTACTCTGCCCGGTATGGTCGGCGTGCGTGCCGGCCGATAGCGCCGCTAGCACATAAAGGGGTCCACGTGCGCACGAAAACAGTTCTCGCGCTGCTATCCGCCGGTGTCATCGCGCTCTCGCCCGCCCTCGGCCGCTTCACCAGCGGGGTCCACGCCTCGGGACCTCCCCAGCACACGCTCGCCGCGCAGACGCCCGATGTCGTGGCGCACGGCGCCGCGACCTTGCGCGGACACTATGACCCTAACGCGCCCCTGACGCTCGACATCGGGCTCGGGGTCCACAATTCCTCCGACCTCGACGCGATCATCGCGGCGGCGTCCGACCCGACCAGCCCCCAATACGGGCACTACCTGACGAACGACGCGTACCTCGCGCGGTTCGCCCCCACCGATGCGGAGGTCCAGGGCGTGCGCGATTGGGCCACGGCCGCCGGCCTCACGGTGCAGTCCGTCTCGCCCGACCACCTGCTCGTGACGGCGCAAGCCCCCGCGGGGACGGTCGAGCGCGCGCTCGGCGTGACGATCAACAGCTACGCGCTGGACGGCCGCACGATCCGCTCGAACGACCGCGACCCTTCCGTCCCGGACGGGCTCGACATCCGGGCCATCAGCGGCCTCAGCACGATCCACCGCTTCCACGTCATGGCCCCGCGCGCGGCGTCGCCGCGCGCCCTGGCCGCACGCGCGGCGACGAACCGGCTGCGGGCCACACGCGCGGGCGGTTACTACCCCAACGACTTCCGCGCCGCCTACAACGTCGCGCCGGTCGGCGACGGCGCCGGCCAGACTATCGGCTTCACCCTGTGGGGGGGACCCGTCGCCCAGTCCGACCTCAACACCTTCGCCAGCCAGACCGGCACGCCGGCCATCGTCGGAGGCCAGGGCGGCGCCAACGGGATCGACTGGATCCCCGTCAACGGCGGCAGTTCTGACACGAACGAACTCGTGGAGACGGCGATGGACGTCGAGTACGCCCACGGCGTCGCCCCCAACAGCCACCTCAAGTATTGGCTCGGCGATTGCGCGGCGTCCGGCACGAGTTGCAACCCCAGCGACACGGGGCTGGAAGGGGCCATCAGCGCCGCGGCCAACGATACGAGCCTGCACGTCGTCTCCAACTCGTGGGGCGGCGGCGAGGCGGCGAGCGCGGCCGACCCCTTCGTCACCAACACGAACGCGTCGTTCCAGCACGCCGCGAGCGTCGGCACAACCTTCTACTTCTCGAGCGGCGACAGCGGCTCCTGGTCCGGCTCCTCGGGCACGACGCAGGCGCCCAGCTACCCGGCCGACAGCCCCTACGTCGTCTCCGTCGGCGGGACCAACCTGCAGACGGCCCCATCCACCTATACCTATAGCTCCGAGTCGACGTGGTCGTGCGCGAACTACACCGCCTGCACCAGCCCCTACCCCGCCGGGACGGGCGGCTCGGGCGGCGGGTGCTCGACGATTTTCGCGCGCCCCTCGTGGCAAACCGGCGTCGGCGCGGCGACATGCTCCGGGCGCGCCGAGCCCGACATCTCGGCCGACGCCGACCCAGCCTCCGGCGCCTACGTCTACGTGCAGAGCCAGGGCCAGGAGGTCGGCGGGACGAGCCTTGCCGCGCCGCTCTGGAGCGGGATGGCCGCCGCCACCAACCGCTACCTCGGCGCCAACGGGCAGGCCCTGATGGGGTTCTCGGCCCCGCGCATCTACCAACTGGCCGCCAACGCGGCGACCGACGCGCGCGACTTCCACGACGTCACGAGCGGGACCAACGGCTACCCCGCCGGGGCCGGATGGGACGAAGCGACCGGCTGGGGTTCGCCCAACCTCGCCAACCTCGCCGCCGATTGGTCGGGGACAAGCAGCCCGACGCCGACGACGGCTCCGACGAACACCCCGACCGCGACCGCGACGAACACCCCGACCGCGACCGCGACGAACACCCCGACCGCGACCGCGACGAACACCCCGACCGCGACGCGCCCCGCGTCGACGGCGACCGCCGCGAGCACGTCGACCTCCACGGCCACGCGCCCGGCGGCGACCGCGACCCAACCTCCCGCCGCGACCGCCACGCGCACGACAGCTCCGACCGTGACTCAGCCTCCCGCCGCGACCGCCACCAAGTCCCCGACGCCCGCCCCCACGGCGACGCAGCCCTCTACGGGCGGCCTCGCCGCGGGGACGCACTCCAGCTCGATCGGGACGGCCGGCGCCGCGGATAGCTACACCTTCACGCCGGGCGCGAGCGGGAGCGCGACGATCGGGACCTGCGCCACCAGCGCGGGGAACGACTACGACCTCTACGTCTACAACAGCGCGGGCGCGCTCCTGGCGAGCAGTACCACAAGCTCGTACTGCGAATGGGTCGGCGTCACCGTGAGCGCGGGCCAGACCTATACGGTCAAGACGCTGGCCTACTCCGGCACGGGCCTGTATCGCTCGGCCTGGAGCGTCGGCGGCACACAGGTCACGTGGAACGTGTCGGGCGCCATCGGATCGAGCGGGGGCGCCGAGTACTTCAGTTTCCCCACCCTGAGCGCGCGCGCGATCAACATCTCGACATGCGGCCCCGCCGGGAAGGACTTCGACCTGTACCTGCAGGACCCGGCCTACAACACGCTGGCCAGCTCTACCACGCCCTCGAATTGCGAATCGATCTCCTACACGCCGAGCGCGCGCGGTCTCTTCCGCCTCGAAGAGGTCTCCTACAACGGCGCCGGCGCCTGGTCGGGCACGATCAAGACGTACTAGTGTTTCGTCAAAGGGGGTGCTTTGCAGCGGGCCAACGGGCCGTACCCACTGGGCCCTACAGCAAAGGGAGCCGCTTAATCCTGCGCTAGCCCGGCTAACAGCCCGCCTCTATCGGCTGTTGCCGACGGCATAGAACGGCGTAGGACGGCATAGGACGGCATAGGACAAGGAGGGGGCGTCGCGGACAGTCCGCGACGCCCCCTCACCATGCGCGGCAGGCTGGCGGCCCCTTGCCGCCACGGAGGGGTTACGTTACGTCGATACCATCACGCACCAGCAAAGCGCCCTGCCCCTTGCGCGCGATGTCCTGGGATCGCAGAGGCTCGTCTTCGGGACCGACTTCCACCTACGACAGGCGCGTCGCGCGGCACGACATGGTCCACGGGCGGCGTGTACGACGCGCGGCACGACATGGTCCATGGGCGGCGCATGCTCGCGAAGATCCGCCCCGGCGCGGCGACTAGTACATCCAGGGTCTGTGTCTTGTCGGGGTCTGGCCGCGCCGGTCGATCTCCATCGCTTGTGTTTGGCGGGGGTCTGGGGGGAGGCATCTCCCCAGGTTCCCCCGGAGGGGGCAGAGCTTTTGAGGGTAGGTTAGACACAAAGCCATATTGCGGAGGCGTGACAAGAGGAGGATGGGACAGGCCACCCTGCTACGCTGGAAGGTGCTGAATCGCCCAGGCGTAGCAGAGGGTGACCATGTCTC
>JAABUO010006016.1_pt1 | contig 14035 bp, 22 predicted proteins | sample 5559291 | NCBI WGS metagenome assembly JAABUO01 (sample SAMN10711878, study PRJNA513372) | rock metagenome | isolation source: Antarctica rocks | place: Antarctica: Victoria Land, Finger Mt sud | reverse complement strand
CCCCCCACCCCCCATATGCTTCCACAGCATGCTGCCAGAGTTTGCCAGGCATCCATGTACCGTTTGTGAGATTCATGGCAATTTGTATCTCATGCTTGTCTCTGCTTGCACCATGGCAGACGCAGTCTGTACTGCTTTCCAGGAGGACACCCATGTCCTTGCTCCTTGTGGACCCCGACTCTAGGTCTCTAGCGCTTGTGCTACATTGTTTCAGTCTATCTGCAGGCTGTGCTGCCAGAAATGCTGCGACCAGGCACAGCTTCCCTGACTGTAGCTGAAGAAGAAGGCATTGATCAGATGCAAGCTGTTCAGCCTGGCACACAGCAGCAGCAGCAACAGGCTAGACAGCATAGCGGCCCATATGGGCTGCTGGATGAGCAAGATGAAGACGACAGTACTATAAATGACAGTGCTGCACCGGCCCTTGCACAGCAGCCAGAGAGCCAACCGCAGCAGCAGGCTAGACAGCATAGTGGTCCTTGTGGGCTGCCGCATGATCAGGGTGGAAGTAGCACTGTTATGGAAGACAGTGCTGCACATCAGCAGGTGAGCTCATGATCCCAGCACAACATCAATGCAAGGTCAAGGACTGGTTGCTCAGCAACATCATGCACATCGGGTACAACATCTGTGTCAATGTAGTTATGTGTCTGCCTCACAAAACTATTTTGTGTTGGACCATGCAGGCTGGTGAGCTCGTGCAGCAGCTGGCAGGTATGCAGCTTCAAGACCCGGCATCCTCCGCTGGGGGCCCTGACAATCAGCAGCCAGCCTGCCAGCTCTTCAGGCACATGACCTGACCACTGCTCACATCATTGGTGGCATGCACATAACATACATTGGTGCCATGCACCTAGTATACATTGGTGGCATGCGCCTACACTTGAGGCAATGGCTGTGCATGCTTACTGTGGGTGCGCTGATCTCATGGACAGCATGGACTTTTCACAAGTAGCAACGCCATGTGTGATTCATGCATCTTGTAGAATGTGCATGCAGGGCATGACAGCCATGCATTTTTCGCCTACAGACGCTTCACGCACAGCAGCATGCTCAACAGCAGACGCATTGCCTGTCAGTGTATGACCATGTATGGCATAGGCCAGCTTTACTTGCAGGTACACCACAAACCTGAACTGCTCTGTCTGCAGATATGGGGAGGTGTCAGCCATGTGCAATGGCTTCAACAGACGGAGTCTGCTCAGATACAGCACAAATGTGTATCAAGGCAGGCTGCACAATCAGCCTGTAGCAGTCAGACTGTGTCCCTCAGCTACGCATCAGTCTCCAGCAGTAATCCAGCACTGGCTGGATGGGTTGAGTCAGCTGAGTCACCCACATGTGCTGCCCATCCTTGGGGCCTGCTTACAGCCAGCTGCCATCATTTGTCCTCTCATGCAGGTTTGCTGCTCGTGCATGGTGCATTGCAACTGATGCTGAGGGCCACAATGTGCAAACACGACCAGCTCCATTTGTTTGCACAACACACTTGCGCTGTCAATACAGTGCGGCAAAGCTGCTTGACAGCTATCTGGAAACCTGTTGCAAAGTGTCTGCTACATTGTGAATGCTTCAAGAGGTGCAAGTTGGCAGGCAATCAGCAAGGCAGCTCTGTGCTCTAAGCATGATGTTTACAATAAGAATGTCGCAGAATGGGAGCCTGGATGGGGCTTTGAGGGGCCAACCCACAAGCCAAGGGCGGCCCCCTCGCAGCTTGCAGTGGCATCAGCGGATACGCCTTGCTGCTGCCTGCGCTGACGCTCTGTCCTACTTGCATTCTCATGTACCACAGGTGGTCCCTTGTGCTACATTTCACTTGGCAGACCCACACGTCTTTGGCAGCACAAGCCTTGTTACTTGCAAACGGTTAGGTTTTATTTGAGCCGCAGCAGGTTCATAGCCTGTGATGATGCATGTGCTGTTCTGTCTCAAGTTATTTTGCGATCATGGGCTAAACACACTGTGCTGATTGGAATCAGTATATGGCATATGCCGGCATTTTGCATGTGCCCCTTATCCTGAACCTCATACACAATGCAAGGGAAAGCTGCTGAGCATCATCTGATTGCTCATGATGCAACCGAGTCTCTTGTGTACCTCAAATCTTGATCTGATGTGGCCGGGTCTCTTTGTCTCAAGTCTCTTAAGAGCCCAACAACAATAAATCTGCCCACATCCTTCCACCATTGCTGATGCTGGCCTGCCATGCTAGCGCTATGGTCATGCACATCAGCAAATGCGCATGTATCGCAGACATCAAGACTCAACTGCACAGGCGTAGACATTCATCATCGTAAAACTTCAAAGAATGGGACACATAATGTGTGATGTGATCATGCAGCCTTGGATGCATCAGCATCTCCATCCAGCCAACATTATGTTGGATGACGAACTTCTTCCACAGCTCTCGGGCATTGCCATTCCCACTGGATCATCTCAGGCAACAATAGAGACGGATGTGTACGCTCTGGGCATGATCATGCTGCAACTGCTGACTGGCAGGTACACTCGCTGTTCCTTTGTAGCTGGTGAGATTGTAGACTGGTGTTCTGCATGGAAATGCTGGATGTGCATGCTGATGCCTCACTGCAGACTCAAGCTCTGCTTGTCATGATTGTATCGGCCTCTGGTCAACTTGCAGCAGCATCTCTTATGCAGGTTGTATCTGACCAGCCAGGTAACATGTATCAACATCATGGCAGCAAGCACACACCTACTTGCAAGCGTCTGCAAACATGTCATGGTTCTGCAGGGAGGCACAAGCAGCACTCATACATGATGTGCAAGCGCAGTTGCACAGAGGTACTCTGTCTGACCTTACAGATCCTTGTGCCGGCTGCTGGCCTATCAAGCAAGCAGAGCAGTTTGCAAGCCTGGCGCTGAGGTATGCAAAGCCATATGCTGTAAACCACAACACGGCGGACCTCAGTGTTAAATTGCATCGTATGAACTAGATTGTATATGTAAACGCGGGTGATGCGTTTTAAGGGCAGCTGCTAGTGAATGACGTAGCCACTGTCATCAAGTGCTGCAGCTGTGCTGGCTGATTTCCGTGCCCAATTTTGATCTTAAGGCTGGCACCTCGTGAGCCTGAGCACTGCAGCTGTAATCAAGATGGCAAATCACATGCACAGCTTATGGCCAGGCATGCTTGGTGTGCTAATGCTGATCATCAGAATGTATATTTGGCAAACTGTTTGCTGATTGTTCATGTTTCACTTGCAACTGAGCATGCTGCATGCAGGTGCACTGATGAGAGACCCCATCTGGGTGAGGACATCCTGCCACAGCTGCGCACACTGGCAGCCTGGGCTCAGCAGATAAATGAGCCGCCTTCTTGGTATGAATGCCCAATTACCTCGGTGAGCAGCCTACCTCAAAACTTGACTGGTGCACGCTGTCATCATTGCATTTTGTGATAGTCACTTGCATCTCACTCAAGCATCAAGGGCTTGTGGCTTCTGTACCGCACTTGCACTCTTGCATGATGCACAAGACAAAAAGTGCACTGGGGATATAAAAAAGTGTAATGCGGTGGGATACGTGCCGTGTATGATATCTCAATTTGTGAGTGTGTAATGCAGGGACTTATGAAGGACCCTGTGGTCGCTGCTGATGGGCAGACCTATGAACGGGCAGCTATCCAAGAATGGATTGACAGAGGTAACAGAAGCAGCCCCATGAGTGGTGCGCAGCTTCAACATACCTCTCTGACCCCAAATTACAATCTGAGGTCTCAGATCCATGCCTGGCAGCAACAGTTGCAATTGCCGTGATTGTGGTAGAACTTGCCAATGTTCCCCATGGCAAAATTCAGACGATCATGTGCAATGATGCCAGAACTGGAAGATTGCGTCACCCATCAGTGATCAGATGGGTGACGCAAATGATGCGTGTCTGTTGCAGCAGTATTGTTTTGAGGTCAAATGGCAGTATGTGCAACCACTGACTACATCCCATGGGTAGTGGTACGTTGCTGTTTCATTGGTTGCATGTGACCAAGCTGCTGCAGACCTGTGTGTTCGCTGTAAGGAGCTTTTACTATAATGCACAGAAGACTCTGTAGTCAGTTAGGCAGATTTGTATTTGCCTAACTGTGTTGCACAGTGGTATCGAGTACAGGCAGTGTTACAGTGTAGCTCAATGAGAGCAATGCGGAGTAAGCGAAACTGTCTCACGTGCAAGCACAAGCAGCAACTTCATGAGCGCGAGAGCGGATTCCAGACTTTATTGCGTCGTTTAGACGCAGAAAAAGTAGTATATATTCACGCTGCGAGATAAACGAGCTGTGCGTACAGTGCAAGTGCGTGGCCGCTAGCTGATGATGATGTATTGCAGTCCAAATAAGCTGTAAATTTGCGTCGAAGGAGTGAGGTTGCTGGGACGGTAAGCTTCCTGCTGTGGGCGCGCTGGCTGTGGTGGAACCTGCAAACAAGTGCGTCAAGACTCACCTCATACTTACCCACCCAGCGTTCAGACTCATCCGATCTGAGGTCGGACAGACCGTACGCTCTGGTGTCTAAAAACACACACTACTGTTTACAAACACACCAGTGCTGCTGAACGCTGGATTGACGACCCCTCAGAGGCTCGCCCTCCATGAGTTTTCCTGCCGGATTGTTCCATCCCCGCTGGTTGAGGTGGACCCTGCAGACAAGGTGCGTCAAGACTCACCTCATACTTACCCACCCAGCGTTCAGACTCATCCGATCTGAGGACAGACTGTACGCTCCCATGTCTAAAAACACACACTGTGTTTACAAACACACCAGTGCTGCTGAACGCTGGATTGACGACCCCTCAGAGGCTCGCCCTCCTCTAGTTCTCCTGCCGGATTCATCCTGGCCCGGCACCTTTCTGTTGCCCGCCCGCACCTCGTCTCTCCTGTTATCTTCCGTCACTCACCCCTTGCGACTGCAGTTGTTCTGCAATCTGTGTCTACTCTTGACCTAGCAATTGATGAGAAGTCATGAGCTGGCATTGACATGAGCTGGCATTGACAGCTGTACGCTCTGAGTCATCAGATTCTGATTAGCCATGAAAGGTACATTTATATTTATATGGGTCCCACGCCCCGAGTTTGCACTCTTCAGCGCCCTGATGGGTTTGAGCGCAGTATGTGCCATGCTTTTCAAACCTTTGCATTATTTTGTGCCAATGCAGATGTGTCATCATGTACAACAGACTGTATCTTTTGACGCGAGGCAACACATGTATACCGTGCATTTGTGCTGATCTCATCAGATGCAAGCTGAGAGAACAAGTGCATCAGCAGTGTGTCCTCTCTTGGAGTTTCACAGAACGCTTCCCTGTAGTCATTTGCTTGTACACAGTTGATTGTGCTTGCACAATAATGTGCAGTGTCCCAAGTGATCTGCCATACATGCAGATCTGTACAGTACAGTAGACAGGAAAAGGGCAGCATGACAGCAGAATAGAGACTGTACAACAACAGATGCCGGCATGAATCTAATGTAGCTAGACCTACATTGTACTTAAAACAAGACTTAGCCTCTGCTCAAGCCTCAAAACTGCACATCCTGCGCCTGACACGTACATGGGACAATCTGATTGCACTACAACTTGAACACACAAGTCTGTAGATCCAGTGGTGTACTTCAGAAATGCGGATCCACTGCAGTGGTGGTACAGCAGAGGAGACACCGAATGAATTGCACAGCATGAACACGTGGGATCACATGCCCTGAGCAACCATAGCCTCAGCCACCTTGAGAAATCCAGCAATGTTGGCTCCAGCCTGAAGAGTTGTGTCGTACTCCTTGGCTGCATTCTTGCATGCCTTGTAGATGCCCTTCATGATGTCCTGCAACACATATTTTGGACCCTTGGAAGCCGAACACATTGCCAACGCTCTTTGACATTGAAATCACGCTTACTGGTAGCAGACTGCCAGGTATTCAGGGGGAATATCAGAAGCTCTGTTGGCATGCAGCAATATGCGCACTCTGCTTGTTGCCAGCAAGATAGCAGGCCTCCAGCAATGCAGTTGCAGCTCACTGCCACCCAGCTTTCTGTATACATAGAAGAGTGGACACATGATAGACACACAATATGGATAGACCCATGCAAGTTTAGGCGCAGATAAGTTGTTTTACCTTGAGTTTGTTGTCAACCTCCTCAGTAGTCCACTGCAGCCTCATGGCATTCTGAGACATCTCCAGGCCACTCACTGCCACGCCACCAGCATTGGCAGCCTACAATAGACGCAGATTTATATGCACAAGAAGAAACCACATTGCTCCTTCTGCTGTGTAATAATGACACGAATAATAACAATTACGCTTTCCAGCTCATGATGAGCTAGGTACGTGCAGGACAAGCCTTGTCTCTCCAAAGCATTCTGTCTTGTGCATCTGTGTAAGGTTCTGCTGTTTCCTATGCATCAACTCACCCTTGTGCGGTAAGCACCAGTCTACTTCTGCTGCAATGGTTCCATGTTGGGAACCAGCATTCCTGGGGGTCATGCAGAGCAGGCAGGAAGCATGCACGCATATTATGAATATATACAGCGGCTAGCTCAAAAGATTCTGCTCACCTTTCCGGGGGCATACACAACATTGTTCTTGTGGAAGACAGCAATGGCAGCGCTCTCAGTGGGCATGTTGGCGCCCTCAGCCACCAGCTTTACCCCAGACTTGACCAACGCCTCAGCGTCGTCCTTGCCAATCTCGTTCTGGGTAGCACAGGGCAGAGCAATGTCGTACTTGGTCTCTGCGCTCCATGGCTTCTTGCCCTCAACATAATTGCCTGTCAGGAGCAGCTTGAGTCAGCAGTCAGTATCACCAGTATCCCCACTGAGCTGAGTCAGCGATCACACCTGAGTCAGTTGCCAATGGTGGCAACAGGACTGTACTAAACAAGCAACTGTTGCATGATATGCTGCAGCCATATCAATAATTCCAATTGCCACGCAACAGTGCTTGAATTATAGCTGGAGCATAGCAGGCAAGATCATTGAATGTACATTCTTAAAAGTGATTGTCAACAACCTGACTGCATATGTTGTAGGCACATTTTGCAGGCATATTTTGCAGGCATGTTTTGCAAATGTGCAGTCAGACAGCTTCTGCAGAACACAAATTGCAAATTTTACACAGGCACACTGTAAACCTTTGACAGGGTGTGTCTGTTCACAGTCAGACAGGCCAACAAGATCTTCCAGCTTGAGTATAGACATCACTAGCAGAGGCGGTGACAGCCTTCAACACAGTGAAGCATGGAACTCACTGATGCAAACAAGCAATGCAGAGGAAGGCTGGACCGTCAAGAGGAGAAGCAGCATTTGCAGAGGCAGACCAAAAGAGGAACAGGAAGAACACAGTGCGTGAATGACTGGTCAGGTACACTACTTTGTACTATAGCAGCCACACCAAAAATGTACGCTGGGGCACAGCTCACCCTTGTCATTCTTGTACTCGTGCAGGCGGCCCTTCTTGGTGACCTTGATGTCATCAATGGCATCAATCATCTCCTTGGTCATGCCATCCTCAACAATGTGGTACCCGCCGCTGTCAGATAGGGTGATGACCTTGGCGCCCAGCTCCAAGCACTTGTAGGCTGCGTAGATGGCAACATTGCCACTGCCGGAGATGGCCACACGCTTGCCCTACACAGCAGACACAAGTCAGACACGGACCTACTCAGGTTGACATGCCACAGCGTCAGCAGCAGCCTGTGTTTGGGTCCACTGTACCCTGAGATGACCCTCAACATGCAAGGAGGCGCAAACATGGTCCAATGGTGTTACAAACTGTTCCAACAGTGTTACAAAAGCAGGAGCATGGTCGGTCTATCTTCATCATGCAGCACACAAGTGGCAAGCACCTCGCCTAAAAAATCTTGACTCAAGTGCACGCAGAAAGCATCGCTGACGCACACATTGCAACTTATGACTACAACAACAATGACACACTGCTCCGCCAACCCATTGCATCTGCACTGCACAAGCATGGAACATGCGATACACGGACCTCAAGAAGTAGTGCATGTACATTTGCAAGTGCAAGGTGGCAAGGTCACCTTGAGGTCTGTGTCCTGGTCCTTCAGGATCTCCTGTGTGAAGTAGACTGTTCCAAAGCCAGTAGACTCAGGGCGGATCAGAGACCCTCCGTAAGTCAAACTGCAACCAAATTCCAGTAGTCTCGTTTGGATGCCTGACATGCACACTGTCATGGAGAAGTGAGATGACAAAGATGCAACTGGATGAGTAGGGGTCTAGGACATTGCACAGTAGCAAACCAGACTAATCAACTGCCAGCCTGCACATTCATGTTGTACTATGCATTTCAGACATGAATTATTTTGGGCATGATTTGCATGCGTCAGATGATGGCACTGGTAAGCAGCGTTGCGACTTGGCATGTCAGCAGAGAAGGAGACATGATTGGCAGCAGCAGCAGGCGGCTCACCCCTTGCCTGTGAGTACTCCTCCAGCGTTGGAGGTGAGGCGCTTCCACTGGCCATACATCCATCCAATCTCTCTGGGAGAGCATCCCATGTCTCCAGCTGGCACGTCCTCATTGGGACCTGAAGCCAGTGAACATGTCTGCCAGCTGCTGTAACAAAACATCATTGTGAGCTAAAACATCTCCACAATGTAGAAACGCGTTTTTACTGTCCCCAGGCATTTCTGAGTTTAGATTTCCAGTGTAGGGATGACGTTTCTGAATTACAATAGACGGTTTGGGATTGAAAAGAGCTGCTGTAACACAAACAAGCACATCAGACTTGAGCTGGCCTGTCTGTTGATGCCTTGACGCGCTCTTTCTCAATCATTTGCAAGGCTGTAAGTCCATGCTCACACTGAGTGCATCAGCTGAACATACAATAACGCAACTAACTCAAGTCTGTTGCATGCAGTGTGACAAAGTGTGCAAACCCAGAATGAGCAGGACACAAAAACAGGCACTTACCAATGTACTTGTGCAGCTCAGTCATGAAGGACTGGCAGAAGCGAGTGATCTCAGAGATGGATCGGCCCTTGGGGTTGAAATCTGAGCCTCCCTTTCCTCCTCCCATGGGGAGTGTTGTCAAACTGTTCTTGAAGACTTGCTCAAAGCCCAAAAACTTGATGATGCTGAGAGTGACGCTGGGGGCCAGTCTCAAACCGCCCTGCATGTACAGCCAGATGAGCACTTGAAAACCTGGATTATGCAGTTATAGACCTGTGCAACTTACCTGAATGTCTCTGCATTGTCCAAAAAAACACTCACCAGATGTAGCTTGTGAGCATTCAAGCATCACCTACAAAGGGGTGTGCTGTGTTTTGTTGTGCTTGCTGATACACAAACTCAAGGTGTTGCACAAAAGCAGGGAGATCACCTTGTAGGGTCCTAGAGCAGAGTTGGTCTGGATTCTGTATCCTCTGTTGATGTGCAAGGTACCCTTGTCATCGAACCATGGTACTCGGAAGGCAATCTGCCTCTCTGGCTCAGCGATGCGCTCCAACACTGCTGCATACTCTGGCTTCTTCTCAATGACAGGGGCCAAGGATGTGAACACCTCCTCGACAGCTTGAAGGAACTCCTTCTGGTCGGGGTCACGGGCCACAATGCGGTCGTATGCTTCCTGTTCAGCAACGAAAGAACCGCAGTTCAGCGTTCGGTCGCTTGACAGTGAACTGTCGACAGCAGCGAATTGCCAAACAAGGCATGGCGTTCAGCTGCAGCGCTGCTGTCCGACGAGGGTCGAGTACGCAGCACAAGACTGGTAGCCATATATAGGCTTGCAGTGATGTGCATTGGCCACAAATGCATGCGCGCAGTAACAAATGCAGAAAGTATAAACTCCGAAGCCATGCACGACGACCGTGAGTACGGCTAAGTCTTGCCTGAAGAGCCTTGTTGCCAATGGTGCCCTCCTGGAAAACAGCAAGATGTGAATGTGAGTGTCGGTTGGTGGCACTGCAAGTGCCAAGTAGGTAGCAGCGTGCATGGCGAGGACCTGAGTATAGATCCCCTTACCTCTTTTGGTGGAGCCATATTTGCAATCGAAGTGGGCTAAGCTGTCGTCAGGTAGTGATTATGCGATAGCGTTTACGAGCGAGTTGTCTTTGCCGGACAAAATTGACAAGACTAAAGCAGTTGCGTTGATGGAAAGGGACTGTTATTTGTGCCTTGCCTGACGGCACACGAAAGCAGACACATGGAAGCCACATGACAGTGCACGAGGGCTCCATGTGATTGACGGAGATACGGGCCGTTGGATGAGCGGTTAGCAACATTGACTCAGATCTGCAAGGCTGGACAAAACGTGCTGGACAGTGTTTGACATGAGCTGAAACAGACAAGGCTGACAGTACAAGAAACACCCTGTGCTGTCCCTAAAGATGCACCAAATCTTTTCTACATAGCTGTGCCTGGCAAAAGGATATAATAAAGGTCTATGCCTTTCAGCGATCACAATGGGAGCATTCTTGGGCAACAGCCAGGAGCCGAAAAATTGCTGTGCTCAATAGTAATACTCATAATAATACTGAGCCAATAACCTGCTGCAGCCTGGCTGTGGTGCCTACAGCACTCACGTACTCATGCATATAGAAGTTTTGCAGCCAAGCAGATAACATGAAGTCAAGACAAGCCTTGAGATCTTCTCTAGAGTTGCCAACTTAGACACACCTTCCACAGGTTTACACCAGCAAATGCCAGCCTCAATCTGCGTTTGTTCCTTCACGCAGCGCCTGGTAGTGACTGTCGCAACATGTCTCTCACATATTATATAGGCTATGAGAGCGCAAGCTGGCTTCTTAGCCTGGCATTGCCACCGAATCCACAGGTGTATACATGAGGTAAATTGCCTCCCTCTCTGAGGAATCCTGCAAAGACACTCAAATGGGCCAGAAAGAAGATTGCTTATGGTAATGCACAGGTCTTGCTCCCTGCACATGGACTTGACTGTGGAGCCCACTGGCCTGGGCATACGGTTTTCAGTCTGTTGTACTTTTTAGACCAAGACTAGGCGCATTTCAGCAGAGCTGCTGGACCAGCTAGCAGCGCATCTAAACTGTACATACCCTTGAGAGCTCTGGGATGGTGCACTCATACACAAAGTTTTCTCTGACTGTAAAATCTGCAGCGGTCTGCATGTGAGCGCAATTCAAACGAAATCTTGCTGCATTCTGCAGAGCGGCAGACTCTGCTGCATCGTGACAGACATCAAAACATGCATGTGCTGTTGCAGACTCATGCACCTTCCCAAGGCTGTCACCAAACAGCTGTCACAGATGTACAGCTAAGCAATGGCTATCAGCTAGCACACCTCTGTGCGACTTGAAGCTGTTGCGCTGTCAACAGCCTGAGCCCACTGACTGTGATGACTGGTGTCAGAATAGTCGGGCGTCAGGACCAGCCTCAAGGCAGCTGAGTAGGCCTGCAAGCCAGCCAGTCCTGCTAGGATGCCCTGACCCCGCTGGCTCAGCAGCTGGGTGGCTTGCTGATCGATGCTGTGAGCTTGGTGCAGCAGCATTGGGGGGAGGGTGATCTGCCGCTGGGAGCACTGCAGCGCTGCCTGCACAATGCTGGGGATGCTTGAGGCTCCCAAGCCAGAGACCAGCCCTGTAGCACCAACAGAACTGGTGCATATGTGGACAGAGATTGTATGTCACCGATGGACATCCTCGAAGTATAGTGCTTGGATCTTGGAAGAACTGAAGCTCAGCTGATGAGCTGATACATGTGCAGCGAAATTCTGCCTGGCAGCATTTCACAGCAGCACACACTAATATGACGCCCAAAGTTTGTTCTGACTATGACATTCAGATTGGCATTCTGAGAGTCTAAGAATGACACTGACAACATTGCATCCTGTGCCAGACCACTGACTAGGTAAGGTTCATGCATCATTCTTGTGCTGTCTTCTCGCGTACCTAGCTGCACGGGAGCTTGATCAGCAGCCCAGTGACTGTTGGGGTACATCAGCTCAGCAGGAATCTGATCCCTGAGAGCCTTCACGGTGTACTGGTGCCTGTTAGCCCAGCCCTGGCAAATGATGAATAGTCCATACATGTTTGCTTTACAGGCAGGCTAGAAGGTCCATGCTGTAAAGCAAAGTCTTCACGGCGCCAAGGTGCCATCAGCAAACTCTCTCATACTACAGCAAGCCTACTGCACAGCTCAATGGAAGCTCATGTGACAAAAGCTTGACATGCCTCAGGACTGGCGCCATGAGAAAGTGGTTTCAGCCACCATAGTTCATCTTGCAACATGACATTTGTGTGCCAAGTCCCAAAGAATTTGTATGTCACATCCAGAAGTCTCATCCTGTCAAAAAATTGTCAATAGTAATGCCTCTCAATAACACTGCCTGCAGAGTAAAAGCTTGGCACAGACATGTGCTTGACATAACAGGCCAGTCGACTGATTTGCTGGAATCAATCTGAGATGCAAAGGGGAAAAGGAACAGGTGACCAGGTGGCTGATGCTGAGCTTCGTGACTGAGACCTGGAAAGGTGTTGAGCAATGCTTCCAGACCGGCATAAAAAGGGAGTATCTGCTACAGCAGGATCCAACCACAGTCCCAGTGCGGTATGTTCTCATCCTTATCAACATGCACATGACTTGCTTCCAAGTTGCTCTGTGAAAAATGTCTTCGTCACATATGCTGGCTTATCACTTCCTCTGCTTGAAAGGTAATTATTGTGCTGGCAGGATCATGATCACAGAGGATTTGCTGATCCTTCATGGGCAAGAAAAGCATGAACACATGGAGAGTCCAGCACTTGACTATGCAATTAGCAAGTGTTGCCATGGTCTCTCACCCTTATACTATAGCAGCATCCCACATGTGCCGTCGTACGCAGCTTCAGGCAACGTAGTCCATGTTCACCTCCCTCTTGCAGAAGAATGGGCAAGCAAACACATGCTCATGGTTGCTTTATGATCCACACGCATGCGTGGTTGTGAGCAACAGCTGCTTACACACCTCAGACTGTTCAGGGATAAACAATCTGCAACTCCAGCACAGGATAGCCTTCCGCTAGCGATAGCTGCCATCAGTCTGTGTTGTCTGGTGCAAGCTGTCTCATTGATGGGCTGCTAATAGACAAATATCTGGTACCCAAGGTGTGTCCCTCACCATCGATGCATGTCTCAGCAGGCACAGAAACGAGGTCCATAAGTATCTGTATGTTGGTATAGCCTTGTCAGTCACCATGGCCACAGCTCTGTCCGTCACCATGGCCACAGCTTCAAATAGATTCTGGTATAAGGGTAGTTGCTTTGACACAATGTATTGTGCAGATAGTGTGAACCATTATGTTATTGTACCTCAAAAGAACGCGTGGTTGGACACTTTGTCTACAGGCTGCTTATGCATTTGCAAATGAATGTCCTGCCACGGCAATGCCTTGGCAAAGTCAGTAAGAAACCTTCATTATATGGCCCTGTGAGCAAGAGTAGGGGTAACAATTGCAGCATATATTAACCAGAAGTAGCTCTAAGTAGCATGTGATGAATATGCTGGCTCTGCAGCTTTCGGCTCTTGGACCACCAACAGCAACCAAGTTGGTCAATCATGCATAGAGCAATGAAATACCATTGGCATTTGACATGTCAGCATGCCTCAAACACTTGTTGCCAAGGAGGATGTTGGGGTATATCTGCTGCAGCTTTGCCGTTTTGGAATGGCAGGTCGTTTGGGCTTGCCTGCAGGCGGTTTCAGCCTGTCATGCCAAGCAGCAAGTACACCAGGTCTCCAAATTTTCACAACATTGCGAGTTGTGCTTCCAACATGTTGGTACACTGCTCTCAACTGTGTAGCCATACACGCTGCAGAGCCTCATTGTATCTTTGCTCTTCAATTTACTCTGTGTGCAATGTAGTGTATTTGTGCGCGCTGCACCATGCAATTGTGAAGTGTGACTGAATCAGCACAAATACACCAGGCCCGGGCCGGCTTTCAGTAAATTTGTATGCAATGGAGCAGCGCGCATAAATTAAACAGGTGCCACCACTGGCTGGACTCGACAGCAAGCTTTGTCACCATTGTAATGTGACGCTGCTGGGTACAGTTCTGCAGA
>JAABUO010006015.1_pt1 | contig 14035 bp, 7 predicted proteins | sample 5559291 | NCBI WGS metagenome assembly JAABUO01 (sample SAMN10711878, study PRJNA513372) | rock metagenome | isolation source: Antarctica rocks | place: Antarctica: Victoria Land, Finger Mt sud | reverse complement strand
ATATCGCTTCAGCTACCTTCTTTCTTCTGTATTCTTAAACTTCTAGTTATAGCTATCTTTATAGATTAAACATTCTACTCAGCTCAGCCATCAGTGGTTAGATTCTAGGCACGGTCCCAACAGATAGTTTCTCACAAAGAGCGTCTTTAGCTGGCTGCACAAACTCTTAAAACGGAAAAACCTCACCAACAAAAGTGTTAAAATATAACAAAGATTTACGAACCCTCATTTTAATACAAAAGATTTAATAATGTACAAGTTTCAATCAAGGGGCAGGCGCCAGTGATGAATTTCATTCAAGTATATATGATAAAATATCTTTTGCAAGCGGAGTGGTGATTTTCATATTGTTCTAGATTCTTCAATTTATTGGCTTTAGAGCAAGGGGTGGCAGAGCGGTCTTTTTCTTTCGTTATCTCTCTAGGCATAACTGGAGAGCTTTCTGTTTATTAAAATGGAGCTTTTGAATATGATAAGGAGGGTTATAGGTCAGCGCTTTGAACCCACCTGTACGTGGTGCTGGCTACGAACCTCCTACTAGTTAGGAGAGCCAAGAGGTTCATAACAACATCGATACATCGAAGACGACGACTACGAAACGACAACAACGACAGAGTGCGTCGACGGGTGCGATGCCATGTAGAATTTAACAGCTCGCTGTCGTCCCGATCTACCGCTCTTCGAGCGAGCTCAATATCTACGAACCGACACTCGGTCGTGTCTTATTTACTCATCGCTACGATTTCAGTCGATTTACGGACGGAAGAAAAAAGCCCTGTCATCTGATTTACAGTGTGGGTCACTGTATAGATCTAAGAGATTGTCTGAGAGTTAAAATCGGTCTTCACAACGTCATGCATCATGAAGCGAAAAGCTTTCAGATAACGAGGGCTGACATGCTCAGAAGAAGAAGGTTTTATTCATCATATCGTGTCGTGAATGAAGTCAGAGATGCTACGTGACTTGCCGAATCGTGCTCTTCTCATTTACGTCTCTACGCTCAGGATATCTTGCAGCTCAGAAGGTTTATATCGTTTCCTTTACGCAGGTTTTAAGGTTTTCTTTTAATGATTCTACAACGTGATCAACGCTGAAAGGACGTGTGATACGGATTAAGCAAATGCTACTGCAGAAGATTTCTATTTAAGGACAGCACATATGGCTTCTTAGCAATGAGAAGATGAATAAATTGCATAGATTGAGGTGATAAAAGGACACCCATCTAGACTAGTCACATCGCTTGTAAATACCTGACTAGTATAAAATAAAAGAAATCATAATAAGGAAGGTTATGGAATATATTGAGAACTTCGAGTGGATTGAAATACGATATCGAAATGGTCCTCATCGCATTTTGAACTCTAATATATTCTCAATTATTTTAGGTAGTATAAGGATTTATGATGACAAGAGCATGAGTTGTGCTCATCAAAAGATCAACTCACCTCATCCCTTCGCAGCACTTGATCCATCCAGTCGAGACCAAATAAGCTCAGCACATGGCTATCTTACTTCATAATAGGGTCGACCGCACAAGCCGCTAACATATCCATATTCTCACGGATCAACACCCACAAATAAAAGTCCTGATCGGTCACCGCTCGAAAGCCTGGTTTTCCTGTATCTCTGCACAGCAGTAGATTCGTGCAGGCATACCGACCGTCGTACGAGAAATCGCCAACGGCGAAGATTTGGAGGTCATGGAGACCTTCGCTGCTGAAGGCCCAGCGGGCGCACTCAAAGGCGTTTGCGTTATGTTGGTGGTTGGGATTCCCAGATGCAATTTTTGAAATTCTGCTCTTTATCTGGGGTCTTTGTTAGTGAGTGCCGGGTTTGAGACATGGGAATTTTGGACTTGCACTGGGGTTATCTAGACTGAGTGGTTTTTCTCCAGTGGAGTCGGGGTGTAGGGCGGAACTGTTACGCAGCGACTGGACAGATGTGGGCAACACTCCATCCTTGCTGTTCAGTCCGATTCTGTCTGTAGAAGGTTCTCCGTTCAACAAACATCGTCGCCAGATGTTTCGAAATCTTCGTGAACGGACACATACGCCGTACCAGCCCTCCTGAGGTGGAATATCTTACATCTCGGTCTTGGGGAAAGCTTATTCCAATCCGCAGCCTACGAGATCAGTCAATTTCACGTTTTTATGATCCTTCGTAAGGAGTTCATTCATTACGCATATCCATTCATGAGATCTAAGGCATGTCCCGACGCAAGTCAAATTCGCGCTTTCATATAGATTATGTATCCCAGTGTTCGATGCAATTCGAGACCCAATCGGGGTGAGCCACTCGTCGTCTTCAACGACAACCCTTTCATGGAGTATGAGTCGGTCCAGTGTAGATATGTGACCCGAAATGCTCCCAGCAATCACTTCCCATTTTATGTAGTCTGCAAGCATGAGATAGAGATCCTCTAAGCCTCGAAAGGCGTTCAAGAGTGCGGAAATCATTTCGTAATGTCTTTCTCCATGGATGCCTTGCTCTTTATTGTAGGCAACGTCAATGACCAATTCGAAGGATTTCAGTCTAACAGTATGAGCTTCACTGACGATCAATTTTAACAGCTTCAACGAGTGTGGATAGTTCCATAATCTTAGCGAATGGAGTCTGGTAATGTTTAGAGCATGCAAAATCTCATCTGTCGCAACTTGAAAAGACACCGCTGAAAGTGATAGAGAGCTTAGATGTGGTAGTAGGGTTTGGGCTTCACCTGGAATTACCTCGAGGATAGTTTCTGGAAAAAAGTTGTCAGGAGTGTCAGCAAATAATCCAACCTCCTCGTACAAGCTCTGGAAATAAGTTTCCTGAGCCTGAGACTAGTCGATAAGATATAGCACTAGAGTTTCAATTCCATGAGCATTGTCTCTGATGCACGTAGAAAGTGTACAAAAATCTTCCACCCTCTTTAGGCCCTTCCAGCTCAGAGATCGAATTGCCTTGAACCCCCCGAGGAGCACAAGGTATTGCATCCATTGAGAGGTTGCACAGGTATCATCCGTTACCACAGACAAAGCCTCAATCTTCCTCTGGTTTTTTATCAACTCGCTATTGTAATCCTTCAAATTCGGAATACAGGTCCCAAGTTCCCATCTAGTAACGTGTGAGCGAGAACTTGATGGTCGGACCAATGTTCATTGTGCTTACCAGAAGGTGAGCAGGTAATCCTTAGTCAATTTCGATATCATAAGATCGAGTTTGAACCTAATATCAACGAACGGGTCCTGTTCCTGTATATATTCATTATAATGGAAAATCCCAACCTTGTCGGTGCCATTGCTGCCAACGGCATGGCCGGGTGACCTACCTCATATAACGAGTCCTGGTTCATCGAGTCGTTTCTGTGATGAATTACCAAGTTGCTCGGTTCAGAATTCTCATGATGAGGACACCGCTTCTCTCTACGCTCATGGAAAGGAACTTTGATCCGAAAATGTCTCGTGTATCTCAGCGGCACAGAAGGAACACTCTCGATCAAAGATGCCAGCCTTTCTAGTGACAGCTCTGTTGTGAACAAGGTTACTGACTCGTACAATTTTGGAATCGTGACCTCATGTAGATGCTTCAAGACCTCGCACAAGTGTTTCAAGTCCGCGTTTTCTGTAATTTATGCTTATTAGGCATAATGTCTATGATGGTGATGTAGAGAATCTACCTGTTTTATGATCAATGATAGTACTTCGTTTGGGAGTTTGTGCAGCCTTTTGCGTGATGATTGCTCCAAGGAAATCCTAGGGCAAAGGCCAAAGAGGTTGTTGATGGCGGAAGCTGCGATAGATCCCAGGAACTGGTAGGATCAAGAGACTACCTCATCTCAATTAAGAGTACATCTACAGTAGGAAGAAAATTGGCCTAGAGGTCTTTGGGTTGAGAGGCCAAGGCCAGTGTTCATGTCGCATGGCTGGCAATGGCATACTCGGTTTCACCTAGTCCTCGCGCACACCTAGTCCCCGCGCAGTCTAACCGTAGGTGCCTAGTTTCTTTCCCCCCCAGGTATAGCGGCATCTTGAGGCCACTAGAGTCACTAGCCAGTATTAGCGTGCGCGGTCTCTAGGTGTGTGCGTGGACTAGGTGAAACCGAGTATGTGCTGGTTGCTTCGATAATGTATTATTTGAAGGTACGTTAAACGAACGTCTAGACTTGGGACATAGATAAGTATCATTAAAGCAGTGATCACATCTACCTCCCACAATATCCCAAAACTGATAATCTCTATCTCCTAACTACAAAACTTCGTCGCCAGATGGAGTAAATTACCTAGTCAGCCCTAACCCTAACCCTTAGGACCATGACCAAATAGGTATCACTCAACTTTATCATGTGCACCTAAGTCAAAGCCCAAATCACAGCCCTTACGAGCTTAAACCTCCTCCAGGCTCGAACCCCTCCCATAAATCTCAGCACTTAGACACCAGACTTCCACTCATGGCATGGCCTTTTGAGGGCCATCGCTTCAACAACCCATCACGTCTCGCTTCCATCCTTCCCACCTCTAACTCCAGATAAACGATAACCTACATCAATCCCGGTTTCAACTCTCACTAACGTCCCCCGCCCGGGGCCTTCGCCGGGGGCCTCGTCCAACGCGCGCGCCACGTAAGATTACCTATTTCGAACACCTGAAACACTATTAGTAGATCCCTTGGGGGTTATAGTACGAACGGTCCGGACCACTGGGCTTGTTGGTACCTGCGTAAGCTCAGAAGTTAGGGGTTGGCGAAACGGTGGTGTTAGTGTTTAGGTTATTTGGAGTCTAGATTGCTGTAGTTTGGGTTTGGTGTGGTGATTAGATAAAACAATTGGAAAGATATTGATTGTGAAATTGGAAATATTCAGCGAGCTTCGAAAATTGTGCCTGTGTGAGGTAGGGGCTAAGAGAGAAGAAGGCGTTCGGCGCATACGAATGAGGGCTGAGACGCTGGGCACCGTAGGTGGCTTGCCTGAGCCCTGAGCTAACCTGGTCGCGAAGGCTGAGGGGGTGTTAGAAGGGTTGCTGACGGCTGATGGATTGATCATTGTTGTGGATGATCGCAATTAATCACAATTAAGCACAATTGGTTGTTGGAAGTTGATGGTTGCGCATGATTAACAGGTGTCAGATGGTTGGATTTAGGAATCTTTGCGGTTAGGGTCAGGGAGGAACCTAAGCACTGTTCAAGTGTCGAATCAAGCTTATGCGTCGTGAAACTTCACCAATCAAAGAGTAAGAGGTGGTCTTCGTTAATCATGTTTTCCATTTTCGTTAGTTTTCTGAGACCTGATATGATATCCAATGACATCCAAGTCCCAGGACTTTTATATAGCGCTTTTATACAATGCGGTGGAGATATACATAAGAAAAGCAATGAAGTTTACACAAGAATGGTATATACTAAAATGCCTCTATCCTATTTAGAATGGTGTTACTAAACGCCTTTATATTCCCCAAATGGGCCTCCCGAGTGTGTCGTGTTCTTACTGGTATTCAGTAATGGTCATTTGGCCTGTAGCGACCGAGTGTGTTTGCTTGTCGGCCGCAGCGGTTGTGACGTCTGGAGGCAGGTTCGGAACACTGCCGGCTCCAATGTACGCGTTGAATTGAGCTGTGAGCTGGAAGAAGACGACGACCGGTAATGGCGCCTGCTTGTCCATCTTGACTGCTGTCAGGGGTCCGCCGATTGTGCCGGTGATGTATCCGCTGGCGAGTAGAGCCTTTTGTGTAGCAGGGTTGTTGTTGATTGTTTTCCAGCCTGCGTTGGCCTTTGCCAGGCAGTCTTGCTCTCCCAGAAGACCTGGGCGACCATCTCGCGTCTTCATGTTGTTGGACGGGCCGAGAGTGGAGTCGCTCATGCTATACTCCATGTCGTCGTCGTACCACGTCACCGCGGGGTCGCCGAAGTCTAGCTCATGTCTGGTGGCCGGGGCCTGGGCTGTGATGGCGCCGATGAAGCCAACGCCTGGGTGGAATTTGACTGTTGCGCCAGCATGGACTGTTATGCATTTGCTGCAGGTTTTGAAGGCGGTAGCCGACACATTCGAATTCGTCCCGACGTCGTAGGTGCGGGTGTCTTTCGCGGTGTTGATGATGGTGATGAGTGGATCGTTGGGGCCCCAAGGACCTGGGACGCCAGCATCACTCTGCGCGCTGATCGTGGCTATGAAGCAAGCCAAGGCTGAAAAGACGTATGAGTATTGCATCTTGAATGATTTCTATGCCTGATAGATGGTTGTAGGTTGTAATGAAAGTGTAAAGTGAAGAGCACAATAAGGAATGAAGGGACGCAAAGTTATAGAAAAAGACTGTGGGGTGTATCAAAGGATCGCCAGGATCACTGTTCAAGAAGACAAAGAAAGTTGGTGTTTTTCCACATAAAGGGCAGTCCAGGGCTTTATAGACACAAAGGAGGAGAGAACGAGATTGTTGCACGGGGCTGAGGACGAAGCGAGAATGACCTGAAGGGGTACAATCCTTTCACTTGTCCTACCCATTATTCACGCTGAACAAGCATCCTTCACCAAGGCCTGGACAAAGCCTCCGTAGTTTTGAAACAATCCTTGCCATAATCCTGCTATTGCACGGCAGATTAGTGATGAAGTAATCTTCTGTAGCGCTCGGCCACCGTGCTTGAAACCGACTCTATTCTGTTCTGGGGCCTCCTCAAACAAATTTCTTAGTGTATGAATGATACTTGACTGAGGTTCTAGAGTGAAGGATCTTCGGTCATGTTTGTTGGCATGTCTCACAATGGCCTTCAGAAACTCCAGATATGATTTGAGAATCGAGGTAAAACACGTGTCCCAAAGTAGAAGTATTCATAGCGTAGCAGAACGATCTAAGGAAGGAAAGGTAGAACTTGGTCCTCGTACCTGCACACTCGGCACTACAGGAGTGGAACGGTCCATCATGGTTTTCATCAAGCTTGACTGGTAATGCCGGAAGGTGGTTGGGTCCTCGGAGGTGTGGATGGTTAGACATGGGGGTTGAAGTCGTGAGTACTCAGCTAGCGGTGGCACGTATGTAAGCCCTGAAGCAGAGCCCGGGTGGGAGACCTACCCTTTTAAGTCCACATTCCTGCAGGCCATGCGACGTGAAGGCCGTGTATCAGGTACTTTGTACCTGCTTATCGTTGGATCTTCGTCTAGGATGTGAGTTTATCAGCGCATAATGATTGTCGCACCGAAATTGGCAGCCAGTAGCATCGGTCAATTCGCTGCAAAAGTTCTTGCAGATGTGGAGGAGATGCTTCCGCAGATCCGTAAGCTCGCTTAGTCCTACCGGTTCCACACCTTCAATCCACCGACATCACAATCTGAAATCGAGCATGCGCGATTAAAGTAGAAGCTCGTCGATAAACCTAAGCAAAGTTCCTAGGTAGTAACCTCCAAAAGCAAATGCTTCAACTATGGCTACATATCGAAAGCAAATGGCCACCGGGACAAAGGGTATCTTCCCGTTGATGACGCCGCATCCTTTTTCCTTTCCCTTATCTCGTGATGCAATGCAGCGCCAGAACAAAGCATGCAAAACAAAGCAACATCAAATGCAATCCGAAAACCCCCAAGAATGTGCGGTGCAACTCTTCAAGATTTGATTTGAGCTCAAGGCCGTAGCTCATGCAGAGGCGTGTTTTGTCTAATCCCAATCATCATTCTCCCCAACGCTCTTCCCACTCTTTTTTCTTTTTCCAAGAGATGGTCTACCTCTAGGTCTTTTTTGTGGAGTGCCAGCAATGGATGCCGAACTCTTACGTTTCGAGGTTTTTGAACCACCGCTAGCTTGCATCGGAGTATCGCCCTCATCCTCCCCACTTGGTGTCTCTGGTCGATCTACTTCTTCTTCGCCTTCTGCTGCCACTTTTACCTCATTATCTACCGACATTAATTCCACGAATTCTTTACATTGCTGCAACATGGACTCTTGGTTATTAAGTGAATTAACCTTTTCGGCAATTGCTGCCAGCAATCGATCGCCAGTCACGCCCTGGACCTTGGTTGGGACTTTGTTAAGGTCCTTCGCAGCTGCTTTGACTTTGCTATCGCGCCTTTGCTGGCTTGACACTAGACCAAACAGACGACGGAGATAAGTCCTTGCTTCCCACAGGCATGACAGAATGATCGAGCCAGTTGTCAATTGACGTAACCTCGTGGTATCGAAGCCTAAACTGGACGCGTCGTCAGTGACTCCCATTTCCTTTGCCGTATCTGCCGGGGGCTCGAGAGCTGACTCCACGCTGATGTGGAATATCTCCGTACTGATACTGTGAGCGATGCCGGATCCTGTACCGGCAACAATCCTCTCCATGCATGCAATAGCATGGAGTAGCTCGTCAATCCGCCCAAAGTCAAACAACGCTAGGTTCTCAATCAGGAATCTGGAGTACTGTAAAGTCGACGGTGGATTGTCGGTTACGTCCATTTTCCCAAAGTCGAAATCAATTTTTGAACTATAATTAGACAGGAATTTCTTCTGATACTTTCCTTTGCTCGTCTTGATAATCTCGAACATGCAACGTAGCTTTGCAGCAAGCGGCGGCGTCGTAAAGCCCAGAGGATCTTTCACGATGTCTCGCTGATAGTTGAAGGCTTCCCGGATGGCTCTCATATACTCTCGTTCAAACATGCTCTCGTGCTGCTGATGCAGGTTTCGATGCTCTTGAAAAGCTACTTCTGCAATTGCTGGATTCGTAGAGGTCTCCAAAGCTACCATTGCGGGGCCAGATTCTTTTGGATGCACAAGACCTTGCCGATTGATGCTCGTAATCACCTCAGTAGCTGTCAATGCAGACAAATCCTGACTAGCCAAAGCAATGCGAAGGACATTTTTCAGGAATCGTTGCGCGATAAGGGCGGACGCTCCGTCACCGTCACTTGCGGTCATGGATCCCCCAAGCTTTCCGCCAGTTGGCACTTGGGTTTCACGTGTAGCCTCATCATTCTTGACTTCAGCTTGACGTTCCTGCATTGCAAAGAATTCTTTGAAGCTTGAGAGCACGATACTTTGAAGTTCTGGGTCACCTTCGATTAAGACATCCTGGAAGACTATACTGATATGTTCTTGGTTGAATTGATGGGGAAAAGACTGGCAAATCAAACCAGTGCTGTTCAAAGCATCGGCCCTAAGTGAAAGCGGCTGCTTTGCGTTTGCGAACGGGTTTACGGAACTAACAATCAATCCTGCGACGGAGGCTCCTTTCCACCATGTGAGAGAGTCCTGAAAAGTTTTCCTATGGTCTTCAAAGTCGCAGTGTTTTCCAAAGTAGCCAGCAATTCGAATGTATTTCTTCAATCGGTTGAGGTTGTCTTTCTGGCCCTGATCAGTGAAATCCACGCCTTCCAGTGCATGTAAGTTCTTGAGCACCGATACGGTGAGCTTGACAAGCTTATCCGGCTCGTGGAGGGTTCCATTGATGGTCCACAGACAAGCTGCTACCTCGTTGAGCTCCGCTTTCCCAAGCTTAGAAACGCTACGAAGTAGAACGTTCTGGATCTCTCGTAGAAGCCCGTGCTGAACGGTAGGCATCACGGGCAGTACGCAGCGGAAAACAACGACGACAGATCTGAATAAATATAGATCGTCTGAGCTGGATAGATTTGCAATATATGGCTGGAGATGTTGGAGTTGATCCGAAGTGAAGAGCCTGGAACTAGCCTTGGCGAATACGGTCAAGGTCTGTAAAACATGCCGTTGGTCGAGACGCTCAGCCTGCTCTTCGGTGTCGATCATTGTCTCGAAGGCCATAGCAACTAAGGATTTACAAACTCTAAAGTTTGCAGCAGCGTTTTTGGAATCGTTGGATAGGACCTCTCGTATTAAAGACACCAGAATAGAGGCTACATTCTCACCGCGTTGTACCGTCCTGACGATGAGGCCCACTTGGTCTTTCAGTGCTATCTTATCTTGAACGGATAAGTCTGGGGAGTCTAGCGATTTCCAGAATGGCGCTAGCCAGATTTCCTCAAAGACCTGACGTGCGAGATCCGAGACTCCTTTGTCGGAGTCTTTGGTCCTCTGTAAAAGACTGTCTCCTATGACTGTCTTGATATCTTTCCGTGCATTTCGAAGATATATATCTTTCAGCAGTCTCATAGACCGTTTTCGTACACCTATCGTGGCATCGTTCGTGAGAACCAGAATAGTCTTACAGAAATCTTGTTCGAGGGTAGGTCTAAGTACAATACACTTTCCAATGAGCATCAATGCCGAATCTCGGACCATTGATGACACATCAGTTGCGCATTTCGTGATCAGTGCCTTGACATTCCTCGCACGGTCGAGGAGTGAGGGATCTTTCTCCAGCATCTGCGTTACACTTTTCAGACTTCGGGTCCGTACAGTAATTTGGTCACTGCTAATCGAGTCAAGGAGTATCTTGAGAATGCGGTCGAACTGCCGACAAAAATCCATGTTGAGCACTGTTAATGCATACGCGAGGCGACTTTGACCGTATGATATCTCTTCTAATGGACTGGTGGAATCATCAGTATCAGCGAGGCCCAAAGCACTGTAGACTAGGACTTACTCCAAAGTTACCCACTCAGACGTGGAAAGCATCTTTCGTAGTCGATTCGAAAGCTTTTCAGTGGCAGGGTTCACGGCCAAATTACCGCTTGAGACTGCCTTTGCCCATTGAGTTAAGTAGTACCCTTGAGCGCTTTTCATCTGCAAATCATCCGAGTTACTGGGTTGGAGATGCTCTAGGACAGCACGATATGGCCCGTCCCATCCAAGCAGTTCGTTATTTTCTAATGTCCCCTCCATATAGTCATCCAACAACTGCCTCAGATAGCCACTGAAAACTGACTCGTGGTTCTCGAGGCTTCTTGCGGCATGTCGAGTGGTCGCGACTAGTTCGGAGATCGCCGAGCCCATGAGGCCGAGAAGCTCCAAAGCCATGGTTTTCGCTGGGGCAGCAGATTTGGGTTTCTCTGCGATATCAACAGTGAAGACAAGTAAAGCACGTAAGAGTAGTTCAGCGGCTGGCCACTCTGGTAAGCCGAGGACCGCGATGAGATCCTCTGAGAAAATGTCTAATAAATGGCGATGAGGCTGATCGCCCGTTTTAGACGCCGTCATCGCACGCTGTACAAAGAATCTAACAACATACTGTGCGTTCTTGGCTGCACTGTCGTTTAGTGCGTTAGCCTGACTAGCCAATTGTTGTACAGCTTTCGTGGTTAGCGAGTCTGTTGAGTCTTCTGATGCTTCATCCGATGTCCCACCCTCCAATGGCGTACCAGCATGAGTGGTGTCATCGTCCTCGGAAGCGCTTTGGCCCTCACCGTTGGTAATGTGCGATGCGCTTAACCTATTCTTCTTTCTCGTTGCGTTAGACTGGGTCCCGCTGGTTTGAATCAGCCTCATGATCAATGCAGTGACAAGCTGTATGTTAGTGCCATCCGTGAGCTTGAATTGGCGTGCATGTTGTCGAGTGATGGGTAACTTTTGCAGAGATGTTAGAATTTCATCGAAAATAAAAATGCGTTGCTCGGGGTATCCAGAGAAGATCTGGGCGATCATATCCATTGCCGTACGACGTAGCGTTTCGAACTTCTGGATTCCTAAGACGGACTCTTTCTCGTTGTGGGCATTCTCTACAAACAGTATCCGGGTAGCTAGAAATTCCATCGTAGTAACTATGGCCTCAGCCATGTCGACCCGGACAAAAAGCTCCGACAATAACCCCATGACCTTGCTGGCATCATACAATAGCTGCGAGACAAGCTTCTTGTGCGAAGAAGCAGATTGAAATAATCCTGAACTCGAATCTGTGTTTCGAGCTTCAACGACTGGAATCACGCATGAACTCAATACTTTTTCAATCACACATAATACGCTCTGTAACAGTTCCTCGGAATAGAGTTCTTTCTCTTCGCGCCCTCCACTCATGACCCTAATAACTGTCCGAGCAGATCGGAGACTAGTGTCCACTGCCTGAGTCCTCTGTACCCACTTCTCGAGGTCATCGTCGTTCCATTCAGGCTCTATCTGAATTTCCGAATACTCTGCAGAAGCCAACGCAGGCTCGCAAATTCCTTGCAGTCGACTTAGATGACCCACCGGAATGTCTTTGAAACTGCCTGTTAAGATGGTTTTGTGCAAGGCCGATTCTAGCTTGACGTGGGTAGCTGGCGCCAAGGTGTGCCTTTCATGGTCTTCATTATATACGGAAACGAAATGTTCGGTAAAACCCGAGGAAGCAGCCCCCAGTCCATCGACCTGTAGCTGATCCTCAGCTTCAAAGACATCTTGAATGATTGATTGCACACGCTGTAAAGCTTCGCTGGAAACCGCTCGTTGATCCTTGGTCTGTGTTGTCTTTTCACCGACCTCGATCTCAGACTCTCGCTTCCTTTTCCGGGACGCTTCGTGTTTGGACCCGCTGGCAGGGCGTTTGTCAATATAATCAGTGTGCCGATCTTCCGAGGACAGGGGTGTGATGAGGACAACCGGGTAAAGCTTTGACCGTTCTGTTGCGGACAGGTCTTCGCCGTTGGCTGATAACCCAGCATTTTCTGAGTATGCGAGTTCGTTGTGGACAATTCTTTGGGGTGTCGTAGGAGTTACTGGTTGCTTCTGCAGTGCATATGGCGAAGTGCCTTGAAAGTGGATCGGTACATGTGATTCGAAGGTTCTTGATATCTTCTCTTTCTTCAATGATGCAGCTTCCGGGCTGTTTGGCGTAGGATCTACAACCTTGTCAGTAATTGGTTTATATACCCATGTAAATACTTACAGCGATGTGCGAGATCTGTATTATTGAGTAGCATATTTGCAAAGGGGCCAAGCTGAGTAGAGTGAAACGATTCGCCGTCATTGGTTGGCTTTAAAGGAACAGTGGGTTGGATAGCGTTAAGACCTGAAGGTACTTGAAATCTACTGTAATCAAAGCTCAGCGTCGGTCTAGTACCCTAGTAACAGATCTCACTATTTAGTAATAACACTTCGGTCCAAGTAAGGTTTTAAGGTGTTCAAGGCATGCTGGGCAAGGCCGGATTGGCTCTGCCTTTGTGCGAGTTCTCTATCCAGAAGTTGGACAGGTTGACGGGCATCGTGTTGCTCGGAGGGCGTTGAAAAAATGGGCTGTGAGCTAGGGATGTTTGCGTTAAGCGAGGGAATAACATCTTGTCTCATCAGCCCAAAGATCAAAAGGGGTGCCTTACTCTTCCGAAGTTCAAAACAAGCACCGACCTGGATTGAACGGAACCACAGTAGAGAGTGGGGAGAATTGCAAGGCCTCCTCTACTGTCAAAAGCCTAGCATGGCTAGAGTTGATACCATTTGCCTGTCGTACGCCGTTATTTGGCAAGGCTTGATGGTACTGAGAGGTCTTTCGTTGAGGCATGCCTCGATTATCCGTCGTTGGTGCTAGGAAGGTAGGGGCTGGTACGCTTCCAGCATGGTAAGTAGAGGGCGCCATGGCCTACAGTGACAGACCTGAAGCTGTGTAGCTATGGGCCACATCCAGACTGGGGTTAAGAAGGCTGCATGATGGTTGCAAAGAGAGTAAACCTCTTGCGGCATTGGGATTGGTGAGACGTGAGATGCTGTCCGGCATTAGGGTCAAGGGTCCGACACGGCAGCGGGAAGCCCCGCGCTAAGCGAGATTCGCTAAGCCCTTTTTCCAAGATTCCCAATCGATAACCCTGAGACAACACTTTTCTTGACCTCTGTCCAGAATACAAACTTGATCCACGGAGGAGTACTGGAAGCGCGAAAAACAAATGGCGGCCATTGGCTCGCTCGTTTTCTGTACCGACTGTGGTAATCTTCTCGATGGATCATCTGGCGATAAGGAAGCCATCCTGACATGCGAAGTTTGCGGCGCAGAGAATAAAGGTAAACACAAAGATTTGGGAACATCAGTCGCATATCGTAACAAGTCTTGTTGAAACCAACTTCACAGATACCTCATCTACCACAGTCACAACGCGATCGAAACCTTCAGCTTTTCCTTCGGCGCTACGATCCAAGCGATCAGCTGTACAGACTCTGACAGAGGAAGATGTCCAAACAACAGCTACAATTAGACAAACGTGCTCAGAGTGCGGCAG
>JAABUO010006014.1_pt1 | contig 14036 bp, 14 predicted proteins | sample 5559291 | NCBI WGS metagenome assembly JAABUO01 (sample SAMN10711878, study PRJNA513372) | rock metagenome | isolation source: Antarctica rocks | place: Antarctica: Victoria Land, Finger Mt sud | reverse complement strand
AGAGTGTGCTCAGTTGTGAAGGCAGCAACATTCCCTTCTTCACACAGACTGTCTTTGCTTGATGCAGTGCAGAGTGCCTGCTTGACATACATGCCAGTGAAAGGTCCAGTGTTCTTCTTCATACATATTATTCTGTCTGGAGCAGCGCAAGGTGGCATGAGTGTCATCGGCAGATCCAGTCTTCACACAGGCTTTCTGGTTTTATGCAGTCGTGTTACATCTCCCCATTTCAGAAACTCGTTTCTGCTGTCCCCAAGCGTTTCTGAGTCTAATTTCCACTGTAGAACGGACATTTCTGGGAAAACATAGACTTTTCGGCACTGAAGTGAGCAGAGTGTCTGCTGGACACACATGCCATTGGCAGATTTAGTGTTCTTCTTCACACCAGCTTCCTTGTCTGGCACAGTGAAAAGTAACACATATGCCATTTGCAGATCCAGTGTTCTTCTTCACACCAGCTTCCTTGTCTGGCACAGTGAAGAGACGCACCGCTACATGCCATTTGCAGATCCAGTGTTCTTCTTCACACCAGCTTCCTTGTTTGGCACAGTGAGATGCAACACAATATGCCATTGGCAGATCCAGTGTTCTTCTTCACACCAGCCTCCTTGTTTGGCACAGTGAGATGCAACACAATATGCCACTGGCAGATCCAGTGTTCTTCTTCACACCAGCTTCCTTGTCTGGTGCAGGGACGCGACACTGTATGCTTGCCAGTGAGGCGAGACCCAGCAGAGCCTGCCAGATTTGTCATGCTGGACATCCTGCATCGATTTGAATTTGATGCGGATCACATGATGTCGGGGGTGATTGCCAGAGGGGCGGCCTCCGGCAAAGAAGAAGAGCCAGAGGTGTTCCTCAAGGGCTCGCCACATGCTGTCATCCAGCTGGTGGCTCACAATCGCTTGCCTGAGAACTGGGCACCGGTCAGTTTCTGCATGCTCTGCATGCTTTGTACGCTTTGCACATCTCAGTCTTGTTGTCAATGCACGATGTCATCCCGACACCATGTGTGAGCAACTGAGTATGGGGGTAGTCCAGGCCAGTCCCCTCTGACTATGTGCCTGTGCTGCGCTGCGCTGCGCTGTGCTGTGCTGTGCTTTTCTATGTCATATCAGTAACAAAGCAGCGCACTTTGAGCTGTCTTGTTTTGATTTTCAGTGTCTTGATAACCACGCCCATGCCTGACCTGACAGAAGTCAACAAGCACATCATTGCCAGAACTCATTGCAGGCCAGAGCTGCCACGGTAAACCTAGGACTGTTTGCAACAATGGTGTACTGATTGACGGTCACAGATCAAAGTTGAATCACTATAATCGTGCTGCTCGGAAGAAGCCTGTCTGGAACGAGCCGACTCGCGCAGCACGCACGTCATGTCTGCAGGCTCAGCCTGCGTTTCAGCAATTTTGACTGTTCACACTACCCTCCTAGTCGCCGTTGCTGCTGCGTCAGAAGCTCCAAAACGCATTGTTGTTACTGTTGTTTTCATGCTGTAGGTGATGCTATCATGGGCTGCAATGGGGTATAGGGTCATGGGCGTCGTTTGTGGCAAAGCAAGCGTGAGCAACAAGCAGGACCTGGCAAAGCTCTCACTGGCTAACATCAAGGACAACATGCGGGACGTGCGGCTGCTGGGCTTTATGGTCATCAGCAACCCAGTGCGCAGCGACTCGGGGTCCACCATAGCAGAGCTGCAGAAGAAGTAAGCCTGAATCCTGCATCGAAACGCTTTCCAGCTCTGAGCTGTCATCATCATCATCATCATTATTATTGTTATTATTGTTCTTGTTATATTTATTAGTAATCCTGCATGCCATGCAGTCATTGGGGTGCCTCCCACAGGCGAGGCCCAATATACCTCACCTCTAGGCTTTTTTTCCATCAATGCTACAGGACTACTGCAGAAGACTCACTGCAGAAGACTCACTGCAGAAGACTCACTGCAAAAGACTCCTTGCCATCTGCTGGTTGCTGACTCTGTCCATGTGCCTGTGTGTCTGATGCAACCTTTGGACATGTACAGGGGCCGCCTACGCACGATGATGGTGACCGGCGACCACTACATGACAGCCAGTGCTGTCGCGCACGGCCTTGGCATCTTCGAAAAGGGCGGCAAACGAGTCGTGCTTGACATGATTTCGACTAAGCCAGCTTCCGAGGCCCCCACAAAAGCCCCCCAGCACGTCTCCAAGGCAGCTGCTGCAGTAGCTTCTCGCTTTGGGGGCAGTCAGCATAATCATGAAGACCCCAGTCAGGCTGCACTCAGACACAGCGTGGCTCAACACTCAAGACTCAAAGAGGCGAGCAGTCCCAGCTCTAGGGTTACCTTCCACTTGAATCCTGATGAGGACAGTGGGCTAGCTGCCATGAGAGCTTCACTGCAGGAGTCATTGCCTGTGCCGTCAGCTTCCCCAGCAGCTGTTCCCTCCCAGCAGGCAGCTGCTGTATCAGCTGCAGCCAATGCCTGTCAGCTTTCTGCTCGCTCCTTTTCATGTGCACCTGCTGTATATGCTGCAGATGCAGCTGCCTCTCCAGCTGCTGTAATAGCTGCATCATCAGCATTCTTCCGCTCCTCATCCCTGGAGGCAGCTTCACCAGTGGCTTCACCAGCAGCAGCTGCAGCAGTGACTTCTGCAGCTTCTCCAGCAACTGCCAAGGCACAATCGCCGTTGCTTGCTTCCTATCTGCAGTCCAGGGGAATGGCTAAGTCGGCACCCCAGGCTCAGGCAGGATCAGCTCAGGCTCAGCCAGCATCAGCTCAGGCTCAGCCAGGATCAGCTCAGACTCAGCAGGTGTCAGCTCAGACTCAGCAGGTGTCAGCTCAGACTCAGCAGGTGTCAGCTCAGGCTAGTCCCCTGCATGCTCAGAGCAGGTTTGCTAACAGGTACAAATCTGTGTCCTTGCATGCCCCGCAAGCATTGCGCCACACTCTGGACATAGCCTTTACTTTGTCTTAAAGAGCGTTGAGTGTGAACGCTTTGGAACGTTTAGATGACTTTGTCTGCCATTTCAACTTACTACTGGTGAAGTCATCATAATTGGCCCCAACGGCCTTTAAAGTCGAATGGATGGATGGATGGATGCATGGATGGATGAATGTATCAATGAATGAGTTGATGAATGAATGTTGAGTGAATGAATTTGACATGCATCAACCTTGGCGCCTTTTTTTTATGCACCTTTGCATGGACCATGCCATGCTGCTCTGGTGAGCCTTTCACTTGATGAGCCAAGCATTTACTACAGAAGAAAAACAAGATGCGTAGAAACTGATCCCTTTCTGATCAAGTAACGCTACAAATTCTGTACCAATCCCAAAATGCTTTACAAAATTCGCCCGTACTGCACTCCATCACACTCACGTTACATTATTGCTCTTGCTTTTGCCAGGATGCCTGGCGCGACTGTCCAGTCAACAAATCAGGTGCTTGCATTGGCACCGCTGAGCAGATTGGATCAGCATCAGCTGCCTGCTGACTCACATCCTACAAGCTTGCCTCAGGCCTCAGCCACCTCAACACTCAGCCACGGTGAGTACAGGCAGCAGATGATTGGTGCGCACAATGCAGACGATGATAGGATCAGCATGGACTCAAATCACCCGTTGCTGAGTGCTGAGTCACACGGAACTGCTGGCAGCAATAGTCACACAGCCAATGAGTCACAGCTTGAGCCCAGCAGCATGAGCAAGACTCAGGTTGAGGATGTCAGACTCAGCGTCAACTTGACTCGGTCGAACGCTGCTCATCGCAATAGCGAGTTCCAGCTTGCTACTCAGTCTCAGACACCTGAGCAGACTTGGGCTGAGCTCAGGAACAGTGCCAGTGGTGAGTCAAAAGCTCAGGGTAAGTATCCCAGTCATAGTCCTAACATGACTCATGCTCAAGCTGACAAGGATCGGGACAGAACCAGCTTTGAGTTGAGGAAGTGGGCCAGAGAGCAAGGCAAAAACCAGCCTCAGAGTCGTGCAGTCTCAGACATACAAAGCAGCCTCGAAATCAAGGACAGCAAGCGCACTCGCAGCCTAGACCTACTCAGAGCTGATGTGAAGAACATCAGGTTGAGCATTGAGTCAGCAAGGCTGCCTGAGGGTGAGAAGATGCTGTGCATGTCTGTGGAGGAAGGGATGTTGAAGGTCATCACCAGCAAAGATGCTTTCAAGATGATTGCTGAAGGAGCTCAGAGCACCATCACAGGCTTTGCCTTTGATCATATGCTGAAGGTGACTCATCTCTTGCTTGCCTTTGATCACATGCTGAAGGTGACTCATCGCTTGCTTGTCTTTAGTAACATGCTGAAGGTGACTCATCGCTCACTTGTCTTGGCTGTTTCTGTTGACAATGTTGTGCAGCGTGGCATCAGTGACAAGTCAACCAAATGTTTGCTCAAGGCAGCTGACTGATGTATGAGCTCTGACATGGATGCTCAAGTTGCTGCAATCTTTTCCTGCTCATGACTACACTGCTCCCTCACTCACTCACTTCTCACTCACTCACTCACTCACTCACTCACTCACTCACTCACTCACTCACTCACTCACTCATACTGCAATCATATGCTGCCATGCTGCATCCTGCTTCCCCGCTAACCATTCCCCATTCTAGTCACTTCCTTCATCCCTTCCTTCCTTCATCCCTTCGTCTGTGCATTCAGGCAGTCATTCATTCATTCATTCGTCCTTTCAACCATCCATCCATCCATCCATCCATCCATCCATCCATCCATCCATCAAACATGTGTCTGCCCCTAGGGTCAGGTGTGTGCAGCCCTGAGTAGCTCCCTGTACATAGTCCTGATTTGGCGTACTAAATTGTCCCTTGCTCATGCTAAGACATTCAGGGCACTTCTGTTGTTACACAAACAAAGGGCGCTGTACAGTCAATATGATACATGCATGTTACTGGGCCCTTCAAATCAGCTCAGGGCCCTGAGGGCCACCTCTCTGGACCCCAACCTGTTGGGGACACAAAGGGCAGAGCTGAATGACAAAGGACAAGCCAGACAATCTACCATTCCATTAGTCACGGTTTTCATGCAGAGACCAGACTTGCCTTGCATGTATCTAGCTCATTATGAGCCAAAAAGCATTATCAACGCATTACCATCATCAATACATGCTATCATCGATATTACAATGCAGGAGGTGGACCTGGGCAGCCCGGTATAATACTTGGCTTCTCCGTAAATTGACGCCAAAAGGTGTAGTTATCTCTTTTCTTTTCTGCAGGAGGTGGACTCAGAAACAGTAGAGATGGTGGTACGCAACGCTGGCGTTTTGGCACGCATGAAGGCCCACCAGAAGGCGCAGCTGGTCCGCCTGCTCAGCAAGGGCCTGCAGGTCTCTGACGATTGCCATCTCAAGGTGATTTCCTGCAGCAAAACTCCTCTTCTTCTTCCTGTCCTCCTGCTTCTTCTTGTCTTCCCTTCCCTTCTTCCATCTTCTTCTTGGACTAGCTACAGCCTGTTGCAGTGGTAATGGTGATATAAATGGTCGTGCAGCGCTGCACGCAGCGGAGTTTGCATGCCTTCACAGTGTTGTAGACAGGCTGCTTTGGAGAGACAAGACTTATCCTGCACGTACCTAGCTCATCATGAGCTGGCAAGCGTTGTTATTATTTATTATTATTAATATTATTATTATTATTACTAACACCAGAGACAGATGACTAATGGTGTCATGCATTACCAGGGCCTGGGACACACTGTGGCCTACTGCGGGGATGGAATCAATGACATAGCAGCGCTGCATGCAGCAGATCTGGGGATTGCCATTGGGGCCACAGAAGCTGTTGTGGCTGCTCCTGTCTTCACACCTGTCGAGTCTGTCTCAGGTTGGTCGCACGTACAGACACCCTCTCGCATACTTCCAGGCTGCTGCCTCATGTGACTTATAATCATTGGAAGGCATAGACTTCTGTGTTCTGTGACTCTCCTCCCATGACCTTACACGTTCAATGCGTCATGTATTGCACTGCAGCTGTGCCTGGTTTCCTACCTTTTCAAGTCATGGTCCGCCTCCTTTCTCTACCTTATGCAATGCTGCTCCCCAATTCTTGTCCCTGGTCCCCACCATGAGCAATGCTGCTCCGCACCCCTTGTCCCTAGTCCCCAACTATTGCAATTTTGCTTCCTATCCCTTGTCTCTAGTCTCAGCTATTTGCAATGAGCCCCTGTCTCCAAGCCCAAGCTTTTGTCACCCTGCCCCTCATGCCATGTCCCTGGTCTCCACCTTTTGCAGTCCTGCTCCCCATCTCTTGCCTGGTGCTACCCCTGTTGCTACCCCTGTTGCTACCTCAGGCCCAACCTGCCTCATGCATGCATGCATGCATGAATGGATGGATGAATGAATGAACGAATGAATGAATGTATGAATGGATGGATGGATGGATGGATGGATGGATGAATGAATGAATGAATGAATGAATGAATTAATTAATGAACATGTGAAAGCAATGCACGCATGAATGAATGCAAGAGTGAATGCGTGAGTGAATGCGTGAGTGAATGCGTGAGTGAATGCGTGAGTGAGTGAATGCAAGAAGAAGAGAATGAATGTCTGAATGCATGCATGTATGAGTGAATGCATTCATCCACTGAATGGGTGGATGCAATGCAGTGGTGTGCACGCTGATCAAGGAGGCCAGGTGCAGCGTCATGATCTCCTTTTACCTCTTCAAGGTCTGCACCCGAGCCTCTCACGCATGCATGGACATCACCTGACACACACAACGTCATGTTTGATGTATATGCAACTGCTGCTGAGCTGCTGCATGTCTGTGTGGCATGAATGCCTGCAGTACAGCACCACTTGTTTGTTAGCTCTGTGATACCATGGCATATGACTTCATTGAAGCGTACTGGAAGCTGATGCTCCTGATATGCTCATGCTTTGACATACAGTCCCACATGCTTTGCAGCTATCTGTTCAGTGAGGCAATCTGAAATATTCTTACCCCACACAACACCATGGGCGCTTTGATACACAGAGGCAGTGTGACAGAGCTGTCTTCTGACGAGCCTTCTGTGTGAGATCTTATATGGTCTCCATGTGACTCTGATAAGCACTCCGCGTGAGCGTCTGATCAGCCCCTTCAGCGTTGCATGTGATTTGCAGTACCTGGTGCTTTATGGCTTGGTGCAGTCAGCAGTAGGCGCAGTGGCCTTCTTCGCCGCCTACACAAACTTGACCAATGCTCAAGTAAGCTCGAGCATGCTCTTACTATGACAGCTTGCGTCATGCATGCACACAATCTCAGGCCCTGTCAAAAGTGTGCCACAAATGATGCATGCTGTCTTGTGGTCTTGCTGTCAAAGCATGTGCTTGCAACAGACCCTATGATATGAGGTACTGGACATTCATCCCTTGGGGCTTTTATGATGACGTGTGTTGACAAGCCCCTGGGGCTCAGTGTGATGCCCTACTGCCGCCGCAGCAGCACTGGCCCTCAGGAATACGTTGCCTTCCTGAGAAAGAAAGCAGTTTGCGACCCTGATGATGCATCAGTTTGCCTTCCTGAAAAACAGACACTTTACTTTCCTGAGAAGGAATGGTATGAAGAAGGCATTGCTGATTGCAGTACGAGACAATGGACTTCACTGCACTGATTCTAGCCCTGGCAGCAGTGTGCACCAGGCCTTCAGATCAGCTGCATGACAGGATGCCGGCTGGCCGGCTTATGTCCCTCCCCGTGCTTGCCCCCCTGGTGTTGTTGGGGTGCTGCTTTGGGGCACAGCAGGGGATGGTAGTGGGCTTTGTTTCCACGCAGTCCTGGTACCAAAGTGGTCAAAACCCTGTAAGCTTCGTAAAGCTTATTGTACAGCTGTCTGTCTGTGTGTGTGTGTGTGTGTGTGTTGCTTGAAAGACTGTCTACCGTGTGCAAGGATGGCACCTTGAACAGTACTTCACAACTCCAACATGCACAATGCATGTTTTGCTCAGTTCATGATGAAAGTGATGATGGATTGCTCAGTAAGGAATGTACGTTGCCTTTGTGGTGTCTGCCCAGCAACTGGGTTGTTGATGGCCTGTTGGATAGTCACTCATCTCCTGGCGATATACATGACTCCATCTTGCAGAAACAGATGAACCTTCCTCAACTGTGGCATGCAGACACCGGCAGTGGCCACTTCGAATTTCATCGGCCTCTTCCAGCTGCTGCTTCCAGCGTTTGCCTTCTTCAATGACATGAGGCCCCATGTGCTGGGGTTCCGGCACAACCCACAAGTGCCAGCAGTCATGTGCCTGATGGCGCTGTTTTGGGGCATCTGGGATGTTGTGGGCAAGGGTTTACTGGCAGATGTCATTGGACTGAACACCCTACCGACAGAGTTTCGCCTCAGACTGCTGGTATTTGCAGTGGTCACATTTTCAATCATCAAGGTTCTGCTCATAGTCACAAGATGGGCAACATTGACTCACAGAGTGAGTGCAGCTCAGCTGAGGCTGACTCAGTGGAGAACAGTGCTCAGACATGTGGCAGATGCCGCAAGAGGAGTGCAAAGCGCAGCAAAGCATGCAAAGCAGGGCATACTGCGAGGCTTGAAAGCAGTGTGGTCAGCAAGTGCACCAACTACTATACAAGGAGCAGGACCAACTGCAAACAGGGTCCCTTGGCAGCGTGGAAATTCCTTGGAAGACAGGTTCATTCTGCGCTGAGTTGCAACACAAAAATATCAGGACAGGCCCCGTGTGTCTTCTGCAAATCAAAATTTTGGGCTTCTGGGGCGGCTAGCAATGCAGAGGCACAACTTCAGATGCTGTCTGGTTTCGATGTTCCAATGCAGGGAACATTGAAACATGCTTACCAATCAGGATCAGTGTCACCTTTCAGGAGTGTAGTTCTGACCTGACTCAGTTGGCTGCTTTGCAGCACCTGCTTACCACATAACTACATGTCATATGACTCTGGGAGCAACAAGCTTTTGGCGCATTAACTGTCCGCAAACAACAAGTGATCGGCCTGTGATTATCGTTTTCGATAGTGCCGATGATGGGTGGTGTATGTGTTGAGACGGGCCCTTGCTCACACGTCTCTAGCAACAAATATTTGTGATAGATGAATTCAATTTAATTTCAGTAATTTACCAAACGATGATGATCAGCAGTTGTATGGTGTGAGATAGCTGTGCTGTGCTGATACGTGTAGTAGGCAAGCAATACAAGTTGCTACAGGGTTTGGCCTCATTTCATGTACATTTCTGAGGGTGGTGTATCAACACAGGCAACATTCAGATCCATCCTTTTTCTCCTTTTCTGGCCGGTTCCCGCTCTCTTAAAGGATTCTGTATGCATCCTTTTCCCCTGACAGTGTCTAAAGGTTGTCTTCCAAGGCCAATCTCATCAATTCACCAAAATGGTCCAAGGCCAATTTCATCAATTCACCAAAATGGTCATTGCTGCCAGGTATTGTCGGGGTATTTCAGGGCATGTTATGATAATAGTAACACAAACAATAACATTTTCCAGCTCATGATGAGCTAGGTACGTGCAGGAGTCAAGGGCGTGTCAACAAAACATTTGCCATGGCGGACCAGCTACATGCGCATGCAGCTGGCCCAATAGGCCAGGGAGCTGCGCAGTATGTGTCACTGCATGATAGAAGAAAATGGAAATGGTGCAAGCATGCTGCAGCAGCTGCTGCATAAACTGCATTACTGTCCTTATCAAGGACACTAGTGTGCAAAGGACCACGTCTCATCTGTCGACATGTCATTCACGTCTTTGCTGATACAGTAGGCCAGCCAAAGCGATGTAACGGGGATGGTAAAAGGTCACAGCCAGCGTTGCAAACAGGCTATTACAACCGTGTATGAGCCACACTGCAACAGGCGAGCCCTTTCCTGAGGGTTACAGGTGCTGCGTGTCAGCCAAGACGTCTTGTCATTCATTTCATTTTATACCTTACAGTCTGGGGTGTGGAGCCAGTTGTGACTCATCAGACATCCTGGCTTGAAAGCACAGGTCTTGTCAGAATGCACAGGCAGAGGCCCAGCAGCTGCAACAGCAGCTGACAGAGCCTCTGAGAGGCGCAAGCTGAGGCACAGTCAGCAGCTCAGCAGCTGGTCTCAATCACATCTCAGCTGACTGCTATGACGCAAAAGGCTGGAACATCTGAAGAGTTTGTCAAGATGGTGTTGCAACAGCAGAGGACTGATGCACAGGCTGTTGCAGATGCCCTGAAGCTACAACAGCAGCTGTCAGATGCACAAGCAGTTGCAGACTTAGCTCAGTCAGGCGCCAAACAGCTGCAGCAGCAGCTCTCAGACTCATCCATTAGTGCTGACCTGGCTGCCCAGAAGGTGCTGCAGCAGCTGACTGATGCACAGGCTGTTGCTAGTGCCCAGAAGCTGCAGCAGCAGCTGGCAGGTGCACAGGCCATTGCTGAGTCAGCTCAGGCAGATGCCGAGGAGCTGCAGAAGCTGCTGCCAGATACATTTACCAGTGCTGACCTAGATGCAGAGAAGCTGCAGCAGCAGCTGGCAGAGGCACAGGCTGCTGGTGCATCAGCTTTGGCAGACACCAAGCAGGTGCAGCAGCAGCAGCCTATTGAGCTTCAGCCTAGATTTGAGCAATTTACGGCAGCTCACCATGCTGAGCTTCTTGCAAAGGTAATCATTGTGGCTCCTTGTTGAGGTGACACTCTGGACATGGCTGCCTTGCCTTTGTATCCGGACATTGCTGCCTTGCCTTTGTATCCGGAAGCAACACAGGTGACTGCATCACATGCACTGATTTCAACTACTGTTTCTGATGTACAACTGCATCACTTGGGAGCTTCATTCAATACAGTTGAGCTGTGCGTGTTGCCTGTCTGTTGAGATATGAACCTGCTTAGCTGCCTACCTGCTAAGTCAATGCTGCAGGAAGCAGCTTCTGCTGAGCAGATGTCTGCTTTCCAGAAGGAGCTGGAGCAGCTTCGCATGAGCGCTGGACAGATGAAAGCGCACCTTGAGGCAGCTCAGCAAAGCCAGATAGGTGCCCAGGTACCTGCACACTTTGTTTATGTGCTCAGCTTTCATCACGACTTGATTTTTTGTGCTGCCCTTGCACCTGAGCTTTCCATGACTGTCTGCCCATATTGCTGGTTGTATACATACAGTTGTTCTACTTCCTTTCCAAGTTGCTGTTCTGGGTCGCCTTTCTGGGTTGCCTTTCAGGGTTGCCTTTTCTGGGTTGCTTTCCTGGCTTGCATGTCTGGGCTGCCTTCCTGCCGTGCATGAGTCTCCTGATGTTCGTGCTTCGTAGTGTGGACGACTGAATCAGCAGCATTTGCTGGAACTTCAAAATACCCCATACGCCTCAAGACAGCATGCTGTTCAGCATATGTATGTTCACAACTGCTCCTTGCCCTAACTTGTACATGCACCTGGCTTGCTTGGGCTGCTGAGCATCAGTGCATGTTCTTCCCATGCAGGCAGATGCTTCAACGCTCCAGCAGGAGTTGCAAGATCTGCAAAGCAGCACTACGAAGGCAAGGCACCAGATGCAAGATGATGTCAGCAGCCTTCAGGGCCAGCTGGACCAAGCTCTGACTGACTGCCAACACAGCCTTCATCAGAAGGAAACAGCCCATGCTGACTCGCACAAGGACATGAGCAATCTGCAAGGCCAGCTGGCAACTGCTGCAAATGCACAAGCAGTTGCTGACTCAGCTCAGTCAGATGCCAAGAAGCTGCAACAGCAGCTGTCAGAAGCTTTCATCAGCTTTGACCTTGACACCAAGAAGCTGCAGCAGCAGCTGACAGAGGCACAGGCTGCAGCTGAGTCAGCTCAAGCAGGCACTCAAAAGGTGCTGCAGCAGCAGCGCACTGAGCTTCAGGCTAGGAGTGAGCAGCAGCAGCGCACTGAGCTTCAGGCTAGGAGTCAGCAAAGCAAGAAGCGCATCACAGCAACTCACCACGCCAAGCTACCTACAAAGGTACCCATCTCCAATCCTGGTTGTGCTGACATGCTCTGGGTGTTGCAGCCTTTGCCTTGCAACTCGAGTTATCATAAGCGACTGTAATGATTGCCTTACAATTTTCACATCATTTCCACTATCGCATTTGAAACACAATGCTGAACTGCATTTCTCACTCCCCATCTCTGCTGGTTTGATGAGGCATGAATGGGTGAGCCAATGCTGCAGGAAGCTGCATCTGCTGAGAAGATGCCCACACTCCAGAAGGAGTTGGAGCAGCTTCACACCAGCACTGGACAGATGAAGGTGGATCTTGAGGCAACTCAGCAAAGCCAGATAGATACACAGGTACCACATCCTTGTCCTGCCATGCTTGCAACGCCTACGATGCGCTTGGCATTGTTGCCCAAATCCTTTGGCTGCTTTGCTGTCATTTGCAGGCGGCCCTTTTGTTCCCTCACTCGCCCTTGTGCCATGACTTGACTTTGCAACTGTTGTTCTATTCAGCACAAGTTTGGTGGTTGACTCAGGAACGAGAGGAGAGGCTGGCTTTGGAGGTGAGCCAGGGAGGGTACACCCTGAAGGGGGCTGAGCCCAGCCACCCACCCCTCATCAGCCACCTGGCAGCAGCCCAGAACAGTCGGGGGGCCTTGCTGGGGGATCAGAATGCAGCGGCACAGGAGCATCAGCAGCAGGTGGGGCTCACAAACCACAGGATGACTCTTGACTGCTTTGCATGTCATGCACTTGCCATTTGAGCATTGGCGTGAGTTCTGGCCAGAGTGCACAAAGTCGAGCCCTCAGCTTGGTTATACTGCGCACAAAGCCTTGCTGTGAGTGTACGTCTAGGTTGCTTGGAATGGATTGATTTACACAGCACACATGAATGCTTGACTCAATGGTGTTATCTGGCAAGGCCAACAGAATGGATCTGCTAAACATGATATAGCAGCCAGGCAGCATGCAGCAGTCCCAAAGGTGCAACTGCATGTTGATGACACAGCAGCCAGCAACATTTCATTGACCGACACATCCAAACTGGCACAGGTGACTAAGCAACAAGGTCAGCAGGTAGCGTCTCTGCAGCAGCAGCTCCAAAAGCAGCACAGCTCTGAGCAGCAAGGGCAGCGTGTAGAAGCTCTGGAGAAGCAGCTGCAGAAGCTGCAGGAAGTTGGTGGGGCTTCCAGGCAGGAGGTGGAGAAGCTGAGCCGGCAGCTGTATCTCAAGAGGCCGCAGGTGCCACTCCTTGTCATTTGACTCCATCTGATCTGCTTCTTTGGACAACAGTATGCAAAGATCCATTGTGCAGTTGTTGTTTCCAGTCTGCATGCTATAACCTGCATCTCTTGCGTCTGGCACATCTCTGGTGTCATCATGATCTGATGTAGCAGTGACAGGCAAGGCAGCACATGCAGGTGATTGCATGCCAGTCCACACATAAGCACCTTCAGCAAACATTGTCACTGAGACGTGTGCCTTGAGGCGCAAATGTATTGCACTAAGTGACTGCAGTCTGCACACAGCTTGAACCCTGGATGGCTATGCAGAGGCATACGGCATGGTTGTTCTGTGTTGCCTGCAGACAAGAATAAGATGATCAGAAGGACAGCTGAAGAGGCATTTGAGGCCCTGCAACTTGGTGTAGGGTGCTGAGATGCAAACCACTGTGTTGCAACTCAATTGACAGCTGAAGTAACAGTTAAGATATACTTTGAAGGATGTATTGCGTTCTTGGCTGCAAGCAGCTAGTGTTGCACAGTAGAACACTGACAAGCGTGCAGCTCGCTGTGCCATGAAAAATCACAGGTACATCACATGCTCACACAAGCAGCTGGTTGGGGTTGAAAATATTGTCCCACCCTCTGTCTGCTGTTTGTTTCCAGTGGTCCTGGGGCAGGATGCGATTTGTTAAGGCCAAATGCTGGTGTTTATACATCAGATGGTAAGCCATCTATTCATGGCCAGGTCTACTTAGCTGATTGTGTGATGTAAACATTGCATGCAGTGAGTGAAGAGAGTGTCATTCCGTTTCCCATTGCAAATGTATATATAGACTATGAGTGATTCTGCATGTCAACTTGTGGCTCAGAATCCGCAACATGCATTTGACCACCGACATCCTTCTCTTGCTGAG
>JAABUO010006012.1_pt1 | contig 14037 bp, 18 predicted proteins | sample 5559291 | NCBI WGS metagenome assembly JAABUO01 (sample SAMN10711878, study PRJNA513372) | rock metagenome | isolation source: Antarctica rocks | place: Antarctica: Victoria Land, Finger Mt sud | reverse complement strand
ACCGCTCTCCCATGACTTACGAAGCCGACATGCAGGACGTCGCCGCCAGGCCGTAGTCCGCAAGCCCACAAACCGTCCACGAAACCGGGGCAACCTCAGTTGGTATAAGGTCAACTCCGAGATCGTCCGGCGTAGGTGCCCATTCTCCTGTCCCAGCAGCTTCAGCTGACGCACCTAGTGGTTAAAATCTGACAGACGGTACCCATTTATAAGGCTATTTCGCCTTGATTTCTGCCATTTCAGGCGGACTCATCTGTCTGATTTCATCCACTAGTCCAGCTTCAGACCGCCATATTCAGCCCGCCACCGGTAGTACGTCGGCTCCGTCACGCCAATTGCCCGGATCGCCTTTGCCACTGGCTTGCCCTGGCCCACCAGGACCTCGACCTGCCGGAGCTTGGTTACGATCTCCTCCGGCTTGTGATGCTTGCGCGTCATCCCACGCTCTCTGTGCCCTCCGGTCCTACATAACCGGCGCTCACTTCTAGGGGGGCAGATCAGAGTCCTTCTTCAATCGTACGCCGGCACCGCCCCCGTTCTCCGGAATGAACTCCACGCCTGCCTTGTCCAGCGTTCGGTAGATTGCATCGAGATTGGCGGAGGTGATTGACTCGCCTGCCTCTACTCGTTGAACGGTCGACAGTCCTAGCTTTGCTCGTTCGGCCAGTTTCCGAGCCGACCAGCCTATGAATGCACGTGCAGCCCTAATTTGACCGGCAGTCAAAAACATTTTACGTCATATGACATAATTAGATTGCCTTTGGCCTCAAGTGAGGTAAACTGTCTCACATGAACTGACACCCTTCAAGAACGCCGAATTTGTCGTCGATCCTAAGCATTTTAATGGTCCAATCCTTAGCCCTTCTTTGAGGAATTTCCGGATATTTCTGCAATTTAGTCGATAAATATGCAGTAAAAATGTTACAGTTTTATGTTTTAATAAGGTTTTCTCATTCAAACAGGCAGATCTGAAAGTAAAAAAGTGTTCCTAATGCCATTACTCCAAGTCTCAAGTGAGGAACATTACATGTCTGTAGATGTCTCCCTGCCTTCTGCGGTGTCCGCCTACAAGGCAGCGAATGTCGCCTCACGCCGTCGGCTAGTCGGCAGCTCCTGCTGGCCGCCCTGTCCGGCGCGGCGTTAGCGGCCGCTCTTCTGCTCCCAGGCGGCGACGAGCCGGCTGACGCACCCGCAGCGGCTTCTGCGGATGCCGCGCTGCTCGGGCTATGTGCCGCGTGCGACATCCTGCAAAGGCAGGTCGAGGCGCTCTGGCAGGGCGCGACCCGCATCGCCGACGACGACGCCCGCGACCTTGCCCTGACACGCATCGCCGACCGACAGACCCCCCTGCTGGAGCGGCTCTGCAAGCTCCGGCCCGCCACGCCGCAGGGACACGCGGCACGGGCCAGGACCTTGCTGCTGTGGGACAAGGACCCGTGCTGGACACGGCCCGCCTGCCTGGACGAGGCCCTGGCGGCCGCGGTGGTGCGTGACCTCGCCAGGAGCGCCTGAGCATGGGCCGAGCTCGCCCGACATCGACCTGCTGCTCGCCTGCCTCCTGTTCGGTGCCGCCAGGCAGGAGGTCGCCCGCCTGGAAGCCGGCAGCGCGTCCGACACCCGCTTCGGGACGGCCGTCGACACCCTGGACAGGGCTACCGATACCGTGGCCCATCTCAGGGCCGTCACGCTGGAAGGGTTGCGCACCAAGGCCATCGTCTGCCGGGCCGTGCTCGCCGCCGCGGAGCCGGACGCGACGACAAGCCCACCCGGGGGCCTCGCCCTGCGCCACGACGTGCTCGCCTGGTCGCTGCTGTCCGACCTGCTTGCACATCTGCCGTCCTCCTCTGCCCCGAACCCCGATGCCGAGCTGCTGGCCGTGTGCGCCGCTTTCGACGCCACCGAGCACCACCGCAACACGATGTTCGACGACGGCACGCTGACCGACGAGGCCAACGCCACGCTGCGGGCCGAGCAGGCGCAGAGGGTGGAGCGGATATGCACGCTGCGCGCACTCACCCCGCAGGGCTGGCAGGCCCGGGCGCGGTCGCTGGTGCTGTTCGACGACGAGTTCCTGGAGCGGCGCCTCGTGCATGCCAACGACAGGATGGTGGCGGCCATCCTGCGCGACCTGGTCGAGGACAGTCCCGCCAGGCCGGGGTGCACCTGGCACGACGGCTATGGCGCGGGCGAGTTCGTCTCCTGCGGCTCGGGGCCGAGCAGCTCGAGGTAGTCGACCTCCAGGGCGCTGGCCAGCTGGCAGACCGTCACCACGGTGGGGTTGCGCAGGCCACGCTCGAGGCCGCTCAGGTAGTGCTGGCTGAACCCCGAGCGCGCCTCGAGCTGCTCCTGCGTCCACCCCCTGGCCCGGCGGAGCCGCGCGACGTTGCGGCCGACGAGTTGGCGAATATCCATGACCCAGGGCATGCCGCCGGGAATGCGAAAAGACTATATACTTTAGTCCTAGTTGCAGCCAGACTCTCGCCATGACCTACGAGGCCTACATCGCGAGCCCAGCTTGGAAGGCACTGCGCCAGGTTGCCCTGGACCGTGACGGGCACCGCTGCCGCCTGTGCGACGCGGGCGACGATCTCGAAGTGCACCATCGGCGCTATCCGCCAGACGGGCGCTGGCACCTGGACTGCGTGGAGGCCCTGACCACGCTGTGCGGGTCCTGCCACGAGCGCACGACCTGCGAGCTGCGCCGCAGGCGCCATGCGGCCCAGGCGCCGCCGAGGCTGGGTGACGTGGTCCGGCTGACATCGATCGGCGAGCAGGGAGGATTGCGTGGGCGGCTACCAAACATCACGCTTCAGGATCACCGGCGCGTCACCCCTGCTGATGCACAACGGCCTGCTGGCCGACCCGCTGAACCCGCACGCCAGGAGCATAGCCCAGGTCGCGGCCAAGCGGCGCAAAACCGAGGCTGACCACGTCAGGATGGCCGAGCTCGAGTTCCTCGGCGGCCTCTACCTGAACGGCGGCACGCCCTGCATCCCGGCTGAGATGATCCAGGCGGCCCTGGTCAGGGCGGCGGCCCAGGAGCGGCGGGGATCCAAGGCCAAGGCGGGCCTTGTCGTGCGGGAGGACCTCAGGCTCGACTACGAAGGCCCCACCGACCCGCACACCCTGTGGCAGGACACGACGTTCCGGCTGCGCTCGCCGGTGAGGATCGGCATGAGCAAGATCATGCGCACGCGGCCGATGTTCAGGGAGTGGAGCAGCGAGCTCGCCGTCGACTTCCTGCCCTCGTTGCTCAACCCGCAGGACGTGGTCAGCTTCCTGGTCACCGCCGGCGAGCAGGTCGGCATCGGCGACTGGCGCCCCCGGTTCGGGCGCTTCTGGGTCGAGGAGCTGCCTCTCCTCAAGACAAAAGGTCAGCGGGACCACGTGCATAGAGTTTTACCAATCCAGCCAAGGGCAAGTAGATAAATATGGACACTGGTATAAAAGACTATCGACACTCTATAGCACTCACGTTTATAGTTCAACAACTGGACCGGGTTTGGTTTGGTGATGTGAGTTCGGGTATGGCAAGCTAGGGGAGAAAGGGCGCTTGGAAGAGCGCTCTTTCCATATTTATACCTTTCTAAATACAGAGAGCATCATCCGCCTGACGTGAGAGGATCATCGTTGATGTCGGGCCATCTCGATCACCTGAACCTCGCGCAGCAGGCTGCCGCGATCGCGCCGGCGCCCGTGCTGGTGCTGGCCGGGGCAGGGTCGGGCAAGACCGAGACGCTGATCCGCCGTGTGGCGGACCTGATCCTCAAGGGCGAGGCGCCCGAACGCCTGCTGTGCATCACGTTCACCACCAGGGCCGCGGGCGAGATGCGCGCCCCGCTCGCTGCGCTGCTCGGAGCGGACCGGGCACCGGGCTGGGTCGGCACCTTCCACGGTGTGATGGCCCGCCTGCTGCTCGAGGACGCCCGCAGCGTCCCGGGCCTGCCGCAGGGCTTCACCATCCTGGGCCAGAAGGACGCCAGGACGCTGCTGATGCAGGCCGCGGGCATCGGCGATCCCAAGGAAGCGGCGCTGCTGCAGGAAGCGGTGTCGCTGCTGAAGAACGGTCTGACCAATCAGCCCGCCGCGCTGCCGCGCTCCTCCGCCCTGGCGCGGTTCGACGCCGCCGTGCTCGCCCGCGCTGCTGCCGTGCTGCCGGCCTACGATGCCCTGCTGGCACAACGCCAGGCCCTCGACCTCGACGACCTGATCGCCGTGCCGGTCCGCGCCATGCGCGACGACGCGGCGCTTGCGGCCCGCTGGGCGGGGCGCTGGTCGGAAATCCTGATCGACGAGTATCAGGACACCAACCACGTCCAGCACGCCCTGGTGAAGCTGCTGGCGGGCGAGAGGGGCCGGGTGTTCGCGGTGGGCGACGACCTGCAGGCGATCTACGGCTGGCGTGGCGCCGACGTCGCCCATCTCCGCGGGTTCGGGCGAGACTACCCCGCCGCGCAGAAGCCGCTCCGGCTCGAGATCAACTACCGCTCGACGCCCACCATCCTGCGCGCGGCCAACGCCGTGGCGGCCGGGGACCGCGAGGCGCTGCCCCGGACGCTGCGCCCCGCCGACCCCCAGGCAGCGGCGGGTGCCTCCATCGCCGTGCAGGCGTCGCTCGCGGCGGAGGACGAGGGCCGCGCCGCCGTGGCCTGGGTGCAGGCGCTGCGTCGCGCCCGGCCCGGCCTGCCCTGACGGGAGTGCGCGGTGCTGGTGCGGGCGGGGTTCGTGGCCACGCCGATCCTCGCGGCGTTGCGGGCAGCGGGGATCCCGACGCGGCAGGTGGCCGAGCGTGAGCCCGAAGCGCCGCGTGAGGTGCTGGCGGCCATCGCCTGGCTGCGGCTGGCGATGAGCCGGGAGGTCGGCGACGGGAGCGGGCCGGAGCGGTGGTCACCGGGAGCCGACGACGCGTTCCGGCGGGCCTGCGCCGCTCCGCCGCGCGGCATCGGCGGGCTCCTGTTCGGACGCCTGCGCGCGCATGCGGCCGAGACGGGGGTGGCGCTGGCCGCGGCGGTCGGCAGCCTGTCGGGCTCGGCCGGCGCGCTGTCGGACCTCAAGGCGGTGGTCGCCATCGCCCGCAGCATCGGCGACGGCGTGTCGCAGCGCCGGCTGGGCCCGGCGGAGGCGCTGCGCCTGGCCGCGGAGTCGAGCGGGATCGTCGACGGGCTGCAGGAGGACGGCGCCGCGCCCCTGGGTCTCGCCTGGACGGCGGCGCTGCAGGCGGCGGACCGGGCCGGCAGCGTGGCCGCGTTCTGCGAGGCCGCGGCCCTCGGCGATGGCGCGGGCGAGGTGGAGGCCTGCGACGGGGTGCAGGTGATGACGCTGCACCGGGCCAAGGGGCTGGAGTTTGACCACGTGCTCCTGGCGGGGCTCGAGGAAGGCGTCTGGCCGCACCGGCAGGCGGAGCAGCACGGCGCGCTCGCCGAGGAGGCGCGCCTGTTCTACGTCGGCATCACCCGGGCCCGGCACACCCTGCGGCTGAGCTGGGTCAGGAACCGGCGCGACTGGGATGCCAAGCCGTCGCGGTTCCTCGCGAGCATCCCGGAGGAGCTGGTCGAGGGATCCGCCAGGGAGCGCGGGCGCACGCAGGGGAGCGCTCCGACTAGGGCGACGACGACGCCGGTCGTGGCACCACCCACGCAGGCCGAGACTGACCGCCTCGTCGTGGATTTCCTGGCGCGCCGGGCCGCGAAGCAGGTCCGATGAGCCAGCCTCTGCACGACCGGCCTGGCGGACCCGCTCAGCGCGGTTTCGCCGGCGGGCGGGAGCGAGACGGCGTCCCAGGGGATGGCTTGCCGGCGCTGCCCGCGTCGGTGGGGCGTCGCAGCAGGTCGGCGGCCTCCACGCCCAGCTCGCGGGCGAGCCGGTCGAGCACGTCGATCCCGGCCGCGTAGACGCAGCGCTCGAGTGCGCTGACGTACGTCCTGTCGATCTCGGCCCGGTGGGCCAGCTCCTCCTGCGACAAGCCTGCCGCGAGCCGGCCCGCTCGGAGATTGAGTGCCAGGATCGCACGAATATCCATGGCCACGAGCCAGCGGGCTTGATGAGTATTCGACCACGGAGTATTCTCGACATCATTGGCAAGGGCAGGGAGGCCGGGTGTCCCAGGACGATCAGGATCTGCGCGATGCCTCCTCGGTGCGGCCCGTGCCGCCGGGCGCTCCAGCCCCGCCCCTGGCCGATAGGTATGGATGGGCGCTTGCGGTGCTGCCGCTGGCGGCGGCGATCCTCCTGGCGCCCCTGACCCTGCTGGGCCTGCACCGCAACTAGCTCGCTGTGCTTGTCCTGCTGGCCTCCGCCGGCCTAGTGGTGCTCGACAAGCGCGACCTGGCCCGCTCCGGCCGCGTGCCGAAGGCAGCCCTGCCGTCGACCGCGTGGTTCCTGGTGCTGCCGGTCTACCTGCGCAAACGCGCCCGGCGCCTCGGCCAGGGCCCGCTGCAGTTCTGGGTGTCGGTCGGGTGCGCGGTTGCAGGCCCGGTTGTGGGCACGGCGGCCGTCGCCGCGCTTGCCCTTGCGACCCTGTCGCAGCCGGACGGCGCCCTGCCGGCCTGCAACGACCCGGACGCTATCCAGGACGTGCTGAACACGTTCGACGGCCTCGGCCCGGTGCGCGAGGCCGGCGTGCGCGGTGTTAGCCTCAGCGGCCAGGAGGAGACGGGGCAGGGCCCCGGCGCGGTTCCGAAGCTGCGCTACTGCATCGCCAGCGTCCTCGCGTCGAACGCGCAGGAATACGACATCGACTACACCTACGAGCAGCGACCCGACAGGATCGTCATCCGGCTGGAGCTTCGCCCCGAGCACTGACGGCAGAGGATGGCCGAGAGCCGCCAGTCCGCTTTCGGCAGCGAAACTGAACGAAGCGGACGCGAACGTCGCAAGGCGGCTCGGCCGCTATCGACCCAATAGCAGCCGGTGAAGACGACAGCCGCGCCAGCTGATTGCAGCTGTTCCGGAACCTCGCCGCAGGACTACACGGGCACAGCCACCGGCACGCTGACCCCGATCATGTCGCCCTCGCGGACCAGCGCGGCCAGCCTGTCCTCGGCCCAGCCCTCGGTGCCTTGCGGCCGCATCGGCAGCACCATCCAGCGGTAGTCCGCGGTGCTGTCCACCACGCGCAGCTCGGTCCCGTCCGCGAGCGCGGTGCCCCACTCCGCCAGCAGGCCGCGCGGGTCGCGCACCGCGCGCGCCCGGTAGCCCGTCGACTTGAACCAGAACGGCGGGTAGCCCAGCACCGCGCGCGGGTAGCAGCTGCACAGGGTGCAGACGACGAGGTGGTGCAGCCCCGGCCGGTTCTCCAGCACGCCGAGCGGCGGCAGGCCGCGCATCGCAATGCCCAGCGCCTCGGCCGCCAGGGTGCCGTCGGCCAGCAGCAGCGCGCGGTACTCCGGGTCCGACCAGGCCTTCGCCACCATGCGCGCGCCCTGCGCCGGCGACGCGCTGTCGGTGAGCGCGATGCGCGCCTCAATCTCGGCAGGGGTCACGACCCCGGCCTGCGCGAGCATCCCGCCGACCGCCTTCAGCAGCGCCTCGCCATCCGCCTCGATCGGGTTCATCGCGTCACCTCCAGCCAAGGACCGTAGATCTCGACCAGCAGCGTGTCGGGGCCCGGCCTGCCCCAGACGTCCTCGAAGCCAAAACCAACATGGTAGAGCGGCAGCAATGGCGCCGGCCGGTTGAACGCGATGTCCTCCGGGTTGGGAAAGTCGCCCAGGTGGTGCAACACCGTGCCGGTTCGGCCGCGCAGGTAGTGCGGGGTGCGGATGTGCGCCGGCCCGTCCAGCTCCGGCCAGGCATCGCGCACCCGCACCCTGGCACCGACCCCGATCATCGCAGCCCGCCTCCGCCCGCACCGTGTCCGGTCAGGGCGGCGCGTAGCTCCGCCTCGCCGATGACACCACGGCGCAGCAGGGTCGCGGTGATCGAGCGCATCCATCGCTGGTAGTAGGTCAGGGTGTGGTATTCCGCCTCTGGAATCGCCTCGATGCCGCGGCGCAGCTCGTCCACGCTCATCAGCCCTTTGGCAGAGAGCATCTGTCGCAGGGCATCCACCTGCTTGTCGAACGCCGTGAGCGCGTGTGGCTCGATGTCGACCGGCGCACACAGGTAGCGCGATACGCCGCCGAGGTCGTGGTGAGCGCGGCCGGGGTGGTCCTCGTTGCCGGCGCGAGGTTGGGGGTCCTGGACCTCGAAAATGGGCGTGCCTCCTGCTGCCTGGCCTGTGGTCATCACGGGCCGCTACGGCTGGTCACCGAGCAGCGCACCAGCCTGTGTGGCACCGGTTGCGGTGGCAGTGCGCGAGGCCATCGACACCGTCACCGCGACCAGGAAGGCCAGCGGGACGGACACGATGGCCGGCGGATCGTAGGGGAAGATGGGCGCGGCGTGGCCCAGGGTCTTCACCCAGATCGCCGGGCCGATGACCGTCAGCCCGACCGCGGTGACCAGGCCCGTGGCGCCGCCCGCGATCGCGCCCGAGGTGGTCAGGCCGCGCCAGTTCATCGCCAGGAACAGCACCGGGAAGTTGGCGCTGGCCGCGACGGCGAAGGCAAGCCCAACCATGTAGGCGACGTTCTGCGTGCGGAAGGCCATGCCCAGGGCGATGGCAAGGACACCGATGGCCACGGTCGCGACGCGCGAGACCAGCAGCTCGCGCCGTTCGTCGGCGCCGCCGAAGGTTCGGGCGTACAGGTCGTGGCTGATGGCGGAGGCGCCTGCGAGGGTCAGACCGGAAACAACGGCCAGGATCGTGGCGAACGCGACGGCGGAGATGAAGCCCATCAGCGCGTCACCGCCAACGGCGTGGGCCAGGTGGATCGCCGCCATGTTGGCGCCGCCGCGCAGGCCGCCATCGGCCGCGAGGTAGGCAGGGTCGGGCAGCAGCAGGGCGATGGCGCCAAAACCGATCACGAAGACCAGCATGAAGAAGCTGGCGTTGAGCAGGGCGGCGTAGAACACCGAGAGGCGGGCCGCCCGTACGTCGCGCACGGTGAAGAAGCGCATCAGGATGTGCGGCAGGCCGGAGGTGCCGAACATCAGCGCGATGCCGAGGGACAGACCATTGATCGGGCTGGCGGCAATTGCTGCCGGAGCCAGGATCGCGGCGTGGTGCGGGTGGACCGCGACGGCTTGGTCCAGCAGGGCGGACAGGCTGAAGCCGAAGCGGGCCAGGGTCAGCACCGCGACCAGGGCGGCGCCGCACAGCAGCAGGGTGGCCTTGATGATTTGCACCCAGGTGGTGGCCAGCATGCCGCCGAAGGTGACGTAGCAGATCATCAGCACGCCCACGATCACCAGGGCGTAGTTGTAGTCGAGGCCGAACAGCAGCTGGATCAGCTGTCCCGCGCCGACCATCTGGGCGATCAGGTAGAAGGCGATCACCACCAGCGAGCTGACGGCCGCGAAGATGCGGACGGGCTTCTCGTCGAGGTGGACGGAGAGGGCGTCGGCGAAGGTGAAGCGGCCGAGACGACGCAGCTTCTCGGCGATGAGGAACAGCACGATCGGCCAGCCGACGACAAAGCCGATGCCGTACAGCATGCCGTCGAAGCCGGTCGTGGTGATGATGCCGCTCACGCCAAGGAAGGCGGCGGCGGACATGTAGTCGCCGGCGATGGCCAAGCCGTTGGCGAAGGCGGGGAGGTCGCCGCCGCCGGTATAGAACGAGGCCCTCGACGCGGTGCGTCGCGCCGCCCGCCAGGTGATGAGCAGGGTGAGCGCGACAAAGCCGAGGAACAGCGCGATCGCGATTGGGTTGGCAGGCTGCGCGGCCGGGCTCATGACGCGTCCTCGGCGGCGTTGGCACGCCAGGCATAAAGCCCAGTGAGGGCGACGGCGCTGGCCAGCAGCAAGGCGCCGAGCAGGAACGACCACGGGACATGTCCCACGGCCGGCTGTGCCAGCCAGTGCGGCGCGAAGGCACCGAGCAGCAGGAAGCCGTAGTATTCCACCGCGATCACTGCCGCCAGAAGCAGGCCGAAGCCCATGCCGGTCCAGGAGGGCGGAGCAGCGGGCGGACGGGGGGGATAGTTCAGCGATGTCATGACGGCAAGCCTTGTTCTCGGACCTACCTGGGTCGAGTCGGCCACGCCGGCGCGGCGGCCTACCCAGGGGCACGACGCTACGCAAGCGTGATGCCACATGCTGGCGGGACGCCTCGGCTAACCGCTCAAGCCCTTTGTGGCACCCGGATGCCGCTGCTCAGGGCCCGAAGCGGGCGCGGTAATCCTGCGGGGTTGCCGTCAGCAGGCGAAGGAAGCTGCGGCGCATCGTCTCCTCCGAGCCGAAGCCGCAGCGTTGCGCGATGCGCTTCACCGGCAGCCGCGAGTCCGACAGCAGGTGGCGCGCCGCCTCCACGCGCAGCCGCTCGACGGCACGGGCCGGCGTGTGCCCGGTCGCCGCCACGTAGCGGCGGCTGAAGCTGCGCTCGCTCATCCCGGCCTCGCCCGCGAGCACCGGCAGCGCGAGATCCTCGGCCAGATGCGCGCCGATCCAGTCGTGCAGCGCGTCGAACCTCTCCTCCTCACCCTGCAACGCCAGCGTGGCGCTGAACTGCGCCTGCCCGCCGGGGCGCTTGAGGAACACGACCAAGTGGCGTGCCACGGCCAATGCCGCCGCCCGGCCCAGGTCCTGCTCGACCAGCGCCAGCGCCAGGTCGATGCCGGCGGTGACGCCGGCCGACGTCCAGGCCGGGCCGTCGCGCACGAAGATGGGGTCGGGCTCGACCCGCACGGTCGGGAAGCGCCGGGCCAGCTCGGCGCAGAGCGACCAGTGGGTCGTCGCCCGGCGCCCGTCCAGCAGTCCTGTCGTCGCCAGCAGAACGGCCCCGGTGCAGACGGAGGCGAAGCGGCGGCTCTCGAGTGCCCGGCCGCGCACCCAACCCACCAGCGCAGGGTCCGCCGCGGCGGCCTCGACCCCTCGACCGCCGGCAACAATCAGCGTGTCCAGCGCCACACCGGCCAAGGGAAGCGGGTCGGCCAGCAGCGTCAGCCCTGCCGAGGCAAGGACGGAGCCGCCTCCGCTGGACACCACCCTGAGCGCGTATGGGGGCACGTCACTGCCCGCGAGATCGTTCGCTGTCGCGAAAACCTGCAGCGGCCCGGTCACGTCCAGCATCTGCACCCGCGGGTAGGCAAGCATCTCGATGGTGCGGGTGACGTTTGGCGAGGATCGAGGGTTCTTTGGCATCCCTGCCAAGGGGAGAGGCAGTAGGGTTCGCTTGTCAATCGACCTGAAGGAGGCCGCCATGATCCCGCCCGACACCCACCTCCAAATCGGCTCCCTGCTGTTCGAGGGACTGGACCAGATCGACCTGACCGGACCTTTCGAAGTGCTGTCGCGCATCCCGAACTCGACCTACCGCCTCTACGGCAGGACCGCCGAGACGGTGCGCGACCTGAAGGGGTTGCGTCTGACCCCTGACGCCGCGCTGGCCGATGCGCCGCAACTCGACGTGCTGCATGTGCCGGGCGGCTTCGGGCAGGAGGCGCTGATGGCGGACGAGGCGGTGCTCGACTGGCTGCGGGTTCAGGCGGCCGGTGCCCGCAGCGTGTTCTCTGTGTGCACCGGGGCGCTGCTGTGTGGCGCGGCCGGGCTGCTGGTGGGGCGGCGCGCGACGACGCACTGGGCGTCGTTCCACCTGCTGCCGTTCTTCGGGGCGATCCCGGTGAACGAGCGCGTGGTGATGGACGGGGACTGGGTGTTCGCTGCCGGCGTGACCGCCGGGATCGACGGCGCGCTGCGCTTGGCGGCCGAGCTGCGCGGCGTCGAGGTCGCGCAGGCGATCCAGCTCTACATGGTCTACGCGCCGGAGCCGCCCTTCGACAGCGGAACGCCGGAGACCGCGCCGCCGGCGATTCTGGCGCAGGCGCGTCACGCCGTGCGCGATATCACGGCGCAACGTGAGGCGACGGCGCGTCGTGTCGCCGCGCGGCTCGGTCTCAACGTTGCCGGATAGCTTTGCACACAGACCTTCAATCGAGGAACCGGGCATGACCGCCATTACATTCACCAGGACCGAACCGCCAGCCTGGCTATTGGCCATGTGGAAGGAGATCGACGACAAGACGTTCGGGGCGGGCTTCGACTGTTTTGCCGAGGATGCCGTCTGCAACCTGGGCGTTGCCGATTGGCACGGGCGCGAGGCGATCCGGCAGAACCTGCGCGACTTCATCGACAAGGGCTTCACCGCGCACCACGACGTCATCGAGTATCTGGACAGTCCGTTGCTCAAGGTGTTCCACGGCAAGGTTGCGATGACCTTCGATGATCCAGCCATGGCGCCGGTGCGGCCCTCGATGGCTCACTTTTTCTACATGGACGAAAAGGACCCCACGAAGGTCAGTCGGTGGGTCGGCTCCGTCGGTCCTACCAGCTTCTGACGTCATCGCTTTCGCCCGACGGTGACGACCAGTCAGGCGACAGACGGTATCTCAGCGCGAAGGTCTCCCACCCCGGCTGATGGCCGGTACCAGACTGTCGGCTTTGGAGCGCTCGGGCAGGGTTAGCGGACCTTTGCCGCCACAAGGTAGGCGGCAGCTCCCGACCCAAAGCGGACTCTCCAGCCCAAGAGATGCGATGCGGCATGGTCTCGCGCTTGCCCAGATTCGCAAGGACATGCGACTGTCAATCTTAGACACGATCAAGGTGCATAAATGCTCACGGTGCTGGTCTTGGAATGGGGGGGGCGGGAGTACTCGCCTGCCTTACAGCAATTATCGGTTCAAAATTGTTCGGATACGGTGATTGGCGACTGACATTTGTGTTGCTATGCATAGCATCGCTACTGATGGGCGTAATCTATTGGAGAGCTAACAAGCTTCGTAAGGCAAGAAGTTTCTACATTGAATCAATATTTTATTGTATTTCAGTTATGATCATATTCCTTTGGCTTAGTAGTCTCAGCATATCTACGGTCCAAGGAATTGCATATATCTACAGTCGGTGGGGCATCGGTCCCAGTGTGGCACTTTTCATTATTGAGCTACTTCCAGTGCCTTTACCCTTCTGGATCGCAAGCGTTGGTTCACACCCTGTGCGCAGTTCTTAATCTCTGCTGTGTAGGTCCGCTCCCCACCAGACTTCGACACTCGCCTGACCGATTGGCCGATTGCAGACTGTCGGCTTTGGAGCGCTCGGGCAGGGTTAGCGGACCTTTGCCGCCACAAGGTAGGCGGCAGCTTCCGACCCATAGCGGTCCTCGATGCAGGGCTGTAAATTTCTCCCGCCATACGTTGGAGAACCAGATGTCTGTTGGGAAGGTCGTCGCCGTCGCGAGAGACGGTAAGCACCGTTTTTCCAAGAACCTTGCTGCCGAAATCCAGGTGACCTCGGGATTAGGTGTCGAGGACGATGCACACCTAGGTGTCACCGTTAAACACCGTTCCCGCGTTGCGAAAGACCCGACCCAGCCGAACCTTCGGCAGGTTCACCTCATTCAGGCCGAGCTGTTCGACGAGTTGCGCGGCAAGGGATTTACGGTCGGTCCAGCCGACCTGGGCGAGAACCTAACCACCAGTGGCATCGACTTGCTCGGCCTGCCCAAAGGAACCCATCTCCTGATCGGTGAAACCGCGGTGCTGGAACTTACGGGGCTGCGAAACCCCTGTGTTCAGATAGAGCGCTTCCAACCGGGCTTACTGGCCGCAGTGCTTGGCCGTGGTCCAAAAGGTGAGCTGATCCGCAAGGCGGGCATCATGACCATCGTTCGAGCTGACGGCGCGATAAGAGCGGGCGATGTGATCAGGATCGGCATGCCGCCCCCTCCGCATCTCCCGTTGGAACCTGTCTAGGAACGTCGGCTTACCATCAGACTTCGACACTCGCCTGACCGATTGGCCGAAAGCAGAATGGCGGCTTTGGAGCAAGTGACGGGTGACAGCAGCCATCGCGGGCTAAAGCCGCTTCGGGCGCTTCTGCCTAGGGCGTGTGGACGGAATCCCTGACATGCGTTTCTGACGGATCCCGAATCGGTCTTTGTTCGAATCACTGCGTGAGCGGTATCACGGAGCCGGACATGCTGACGGGAATGATGGAGCGCGA
>JAABUO010006010.1_pt1 | contig 14039 bp, 15 predicted proteins | sample 5559291 | NCBI WGS metagenome assembly JAABUO01 (sample SAMN10711878, study PRJNA513372) | rock metagenome | isolation source: Antarctica rocks | place: Antarctica: Victoria Land, Finger Mt sud | reverse complement strand
ATATATTGAATTTTCGTCGATATCGAAGACGACTTCAGTATAGAGTCAAATGAAATGACTATGACAATGATCTCAATTGATACAACGCTGATGACGACGAATTTATGAACGCTCAGAAGATCGTTGATGATTTTCATATTCAATACTTGAACAAATCGCGCTAATCGACAATTCAATCAATCACGATTTAACAGATCTGAGTCTGTGAAATCATGATTGAGCAATCAATCGAGCCGAGCAGAAAATACATTCATGCGAACATGAATCGTCGAAGAGAGAGGGTAATGTCACGATTCTAGCCTTGTCAGGCTCAGCCTTCTAGCCTTACCAGGTCTATTCTCGCTTCGTCACCTTGACTAGTTTCTATTGAGCCTAGCGTCGACTGAGAAACACACATATGTAGTCAGCTTCTTTTTCGTAGCTATCTTTCTTTCTTAGCATTTATCTTCTAGTTAAATGACACTTCTATCTGACTCGCTCTAGGCAGATCTCTAACAAATATTGTTGTCAAAATCAAAGTCGATTCAATCATATGATGAAATCTTTGATTGAAAGTTGATTACACATGCTCTGTATACATCGATTATGATACAAGAACACAAGAATGAAATGATGTTTCTATTGATAACTCGTTTAGATCAGCACAAGATAATCATTGAAAATCTTTGATTGAAAAGAAATCAAATTTTGATAGATACTGCAAACGATCGATTAATATCATCGTTGAAGATTCAAACATCAAAACCTGTCATTTTGAAAGCAAGCAATCAATCAGCATTTCACAAATCTGAGTCAAGCGAGATCTGCAAAATGAAACGAAAGAACTTGAACTCAATTGTTACATCAATGATCATCTTGAAGAGATTCATGAATCAGAAATCAGTGAATAGATTCATTGAATCTGCTCGATTCATTGAATCTGCTCTCATAGCAAAGCAAAGCACTCAAGTTGATCTCGATTAACTTTGATTCTCTCAGTCAATTGAAGTAAAGAAGATCATCAATATTGTCATGATTGAAGTCGCTGTGTATCAAACTCTAGTCAAGAATAAGAAGATCAAGATCTTCATGTTGATCATTAGTGAAATCAATAAAGCGCTTCAAGCTAGCTCAGTCGAAGATTTCGCGAAACTGAATGAAATGACATCTGTCATGTCATTAAATGAACTGAAGAAGAAGCTTTCAGTAATTTATCACGACTTTCTGAACGTTTTTGATAGAGAAAAGACAACGCAGTTGCTTTCACATCGATCATACGATCATAAAATTGAATTAGAAGATGAGAGTTAATCTTCTAGAAGTCGATTGTACTCTATGTCGAGTCACAAGCTGCAGAAGATCAAAGAGTATTTAGAAGAGAATTTGAAGAAGAAGTTCATCATACTCAGCAAAGCTTCTTTTGCTTCGTTAATACTATTTGTCAAAAAGAAAGATGATAGTCTTCGCTTTTGCATGAACTATTAAAAACTGAATGCTTTGGTTAAAAGAGATCGTTATTCAATACTCTTAATAGATGAAGTACTAGCTCGAATTCAAGACAGTAAGTATCTGACTCGACTCGACATAATTGTCGCGTTCAATAAACTGCGCATGAGTTCAGAAAGCGAGAATTTAACTACTTTTGTTACTTTCTTCGACATCTACAAGTATAGAGTAATGCTCTTCAAATTGATCAATGAATCTGCATTCTTTCAGCATTATATCAACAATGTGTTGTTTGAATGTCTGCATAAATTCTGTCAGACATACTTGAATGATATTCTCATTTACAGTAAGACATTGAAAGAACATAGAACTCACATGAAAGAAGTGCTAGACAAGCTTCGTGAAGTCGATCTACAGATAAACATAGACAAGTGTAAATTCAAGATTTAGAAAATCTCGTTTCTTGAATTTCTGATATTCATCAATGATCTACGAATGAACTCTTGAAAAGTAGATGTGATTTGAAGCTGAAAAGTGTCGCGATCATTGACTCATGTGCAGATCTTCATTGACTTCTGCAATTTCTATCAATGATTCATAAAGAACTTCTCAAAGATTATTTGACTCATGATAAAGCTGACTTGAAAAGATCATATCTTTGAATGAACAGAGATTTGTCAGATGATCTTTGAAGAACTAAAGTAACAGATAATGACAGCTCTCGTTCTGAAGCATTTTGACTTGATCAGAGAAGCTATTCTGAAAACTGACTTTTCGAACTATGTCAATGACGAAGTATTGTCTCAATATGATGATAAAGACATTCTACATTCAATGATCTTTTATAGCAAGAACATGATTCTTGCAGAATGCAACTACGAGATCTATGACAAAGAACTACTGATCATTATTCGCTGCTTGAAGCACTGACGCTCTGAATTGAAATGTACAGATATTTTGATCAAGATCTTCATCAATCATCTGAATTTGAAGTACTTCATGATCATCAAAAAACTGACTCAACGACAGACTAGATGAGCTGAGAAGTTATTTGAATATAACTTCAAGATCATATATCAGTCAGAAAAACAGAATTTGAAAGTCGACGCACTGATCAGAATGTCAGATGTTAAGTCGATTGAAACAAATGATGATCAAAAGCTATATCAGCATCAGATGCTATTGTCAGAAAGCAAGTTTGAATTGCAGTCAATAGAAGCTGATCAAGAAGATGATCAGAAATCTGACTCAGATCTGACTCAGAGTCGAAACAAGAATCGAAAGCTAATGAAGATTCAATCGAAGAAGTGATTTCTATTCAGAATCAGACTATAGTTGAAAATCGAACGAATCAACTATGTATTGATATTCAAGCAGTCATAAAACAAAACAGAAGAACTTGTTAAGATATTGATCTGAACAACTGCAGAGTACTTGATGAAGTACTCTGAAAAGATGATAAACTATGAGTTTCTCAGTCAATGATTACTTGATTAATAAGAAAAGCGCATGATCTTTCGATCAATGATCATTCTGACATGAATCAAACATTAGACTTGTTGAGACGATCATATTGCTGGTCGAAGATGAGAACAACGATCAAACGCTACATTCGAAACTGTTACGTTTGTCGTAGATCAAAAGCATCAAGAGATTGAATCAATGAACTGCTGAAGTCATTGCTCATACTTAAACAATGATGACAGAACATATTCTTGAACTTCATTATTGATCTATCAGAAAGTGATGAAAGCAACGCGATTTTGACAGTCATAGATCAATTGTCTAAGAAACGACACTATATATCGTGTTGATCAGATGACGAAGAAATCTTCGCAGAACAAACAGTTAAGCTGCTGTTGATATGAATCTTCAGAATTCATGAACTATCGAGATCAATAGTATTCGATCGCGATTCTCAATTCATATCGATTGTGTTAGAGACCTGCCTAGAGCGAGTCAGATAGAAGTGTCATTTAACTAGAAGATAAATGCTAAGAAAGAAAGATAGCTACGAGAAAGAAGCTGGCTACATATGTGTGTTTCTCAGCCGACGCTAGACTCAATAGGAACTAGTCAAGGTGACGAAGCGAGAATAGACCTGGCAAGGCTAGAAGGCTGAGCCTGGCAAGGCTAGAATCGTGACATCATCGAACAACTGAGCTAGCTCTTTCAAAAGATCGTCGACGATTCTATAGAGATTGACACAGTCACGTTCGCGTCTAGCTTGAATGATCTCAGCTGCGTCATCGAATAATCTAGAATGTACATAGCTCAATTTGACTCGTTCATTAGAAAAGAGATCGACGTTGATCTCTAGTTTATCCTGAATTTTTCCGTATCAGTTCTCTCAAGTAGAATTCTTTTCATCAGTAAACAGCGAAGAATCAGGTATTTTTTAAGATCTAGAACGCTCAGAGTAGATGAAATCAGAAGAAGTGTTTTCTTTAGCTTGAAGTCTAGTCTTCAACTCTTTGATTTCGTCTTCTTGTTGTTTATCTAACTCGTAGAGTCGATCTGTTTCTTCATCAAGAGCTAGACTTCAAGCCTTTCAGATTTCGTAGAACACGAAAAATATTATTGTTTCAGCAAATGATTCGTCATCTTCATGAATGAATGATGCAGCACTTGATGATTTCGTTCGTGATTTCGATGAATCAGCATCAGAGATTTGAGAGAAACGATTTCGAAATTCTTCGAAACGCTCTTCAGTGAGCGAATGACTAGACATGATGAGGTTTGTTTTGAAAGAGAATCGAACGAATGATGATGCTCGGCGATTGAAGAAGAAAGGCGTATAGAATGATGTTTAATCTTCAACAAAGAAGATGAGATTTGTTTGTTTGTTGATTTGATTGATTCTCTAGCAAACAACGAAGATTCTTTATCGTTGAATCTATCGATCGATTTGATTCTTGAGCAATTCACGAAGATTCTTTATCGTGATTCTTGTAATCGAGTGAACTTTGCGTACTTAATGAGCGATAAGTAGTCTAGCAATTCAAACAGCCTCGTCGTTGATTCTATTCAATTCTTTAGTGTTGTTCTATCTTTCGATTATTGTCGATCATCAGATAAACGAATTTCTTTAAACTCGTTCTGTCTAGACGAGTATGTTGAATGAGTAATGAGATCAGTATCGTGTGATTAACGAATTCTTAATATAATGTCAGAACCGTGCCTAAATGATACAATCAGTGAAGATCAGAATTGATAGTGCTTGATCTTTAGAGATAGCTATAACTGAATATTAAGAATACAGAAGAAGATTGATACAAAAGCTTCTATTTATGTAATGTTCAGAGACTGCGCTAGGCCTGAAAGAAATGTGTTTGTGACATGAAAAGAATGTGATGTAGATGAACAAGATGTTGATGAAAGAAAAGAGTGTTGAGAAAGAAAAAGAATGTTGAATCATATCTGAGTCAAACCTGATGCGAATTGATTAAAGCTTCAGCCTTGTTCAGTCTTGATACGCTCGTAACAATGCTCAACAACTTTCATTCTTGTCTGAAGCAGCATATGCTATCTTTCTTTTCTTTCTACATTGATGCGAATGCTTCTGATGTTTTTATTCAATGCTGCATGATGACAAGTCTCTAATAGATTCTTCAAACTAACGCTTGTAAAATCAGAAAATGATTGAGTCAATGAAATCATGATGTCGATAATGATCACTTGACGCTGTGCAAGATTCTTCATCAAATTCAATTAAGATTTCTTTTTATTGTTGCAAGAGATTTGATCAAGCAAAGCGAGTGCAACTGTGCAAACTCTGTGAAAACAATAAAAGTAGACGAGACAACGCTCTCGAAAGACATGTGAATATTGCTTTCAAGAAATGAAATCATGACATCAAAAGAAATCATATCTTGATCATGATGCTTGAAGAGTACGTTTATGATGTCAATGATGATGATCATTTGAGTCAGAGATGCAGAAGTCTTAAAAATGAAAAGAAATTAAGATTTATTATGAAGATTGAATGTCATATTCGAAGAATTGCTGTTCAAGTCAACGATTTTTTTGATCATATGAACTATCATTTCTGCAATAGAGTAGAGTGTTAAAATTGTGAGTAGCTCGAGAAACGTGCAGTCACACTAAAGAATATGCGCGTAAATAATATGATCAAATTTGATAGTAGCTTAGTAATATTTATTTGTATAAAAAGTTAACACTAAACTATGAAATACAGAAGTGAACTCTTCTTTATATACTCAAAAAGCTAAGTTCAAGCATCGTTGATGAGACAAGCGAGATTACATGCAACTCATGTGAGATTTCTTGAAGATTGTATGTGACTTAAATTCTTATCATTGATGAAATGTCAAAGATTGTATGTAATTTGAATTCTTGATAGATTCAGAGACTCTGAGAATCAATGATAGAGATTCTCATAGACTCAGATTCTCATCTGAGAAATCAATGATAACATTGAAGAATAGTTTTCATGTTTGTTCTCTATTCTTTGAAGAGTTCTGACTTTCATAAATCTGAATTCTGACATCTTTAATGAGTTGAATGCTCAATATTATGATTTACAAACAATACAAAGCTGAAAAGAGCGCGATGAAAGTCATTGAAAGAGCTTAAACATATTTGCTGACATTGATATACAGCTGACTTGTGATATCAGTAAGTATGCTCACTCTAGAAATTTTGATTCAGATAATAAATTGTCATTTGAATCAATGATTAAAGATACATTGACAGCATACTTTACATTGTCGAGAAATAGAATACAGATGCGATATAGAGAGCTTCGGAACCAACAGAGCGAGCACGAACACATGCAACGATCGATCTGATAGATAGGTAGATCTAGAAGATAGGCTAGATACAGATGACTAGATAGATAGATAGATAGGTAGATATGTCTCTATGTAGATGTTCTCGTCTGAAAAAGAGGTGATAAGATGAATAAAAAGGTTCCGAAGGAAAACTTCGCTCGGGAAACCCATATAAATGATAGTCAATATCCTCATGAATCCTGAAGGTGCGGCTGAGTCATGCTCGGGAAACCCCTATCAATAGTAGCCAATGTCCCCATGGACCCTGAAGGTGCGGCTGAGTCATGCTCGGGAAATCTCTATCAATAGTAGTCAATGTCCTCATGAACTCTGAAGGTGCGGCCGGATCAATGCTGTTTCATGAGTCATCGAGAGATGAGACTTCGCCTCACGACATTCTTTCCTCACTCATTTAATGCTCGTCTCTTGAGCATCAATGTGACTCTTCTATGATACTAGCGAGGCGAAAGCGAAAAGCGGATGGCGAAGGCCGAAGTCACAGGTGTAATTCGAGCGAAGTTACAAGAAGCGAATATGTTGAATAGCTAGTAGAACGATAGCTAAATGACGAAGTATCCGAGAGCGAAGACGAGATATATGACTAGTCAGTAGATCGATAGCTAGAGAGCGATATTTTCTGGTGCGAAGGCGAAGCTTTGAACATGACTAGCTAGTAGATCGATAGCTAGAGAGCGATAATTTCTAGAGCGAAGCTTTGAACATGACGAAAATGAATAGAATCATCAAGATCTAACCCTAATCATTACACAGTGAACGCTAGTGAGTTCATTGCGTAATGATTAGAGCAAGCTTCGATCAGATGAGATAGTAGTCACTAAATCGACGATAAATTGAGGGCGGCGAGATATATGAGGGCAGCGAGGTGTTTTAGGTAGCCGCATGATCTTACGAGGTAGTAGATGAGCTACTCTGTCACTGAATATTCGACTGTACGATCGAATGACGAGCTATATGAGGGCGGCGAGATGTTTTAGGTAGCCGCATGGTCTTACGAGATAGTAGGTGAGCTACTCTGTCACTGAATATTCGGCTGTACGATCGAATGACGAGCTATATGAGAGCGACGAGATGTTTTAGGTAGCCGCATGGTCTTACGAGGTAGTAGGTGAGCTACTCTGCCACTGAATCCGATAGTACAGTTCCTTATTTTCTTATTTCTTTCTTTCTTATTTTCTTATTTTTCTGACGAAACTATTTTCTTTCTTACGAAATCATTTTCTTTCTTACTATTTCTTATTTCTTTCTTATTTCTTATATATCAAAAATGAAAATAACAACGAGCAATGCTAGGGTTCAAACACATGATCTTCGCATTTGACAGGTCTGAGCCTGTGAAATCCTGATTGACTAGATCTATCGGATTCAGGAAGATAGTTTCGTCTTTGATCTTTGAAGAAATCGCTTTAGAGAACGCGATGATGAGGCAGAGGTAGAGGGCGAAACCGAGTATGTGAGCTCGAGGAAGGCGCGTTGCCTTTGGCCCTGCGGCGCGTGTTCTTCCCCGCTGAGTCTATGAAACATGATGTATAAATTCTTCACGGATAAACACGGCTTAATAGATGAGTCACGAGATGAGCTTCGGGGCGAGCCACTAGAGGGGGTTCTTGCAGGTGAGCCACGAGGTGAGGGGATAGATGAACCACGAGGGGGGGTTCGAGCAGGTGAGTCACGAGGTGAGAGGATAGAGAATGAGGGGATAGATGAATCACGAGAGAGGGTTCGAGCAGGTGACCTAGGCGGGAAAACAGAGGCATTTCGGGTGAGCGTTCGGCGAGAATCCCGAGCTGGTGAGTAGCGAGGTGAGCTACGGGGTGAGCCACGGGGTGAGCCACGAGGTGAGTCATGAGGGGGATAGGTACGCGGCGGGGAACGAGACGAAGAAACAGAGAGTCTTTGCTTGGGTTTTCGGCGTAAATCCCTAGCATCTCGAGCAGGCGATCGAGCAGGTGAGACAGAGGCTGAAGTGGGAATCGAAGAGGCTGGGGAAAGAGAAGCGATTTGGGTGAAGGATCGCTGCAAATCCCGAGCAGATGACGAGCGAAGAAACGAGCTTGCAGATGACGAAGTCGAGAATCTAGACGAAGATCGAGCGAGAGAAACAATAGACTTTCGGGCTGGCAACGGGACGAATTCCCAAGAAACAGCCGAAGCAGATGAAGTCGAATTAGATCATTCAGGCCAAACAAGCTTTATGACCTGTTGACGAGTCATTTCCCGCTCACACATTCGATGTATCTCGTCCAAATCATCATCGTCATTGAGTAGCTTCGAATGTTCCGTTTCTTCTTGAGCTATCTCTTTAGCTCGAGTTTTCTTTTGAGTCTGAGCTTCCTCTTGAGCCTGAGCTTTCTCTTGAGCCCGAGCTTTCTTTAGATTCAGCTCTTCAAACATGATCTGTCAATGTTCATGCAATTCAGCCTTTTGCTCCTTCGATAACTTCTCAAGCTGATCGAGCTGAGACTTCAATGCCTGAGCAATTCATCGATCATTCGAATGCAAAGTCTGAAGAACCTGTCTGCGAGCTCTTGAAGACAAGACCATCATCTGATCAAAGATCATCGGCGCGTTCATGTTCAGCTCGCTCAAGCTGTTCATCGATGCGTTCATGTTCAAGCTGCTCATCAATGCGTTCATTGTTGCAGAGGTGAACGTGTCGCTTTCTGTTGTTCCGTCACTGCCCTACTCAATATCATGAAAATGATATTCTCGCGTTGAGCTTCAATGTCGAGAGATAGAGTACAGGTGCGGTATAGGGAGCTTCGGAACCAACAGGGCGAGCACGAACACATGCAACGGTCGACCTGATAGATAGGTAGATCTAGGAGGTAGGCTAGATACAGATGACTAGATAGATAGGTAGATAGATAGATATGTCTCTATGTAGATGCCCTCGCCTGGAAAAGAGGTGATAAGATGGGTAAAAAGGTCCCGAAGGAAAACTCCGCTCGGGAAACCCATATAAATGGTAGCCAATATCCCCATGGACCCTGAAGGTGCGGCTGAGTCATGCTCGAGAAACCCCTATCAATAGTAGCCAATGTCCTCATGAACCCTGAAGGTGCGGCCGGATCAATGCTGTTTCATGAGTCATCGAGAGATGAGACTTCGTCCCACGACAACATCTTCTACATCAGCTCAGCAAGCTTGTACTTTGACAATGCAAACATGAAGTCATTTATATAATTCTCAAGCTCGAAGATCTGCTTTAAAGTCTCAAGTCAAGATCTCAATCTTGCAAATATTGATCGAAGATGAAAGTTTGAAAAAGATGAAGAAAATGAAGAAGATGAAAAAGACTTTAAATGATTATTCAAAGATAACGAAGAAGCATGATGAGCTTGATTACAATGAGTCTATTTATATTTAAATATTATCTGAATATATGAACTATGTCAGTCAGACGAAAAAGTGCTTCAGAATCATCAACTCGCTCTCTTTGTGATTTAACTGCTATTCTTAGAAATTCATCAAATCTTTCGTTAGATTTATCATATCATTAAACAAGCTGATCATTTCTTTTAATTCAAGCTTTCAATACTGAAAATGAGCTTTTTATGAGATTATAATCAGGCGAGTAAAGTGACAATTTGACAAGATGCATCTCAAAGCTTTCACATAGCTCATCAAGCTTTGCTGATTGATGAATTCTAGTATTATTCATGATCATCATTGAATGCAATTCTATCTCTTCAGAATTGCATATAAAAAGCATCTGTAATCACATGAAGTTCAGAAAGATCTCTTTTGTTATGAAGTCATGATGCATCTCTCATGCAATGTATTTATCAATGAAAAACGCTGATAAAATGCTTCATCTCTTCAATTGTTTTAAACTTTGAATGACATGCAGAGATAAATCAATCAAGACTCAATCATACTTTTAATCAGTTAATGAGCAAGCATTAGCATGACTAGAAAGAGTAAAGAAGAAAGTTGAGTCTATCTGTTCACTCACAAGCAACGCTTTCATCGAGAAAGACTAGCTGATCAGATGTTCAGCTCATAAGTCGTTGTTTTCATTCATTGCGAAGCTTCTCATCACGCTCAGCAACGACTCTTTGAGCAATCTTTCTGCTGTATCTAGCTTCTTTGAGCAGTCTGCTGATCATGCTTTGACTGATGATAATGTCAAACTCGTCGTACAGAAATCAGATCATATTATTCTGATAAATAATGAATCATTAATCGAGAAAGTCAAGAAGCTTCTGAGCATGATATTCACTCAAAAGTCTTGATTTATCAATTGTATCAAACGCAGATGTCACATCGCTGAAATGAAGATGTTTTTTACGCATATGATTGATTTGCTGTCTGATAACATGAGTGACTTTGTGTATGAACGTTGTGCTATCATCACGAGCTAGATGAAACTGAATCTCGTCTCTAAGATTCTGAGTAAGAGCTTGAGACATGATAGATAGAATAGAATTGCTCTCGTGTGAGATTGAGATTTGTATAGCTTCAAAAATGAAGCTTGAGAATGTTTTGAAAGTGTGAGAATGATATCTAGATATTTGCTCTATTTGCATCAAATTTGAGACTGATTTGTGAGTTTTCTTCGTCAAATTCGCTAAAACTCGAAAACTGAACTAGACTTTCGAATACAACGATATGCAAAACCTGTGCCGTTTTTTTGAATTTGTCGAGCGTCTTATCAAAATTTCAAAAAATGCAAAATAAGAATCAGATTTGTAGAATCAATCTCACTGCTTTTTCAGTGCTTCATATGTAATATATTCAATGCTTCATATGTGATTTACTCAGTGCTTCATATGTAGTATTGTTGATTGCGAAACCTTGTTCGTTTTTTTGAAATTTGTCGAGAGTCTCATCAAAATTTTCAAAAAGTGCAAAATAAGAACGAATCAATCTCACTGCTCTTTCAGTGCTTCATATGTAGTATATTCAATGCTTAATATGTAGTATATTTAGTGCTTCATATGTGCTCTATTCAGTGCTTCATATGTAGTATATTCAGTGCCTCATATGTGATCTACTCAGTGCTTCATATGCAACCTATTCAGTGCTTCATATGTAGTTTATTCGATGCTTCATATGTAGTATATTCAGTGTCTCATATGTGATCTACTCAGTGCTTCATATGCAACCTATTCAGTGCTTCATATGTAGTATATTCAGTGTCTCATATGTGATCTACTCAGTGCTTCATATGCAACCTATTCAGTGCTTCATATGTAGTATATTCGATGCTTCATATGTGATCTACTCAGTGCTTTATATGTAGTATATTCGATGCTTCATATGTGATCTATTCAGTGCTTTATATGTAGTATATTCAATGCCTCATATGTGATCTATTCAGTGCTTTATATGTAGTATATTTAGCGCTTCATATGTAGTATATTCAGTGCCTCATATGTGATCTACTCAGTGCTTCATATGCAATCTACTCAGTGCTTCATATGCGATCTATTTAGCGCTTCATATACTCAATGCTTTATTATGTAGTATATTCAATGCTTCATACGTGATCTATTCAGTGCTTCATATGTGATCTATCTAGTGCCTCTTATGCGACTTACTGAATAGATTGTATATACTACATATGAAGCACTGAATAGATCAAACATGAAGCACTGAATAGACTACATAAGAGACACTGAATGAATTGCATATGAAGCATTGAATATACTACATATGAAGCACTGAGTAGGTCACATATGAAGCACTGAGTATATTACATATGAAGAACTGAATATACTACATACGAAGCACTGAATATACTACATACGAAGCACTGAATATACTACATATGAAGCACTGAGTAGGTCACATATGAAGCACTGAGTAGGTCACATAGAGAGCATCGAATATACTACATATGAAGCACTGAGTAGATCACATATGAAGCACTGAATAGATCACATATGAAGCACTAGGTAGGTCACATAAGAGGCACTGAATAGACGGCATCTATATAGTACTGAAATAGCGGCTTATTCTAATCGTTGCTTGTCAAGAGTTTCACCACGTGACTCAACATCAAAACTTTTTCGATCTCGCACTATGTTTTTTCGCTGCGTTGATTCGTGCAAGTCGTTTTTTCCCGTTTAAACTACCATCATTTCTTTTTCTTTCGCTTCAACTATCATTCTAATTTTTACAGTTCATTGAAGTCGTTGTACGTACATCAGATGATCGAAAATCACCTGATCGAACTGAAAAATTTCATTGATCTGTTTACCTGTTTACTCGTACATCTGCATACTTTTATTACTTATCTGCATCTGTTGTTACCTATATTGTACGCGATTTATATTAATCTTTATCTCTTTTTTCATGTCTCAACGCATCTGTACTCGCTGTGCTCATAATCATCCCATTCATGAATTTCTTGATTCTAATTCAACGCGTGTTTTGAATCTTTGTTCATCTCTGTTTATCGATTTACCTGTTTATTCATACACACTGTATGCTTCGTATATGCTTCATAGCACATGCTAATTAGTTCAATAGAAAGCACTCTTCATGACTCGATATCAAACTTCCTATCAAACTTTCTATCAAACTCTCTATCAAACGCTCTATCAAACTCTTTACCAAACTCTCTATCGAACTCTCTATCAAACTTTCTATCAAACTCCCTATCAAACTTCCTATCAAACTCCCTACCGAGCTTACCTGTACATACTGTATGCTTCGTATATGCTAATTAGCTCGATAGAAAGCACTCTTCATGGCTCGATATCAAACTCCCTATCAAACTTCCTATCAAACTCTCTATTAAACGCTCTATCAAATTGTTATGAAGAAGAGCTTGGAATAACAATAACGGATTCTCTACATCCCATTGACTTTCTCATTGGCTTTCCCATTGGCTTCCCCATTGGCTTCCCCATTGGCTTCCCCATTGGCTTCCCCATTGGCTTCCCCATTGGCTTCCCCATTGGCTTCCCCATTAACTTTCTCATTGACTTCCGATAGACCACATATGAAGCACTGAATAGGCCACATATGAAGCACTGGGTATATTACATATGAAGCACTGAATACGTCACATATGAAGCACTGAATACGTCACATATGAAGCACTGAATACGTCACATATGAAGCACTGAGTAGGCCACATATGGAGCACTGAATATATCACATATGAAGCACTGGGTAGGCCACATATGGAGCACTGAATATACTACATATGAAGCACTGAATACGTCACATATGAAGCACTGAATACGTCACATATGAAGCACTGGGTAGGCCACATATGGAGCACTGAATATACTACATATGAAGCACTGAATACGTCACATATGAAGCACTGGGTAGGCCACATATGAAGCACTGAATATACTACATATGAAGCACTGAATACGTCACATATGAAGCACTGAATACGTCACATATGAAGCACTGGATATATCACATATGAAGCACTGGGTAGGCCACATATGGAGCACTGAATACGTCACATATGAAGCACTGAATAGGCCACATATGAAGCACTGAATATATCACATATGAAGCACTGGGTAGGCCACATATGGAGCACTGAATACGTCATATATGAAGCACTGAATAGGCCACATATGAAGCACTGAATATATCACATATGAAGCACTGGGTAGGCCACATATGGAGCACTGAATACGTCACATATGAAGCACTGAATACGTCACATATGAAGCACTGAATACGTCACAAATGAAGCACTGAGTAGGCCACATATGGAGCACTGAATATATCACATATGAAGCACTGGGTAGGCCACATATGGAGCACTGAATATACTACATATGAAGCACTGAATACGTCACATATGAAGCACTGAATACGTCA
>JAABUO010006009.1_pt1 | contig 14042 bp, 12 predicted proteins | sample 5559291 | NCBI WGS metagenome assembly JAABUO01 (sample SAMN10711878, study PRJNA513372) | rock metagenome | isolation source: Antarctica rocks | place: Antarctica: Victoria Land, Finger Mt sud | reverse complement strand
CTACGGGAGCCATCCGATCAACGTGCGTCGTCCGCGTGTTCGCAACACGAACGAGCGCTTCGCTTCGAAGGTCTTGCCGCCGTACAAACGCCGCTTGGGCGAAGTCGACAAGACGTTGCACGAGCTTTGGATACAAGGTCTTTCCACTCGCGACTTCGAGCCTTCGCTACGTGCATTGCTCGGCGAAAACGCACCGCTGTCGCCTTCAACGATCTCGCGGGTCAACAAACAGTTTCACGACGAGTATACCGGTTGGTGTAAGCGGCCGATCGCAAACGATTACGTGTACCTCTGGGCAGATGGCGTTTATCTCGGCGCGGGTCCGTCCGACGAGCGACGTGTGATGCTCGTCGTCATGGGCGTCGATGTCAATGGCGATAAGGCTTTGCTCGCCATTGAAGACTCGTTCGTTGAGAGCGAGCTGAGCTGGACGGTCGTCTTCGAGAGCTTGCGCAATCGCGGCCTTTCCGATGTCGCAATGCTCGTCGCCGACGGCGCAGCCGGCATATGGGCCGCCTTCGGGAAGGCGTATCCCGCAGCGAAGCAGCAGCGCTGTTGGTTGCACAAGATCCGCAACGTCATGGACAAGGTTCCCGAGCGAATGGAGTCGTCGGTGCAAGCTGCGCTTCGCGAAATTATGCACGCGGAGAGTCAACTCGAAGCGCAACAACTCATCGAGACGTTGGCGACGTCGCTCGACCGTGACTATTCAAAGGCCGCGACGTGCTTGCGAACAGACGTCGATCGGATGCTCGCGTACTACGAGTTCCCACAAGCGCATTGGCGACATCTCCGAACGACCAACATCATCGAGTCGAACTTCGATCCCGTCCGATCGCGTACTGACGTTTGTAAACGTCTGCGAAGCGGAAAATCTGCAACGTACTTGGTCTACGCTTTACTCGCTCGACGAACGGATCGCTGGCGTCGCTTCAACGGCTATCTCGAACTCGCACAAGTACATTCATTAACTATTACGAAAACACTTGCTATCCGTAAGGCAGCGTGAGATAATGAAAGCAACTCGGACGCGCTAATTCACGTTTCCCCGGAAATCGGCACGACCTCACGCGCGCTCGATCGCGGTCTTACAGCAGTTGTCGTTGCAATCGTTCGCCATCGCCTCGCCGACCGTGCCCTGGGGAATGCCACGAATCCCGATAAAGCAGCGCAACGCGTACCGACCGACGATGCTGAGGTGGAACGCGTCATCGAAATCGTGTCGGAGCGCGCCGGGCACGTCTCGTCGGACGAACAGACACGTCATCGCGTTCAGCTCCTGGTGCGAGCGCGGCTCGGCGATTGGCTTCGTCGGCAACGCCGCGCGGAACGGGACGCCGCTGTGTTGTCGTTCGTCGGTCGCGCTCAGCCCAGCGTCGAGCTTCTCAACGACGGCGTCAGCCGCGCGTGGGACGCGTGGTCCGTGCCAAACTCACTGCGCGAGGTCGAACGGGAGGTCAACTTCTTGCTCGACGAATCCGACCCGAATCGCGATGCCGCGCCCGAGTACGTGCTCGACAGATCGAATGCTGCCGTTCCCAGTAGCGCTTTCGAAGACGACGCGGCCGACGTCGGCACGGCAATTGTGACAGGATCCGGCGCATGAACCGAACGTCGCGAACGCAGCTGAACTTCGTCCAAACGCGTCCCGATGTCGGCGGCGCTCGACCGAGCCAGATGATGTTCGCGTACGGCGTCGGCGCGCAAGTCGACTTGCCCAGTCTATCCGTCGTCGTCGCTGGGCTCGACGCGTGGGACAAGCCGCGCGAACATATCGTCGAGCCGCGGCTGCTCGCTGCCGTGCAAGAGCGACTCGGAGAACAAGTCGGCTATCTCGCAGCGCTGCCCTGGATACCAGAAGTTCGGGCGGGTGGCAATGACCCGTCACGCTTCGTCGGCGTGCCGGTCCTCCCGTTTCCTCGCTGGATGCGCTGCACGGCCTGCAACTTGCTCTCCACGTGCGATGGCGGCCACTTCGTGTTGAAGGTCGATCGCTATCGTCCGCAACGCACGCGCTACGTGCACGCGACCTGTTTAAAGAATCCGAAATTAAAGAACCCAACCGTCGTGCCTGCTCGCTTCGTTCTTGCGTGTGAGAATGGCCATCTCGACGATTTTCCTTGGGACGAATTCGTGCATGACTTCGGAGCGTGCAAGAAGCGCGACGTCGACGCCGGCCTCGAGATGTACGACGTCGGCAGCGGCATGCGCTCGACCGACGTCACCGTGCGCTGCGCTCGCTGCGACGCTAGGGCGTCGATGAGCACGATCTACGCGCGCGGCGACCACCGGCAGCGGATGCTCCCGCGCTGCCGAGGCCGCAACGTCCATTTGCGGACGTTCGATACGCAAGGGTGCCACCTGGCCGCGTCGCCCATGCTCCTCGGCGCGTCGAACATGTGGTTTCCCGAGACGCGCAGCGCGCTCGCGCTACCTTCCACGCAAACCGATCTCATTGAACGTGCCGTCGATGAAGCCTGGGGTTACCTTGCGGCGATTCCACAGCGCGTCGTCTATGATTATGCTGTTGTCAACACGCCACAACTGGTCGAGCTCCGCGAACTTTCCGCCGACGATGTTTGGGCTGCAATCGAGCGGCACCGCAGCCCGACGAACGACCACGCGGCCGATGGTCCGATCGACCTCAAGCGCCCTGAATGGGAGCGCTTCATCGATCCCGCCGGAACCCAGACCTCCGAGCAATTCGACGTGCGTGCGCGTCGCGTGCCGACCGGCTACGAACGAGCCATCACGGCCGTCACGGCCGCGACACGGCTGCGGTCGGTCGTCGCGCTTGTTGGGTTCGCGCGCATTGAAGCTCCCGACTCAGGCATCGCCGAGGATGCAGACCTTACGCGCAATCGCGCGTCGCTTTCCGACCGCGAACCCCATTGGGTGCCGGCCGCCGAAATGCGCGGCGAGGGCCTTTTCATTCGGCTTGCCGAGACACGTGTGGCCGCTTGGAGCGCGCGCATAGCACGCTCCGAACGCATCGCGCGCGTTCTGGCTGGCCGTGCCGGCACGCCGGGAATGCGATCGCCGCGGTTTCTGCTGTTACATTCGCTCTCTCACCTGATCATCAACGGCGTCGCGCTCGACTGCGGCTACAGCGCCGCCTCGATCCGCGAGCGGATTTATTCGTCCGACGAAGCGATGCATGGCGAGCCTATGGCCGGAATCTTACTCTATACGGCCGCGCCCGATGCAGAAGGAACGCTCGGTGGCCTCGTGTCGCTCGCCGAGCCGGAGCGACTCGGCCGCATTCTCGATCAGGCCCGCGAACGCGCGTGTATCTGCGCCTCCGATCCGATGTGTGCCGAGCACGTCCCGAGCGAGCACGATCCGAGCCAACATGGCGCCGCCTGCCACGCGTGCCTCTTCTTGCCCGAAACGAGCTGCGAGTGCGGAAACCGCTATCTCGATCGTAGCGTGCTTCAGGCAACGCTTGCGGAAGAAGAGCTCGGTTACTTCGATGCATCTTGATTCTTCCGTACCGTCGCTGGCGGACGCCGTATCCCGCGTCGTTAGCGAATCCACGCCGTCGCACGTGTTGGCGTTCGTCCACGAGTTACGTACGAGGTCAAATAGTGGCTCCGGCGTTTTCGGTAGCTCGGCCGCGACGAGCGCCTTCGAGGGCGCCGTCGCGCCGCTGCTCGCCGCGTGGAGCGCCCATTCCGAAATCGATGCGCCCGCTTTAGCGCTTGCTATTGAAGCCGCAGCAAAAGCTCGCAAGGCGGCGACGAGTGCGGTGGAACTGGTCTGGACCGGTCCCGCAACCGACTCAGCGACGACGCTGAACACAGCTGCGGTGCTCTTTCGCATCGTTCGCCGCGCGCGCGAGCGGTTGCTGCTCATGAGCTTCAGCGCATTTCCAATTCCTGGACTGCTGGACGAACTTGCCGCTGCCTGCGAGCGGGGAGTCGCCGTGCGGCTCGTACTCGAATCTGCAACGGAGAGCCGCGGCCGTCTGACCGTGGACGCCGCTCTCCCGTTCGAACGTTTACGCGGCCGTGCCCGCTTTTACGTTTGGCCGCATGCTTCGCGAACAGCCGGCGCTACAATGCACGCGAAAGTCGCCGTGGCCGACGGCCGTGCGGCCCTGATCACGAGTGCAAATCTCACTGAGCGCGGCGTCGATTCGAACCTCGAGCTTGGCGCGTACTTTGAAGAGGAGCGTATTCCACTCCAAATCGAACGCCAAATCGACACCCTTATCTCTCGTGGCAGCTTAGAGATGGCGCCTTGAACGTTGTCATCAGCGAGGGCTTTTGGAGATTCAGCTGGTTGAGCGCATGTCAAGGCCCCTGTAATGAAGGGCGATGGTACGTTTAAATCGCGCTGCATTGCGAAAACCGTGTGACCGGGAATTTGGTGATCGGGATAGGGCCGTTCATGCTGTCCGAAGCCGCGCTCGTAATCGGCATTGCTTCGTTTGTCCTGCGAATGCATTCGCCGTCGAACAGTCTACAAATCGTAGACCGGCATTTAACACCAGGTTCATTCTTCGCTGCAGGTGGTAACGGTGCGGGCTGTTGGTCGACCAAACAGCGGGGAACGTCGTCTTAAGTGTGCTTTTAGAACATGCGGCTGGATAATAAGTGGGTTCGCCGCTGCAGTTGTGGTTTATGGCGTATTTTCCGACTGGCCATGGCATCCGCGCGGACTCTCACAGATTGTATTGCTTTGCGTTTTGAAAAGCGTCAGTGTCACTGTGCTAACAGCTTTGTTTTTGCTTGGCATGATGTTGCCAAATGCGACTGACCCTGACGATAACTGCATAGTTGCGTCGACCTTCACGAAAAAAAAGGCGATGTAGGCATGTCGCTCTTTTGTCTCTGGGCATTCTACGCTCGACTAGGAGCTGTTCCAAAACACCGGCGCGCGTTTCGATTATTGTGTGACGCTAGAAACGCAATTCATGAAAGGTGTGTCACACTACAAGGAACTTCAAACACGGTGACGTTCACTACGGCGATTCTCGATAAACGCGCGGAAAGATACGGCTTCGAAGAAATGAAGCTGCCGTTTCATTTATTGATTGGCTTCTGGTTAGGAATTGGACCATTGTTGTTTCTTATAGCCCATTGGACGGGTAGTGGCCGATTAAGGAAGGTGCGCCGGTACAAAGTTATTCCCGACCGCTTCTTGGAGTGTTGCAGTTATCGAAGGCCAGCATGCAGCGGCGGAAGGCCCGGCCCAACCGGTGCGGATTAGCGCCCAATCATGCAACCCTTGGAAATACGTCGCGAACGCCGTGACCGATTGCACGCAGGTCGTCGGTTAGCCGCGCCCCGGCGGGTGCGACTATAGGTATTCTTAACCAGCGAGTCCTATTGCTGTGTACGCGCGTACGCGCGTACGGGCGACCGTCCGCGAAAGGTTTTCGCCATGGTAGATGAGGCCCCCGAAGGACCCGAACGTGCGCATGTCCTCGCGCATTACGAACGCGTCGCGCCACTGGTCGCCAAGCACTTCGCCGGCACGCCGCTCATCGCGCTTTTTCGCCCCAACGGCGACGACGAACCCGTTGTCCGCGTCGGCCAACTGCACCACCACGTTCCGCCGCACATCCTGCAAATCGCTGTCGCCACGCGCTCCGGCACGCACGCCTACATCGCGCTGACGGAGCAGAGCCTTCTCTGGCGCGTCCATACGCGCGCGCTCGGCTTCGAATCGTGGACCCCGACCGCCGCCGATCCGCTCGCCGTGCGTTTCGCACGACTCGTCCTTTCCGCACGCGGCAACGCGACCCTCACGATGCTGCGCACCGCCGCGCGCACCGCCCGCGCGGCCCTGCAATCGTGCGGCATCGACGCGTTCGCGCTGCTCGACGGCCGCAGCATCGCGCTCTACATTCCCTTCGACGACGCCCCCGGCTACGACGCAGTGCGTGCTTGGCTGCACACCATCATGGCCGACGCCGCGCGCCGCGAGCCCAACCTCTTCGAAGTCGCGCACCTCGTCCCGCCCGATCGCATCCACATCTCCGCGCAATCCGACGCCCCTGGCCACGGCTCGGCCCTGCCCTACACGCTGCGCCCCGAAGCCGGCTTCGCGATGGTCACGCCATGCACGTGGACGGAACTCGATACCGTCGCCTCCTCTGCGTGGACGATAGACAACGCCCACGAACGCCTCGCCGCCGGTGACGTTTTTGCGAGCGAACTCGTACGAATCGGCCTGCAACAGTTCGGCAACGTATCGGCAAACGCAACGTCCGTCGCCGTCTCAACGACGACGGTGGATGCTGCGCACGCCGCTGCGCCCGACCGATCGCGTACAGAAACATCCGACGCCTTCGAACTGCAGCCGCGTTCCGACGTTATCACAGTCGCGTTCCGAATTCTCGCCGACGGCAAACCGCGCACCGTCGACGAGATCCTCGCCGAAGCCGTCACCCGCGACCTCTTACCGCGCGACGAGCGGAAGAAGTACGTCTACGCGACGCTCAAAGCGTACGTCGAGAAGATGATCGCGCGCGGCTTGCATCCGCTGATCGTGCAAGACCCCGACCGCCGCTTTCGCAGCAACCATCCCGCCGACGACCTCCCCGATCCGCAACCGGACACACCGTACTCCCCGCCGCGCGATGTCATCGCCCGCCTCACCGCAGCCGCGGCCGGCGCCGACCCAACCGAATTCGAAAAAGCCGTGACCGCGGCATTCGAACCGCTCGGTTTCGCAGCGACGCACGTCGGCGGCAACGCCCATCCCGACGGCTACATCGACGCGATCCTCGGCGTGCTCGGTTATCGCGTGATGCTCGAATGCAAACTCAACACCACACCGCTCGTCCGCCCCGATATCGCCGAAGCCGCCAAGTACCGCGACCAATACGGCGCCCAGCACGCGATCATGGTCGCGAACACCTACGCCGCCGAAAAAGAAACCCTCGACGAGTCCCGCGCGCACGCGGTCAGCCTCTGGACCGTGACCGATCTGCTGCGACTCCTTGAGCTAGGCGCAAACGCCGTCGAAGTTCGTTCGCTGTTCGCAGCCGGCTTCGCCGCCGACGCCCTCGCCGATCTGGAATGGTCGCGCGCCCACGGTCCTCGCAAACGCCTTACCGTCATCTGCGACGCCCTACTTGAAACGGCATGGTCCGCGCAAGCCGCGGCCGTCGACTTCCACGCCCCCGCCGACGCTCCACTGCTCACCGAAGACGCCGCGATCATGCTCGTCGACCAATACCTCGCCGCCCACGCCTCGCACACACCTTGCACGCGCACAGACATCCGCGACGCCTTCGCCTACCTCACGAGCCCGCGCATCGCCCACGCCCTCTGGACCGACGACCGCCGCACCGCAATCGTCGTTCTTACGCCTGAGGGAGTCCCATAGCTTCGACTCGTGCGCGAAAGCCGGCGTTAGTAGCGCAATAATCGGACGCCCGCAGATGCGGTCGTCGGACTGAGCCTTCGAGACTCCATGTCTTGCCGTGGCCGCGTTTGGCGCGTTGAAGTTGCGTTTAGGACGTTTACGTGGTAGTCTCGACGTATGAGCACGCGAGCGGCAGGTCTCAGTGAGGTCATCGAATCGAGCCCGGCTGAGAAAGATCGTCTGGAAACGTTGGCTCGCTCGCTCAAGCACGTTCCATCAAGTACGGTTCACCAACTTCTCGGTCCTGACGAACGCGCTATCGAGTTACCACCGTCACTCTATGAAGTTCTTCGAGTCGCGGTGCAATCGCTGTTGGAGGGCGGCGCCGTCACGATCGCGCCGCTTCATCGGTTGTTAACGACGACGGAGGCGGGCGATGTCTTGGGCGTGTCTCGGCAATATTTGACACGCCTGCTCGACAATGGACAAATACCTTGCTCGTTTACGGGACGGCATCGGCGAATTAAGCTGGGCGACCTTTTAACATACAAACGTGAACGCGATGACGCCCGCAGACGCGGGCTCGACGAGATGACGGCGATGGCTGCGGCTGCTGGAGCATACGACTAATAGCACGCTACAAAATTCTGCTGGATGCGAACGTTTTGTACCCGATGCCACTATGCGATACCGTCCTTCGACTCGCGGCCGCCGAGCTTTTCGAGCCGTACTGGTCCGAGACTATCCTCGAAGAAGTCCGACGCAATCTCGTGGAGGACGGCCGAAGTTCGATCTCGAGCGCAACTGCGCGCATCGCAATGATGCGTGTTCATTTCCCCGAAGCGATCGTATATGGCCACGACTCGTTGATTCCAGCGATGACAAATCACCCGAAAGACCGGCACGTGTTGGCGGCAGCCGTCAAAGCCGGCGCCGATCAGCGTCCTCTTTACGAAGTCGTCTCGAATCGCGCTGCTGAAGTGAACGTTTCGGCGTTTTCCGATCGCGCACGCTTGTCGCCCGGGATTTCCGTCGCGAAAGAAGAGAGCGGTTCCACGCGACAAAGTGACGAACTGACTGCTACGAACGGAGAGGACGATGGCGACCGATGGCGATCTTGCGAAAATCTTTCAGCTTCTCGACGTACTCGCCGTGGAAAGCGTCGAACATCGTCGAGAAACCACGGAGCACCGTAGAGAGACGGCATTGGGTTTCGAACAAGTCGGGCGCCGTTTCGGCCGTCTCGAAACGCGCATCGAATCGCTCGAAACCTGCGTCGGGTCGCTCGATACGCGCGTCGGGTCGCTCGATACACGCGTCGGGTCGCTCGATACGCGCGTCGGGTCGCTCGATACGCGCGTCGGGTCGCTCGATACGCGCGTCGGGTCGCTCGATACGCGCGTCGGGTCGCTCGATACGCGTGTCGGGTTGCTCGATACGCGGGTCGGGTTGCTCGATACGCGCGTCGAGTCGCTTCACACGGAGGTTCGTGACTTTCGTAACGATTTCGCGAAGCGCATCGCGCCGCTGGAAAGGTAACGCGGCTACGCGACGCTCAAAGCGTACGTCGAGAAGATGATCACGCGCGGTTTGCATCCGCTGATCGTGCAAGACCCGACCGCCGCTTTCGCAGCAACCATCCCGCCGACGACCTCCCCGATCCGCAACCCGACTCACCGTACGCCCGCCGCGCCGTCGTCGCCCGCCTCACCGCAGTCGCGGCCGGCACCGACCCAACCGAATTCGCAAAAGCCGTGACCGCGGCATTCGAACCGCTCGGTTTCGCCTCGACGCACGTCGGCGGCAACGGCATCGACGGCTACATCGACGCGATCCTCGGCATGCTCGGCTTGATGCTCGAATGCAGACTCAACACGACACCGCTCGTCCGTCCCGATAACGCCGAAGCTGCCAAGTCCCGCGACCAATACGGCAGCCCAGCACGCGATCATGGTCGCCAACGCCTACCGCTGCTGAGAAAGAAACCCTTGACGAGTGCCGGCGCGCGCGCGGTCCGCCTCCTGGACCGTAACCGACCTGCTACTCCACGAGCTCGGCGCAAACGCCGTCGAACTGCGCCCGCTGTTCGCGCCCGGCTTCGCCGCGGACGCGCTCGCGGATCTGGAATGGTCGCGCGCGCACGGTCTCCGCAAACGCCTCACCGTCATCTGCGACGCCCTACGCGAAACGGCATGGTGTTTGGACCGACGAAAAGCGCAACGCTCTGGTCGTAATCGCTAAGCCAACAGCGCCGCGAAGGAAATGAACTGTGCGCCGGGAGACCGGCAAGGAATATGGAGTGAAAGTCTCTGACGATAAAGACGTAGCGAGTCATATCGACCCCAAGCCGTGCGTTGGCGTCCGCGAGGGCGGCAGCGAAGCGTCGGTCGGGGCATGCGCAGGCCGGCCATTGAGCCCCGAAAATTCACTTCTGGGTGCCGACTCCGTGGTTCAGGCGGAAGGCGAAACGGCGATGTTCGTTAGCGCGAGAGCATCGCTGACCCGGCGTGGTCGTAGACCCCGGCATGTGCAGAAATTCCTTGCGCGGGAACCGGGAGGTCTTGGAGTCGGCCGACACGCGATGTGGCGGTCCGTATCGGGAAGGCGAGTCGCCTCAAGCCGATGATGAACGATTCCAAGAAGTCAGAATCTCCCATAGTAGCTGCGAGTGCGACGAACAATCCTGGGCAGATAGGAGCGGAGTTGCAGGAGCGAAGGGGAGGTGCCAAGAGGAATGCGAGTGTGACCAGCACGCGCCGGACACAGAGCCGGGAAAGCGTGTCACCGGGTCTTGCCCGCATACGGCAACAAGCGGTGGCGCAGCCGAAGCTGCGCTTCACGGCGCTTTTGCACCATATCTCCGTTGATCTACTTCGACTATCGTACTTTGCGCTCAAACGCAAAGCGGCGGCCGGCGTAGATGGAGTAACGTGGGAAGGATACGGTGATGGAATAGAAGAGCGTCTGCTCGACTTACATCGCCGCGTGCAAAGCGGAGCATTTCGAGCACTCCCATCGCGGCGGCGGATGATTCCAAAGCCTGATGGGCGCGAACGGCCGCTCGGGATCGCATCGTTGGAAGATAAAATCGTCCAACGTGCGATGGTCGATATTCTAAACGCGATCTACGAGGAAGAGTTCCTCGGGTTTTCGTACGGATTTCGACCCGGCCGAGGTCAACACGATGCGCTTGACGCGCTTTCATACGCAATCACGCGTAGAAACGTGAACTACATCATGGACGCTGATCTGCGATCGTTCTTTGATACGGTGAACCATGACTGGCTCATCCGTTTTCTCGAACATCGTATTAGCGATCAGCGCGTGATCCGATTGATACGAAAATGGCTGAAGGCTGGAGTGATGGAAGACGGGCTACTCATCACGACGAGCGGAGGTACTCCGCAGGGTGCGGTTATCTCGCCACTCCTCGCGAACGTGTATCTCCATTATGTCTTCGATCTTTGGGCACAACAATGGCGGAAGCGCCATGCTCAGGGAGACGTCATCATCGTGCGATATGCCGACGATATCGTCATCGGCATAGAGCGCTGGGCCGACGCACGCTCGTTCTTATCGGAATTGCATACGCGAGTCAACATGTTCTCGCTCAGCCTGCACCCGGAAAAGACACGGCTGCTCATGTTTGGACAATACGCTGCCGAACGTCGATCGCGGCGCGGAATGGGCAAGCCCGAAACGTTTACGTTTCTTGGCTTTCGCCATATTTGCGGCAAGTCGCGCTCGGGGCGCTTTCTTCTCATGCGACAAACGCGTCAAGATCGAATGCAGCTCACACTGCGTACGATCCGGGAGAAGCTAAAACGACGCATGCACGAACCGATCGCCGAGCAGGGTCGCTGGCTACGGGCGGTGGTACGCGGATATTTTGCGTACCATTCCGTTCCAACAAACAGTCGAGCGATGTCTGCGTTTCGCCACGATGTCACGCGCCATTGGCGGCACGTGCTATCGCGAAGAAGCCAAGTCGGATACGTCACGTGGGCAAAGATGCTCGCCATCACTCGCACATGGCTGCCTCCAGCGCGAGTACTGCATCCGTGGCCAAACGAACGGTTTGCCGTCAAATACCCTGTGTAGGCGCCGGGATAAGGTGAACCCACTTCCGCCGGGTTAAGGCGGACCCACCTCCGAGCCGGGCCGGTGCCTGGAAATGGCGGACCCCTCCTGAAAGGCGTTGGTGTTGAAGCATCACCGACAGGAGGGATCCGCATCGACCGTTCGGAGAGATGGATGGATTTTCATATCCTCAAGCAGCAAGGCTTGAGCATTCGCAAGATTTCCGCCTTACGTGGGGTCAGCCGTAACGCCGTCCGGCGAGCGTTGCGTGCTGCGGCGCCGCCTACGGGGAAGCGATCTCGTGCTAAAGGCATTGCACTCGAGCCGTACAAGGCTCAGATCGCGGCGTGGTTCGCCGACGAGGTGAAGTCGAAGTGGACTGCCGAGCGCATCTTCGACGAGCTGCAAGACCGCGGGTACAGCGGCGGTCGTACGGTCGTTAAAGAATATATTCGAGTGCATCGCCCGCGTCCAGCGATCATGGCCGAAGCGCGCTTCTACGTCAAGCCTGGGCAACAGCTACAGGTCGATTGGGCCGAGATGGGTAGCGTCTCAATTGGCGGTGTGCAGCGCAAGATCTACGCCTTTGTCGCGATCATGGCCTGGTCGCGCGCCTTGTTCGTGTGCGTTACGACCGACATGCAACTGCTTACGTGGCTCGACTGCCATCGTCGTGCGTTTGTATTCTTTGGCGGCGTGCCGTCGGAGGTGCTCATCGATAACCTCAAAACCGGCGTTCTCTCGCGAGCCGGCGGAACGATTCGTTGGCATCCGTCGTACGAAGCGATGGCGGTTGGGTACGGCTTTCGCCCGATCGCGCATTTTCCGATGCGTCCGAAGACGAAAGGCCGCGTCGAACGAGTCGTGCGCTTCGTCCGTGAGCGGTTCTTCGTTGGTCGCGACGCGATCGATATCGACGACTTCAACGCCGAAGCGCTCCAGTGGTTGAACCAGCGCGCGAATAGTCGCGTACATCGCATCACTCGTGAGCGCCCCTGCGATCGTTTTACCATCGAGCGGCAGGCGTTGAAAGCCGTACGCGAATACGACGTGGTCCTCGAGGCTTCGCGCGTAGCTGATGCGTACGCTCTGGTGAGCTTCAACGGCGTGCGGTATTCGGTACCGGCAAAGCACGCACGAAAAGCCGTCACGCTCCAGTGTCGGCCGGAACATCTCACGTTCATTATCGACGGAACCATCGTCGCGCAGCACGCATATCCGACGTACGGAGTCCGCCTCGTTCAAAATTCGCAGCATCTGCCGCCTCCTCCGTCGCCGCGGCACGAACGTTTTGCTCAACTTGGTGAGGCGATCGTCGATCGACTAGGCGAAGTCGGCCGACGGTACGTCGAAGCCATCGAGCACAAAGCGCCGCATGCGCCGCTCGCGCTTCTTCGCGAAGTTCTCGAGCGTCATGATGAATACGGTGCTGCCATTGTCAACGGCTCGATCGAGAGTCTCCTGCAGTTCGCCGTCGTTAAACGGGGAACGCTTACAACGCTCTGCCATCGTTTCGGTGGAACGCCACGTGTTGCGTTACCGGCAATGGCGTCTTCGCTGCCGCATGTTGACGTCGAGCTACGTTCGCTCGCCTCTTATGATGTAGCTGTGGCGTGAGCGACTTGGTAAACGATCGCGTCGCCCAAGCGCTCGTACAGCTGCGCCTTCAGACGGCCGCAGAGACGTTGCCGACTCACATACGTGCGGCAGCAGACCGCGACTTCTCACCGTTGGAGTTTGTCGATCATCTGCTCGCCGACGAGCTTGCCGCACGACAAGAGCGCAGCATAACCGTGCGCACGAAACTCGCGCACCTTCCCGTTCTCAAAAGCCTCGATTCCTTCGACTTCGACGCACAACTGTCGCTCGATCGCAAGGTCGTCACGACGTTGAAATCGCTCGCATTCATCGATCGCGCCGAAAACGTCGTTCTTCTCGGACCTCCGGGCGTTGGGAAAACGCATCTCTCAATCGGCCTTGCCGTGCGTGCGTTGCAAGCCGGTCATCGCGTCTATTTTCTTACCGCTCAGGACTTGCTCGACCAGATTCGGCTCGCACAACTCGACGGCATTCCCGGGCATAAGCAGCGCCACCTCAACACCGTTCCGCTACTCATCATCGACGAACTCGGCTACGTCGAGTTCGACAAGGCTGCCGCGACGTGGCTCTTTCAATTGATTTGCCAGCGCTACGAACATCGGTCGACGATCATTACCAGCAACAAGCCGTTCGCCGATTGGGCCCAGATCTTTTCCGATACGACGCTCGCCGGCGCGTTACTCGATCGACTCCTACACCACAGCCACGTCTTGAGCCTCAAAGGCGACAGCTACCGCATGCGCGCCAAAACGCAAGGGACCAGTGTCGCAAAACGGAAAACCGGCCCTCAGGTGGGTTCGTCTTAACGCGACCAAACTGGGTCCATCTTATCCCGGCGCCAACACAACGCGTTCGTCGAAGTGTATGATTCGCGCCTGCGCATCATCGTCGGCGATGCGGTTGTTGCGGAGCATCCGCGGGCGCCGGGCCGGGGCGAAATGTACTTAGATTTTCGGCATTTCTTGGATCTCCTCGCGCATAAGCATCGCGCAGCTCAGCATGCGGTCGTGCTTTCCGACGGCCGGCTTCCAGAGGCGTTCCTG
>JAABUO010006005.1_pt1 | contig 14044 bp, 24 predicted proteins | sample 5559291 | NCBI WGS metagenome assembly JAABUO01 (sample SAMN10711878, study PRJNA513372) | rock metagenome | isolation source: Antarctica rocks | place: Antarctica: Victoria Land, Finger Mt sud | reverse complement strand
CAGCGCTTGTAGGCTTGACATGTCTAGTATGATTAAAGAGGAAGGTTGAAGCATCAACATTGTTTATGCAGCTTGACAATGCTGCAAACATGAAGCCATAAATGTCTCAAACCTTGACAGCTACAGATTTGATCTTGATTTCAGGCACTCAGCAGTCATGACATGTAGCTACCGTAGTAGTACAAACTGCACAGGTGCATGAGCGTACAGCCTGTGATGCATGAGCATTGTATCAAATGCGCTCAGCTGCATGGTGTTGCAAGCCACCTTGCTGGAGTGTGCATGCATTGCAAACAAACACAGATGGTGCCTGCATCATCAAATGATAGGCAAGCTAGGCAAGGCAGAATAGTGTGGTTAACAGTCAGCAGACAACTACAGGTGCTGGATGGAGAAGCAAATTTTGAATATGTGCTTTGAAATATGTGCATATGACAGTTACCTGGGGTTGACAGCTGCCAGGTAGTTGAAAATGACAATGCCAAAAACCAGTGCTTGCACAACAGGGCGACTAAGGCCGGTGTACAAACCAACTTGACCTAACACTCCTTGTCCAGTCAGAAGCTGTAAGCAACACACAGTTCAGAGCAGTTCAAAGCAGAGACAGTTCTTTTTTATGCATTATTAAAACAAACACTTTCACACAGGTACAATTGCAAGGGTGCCATTCAATATCGGTTTGATTAATCAAATATTTGTTGAGCTGGTCAGCCTCATGCATGTCAGGAGTCATGATGGCTGCCAAAGTTGTGTATGCGCTTCATATATATATGTGGTACTCAAAGGGAACAGAACACTGTGCATGCCGTATGCATCCTGGGATTTACACAGGGGGAAGGATAACAGGAGTTGGTCAAGACATCAAAGACGCAGCCGCAAATCTGAGCGCTGCACTGGGAAAAGGTGAAAGCTGTGCAGTGCACACATGTCTGTATGCATTGGTGTCACACATTTCATGGCAGGAACACAGTGGTCAAGATGACACTCAGCATACAGATGCATATGCATGATATCAATCGATTGCTACAGTGTAAGTATGCTCACACAGCATTCATACAAAATTTTGAAGTCTCTGAGCTGATCACAGATAGGACTAATACAAATAGTTTCATGGGCCACAAGGAAACAAGTCATACGGAGACAAAAGACCTACCTCACCAAAAACAGCACTGACAAAACCAACCATGGCAAGGCGTCCGACAAACACCTCACGCCTTCTTGTGAAGGCTGGCTGCAACAAGTCCACCTCGGTGGCTTTGCTGTTGTTCTTCACCTGGGCAGAAGCACAGCTGAATAAAGCACCACCAAAAGTTAAGCTGCCATGGCACGGATCACCGTTTGCTGCGTCTATGATGCCAAGGGCTGAAACAAAAGCAACATGCATGCACTGCCTGCAAGGAGCAAGGCGGTTTGACGAAAGGATCATGAAAGCACCACGACGATACTGAATCTTCTCAAGGAATGCGTCTGCTTGTGCTTGACGGCAGTTGACAGCTTGGAAGGAGCGGCAGAGTCACTGCAGGTGATCACTGTTCCGAGAATATACTGACCTTGCCACCGGTTTCGGTGATGTCTTTGCTTGTGGTATTGCTTGTCTCGGTCTTCTGAGCTTGCAAAATTCTCCACATGCTTTGACGTCTAGTGCGGGGTTGCTGCACCGCTGCACCCCTCAAACTGTGTGCCCGGCGAAACACCACGCCTCTGCAGCCTGTCTGAGCCAAACTAAATGTCATTTTGCAATGCTGTATAACAAAGCGCCGATGCTGAGACAGGCTATATAATATTGCGTACCCAGCTGCAGACAGTACAAGGCGTCTGCGCACGGATCGCGGCGAGCCTGCAGCGTTATTCATGACTTGAAAATCGACCAGGAGTCGTCTGTCCCGTGGGCGCCACATGCGTCGAGTTTTGGGTATCAGCCACGACATGAAATTAGGCGCTCCAACAACAGCGACCATGCGCGGCTCGAAAGCTTGCCCATTTATTCGCAGCCGCAGAACATAGCTCATTGTCATATTTGCTTTGTCTGTTTTGCTACTTTCCCGCAGGGCATGCTTGCATCCACACTCACACACATCTAAACTATTGTAGCTAACTTGTGCCATTTCCCAGACTTGGCGTGATTTCTTTTGCGGGTGAACGCAAATCACGTGCAAGGAACACCAGACATGGGATGAGAGCTGTGATATACACCGATGCAATCTATCAAGGTCCTACCGATGCTCGCCTCAAATTGCTGTACCTAAAGGATCATTTGTGGTCGAGCATGTAGGTCAGCTTCATCGTCAGCTTCAAACTCTGTTAGGGTCGACAGGTGGGTAGTCATGGTATTCTTGCGCTTACGATTCACGTGATGGCGCTGCAAGAAGCTATAGCGAGACGGTCATACTTGTCGGCTTGTTGCCATAGATTCCACCTTCGCCGGCGAGCATTGGACGAATCTTCATGACGCACTTGTGTACCGGCCAATTCGCTCGTAGCATACTGCACTTTCTGCTTCTGTGTGCATCTGTGACCAGCGTTCTCGCAGCGTCAACGACCACCCCACAACTGCTGCTGCAAGGTCGCTTCGGCAACGTCAAAGGGCTACAAACAGCCAAATCCTTACCCGTGCTCTTTTCCTGGCCCTCAAGTAGCGTGTTCTTGACGTTTCAGAGCAGTAGCATAAATATCACCCTTACAGCACTTCAGCCCACCGTCCAGTATTCCAGTTACAACCGTTTCACTTTTTGGCTGGACTCCAAAGAAGTGGCGATCCAAACGTCGGACCCGAACAACACCTCGATCAACTGGAGCGCCACAGGACTTAGCTCTGCAACTCACAATTTGACCATTACCAAGCTCAACGAGGCAACCTATGGAGAGGCGACTCTGGACTCCATAGTACTTGGTACTAATGGCAAGTAAGTGTGGCTGGTTTACAAGCAAGAACTGCTTTTGTCGTCGATGTACCAGTGACAGCAAAGGTACAGACACAAAGCGTGCGGCACTCACTTTCTGCTTCTGCATACTCAGCCTGGAGGGAACGGCTCATACTAGTCAGTGAGTGTTTGAAATGTGTTTTATGCAGATTCTTGTCGCCTACAATGCCAGGAGAGATGACAACAGGGCGCCGCATTCAGTTCATTGGTGAGTCCAGGCTACCCATTACCAACCTGCACCCTGCCCTGCCCTGCCCTGCCCTGCCCTGCCCTGCCCTGCCCTGCCCTGCCCTGCCTCCAACCCCCGCCATTTCTGTTCATGTTAAGTCTGTTCATGTTAAGTCAAGCTTGTGCAATTACATGTGTCATCATCTTTGTGCCAACACATTTGCAATGTATGTAGTGCTGCGTGTGAAAAGCTGCAGCAAGCATATAAACAGAACGTGTGTGTTTCCTTGCAAGTCACGTCTTCATTTCATCATCTGCCAGCCTCAGGAAGTCCTCTGTCACACAATCCCTCTGCAGCTGTAGCAAGGCCTTCTCAAAACACACTGCTGAACAAATGTATATGGCTGGTATTTATGTCCACCTCATTCACAGCTGTACCATCCCTCTGAGTCTAGGACCAGCACTTCTAAAGCAGGCTTTCAGAAGCAGCACACTCACTGCAGCCCTTGTTACATCAATCCAACACCTTGCCTAACCATGAGATGTCTACCCGTGAGATGTCTACCCATGAGATGTCTACCCTTGAGATTTTAACCATGAGATGTCTACCCATGAGATATCCACCCATGAAACGTCTACCCACGACATGTCCACCTAAATGTGCCACCACACACATACTGACAACTGACATACACCTGCAGGAGACTCTTTCCTCACTGGATACGCCAACACGGGCGGAGACAGCAACTGCAATTACGGTGCCTGTACCGCCTATGGCTGCCTTCCAAGCCTTGACACGCAAGACGCAACTCTGGCTTGGGGACCCTTGACTGCGTCCAATCTACAGGCAGACTACCAAGTCTTGGCTTGGTCAGGCTCTGGTGTAGTCACATACGACGTGCCCATCGCCGACGCTGAGGCAACTGCTGCAGCAGCTGCTGAAGCATCTCCTGAAGCAGCGACCGAACAAGAGCCTTTGGCAGAATGGGAATATGAAGCTCAGTATCCCTTGGACAGTGACTTGTTTGATAGACAGGTTGCTGGTGACAACTCCACCATCATTACTAATTTTACGCAGTGGGTGCCACAGGTGAGTGATCATTGCTAAGCCTAGCATTGTATGCATATTATGATGATGCTTGAGGCTACTGTCGTGACAGCCTTGCTCGCTTCAGTCATTGACAGCAATCTTCTCTGCAGTGATGGTCTCAACAGAGCTGTCTTGGCTTTTGGAGCAGAAACCATGCTCAATGCATCACTTTGCCATATGCATCAACTTCTGCACAACAAGGGTTATGCTGCAAGCGCTCATGCATCGTTTCAGTGCTAGTATATGTTGGCGCACAAAATTAGGTTTAGACATGGATCTAGGTTTAGTCACAGAAGTAGGTTTAGACACAGAAATAGGTTTAGACACAGAAACTAGGTTTAGACACAGAATCAGGTTCTGACACAGAAGTAGGTTTAGACACAGAACTAGGTTCAGACACAGAAATAGCTTTAGACACAGAAACTAGGCTTAGACACAGAACTAGGTTCTGACACAGAAGTAGGTTTAGACACGGAAACTAGGTTTAGGCAAAGCATTAGGCTAAGACACAGAAGTAGGTTTAGACACAGAAACTAGGTTTAGACACAGAAATAGGTTTGGATACAGAACTAACTTTGGACACACCTAGCAGGTACCCAGTACAAAACAACGGCTAGCACACCTGTAGCCATTGTTAGTGTTGTATGTTTTCCTGCATGCAGTGCAAAGCTATTCAGAGCAAGTACATGCTTGGCACGCGTTCAGTTTGCCACTGCAGGTCGTTGTGATGGCTGGTGGAGCAAATGACTTTGCACTTGATGCCACAGACCTTGAAACCTGGCAGACCCCATACTTGGAGTTTATAGATCAGGTGAGCTGCTGCAGAAGTCCTGTCTGAAAGTAAACCTGAAATCTCAACACAAAGAAGAAAGTGACATGGATTGGTGCCAAAATGGTGCATTCATTCACAGAGCAGATGTCTTCCCTTAGGGTCAGATATGCACAGTCCTGAGTGACTCGCTGTATGAGATCCTCTTTCGAGTTCAGTCAGGATGGTGGGCTGGTCAAGACACTCCCTCCTAACAAGATCTTTGTTGCTGTGACCAGTCCACGTGTAGCCACGAGTGAAACAGTGACCTTTCATTTGGGAATTTTTGGAGCTGCATCTTCTGTGCCATCTGCAAGAGGCCCTTATATGCCTTGCTGGGTATCTCAACCTTGATGTCTTGCAAGCTGCATATGTGCAGGTGATAGCATTGGTCATCAGCATTGCACTCACAACCTTGATGTCTTGCAAGCTGCTGAGCTGCATGCATGCAGCCAGCAAGCTCACACGTTCCATTGTAGCTCAATGTTGCCAGCGATGAAGCGTGGTGCTGTTGATCTCTTTGTTGCTCATTGCTTTGTGATCATCTGCTGCAGGTCAATAAAGTTTACAACTCTCCTCAGATTGTGATCCTCACCTACCCCTTGGAGTCTGTACCAACAGCTTCATACAACCAGACCACATACTACCTACAATACATGGCTAGCTTGTATGTCTCAGCACGCATGCAGGGGCTATCCAACGTGCAATTACTGCAGCTGAATGGCATCAACTTTCCTACAGACAACTGGTGTGACGGACATCCAAGTGTAGATGCACATATAAACATTGCTAATCAGCTGACCACATATCTTCAGGCTATTCTGCCTCGGTGGGCCAATAGCACGTACCCACTGATTGCTACCAGTTAGAGAAGGCTTGCTGTGTGAAGTTGGGTTGCATAGCAAACCTTGTCATGGATCGCTTGCTTATAGGATTTAATGCCTCAGTGATTCTTCCCACGTTCCTCTTTTTTAGTCAAGGCCTGAAAATAAATGCAGCATTGGCCAGGACTGCAGCAACTACTTGTTATTGCAGCTGTTGCAAGTTATTTGTACCTGGAAGTTGAAAACATATATATCAGGACTTTGATGCTTGTCAACTCTGACACGAATCAACTGTGTTCAAGGTTGACAGCCATCAAATGTTACGCCTGTTTAGTGAGGTAGTGTGGCACACTTGAGCAGCTTCAGCAATGCTTGAATAACTGTTGTGCATGTGTATGCAAAGTCGCCAATTTTCACCTGCCTAGCCGTTTAAAAACTTTGTCATATGACGTGTTTGAATGGAGTCGTTGTCTCACCTTTCCCCTGGCCAATTTAACATAAGGCAGGTCATCAAGGGAATGACTAATTATCTTCGACCGTATGCAGCGACATCTAATATAACATCTGGCCTTCCAGATTACAGGCAAAGTGCAAGATGCAGCAAAGTTGCAGTGGTGCAAGCTTGCATCAAGCATTTGCTGGTGTGCATTGATCAATGGTGATGTGCCTGAGATGCTCGAGCTGAATTATGCCACATATCCGATATTTGAACATGAGACTCTCATGTCCAAATGATAAGAAGCTGTTGAGTATATGCAAAGTCTGCAATGCATGCATAGACGCCCAGTCTATTCCCACCACGTCGGGCAAGAAGCAACACTAACGTTGTCAATGCTGCTCAAACTCAATGCACTCAAATGTCTCCACTTTGTCAAGCCTGTCCCTGTGTGGGCACCACTATATCATTGCAAGTGTAGGTGCCAAAGGGCACTCAAATCTTGAATCCAGTCTTTGTTGATGCTGTCAGTACGGGGAAAATTGCACACAGGAACCAGATGCGCGAGATATCCGGCACTGGCACTTGCACACCTTCATGGGCACTAATGAAACTAAAGGAACTTCTGAACTAAAGAAATTTCTTCTGATTAACATCTGACTAGTTGTGTGGGTGTGTGTTCAGCCTGGTGTGTCTCGTTCCACCACAGTGCGATGATAGACAGGCTGTTCAAGGCGTTGTCAGCGCCAGCCTTTATTCCAAAGTTGTGATCTTTGCAGCATGTCTCTGGCTAAGTTGATCCGTTGCTCCAGCCGCAGGCAGTCTGCACCACACTGTCTTTCCCAGTTGGTCACAACCCACTGTATCACTGATTGGACCTGCGTGCACTTGCCATTCAGAGCTTGTCTCTCCGAGCGTCCACTCGTCCGCTGGGTCAATACTTCAGCAAACTTGTGTGCTTCTGAGCAAGGTCAGCATCAATCCAGGTGCTTTGTTTGTGCGTGAGGGACTGCTGCTCAACATGGTCGCTCGAGCCTAGTCGCAATATCGTGTTATGCTTGCAGTCAGCACTTCCGTTCTACAAACAAGGGCTTGCCTCAAGTTGCTCCATCTTCTCGGTCCACCAATCCTGAGGAGATCAGGAAGTTTGCTGAGCTCGCCAACGAATGGTGGAACCCTCATGGAGCCTTCAGGCCTCTACATGCCATGAATCCTGTGCGGTGCAAATTCCTGCGAGACGCCCTATGTCTTTCCTTCAAGTAAGGACTTAAACCTACTGTGCTGTGATGTCAGCTGTTGAGAGTCTTGTCTGGTCACCTGCAGCCTCAGTATGCATGGCATGTGACATGTTCACAGGATTGACCCAGTACAGGCTGAGCCTTTCAAGGATCTTTCCTTCCTAGATGTTGGCTGTGGAGGTGGCATTCTTGCAGAGGTCATACATCCCTCCACTCATGACTCCTGTCTGTGGAGTCTCGAAGCATGACGTACATTGAATCATTGCGCATGTTGGGTGTCTAAGACTGCCCATGCTCTGCAACACTTTGTTTGCTTCATTACGAACGATTCAGAATGTGGGGCAGCAGAAGGCATCCGAGTCCTGTTGTGCATGTATGTGTCTGAGTGCCTGAGCTAATTCATCTCACTTCATAGCTGTATGTTCAAAGAAGGCAAGACCCCGCACTGACTGCTTGCACAGCATTGTCTTGAGGTCCAGAGAGGCGATTGCACAGATGCAGTTCATTCTTCACCAATTCCCTGCATGTGGGCACATGAATACAGTAAAGGACCAATATGCTGCTGTACATACAGACAAACATTGCATCCCAAATGGCATTTGAGCTGAGCAGAATTGCAGGCGTTGGCAAGAATGGGTGCCAACGTGACTGGCATAGAGCCACAACATGATAACATCAGTGCTGCCATTGCCCATGCTCAAGCAGACCCAGTTGTTGCTGAAAGAACAACCTATTTGGCTGTGACTGCTGAGGAGCTGGCAAGCTCAGGTTGGTTCCATGAGCATGTTGCCTGTGACGGGCATGCTGGGAGTGTGAAAGCTTGCTCATGCTGTGACTCCAATCTGACTTTGGTGGGCTCAAGCTGTATGTGCAATGCGAGCAGTCAGCAAGAGCTAATCCCCCTTGTCGCCTGTGAGCTTTTGCATCATGAAAGTGCACATGCCGAACCCTGCTGCCTGCTTATTTTGCCGGCAGGGACAGCCAAGCTGCTAGACATCTGCATAGTAAGATAGTCAAGGCATGGTGATCTAGAAGTCTGTTTGTTGCCAAGGTTGGCCAATCCCACAAGTCATCTCAACTGTGTGCTGAGACAGCTTCTGAGAGAGACTGCCAGATGTGAGTGTAGGCTAGGCACTGACGTGCATGCAGGCTCCCAATTTGATGCTGTCATGGGTCTTGAGATCATAGAGCATGTGGATCAGCCCCGGCAGTTTCTCAAGACTTTAGGATCCTTGACAAAGTCAAATGGAGCATTGTTTATCTCCACTATCAATAGGACACCTCGGGGCTATGCACTGGCAATACTGGGAGCCGAGCACTTGACAGGAGTTGTACCTGTGGGAACACATGACTGGAACAAGTTCCTTACTCCAGGCGAGACCACCTCATGCTCAGCTTGTCAAGCAGACCCTGCCAGTTATGACCAACATTGATTGTTGTCTACTTGTAGCCTCATGTGCATGTACCATGCTTGCCTGCAAAGCAACGTTATCAACCCTGCGTTCAGATGCAGCACTGTCACACAAGCTTGTCTGGATCAAAAGTCTAAAGCAGTCTAGTGAGTTTCGCCAAACTTGATCAGGACAAAGGACTCAATCCTTGATCAGCAAGACCAAGGCACATGGTCTTCATCAGCTCCTGGCACTCTGCAAACATGACCTCAACATGGGAGGCTACAGCTTTCGCTGTCCTACTTTTTCTGTTTGTACTTGTTAACATCTCTTATACGACACAGAACAAAAACGTAAAAGTGACATCAAACACTATATACAAAGCAAAACACAGCAAATACAACATTCTTCATTCTTTCTTTCTTTGTTTGTTTTTGCTTTTCTGGTGCAATCCCTTTTTTTTTATAGGTTTTGAGTCCTGTGCTGTGCAGAGGAGCTATTTATGCTGACAGAAGGCACCGGACTGGAGCTGGAACAGGTGGCTGGCATGGTTATGAACCCCTGGAATGGCACATGGGCGCTATCCACCAGCACCGAAGTCAATTACATAGCATACTTTTCAAAAATTAGCCTGGCAGACAGGTTGCAACAGAAACAGCAGCTTGGATTAAACAGTAAAGCAGCAGATCTTGCCTCTGCATGATGTGTTGCTGCAGTTGGGTAGCAATCCGCTGGCTTATCAGCTCAGCAAGTGATTATGCCCAGGAGGTGTTTGCACACTGTTTGTCGTCACAAAGTGCAAATCTGAGCTCTGTATGCAGCCTGACGTGTATGTGCAGGCCATTTGCTAGGGCTTCTGCCCATTAGCAGCATGCTCATGGCAGCATGCCTTTGACATGAAAGTGTGTCATTGGAATGAGACTGCTGGCAGATGTGAACTGCATGCTGCCTGTCTGCAGCTTGTTCAGCCTCAGCATGCACCATTGAGCGAATGACAACAAACTTAGTGCAAGCCAGAGTGCAACAAGGTGTCATGTTTGATTTCTTGCAGCCCTTTTGCGTACCAAATTTGCTTATACACTTGACGTAGTCTGAAATATCTATATGCATACAATGCACTTTGAGCAGGCGAGTAAAGCGATTTCGCATAATGACAAAACGTATATGTACCTTGCCTGCCAGCTACCTGCGGCTGTTGCACGTATATCAGATTACAATGCACCGTAGATTTACACTTTTCAAGCCGAATATTGAAAACAGCAAATACCCACTTGCAGGCTTCTGCAGATTAATTCGCACCACAATCAGGTGTGTATGCTGGAAGATTTGCAATCAACAATACAAGCAGCTGTTGATGCTAAAACAGCTGTTCACACAGAACACTGACAGCAGAGTCTGCATGGTACATGCCTACCCAAACACAATATGCAATGGGCTACAGGGCAAACAGTTTCGGATGTGTTGTACAACCAGGCGTTAAGCATATGAATATAGTACTAGTATGTTATGTACTGGTCTTGTTCATTGAGCTTGACTGCTGTTGCTGAGGCACTTCAGTTGTCCCTGACTGAACATATCTTGCAAATGTGCCCAAGCTAGGCATCTGTGCTGGAACGCTGTGACCTGTGTCTACTGCTGATCTCTTCAGTGAGATCGCTTTGGCTGAGAGGCTCATACTTCTGATGTTTAGACTGCAGAGTCCAAGCAAACAAGCCAGCTGCTGCAAAAATGACCAAACTGCCGACAAGCACTATTATTGGAAATATAGCACCGCTTTTTCTGTTAGCTGGCATTGATTGTGGATCAGCTGTGTCATCAATGCCTCGAGTGTCTCCTGCAATAAAAATCCTTATCCAAACAAAGCAGTGCCATAGGTTGCTATCAACTTTAGTACGCCACTGTGCAGCTGGGTCCAGGGTTTATGGATTGCAAATACAGTAAATGTACTTCGAGGTTGCAGTCAAAGCAGCCTGCTACTGCTCATCTGCTAGAGTCTAGCTATAGACATGGCTATCACAAGACTTGTGCCACATACACCTAACAGTTGCTGAAACATGTAATCATCATTATCATTATTATTGTTAGATTCAGGGATGCACAAGACAGGCTGCTCTGGAGAGACAGGACTTGTCCTGCACGTACCTAGCTCATCATGAGCTGGAAAGCGTTAAATTATTATTATTGTTATTGTTATTTCTATTACTGTTATTTTTATTGTTTAGATTCAAGCATAAGTGGCGCTGATGTGGGCCCTGCATCAGTACACATTGACATGGAGCCTATTACTGCTGACTTTCAGACTGTCAGATTGATTGGAAAATCATGACAGGCCTACCTGGATCTGATTGCAGCTCATCACCAGACTCCAGGTGCCCAAAGCCACTTGCATAGAAGCCAAAAGCTGTGCCCTCATGATGTGCGTAGTCTGGTCCAAAAGCTGAGCCTACATCACAGCAATCACAAATGCTGTTACGTCAACTGAACCATACCACACCAAACAGGAGGGTTTGATACGGCAGTCAAGACAGGTTTGTCTACTACCTACAGAGCAGTCTCCTGGCAATATCTGACATTGGCCATAGCTGAGAATGGAAGCTCAGGAGTATCACAATCATCACTTGCAAATGTGAGCAAAGGCTGATTGGATTGTTTCCAGGTGACATGCATGTTCCATAGCATGCAGTGACCATGTCATACATTGAAGGAAGGTAACATTATGGTGGCATATGATGCACTGGAATGCATTACCTGTGGTGGCTGTGACAGGTCCTGGACAGGAGGTATTGAAGTCCACCAAGTCCAAGAAGAACAGTGCCATCACCCCAAAATGGTTTTCGGAAGGATCGTATTCTGATTCGATAGTCACATTGGTTCCAGGCAGAATCTGCTTGGGCTGGTCGAAGACTGTCTGCGACATTTTCACCAGGTACCCAGACTCTTCGCCGACTGTTTCGCGGCTGTCAGAATCGCCGTAAGACGGGCATGAGCTGCAAAGTTCCTCGCCAGTGTCCTGGTTAATCAGTCGCATACACTGACCGCCGATGTGCTGATGACCGAGACAGCGAAGAAGACCGAAACTGCTCGTCTGAGGACACCTGGCGTCCATGGGTCCCGACAGCGATAGCTGGGCCGTCTGTTTATCTGGCTGTTGCACAACATCATACTCGATAGACCCGTTTGCTGCGTCCAGCATGTATGAGATCACTGGCTTTACAGGTGTGCTGGGCTCTAGAACCCTGCAGAAGAACAAAGACATCAAACATGCAAGCCTCAACGTCTGCTACATGTTTGCAAGCTCTGTATTGATGGGCAGCCGTGATTTAGTGCATGTATGGACAGCAATGGCAGCTTGCTTATGCGTCAACCTAGCACGCAAGCAGCACCATGAACTGTGCAGCTTATCAGTCTGATCAATGACATAGTGATCAGTGTACATGCAAATAGCAAAAGTTTGAGGCAGGCTGCACTACCTGTAAGTCACATTGAATTGCAGATGATATGTGTTAATGGTGGTGTTGAGTGCTGATGAGGGGCACTGTGAGCAGCAGCTGCCTCCGCCATGCTTTCCCTTCAGCTCGTGCTCTGGATCTGTGCACCAGCATTCTATACACTGGGGCACATCCTCTGGCGCCACACCAAGGGTGTTGATGACATGAATGTTGACCAGCCTGCATTGCAACAGATTCTATGTCAGCACGCACGCACGCACACACGCACGCACGCACACGCACACATTGATGCGTCCAAGAGCTGGTATGTGAAGTACACTTCAGAGGGAGATTGCATGTTTGATTTGCTGCTGTAACATGCACTATGCCAGTGGCACGACTATCATCAGCTTTGGTTTACTGCTGTGGTATGCACTATGCCAATGTCATGACTGTACAGCAGCGTACAATACATGCCAGCACATGCTTCGTCTGTGAAATGAAGGTCAGCAGATGCCTTACTGAGGCAAAGACAGCACTGTTTGCAATGCATAGGAGCAGCACATAAGGAGACACGTGATTCCATCCCAACAGTAAATGATGATGATGTAAGGAGGTTGTGGTTGAGCTCACATCCTACGACGCAGACATGTGAGAAACACTGGCAGGTGCAGCAGTCATTGACACATACCTTGACATGTCAGACACAAATTGGGAGCCGTTGACGACTGTATGGAAGGGCTCAGCCAAAGGTGGTTCTGCATTGCCCCCTCTGAACTCAGCGCCCTCGCCAACAACAAGATTTGAGGGACCAAAGATGTGGTGTAGATAGAGCTGCAGCAGCAAATTTGTTTGCCAACGTGGGTTGAGTCTTATGCTGTGAGAAGCAATATTTCTGCAAATGGGATGTGATTGTACATGCACGAGCCTTCCAGACTCTGCATATAGCACCTGAAAAGGCTGTATGAAAAGCTGGGAGCCAACTCAAACTGGAGAAAAGACGTCACATGAAGAGTACAGGTCATAACTTAACAGGAGAAAAGATATCACATGAGGAGAACAAGACTATGAGAAAAGACAAATGTCCTATGTACCTCTGATAGAGGCACTTGCCGACTGGAGCCATCAACCAGACCTAGCGTCTGTTTCACCACGCCGACGATGTTGCCCTCAGGGAAAGGGTTTGGCAAGAAGTAGAAAGCATCCTCGATCTGCATCAACACAGTGTGTTGACTGTATCTAGGTTTGAGGCCAAGACCCTAGAGCTAGATGCTGATCCTGTGCAAGATTGGAGCCCTGCACTAAGTCCTGACCATCAGAGACAAAACATGCAGAATAGCTAACATACTGACTGAGCATGCAAATGATTGACCTGTCAAATCATTTTGCATGCTGTATCATCAGTGCAGCGTCATGACAGATGCTGCAAGAAAACTGCACACAATTGCAAACGTGTGGAGCTGTGCATGCGTGTGACTGATGCATGCGCAAGCTATGGGAGGCTCTTCAGCTTGATGCAAGACTGCCTGACAAACACATGTGAACAGGCTGTTTCTGGAGGCATCTGTGACTGTGTCAAATCAGATATGCAGATGTGCAATAGTGCATGACAGTGAGGCACCTATCAGCTCTTTGTAATACACAACACGTTTCCACATTGGGGTGGTGTCTCAGAAGGAAGCACCTGTCCAGGCTTCAGTTGCATTGCAGGGCTGTAGCAGACAGCTGTGAACAAGCCGC
>JAABUO010006004.1_pt1 | contig 14047 bp, 14 predicted proteins | sample 5559291 | NCBI WGS metagenome assembly JAABUO01 (sample SAMN10711878, study PRJNA513372) | rock metagenome | isolation source: Antarctica rocks | place: Antarctica: Victoria Land, Finger Mt sud | reverse complement strand
CTCATCGCCGACGAGCAGGTCGCCGTCACCGTCTCCCACACCGGCTACCTCAAGCGCACGCCCATTAGCACATACCGCCAACAACGCAGAGGCGGTACGGGCCGCATCGGCATGAAGACCCGCGACGAGGACTTCGTCGCCCAGCTCATCATCGACTCCACCCACTCCTATCTGCTCTGCTTCACCAACACCGGCCGCGTCTACTGGCTCAAGGTCTACGAGATCCCCGACGTCGGCGCCGTAGGCAAAGGCAAGGCCATGGCCTCGCTCGTCGATCTCCAGCCCGGAGAAAAAGTCGTCGCCATCCAGCCCGTCAAGGACCTCAACGAAGAGAGCAGGTACATCCTCTTCGCCACCCGCAACGGTGTCGTCAAAAAGACTCCGCTCAAAGACTTCTCCAACGTCATGGCCCGCGGCATCATCGCCATCAATGTAGACAAGGTTGACGAGCTCGTCACGGTCCAGATCACCGACGGCGCCCAGGTCATCTTCCTCGCCACCCACAACGGCATGGCCATCCGCTTCAACGAGCAGGACCTTCGCCCCATGGGCCGCCCCGCCTCCGGAAACCGCGGCATCCACCTGCGCAAGGACGATTACGTTATCGGCGCCGCCGTCACCCCGTCGCCCGAAGCCCGCGAAGCCCAGCGCCGCGAACGCGCCGCCACCCTCGGCCTGACCGCGCAACTGGAAGACGCAATCGAAGAAGCCGCCGACTCGTCGCTCGTCCTGGAAGGCGACCCCGCCGACGTAGCCTCCTCCACCCCGGTACCCACCTCGGCGAAACTCGAAAAACTCGACGAAAAACTAGGCCTCACCCCCTGCCTCATCCTCACCGTCAGCGAAAACGGCTTCGGCAAACGCACGGACGTAGACCGCTACCGCCTGCAATCCCGCGGAGGCACCGGCGTCATCAACATGAAATCGACCGCCAAGGTAGGCAAAGTCACCGGCATCAGCCTCGTCGACGATACCACCGAGATGATGCTCATCAGCCAGTTCGGCAAAATCATCCGCATCGACACCAAACAAATCCGAGCCGCCGGCCGCAGCACCTCAGGCGTCAAGCTCCTCAACCTGGACGATGGCGACAAAGTAGCCGCCGCCATGACCATCCCCCCCGAAGACCCCAAACCCGAAACCCAGGACGGCACCCTATTGCAGTAGCGGCTGGACTCCGAAGGGACTGATCTTGGCTCGTCTGTCGTTGCAGGTAAAGAACGTCGCTTCCTTGCTCCTGGCCACGGGTGCCAGCATTGCCTGGGGCGTCGCGGCCAAGCGGTTTTTCGACTCTCCGGGCAAACCATGGATCGCATTCGGAATAGCGGGTGCCGTGCTGCTTGGCTGCCAACTCAGCCTCATCTTCGTCGAATCGAAAGAAGAAGAAGAGCTATCATTGTTTCGCAGGGAGCGAATGGCTGGCGTGGAGCAGACCATCAACGAGAGTCGCAAGCTGAGCGAGAGAATCCAACTGGAGATCGAAGGCGGCAATCTCGAATCGCTCCAGAAGTGGGAAGCGCACCGGAGGAGACATCATGGAAAATGAGATCTATATAACCAATGACCTCGCCGCGACCATCGACCACCTGCCTGACAAGGAGCGCGACAAGGTGTCCGAGATAATCGACTCGCTGAGTGGCGATGGCTGGAGAAACAGTCAGATCGTCTCTGCTGATAACTCTCCGGGTGGTGGCCTGCGCGCACGCCTGTCAGGCGACCTCCGCCTACTCTTCCGCTACGCCCCCGAGCAGCACGCCATCATCGTCGTCGATGTAGCCTCCATGCGTTCGCAGCAACTAGCTACGGCTTCTTAATCGGTTGCTCTAGGTGGAGCGTGTAAGACCGTACTTTCAGCCCAGTCCATTTCGCAAAAGGAGATTGGCGGGCCTCTCTCAGCACCTGCATGTGAGTTCCAGCGGGGGGTTGCGCCGTAGACGAGCCGCATCAGCCAGGTCCACGACACCACCGAGATGATGCTCATCAGCCAGTTCGGCAAAATCATCTGCATCGACACCAAACAAATCAGAGCCGCCGGCCGCAGCACCTCAGGCGTCAAGCTCCTCAACCTCGACGAAGGCGACAAAGTAGCCGCCGCCATGACCATCCCCCCGAAGACCCCAAACCCGAAACCCAAGACGGCACCCTTTTGCAGTAGCCCCAGCGCAAGGAGCAGAAAAGATGTCAATTGAGAGGAACGCTGGAAAGCTAACCGATCCCTTCAACAATTTCACGTCAAATCTCGAAGCACTGCGCGAATTCTTGGGTGTTGTTGATGCTTTTCTTCAGCGCAAAGGAGAGGATTTCGCTCTCGAACATGAGGCTGATTTAATTCCGCTTAGATTGGCAACATCGATCGCCAGCAAAACTCCGAGTGAAAAGCTCAGCGTTGAAAGGGAGCGAGAGCTAAGGCTACAGTTCGGTGCACCCATAAACCTAACTGCTGCTCCCGATGGAACAACCGAGATAAGCATCCAGGGCGAGGCTGGGAAGAGATTTGTCAATTCGGTTGGTACCTTATCCAAGAATTCGGCGCACCAACATTTGCTCTACAAGAACTGCCTAATCAGCCTAGTGTCATCGGCTGAATGGTTCTTGTCGCAAGTCCTGACGCGTTTTTTCGAGAGCTTTCCCGAAGCGGCCGGATTGAAAGACAAGACCCTTACCTTAGAAGATTTGAGAAGAATCGGCACGGTAGAAGAAGCTGAAGCTTATCTGATACGTCTTCGCGTAGACGAGATTATGTGGGGCGGTCTCGATGATTGGTTGAAGTTTCTGAAGAATACTGTGAAGCTGAGTCTCGGCTATCTCACTGAAGACGAAGAGGCGCTGAAGGAAGTATTTCAACGACGGAATGTTATGGTCCACAATAACGGCATTGTCCACCCTTCTTATCTCAGCAAAATACCGGAAGCAGCACGGCCTGGCGTCGTCGCAGGGGAGCCGCTCTTTGTGCCAGCCGCTTACCTGCGCGGGGCTATCGACATTTTGGAGAAACAGTTTCTGCTAATAGCCGCCGAGCTTTGGAAAAAGGTAGCACCCAAGGATGAGAAACGAGGCGGTGTGCTGAACAACATAGCGATGAAGGCGCTCCTTGCCGAACGTTACCTTATCTCGTCTGGTATCAGTAGATTTCAAGGGGAGGATAAACAGCTACCCGAAAAGTGGTGGCTCTACGCGCGGATCAATTTCTGGCAAACAATGAAATGGGATGGGCAGTTTGCGGCAGTGGAGACCGAGATTCGACAGGCCGACTTTTCCGCTAAAGACGATCTCAGCCGGTTAGCACGCCACGTATTGCTAGATGAATTCGATGACGCAAAGGATCTGCTGTATTCGGTTATCGAATCTCAGAAGCTTACTCTGAGTGACCTTGAATCGTGGCCTATTTTCAAGGAGTTCCGGAAAGATTCAGATGTCGAAAAGCTGATTGAACAGAAGCGACAGACGGAAAACGCCAGGATGCATTTGTCGCAAGAAGCTGAGCTTTTACCAAATTCTGAGGAAAGCACAGGTGTAGGTTGGGGGATCTTGGATGCACCCCAGGCCGATAAGATCCAGTAAGCGACTGGCAGCTGGCCCGTGCACTGGGTGCCCCATTCGTCGCGTCTTTCCTTCATGCGATGAGTACTGCTCCCTGCAAACCCCCACAAGTTCCGCAAAGCGCTTCGAAGACAGCCGCGGCCTTTTCCAGGAACCTATCAGCGCTCCATCCATTGCCATCAGCAGATTCCATTTGCCTCATTCGCCGCCAGCCTGCGAATCCTCATGGACAGCTACTAGTTGCTTGGCGAGCATAGCTGCGAGCAGGTCCTTCATCACAGTCAGATCAATCTTTCCCGCCCGCCATGCCTCGTCCGCAGCCTCGAGAGCGTCATAATACGGCCGCTTATTAGCGGCAATTTGCTCGGGGATTGTCAGTTTGCCGGGCAGCAAGTATCCAAGCCGCAGATTCAGTATGAGGTAGGAGGCAGCCCGCGATGTTCTGCCGTTCCCATCCGTAAATGGATGGATCCAGTTCAACTTCCACATCACGTACGACGCGAGATGCTGCGGGCTTTTCTCGTTCCACTTCGCGTTGATGTAGTCGCAGAGATCCTCGATCAACTCGGGCACGCGGAACGCTTCGGGTGGCGCGTGCTGGCTACCGTGAATCTCGACGCCACCCGGTCGCCAATTCCCGGCGTAAGGATCGAGGCCTGCCAGCGCGACTCGCTGCAGTGTTTGCAACTGGGAGGGCCGGAAGCGAAATGGCCGCTCTGGATCAAGGTGGTACTGGATCATTTCAACAACAGTTTGAAACTGCTTCAGACCATTCTGAACTTCGCGCTCCGCACGAAGCACCGGATCGCTGATCAGTTCAGCGCCAGAAGCGTGACTGTGGCGCTCCGAGTCTGACATTACCGCGCCAGCGCCTCTCTCATAAGAATTTCGTCTTGTGCGTCAACCATCTCGCGCGTGACACGATCGTTCTCAATCTTGGTATTCCCATAGGCAAAACTCCGCCGTTGCGCTTGAAGTTCATCCGCAGAGATGGTCCGAGTGCGCGCAGCTTCGATAAGTTTTTTAAGATCGTCTGACATGAGGTCAACCCCTAACTTCGACTCTACCACCCAGCGCTGAGGATGGTCACCGAGCCGCCCAAACTTTGTCAACCCCTTTCTGTCGGTCCCAACCTGCCAAACCCAACAAAACAAGCGCACTTAGCTGCTGAACATTTCTGGCGCAATCACCCCACCCACCAGCTATCCTAGAAGAAGCCTCCTCGAACGCGTGCAGAAGCCGAACCAGCCAGGCGAACAGGAGAGCCCAGACCTGAGGTATACCAACCTGTACCCAAAATCCAGACCTAAGTGCAATCGTTCGAAGACTTTACGCTCAAAGTACAGGGGGCTGCCCTACTGCGGTTTGGAATCCTCCAGATGACTGGCCAGGAAATTCGCCATCAGGTGCAGAGCTTCTTTGGACTCGGGCAGCTTGAAGTCATTCCAGAACGTGTGCGGCAGCCCGTCGAAGACAACGAGTTGAGCCTTCACTCCCGCACGCAAATAGGCGCGGTCAAGATCGGACGTGCCGCTCAGCAGCAGGTCGCGTCCGCTGGTGACAAATAGCGTCGGCGGAAAGCCGTGCAGATCGCCGTAAATGGGAGACAGCACCGGATCCTTCAGATCGGTCTTGCCAGCATACGAGCCCAGGTCCGGCCCAACCGGCGTAGGAGGATCGAGATGTCCCGCGAACCCATTCAGCCCGTACAGAGCAATCGAGTCACCCTGCAGACTCATATCTCCGGTCCCAGAAAACACCCCTGTAACTCCCGGTAGCGGGAGCCCCATCTGCTTCAACCGCGCGGTCAACTCCGCCGTCAGGATCGCCCCCGCAGACGACCCGTAGACTCCGATATGCGCAGGCTTGTAGGTCTTCAGCAGCTCCTTGTACACGGCGACCGCATCATCGAGCGCCGCCGGATAAGGATGCTCCGGAGCCATCCGGTATAGCACCGACACCACCTTAATCCCGGTCAAGCTTGCTATCGGAATCGACTCCACCAGCGATCCTGAATCCACCTTGAAGCCACCGCCATGCAGATTCAGCAGCACCAGGTCCCGCTTCTCCGGCGCAATCACCAGCGGAGTCACTAACCGCACCGGAACACCCCCAACCATCCCAGCCGCAACCTTAGCCGGATACATCTGCTGTGCCGCAACGCCCGCCCCCGCCTGCCACTTGTCCACACCGGCACGCGCCTGCGCCACGGTCTCCGGTGGCCCGGCAGCATCGGAGACGACTCGCCCAACAGACTTCTGTGCCTCAGGACTGAGCGACTTTGGTACCGGCACCACACGCGTAACGTACGCGGTCCCGTCCGGCCCGATCACGCTCGCGTCCGCGGGGTGCGAAGGTACGGCACCCTGCTGCGCCACCATGTGCATTCCGGTCAGCGCGGTAACAAAGAGAACAGCGCCACACACGGACTCAAAGAAAGATCTGCGGTTCCAGGCGAGAACAAAAGGAGAGAATTTCATAGCGAATCGTAACAGAGAGCAGACGCTGATGAGAGAGTATTGGCTATCCTTTACGGCTGCCAGTAGTCAACGTCCGGCGCACGGATAGTGTTCTTTACGTCAGCAGAACCTGCCTCGGCACTTCACCTCCAACTGAAGTCCGAGGTAGGGTAGGAATTGCTCTGCTTCTCCGCGATCGGTCCTCCAAACGATGCGCCTTAAGTTTGTTTCCATCCTGCTCACTGCAGTCTTATTTGCAAGTGTCTGCCAACCTGCGTCCGCGAGTCCACACCATTCCCGGCACGCGGCACAGACGCAGCGTGCTGCGGCGGCACATGGCCGCGCGTTAGTTTCGAGCCGCCCTGTCCGCACGGGCTCAGCCAGAACGTCGCATCCGATCAGCCGAGACGTGCGCGCTCGCCGACCTACCAGAACGTCCCATCCTGCCAAACTGGTGCGGGCGGCCGGTCACAGGCGTTCCCATACCGCTCCATCGAGGCGCAGAGCAGAAAACTCTTCCACGGCAATGAAGAATGATGTGGAGTGGGCGGGCGTGCCGAAACCTGTCGCTCCCGAGGCTGGATCAACGGCCACCGAGCCTACGGAAGCGCACGCCGACCTGAAACCAGCCGACGCATTGGAGACCATCTCCGAGCCGCTGCCCAGAATCCACGACTCAAAAATCCACCACGTTGCAACTGACAGCGATCAGCCGTCTGGGTCGCGTGAGTTCGTGAACAGTGTAGTGCGTCAGGAAGCGTCCTCTCCGGCGGTCGTTCCCGTACTCGCTGCGGGTGCGGCGGATGAGATCAGCACGCAACCCGGTAAGCTGGACCCAGCCTCGGTCGGAGTTTCAAACATCCGGCCATTGCAGACCATGCCGCAAGGCAAGACCTCTTATTTGATCTCGCGCACGATGTCTGCGGGTCCTCTTGTCGAGCAGACCGAAGCTGCATCGCATATTCCCACAGTTGAAGAGCAGGTCCTGACGCCGACGATTTTGCCCACCCTTTACAACCGTCGGGGCCGCCTGGTGATGCCGCCCGCGATGAAGGGAACCCGCGAGATCCTCGTACACCAGAACACCATGGCCAATTCAGAAGGCTTGACACGCATTCAGGATGACGCTGATCTGGCGCGCATGCGGTCCAGCCGTCTGCTGGTTGCGCTGCCTGAGAGTTCCGCGCTTCACGTGGACGAACGTCTGCCGGGAAACCGGCGCTACTGCCGTCCATGGACCGAAGTTTTTCTCGCCAATCTTGCGCGCGCCCACTACGCACGCTTTCACACGCCGCTGCAGGTCAACTCGGCTGTGCGGACGATCGCGTTTCAGGAGCGCCTGATTCGCACCAATGGAAACGCAGCACCCGCCGAAGGTCTTACCGCTTCACCGCACCTGACCGGGCAGGCGGTGGACCTCGCCAAGCACGGGCTTTCGCTGACCGAGATTGCGTGGCTCCGGGGCTACCTCATGCCGCTGGTCCAGGAAGGAAAGATCGACGTCGAAGAAGAGTTCCAGCAGTCCTGCTTCCATATCAGCGTGTACAAAGGCTATTTGCCTGAACCTGCACCGCAGCGCATGATCGCAGAAAAAACGCGCCATGCGACCTCTGTGCTGGGATCCGTCCTTCGCTGACCGGACTCGCTCTACTGCGCGTCGTTCTTGAAGATCTGTTCGGCGAAGAAGTTTTTCACCTTGGCCTGATCGCGCAGCATTTCAAAGTACGCACCTTTCAGCAATTGGGAGCGCGCAGTCTGGAGGCCCTGACGAATGCGCTGCTGAACCGCGGGTTCAGAGACATCGTGCTGACCGGCGGGCTCTCTCGCGATGAGCTGAAAGATTGCATACCCACCCACTTTTTTGGGATCGGCGGGATCGGGAAACGGAATGATGTCCGTCGCCTGACCCGGCTTCAGCTTCGAAATTGCCGCGAATACGGTGGGATTGGATTTCAGTTGCGACTCCGGGATCGAACCCATGTCGCCGCCTGACGAAGCAATCTGCGCATTTTCAGAGAAGTTCATCGCCAGCGAACCAAAGTCTTCTCCTGAATCGACCCGATTTTTCAGCGCTTGAATTTTCTTGCGCGCTTCCGCATCATTGGTCGCTTTCGAGCCCTGCAGATTTCCGGGCTGCTCGGCGGGTGAGTCGGTAACCAGGATTTGTGCCAGATGATATTGCGGTTCAATGTTGTTGAATTCTGTCTTGTGCGAGTTGAAGTAGCTGGTAATGTCGGCGTCCGAGACCGTGATCTTGGAGTTGATCTCCTTGTTCAACAGCTTATTTTCAGTAATCGCGCGTTTGAGATCGCGCTTGATATCGTCAACCGTCGTGTGGCGCTCGGCTACACGACGGGCAAACTGCTCCTCGCTGTACGGTGCCTTCATCTCGGCGAACTTGGCGTCCACTTCCGCAGGCGTTGCCGTCAAACTCATCTTGGCTGCGCGCTGCTGAATGATCTCTTCGTCGATCAACTCACGGAGCAGGTTTAGCCGCAGCGAATCCGCTTGCTCAGAGCTGATCTTGGCCTGTTGTGGCGCATCGCCTACCTGAGCGTCGTATGCCTTCTCCAATTCGGACCTGGAGATTGGATGATCATTGACCGTTGCCATCACATTGGCGGTCGGCGCAGAATGGCATCCGGCAAGGATCAGGGCCAGGGACATCAGAGACAGGAACGTACAGGATCTGCGGTACAGGCTCGACACGTGTGAGAAACCTCGCTGAATTCATTGTCCGATATTTTGGCAGTTTGCGCCTTGAGACAGCAACAGCCGCGCACGCCGAATGCTGCCGGACAAGCCATGCCGTCCTTCAAAGCGCCGCAAAATCATTCAAACTTTGGTAACGCTTTTGTGGCACTCTGCATCCCATCTACCAAGGCTCCTGTGGAACCTTTACAGCAGGGTCAAGCTATTGCCGGTCGCCGTCTCGCAAACGATTGCGAGGAGCGGCGTCAAGTACGCCAATGGGGTGTCGATACCCTCCCGTAGAGGCATGGAGGACAAATGATTCCGTCCAAAGCACTAGACGCAGTTCCTGCATCGTTCCGTAAACCGGTGGTCAATAGCCGGTTTGCTCAGGGTCTGATCAACAAGGGCCAGCCGACCTCCGTTGCGGCGGCCAGTGCTCGCGCGGCGGCCAAGAGTCTGTTTGTCCGGCTTCCGCACGAACCGGAAGATGCGCGCATGACCGGTGTAACCCGCTCCCTGAACCGCCGGCTGCTGGCGCTGAACGTGAATGGGTCTCGCTACAACATGGCCCTGCTGGATCTGGATAATGTGAAGTCAGCCTGAAAGACCTATTGAATAGGTTGCCCAGGATGTGCTATCTGGCGTTCAACTGTGTTCGTTGGGGCTGTGCATGTAGATCGCCCCGGGATGACAGCCACAGGATGCAAACCACCCTTCGTTGTCATTCCGCACGGAATCTGCGCTTGTCTTCCATTCCGCCACAAGGACCCACCCCAACCTAGCCGATATCGTCTGCGTCAGGCACGTGTAGCGGCTCTTCTGGAAGTGCGCCTTTGAAGTTCATGATACTTTAAAGCGGATTTGCAGATGGTGTAGAGAACCGGAACAGCAAAGGCAAACGCAGAATTCCCTTCGGAATGACAGCTAGAAGTATTTCTGAACGTTTAGTGCTGTACACCATTACGATCAGCCATAGCAGACCATCAGTCGAGACCGAATCCACGGAACTCGCGGCAGGCGGCTGCCACCCCGGGAGGAGTCCCGTTTGCGGTCGTGGCCTGTGAGTCGGGTAGCCTCAAAGTTGGTGATCTTCCACGCCCCTGAACTGACTCTCTGGTAAACACGCGTGTAGCGAAATCGGCCTGCGATCGGATTCCCGTCGCTGGTTCCCGCCACGTCCGCAAGCGACGTGACAACTGCTACCCGGCCCAGCAGCTTCACCTTCACATCACTCAGGTCGAGCCTGGTGATGCTAAGTTTGCTGGAGCGCAGACGATCCATTTGCATGGACTTGGTGCTGATCTGGCCGAACAGGGAAATCCCGACGTAATCGTCCGAGAGCAGTTTGTCCAGCTGCTGAAGGTCGTTGGTCAGCATCGCGGATCGCCACTGTTGCTCAAGCGCTTCAATCTGCTGCTTCCGCTGCCCGTGTTGACGCTTGTGTCCCGGTGCCCTGGCAAACGCGGCGGGGTTCCCAGGGCCGAGCATGAGGAAACTGAAAAGGGCCAGCAGGACGATACGCGCGGAGTGGATGCTGAAGTGCATGAACGTACCGGGATAGTATGCCTGCTGGCAGAGTGAGTCAAAGAGTTGGAAGCCGCAGTGGAATAACGACTGTCAGTTTTGGCTGATCACGGGTGGTGAGGGCTCCAGGATAGGTCCTGACCTAATGCACTGCAGGGCCGTCGGCCGGTGGCTTAATCTTGCCTACTAGAACCACTAACGGAATCATGCACGCGCAGAAGACCGCCAGAAAAGAGACGATGTCCAGGTAAGCGAGCATGGCAGCCTGACGATGCAGCTGTTCGTAGATAAACGCCTGGGCCTGATAAATTCCACCGCTACCGCTACCTTGGCTGAAGCCTCGCGTCGCTCCAGTGCCTGCGCCGCCGAAGCTGTGTTTCAGGGCGTTCACCTGCGTCTGAAATCCCGCGTTGCCTACGCCCAGGTTCCGGACCAGATGCGCCTGATGCTTCTGCAGGCCACGGCTCAACGTGGTGGCCACAAACGCGGTACCCACCGAGCCTCCGATGTTGCGCGCAAGGTTGGTCAATCCGGCAACGTCGTTGTTCTCACTGCGTGCCACGCCGGTGTAACTGATTGTGTTGATCGGGATAAACAGGAAGGCAAGCCCGGAAGCCTGATAGACCCGCACCCACATGATGTAGCTGAAGCTCGAATCAAGCGACAGCGTGTGCATCAGCATCATGGAGGTGGAGAGGATAAAGAATCCGAAGCAGATCAGCCAGCGCGGGTCCGTGCGGCCGATCAGAAATCCGACCACCGGCATCATCAGCATGATGCAGACGCCGCCGGGAGAGATAACAAATCCGGCCAGCTCAGCCGTGTAGCCCAGCAGGGTCTGGACGAACTGCGGAATCAGTACAGTCGTTCCGTAGAGCGAGAAGCCAAGCACGAACATCAGCACAAACGGAATCGCGAAGGTCCTGCGCCGAAACAAGGTCAGGTTCAGGATGGGTCGGTTGCCGACTTTCAACTGGTACAGCTCCCAGATGATCAGCGTAACCAGCGAAGCGATGCACAGCACAAAGAAGAAGGCAATGACGTGCGAACCGAACCAGTCATCTTCCTGGCCTTTGTCCAGCAGAAACTCGAGCGAACCGAACCCAGTGGCGAGCAAGCCGAAGCCGAACAGGTCGAGGCGGAGCCCATCCCGTTTAGCGGCGCGCACTTCGCGCACGATGTGCGGAGGATCTTCGACCAGGCGGCTGGTCAGGAAAAGGGAGATCAGTGCGATGGGGACGTTGATAAAGAATATCCAGCGCCAGTTGTAATTATCCGTAATCCAACCGCCCAATGTGGGTCCGATGGCAGGAGCCACAACCACCGCCAGCCCATAGAGCGCGAACGCCTGACCGCGCTGCTTCGGTGTGAAGGTGTCCGCCAGAATAGCCTGCTCGGAAGGCGCCAGGCCGCCACCACCCGCTCCCTGGAGTACACGGAAGAAAACCAGGATCGGCAGGGAAGGTGCAAGCCCGCACAGCATAGACGAAATCCCGAAGATCACCACGCATATCATGTAAAACTTTTTGCGCCCGATGAATGTGGTCAGGTAAGCGGACGCCGGCAAAATGACTGCGTTTGAGACCAGGTAGCTGGTGAGCACCCAAGTGGCTTCGTCCTGCGACGCGCCCAGGGAACCGGCAATGTGGGGCAAGGCCACGTTGGCGATCGAGGAATCCAGCACCTCCATGAACGTGGCCAGTGTGACCGTCAGCGCAATAGCCCAGATGTTGGCCCTGGGCTTCCAGGCTGCGTCCGAACGCTGCTCTGCCAGCCTCTGCTCAGGGCTGCCGTGTTCGGGAACGCTCTGCTCGGTGAGTACCGCGGATCCAGCTGCCATTATCTTTCGTCAGGGAGCTATCAATTTCATGTTGCGGCTGCTCGCAATGCGCCACAGCCGGCTGTCTGTCAACACTGCTTTGGTCCTTGGCTCTTAATCAGTCTATTGGACTCTGGATCGTTCTATCCGGTGCAGATTTTCGCAGTACGCAGCCTTGCGGAGTTTCCTTCCTCTGTTCTTTCTCGTAGCATCGTCAATAGCATCATGCTGGCCTACTCACCTTTGCGGGTCCCACGGGGCTGCATTGAGCCGCAGTGCGGTATCTGCAAGGAGTCCACCCGTTGAATCCCGATCTCGCGAAATTGATGGAGCTGCAAAAGGAAGACCTTGAGGCGAAACGCCTGCGCGAAGCCATCGCCGAGCTTCCCCGCCGGATGGCTGCACTCGCAAGCAAAGCTAAAGCGACTGCCGCTCAGCGCGCTGTCATTCTCGATCTTCTTGCGAAAGAAGAGGTACTGCGGCGGCGGCAGGAGTCGGACGTGAAAGACCTCGAATCTAAAACAGCGCGTCTGCGCAAGCAGATGGACGCTGCAACCAGCACAGTGCAGGTCACCGCGTACGAGCACGAAATTGCGTTTGCCCGGGAGCAGATTGCCAAACTTGAGGACGCTGAACTGGAAAGCATGGAGCGCACCGAAGGTCTGGAGAGCCAGAAGAAGCTCGCGGACCAAGCGGTGGCTGCTGCTGAACAAAAACATCAGCAGGAGAGCGAGAGTTCAGTCACCAGTCTGGAGCGCGACCGTCGAGTGCTGGCAGAAGTTGAAGAGCGCCGCAAGAAAATACGCGCGGATGTGAGTGAAGATGCGCTCTCGGTGTACGACCGCATCGCCAAGGCCAAAGGCACGGGCATCGCAGAGGCTCTGCATCAGAAGTGCAGCGCCTGCCAGATGATGCTGCGGCCCCAGCGCTGGAATGATTTGCGCGAACGCGACAATCAGGAGCGGATGACTTGCGACAGCTGCGGACGTCTGCTCTGGTATGACCCGGCGCGCGATTCTCCGCAACGCCAGACCGTCGAGTTCGAATCCATCGCAGCACGCATTGTGAGGGAAGGGTGAGCGGCGAAGTGCAAGCCAGACTCCGGATCGCCGTCGATATGGATGAGGTGATGGCGGACGCAGTCAACGAAAATTTGCTGCGGTACAACCGTGCCTTTGCTGAGAAAATCACACGCGCGGATCTGGAAGGTAAAGGTATATGGGAGGTCGTCCATCCCAGCCGTCACGCGGCGATCGAAGGCTTTCTGCGATCAGAAGACTTCTTCGCGGTGCTCACCGTGATGTCTGATGCCGTTCGCGTGATGCACGCCCTACAGCAACGCTATGAAGTTTTCATCGCTACCGCTGCGATGGAGGTGCCCACTTCGTTCACCGCAAAATACGAGTGGCTGGACCGGCATTTTCCGTTCATACCGGCTTCCAATATTGTTTTCTGTGGCGACAAGAGCATCCTGCGCGCCGACTACCTGATCGATGACAATCCGCGCCAGTTGCGGCGCTTCGCCGGACAGGGCATTCTCTTCCACGCGCACCACAACATCGCAGTCTCAGAGTTTCCCCGCGTGCGTAGCTGGCTTGAAGTTGAAAGCATGTTCCTGGGATCTGCGCCTCCGCCAGGTAGCCGTTGAGCCGCACCGGCGTTCGCCGCGCGTCCTGTCATCCTTTTGAAGGAGTTTGTTAGGCGTTGCGGTCCGAGCGGTTAAGGCGGAATTGCAGATGGTGTAAAGCAAGAATGAACGCAGATTCCTTTCGGGGAATGACAACCAAAACGGAAGAGCCTCTCTACATCCACTTACTCACCTGTTGTAAACCCCATTCCTATAGCTGATTCCGTAATGATGTACAGCATTGAACGCCGGAGAGGTACTTCTGGTTGTCATTCCCGAAGGGAATTTGCGTTTGTCTTTGCTGCTTCCGGTTCTCTACACCATCTGCAAATCCGCTTTACTTCTGGAGAGTCGTCATCCTGAACGCAGTGAAGAGCCTGCCCT
>JAABUO010006003.1_pt1 | contig 14048 bp, 19 predicted proteins | sample 5559291 | NCBI WGS metagenome assembly JAABUO01 (sample SAMN10711878, study PRJNA513372) | rock metagenome | isolation source: Antarctica rocks | place: Antarctica: Victoria Land, Finger Mt sud | reverse complement strand
GGAGAGGTGACTTTGCATTACTGTGTACCTGTGGTCTGACCTGATAGTATGCCTGCTGGAAGTAACGGTGCATTACTATCCACACTGCCAGCTGTCTCCATTCTGCTTGCCAGCCCACCACTGCTATGGTGGGTTAGTCCACTCCTGACTGCCACTTCAGCCAGGTCGTCGTCCTTCTTCATCAGCGCCGGCAAGAGCCTCTTGCTGTTGCTCAGGGCGCTCAGCAAACCCTTCTTGGACAGTAATCTGGGCTGTTCCAGGGGAGGTAGTTGATGAGTATGGGAGGGCGTAGGGTTTGGGCTGAGGGTTTCTGGAACCCATTCGCTGCTGCTCATCCCACCACCAAGCAGAGCAGCCTGGCTGTTTACCCTCGAGGTGTGGTCTTCTTCTTCGCTGTGAGTGGATGTCAGGTCATCCACATTGTCACTGTTCTTCTGCTTCCCTAAATTGCCTGCGACTTTGCGTTTCAGCATGTCGTCCCACATCTTCTTCTTCCCGTCCAGTTCAGCAGAGTGTTTCCCACCATGCAGGTTCCCTCCATCTTCTGCATCAGCCATGTGCACATGTTTGCCGCCTTCTGTATGACCCCCATCCCTCTTCTTCAAGAGACGCTGGATGCCAGCCTCTCCATGCTGGTTGGCATCATCAGCTGCATGCTTGCCTGCTTCCAAATCAGTCATCTGTACTAATCTGGCAGCTGCCTGCACATCTCCTGATGTGGCATCATCCGTACGGTCATCCTTGTCAGCATCTGGGCCCTTAGTCAGGTGCAGTCTAGACAATGCACGGCCCTGCAGTGGCACAGCCAACAGTCATACGACTCATTCAGCATTCAAACTGAAGTGGTATGAACGCTGCCATAGCTGCTGCAAACAAAACATCTCCCTGAGTAGTATTTGGCTGACGGTGAGCTAATGCACGTGTCAAACTTTGTGCCACATGCTACAAGATTACAGTCACATCAAGTGTGTGATTGCTTGGGGACAGTGGCATCAATGGCTATTTTGATGATGATGATGATGATGATATCTTATGCTGTGCTCAGCTGAGCCATGTGTGAGGTTAAACTGGAAAGATAGTACAGATATAATGGATACTGGAGTGGACTTGCCTCTTGCTTGACAATGCTGCTGAGTCGTCTCGCAAGGCTAGGCAGCACCAGCTGGGGGGGTTCAGGGGGTTCCAGGTGGGGTGCATCATCCTGGTGGCCTGCTCCAGAGGGGGGGCTACCCAGGGGGGATCGGGGCGGCCCTCCCTCTCGCGGGGTCTCAGCATAGGGATCAAAGCCTGTGCCGCTGTTCCTTCTGAATGGTGAGAAGGGCACCGGCAGCAGGAATCGTTTTTTGGAGAAGGTAGCAAAGAGACCTGCAGCATATACGTCACGCCTATATGTTTAGGGTTTTGAATTTAGACAATGACCTATTTCTTAACATTTCAACATATTTAGTTCAAGTCCTAAACCCAAAGACATGCTCATCATCCATGAGACGTTGACGCCTTGTCTGTCAATAGTATGTAATAAGCCGCATGACTGAATGTTTCTGTAGCGAAAGTGACACTGCCAGTGATCATGATGTGAGTTAGCTTAGTTGTCAAATTGCATGGAGGGTTGGACAGAAAAGATTTGCTTGAGATCCAAGGTGTTGCTGCCTCATAGCTTTGAAACGCTATGACTTTCAGTAACGTGTGAATCCAACAGAGCCCAGCAAAGCGCCTACGTTACACTGACTAATAGATGGCCAGGCAAATGCGTGTTGCAAAGATGTTGGGCGTCAAGTGCATTGCCATGCATGTTAAAGGCTGTATTTACAGTGGCTGAGAGTGTGGCTGCTGCTGCAAAACCTGCCAGCTTTGAAGCTGCACCATCTGAAACTGACTGTGATGTCAAATGTGATTAGCTGTTGCAAGCTTAAGCGCGTTGCACTTGCAGCTGAAGTCCAAGGATGTGTTGGTGAATTTGCTTACATTGCAATACAAAAAGCCGTCATGAGCCCTCAGATCAGAGCATTCAACAAAACTTATTGCAGCATCCAGGATGGCAAATTGTGAGTTCAGAGGTTCCATGCGCAAGCGGCACGCTTCTGACGTTGTGATATGCATGGCACAATATGGTGAGGTTGCAGAATACACCAGACGTGTGAAAGATGCAACTACCCGTTGTGCGTAAAGCGCAAAAGCGAAAAAGCTTGGTACGCAAAACCAAGCGCAAAAAAGGTAAAGCTTGGTCTTGCATATGACGTCATTTCTCATGCGACGTCGGGGAATCGAACCCCGCCCAATTGCTTGGAAGGCAATTATGCTAACCACTACACCAACGCCGCTGTTCAGCGGAAATCAGGATGCAAGTCATTTGGTGGTCGACCGCTCAAAATTTGCGGTTGTATACGGCGATGGCGGCAAGCCCAGCAGTAATGCCCCTACCTGTCCAACATTCACAGACCATGCGTATCAACATTGCAACATGCGTGATGCACACATAGGCTTCACCAAGCCTGACAGGGCAAAGCACAACCTGCAGCAATCTTTGAGAGCCTGCATATGCCAAGATGCATGCGCACGCCTGGAGACATGGCTTCCAAAGATGCTTCAAGCACATACCTCGAGCTCCTGAGCTGGCAGTCTTCAGCGGTCCTGCCTGCTCATCTTCTTCTTGAGGAGCAGCTTGCTGAGCAGCCTCTTGCCTGGCCATTGACTGCTTCATGATTTCAGCCTCTTGATCCATCTGAGTCTTCACCACCTGCATTCATTTTATTTCATTGATTCATTCATTCAAGCATTGATTCAAACATCGATCCATCCAGCCGTCCATTCATTCAGTCAATTACGTGTGTTCTCCTGGGATGAGGTACACACAGTCCTGCGTAGCTTCCCTGTGTCAAGCCCTGTTTTGGCAGTCAGCATAGCAGCAATGACATGTGCTGATGTGCACAGCACACAGTCGAAGGGAGGCAAAGAAGGGTCAACTAAGCGGCTGCACACCAAAGGCGCCTTGTCAGAAGGCAGCTTTCCAGGAGAAAGAAGGAGGGAAGGAAGGAAGGAAGGAAGGAAGGAAGGAAGGAAGGAAGGAAGGAAGGAAGGAAGGAAGGAAGGAAGGAGGGTTCTGTGCACAGCTGCCAACAGTGCAGTCATTACCAGCAGAGCATCAAGCCGGTGAGGAAATGAACTTTACTTCTTACAAAAGGTGCTCGAAGGAAGTTCTCAGAAGTATCAACATTTCTGCTCTAAATAGTGTAACCCCTTCGGTGTGAATCATAAGAGATCAAGAGAGACTGTTCTGAAGCACTGGAAATACCTGTTGGGGGACATAAGACTGCAGGTATTTTCAATGCTTGCTTACGCTGTGCTTACAGTCATTGCGCACCAGTACAGACCATATGCACTCTGATGTGCATGCTTTCTTGACAGGCAGGAAGTGCAACTGCCAGTCCTCGAAAGGCAAAAAAGCGTACCTGCCAGTCCTCGAAAGGCAAAAACACGTACCTGCCAGTCCATTGATAGGCCAAAAGTGTACCTGCCAGTCCTTGGAAGGCAAAAAGTGTACCTGCCGGTCCTTCAACAGGCAGAAAGCACACCTGCCAGTCCTTGACACCATAGGTCGAGTCCAAAGACACCAACCAGCGGCGCATGCGCAGGACATTGTGGTAGGCCCCAGGTTGAGGCGCCTGTCCACGAACCAGCTTGGTGAAGTTGTGCATGTGCTCAAAGTCCCGAGTTCCTGACTGCCTGTAGTTCCATTACACAGCATGAGCGTGCAGCCCTAGGACATTGTGATGCACCTCGGGTTTGAGGTTCTTGCCAATACACCAGCTTGGTGAAGCTGTGCATGTGCTGAAAGTGCCAAGTGCCTGCCTGCCTGTAGTATCAACACATAGCATAAGCCTTGGCAAAGGCAAAGTGTGCAGCCTCAGCAAAGTGTGACGCACACCAGGTCTGAGGTTCTTGCCAATACACCAGCTTGGTGAAGTTGTGCATGTGCTGAAAGTGCCAAGTGCCTGCCTGCCTGTAGTATCAACACATAGCATAAGCCTTGGCAAAGGCAAAGTGTGCAGCCTCAGCAAAGTGTGACGCACACCAGGTTTGAGATGCTTGCCGATACACCAGCTTGATGAAGTTGTGCATGTGCTGAAAGTGCGTCGTGCCTCATTGCCTGTAGTATCAACACATAGCATAACCCTTGGCAAAGTGTGCAGCCTGAGCAAGGCGTGACGCACAGCAGGTTTGAGATGCTTGCCAATACACCAGCTTGATGAAGATGTGCTGGTGCTGAAAGTGCCAAGTGCCTGCCTGCCTGTAGTACGCACACATAGCATAAGCCTTGGCAGACACAAGTGTGCAGCCTCGGCACATTGCAATACTGTGCAGGATGAGCCACACCCCAGACTTTAAGTTACCACTGGTGAAACTGAACAAAGGCAAACATGAAAGTGCTTGGTGGTGGAGAGTATGATGTGCTCTGCTGGATTATGTAGCAGCTCTGATGCTGGTGTGTATGCGGTCAGGGACATGGGGCCAGAACGCCAGATGCTTAGCATGCAGAAGCTGGTACACCAACAATCAGTTGGGATACGGCCTGGTGTTTAGTCAGTATATATATCAAAATTCAAGACTCCTCTCTCAATGGCCGCATTTTAGAACGAGAGGCTGCCCTGAACAGTTGACCAGAATCACCATAACTGATGTGACTGGCATGAGTGCTTGATGATGTTGTGCAGAAGCTAGGCTAGCTGTAGGTGACCAATCCAATTGACCATGGGTGACTCATCACCACCAGATGCCAGGGGAGGCGTTAGTCAGATTGCATGTGTCCAGCTGTACCTTTCCTAGATTGCCCAGCCACCTGCTACATGCATGGACCTTTTTGAATCATGCATGTCGACCCTGGCACAAGCTCTGACAGCAGAATCAAACTTGGTGCATGTGGGAAAAGGATGTATACACACCTAGGCATGTCTGGCATGAAAAACGAGCCACGTTTTGCAGCAGCTCCCAATGGAGGCGCTCTCCCACCAGGGGATGTGCCAGCATTCTCGGCTGAATTGCTTCTTGATCTCCCGCCATTCCCCTCAGGCGAGCCCAGGTGGCGGGAGCTGACCAGGGCAGAAAGCCCGCCAAACAGGGATTGGCGGGAAATGCCTCCTATGGCCTCCTGGGAACTCAGCTGCCCCCACAGAGCTTCCTGAGAGCTTCTTCTGCTGCCTGGAGGGTTACTGGCACCGCCCTGGCGGCGGGAACTGCCCAAAGCTGGCGGGGAAAGCATGTTTCTGCCCTCCCTGGGACAGAACAGTTATGTAAACGCAATGAAGCTTTTGGCGCCAAAATCTGAGGCAAACGCACATATAGGCTTGGCGTGCAGGACTAATTTACAACTCACTGTTGAGACAGTGAGGAATGATTCAGCTGTGTAAGCGGCCCAGCCTTGATATACTACAGTTTGATGAGGTCAGAGCAACATGCTGACAAGGCGTTTGAGATTTATGCTGTTGCACTTCAGCTGTTCATCCACCCACCTTTTGCAAATGATGCACTCAGGCAGTGTTGAGACGACAACAGCAACTTGCATGGCAGCTTGCGTTGCAGCCATCACATGCAGGAGAGATGTCCAACATCAAGCATGGTCAGCCAGTGCATGTGACACAGACTGACATCATCACGCAATACATAGTGACGTTCAGTGCTCGAAGGGGTGCAAGCCGCCTTACAATTGGCGGCCCTCTAGGGTTCCCATCCTGCTGGAGGGGTACGGGTCACCCCACATCATGTCTGCACTACCCCCTGCTCGGCTGCCAAACGGCACGACTTGATTGGACGCTGGGCTACGCGGAGACAATGCATCCTGCACAGATCTGCTGCTTAGTAAAGCGTGTCTTTGATGCAACAATTACTGTCAGGCGCATATGCTACCTTTGCTACTGCAGGGCAGGGCAGGGCAGGACAGGGCTGTTGGCAACAGCCCCCCAAGCAGCAAGGTTTGATGCTGTGATCTGTTATTGTATCAACACAGCAACATTGCCATTTACAAACACTCTGTCGCAGTCTTGCCATATAACCTAAGACAGCCAAACAAAGATAGTACCTGTACCTGAAGCTTGAGCAAACATTGAAACACAATCGACCAGCATGAGCAAGCATACAGGACGCCAATAGGACCAATGATAAAATGATTTAGTACGTGTGCAAGCTTTACAGACCTTAGCTAGCCAGCAGCATGACATTGTCAAACAAATGCACATTCCTTAGTGTTTGCATGCAGCATCAATCGCAAAGCATTACTGAAGCTTACCAGGTCGGATTGCTCCTCTCCGACCTCCTGCAACACATGCAACTGATCTCAAGGAGAGCACACACATGCAGACAGACACATGGCCAAAGCTCCAGTGCTGAAGTCACACCAGTTGGGTCTGATGCATTCAGGCTCTCACAAGAAAGAAGGTGGCAAAGATGGTTGTTAGGCAACCGTCTCATGCAAAGGGAAGGTGGCAAAGTATTCAGAAGCTTGCTGGTCTTGACATGGACATGATGTGTCTGTGTCAGTAAGAATGAAAAAGAACGAAGAGGTCTATGCGTGTCAGCAACCATGACAGGAGTTTGATGAGGCAGCAGCCCAGAGCCATGGAGACCAAGCCTAACACTTATTTCAGTATGGCTCACAATTACAGGGCAACAGTAACGATATGCTGCTGATCATAGCATGGTATGCATCTTGTGACAGAGCTTCCACAGCAGAGCGCATCACATTATAGCACGTTGTGCTGAGCTCATCATGCAAAGCGCAGGGCAGGGCAGCGTTTTGCAGCCTGAACTGTGCAGCAAGTTTGAAGCAGTGACAGGCAGCGCAGCAAACGTAGCACCATCACACAGCTGTGGCGTCACACCAGCACTTCATGTAGACAATCACATCATATTACGGCCCTCGCAGCATGCGTGGCAATCAAGTATCAAGCGCCAGCAACAGCCTGACTCAGCAGGCATCAGATAGCCGTGAGATCCAGCCTCCAGCGCCCTAGGGCAAACCCTAAACCCTTGTTAACAAACCCATACCTCTAAGAAAGTTGGTGATCAGGATAGCCAGGAACTGTTTGGGTGACCAATGATGGGGCGTGGGGTTTACAGGTTTTGAGGGTTAGGGTTTTTTGAAATAGATGATACCATACCTCTTGGTCCTGGAAGTTGTTGATGAGGATAGCCAGGAACAGGTTGAGCAGGATCTTGTGACCAATGATGTCCCAGGCGATCCAGAATAGGCAAGCTGCCGGCCCCACTGCTGCCATCGAGTTCCAGATGTTGCCAGTCCAGCTTTCCCCTGTCAGGGCTTCGAACAGCTGCAGGACAGACTCAGCAGCTATGGGTCATGCAATTTGCCGTGTTCAGGAGGATCAGCCTGCATGCAAGCTAAGCCATAACAGTGTCAAGGACATGTTGCGTCTTTTGTGCCGGGGCACCTTGAGGCCAATTTAGACTCCTAATGTCATATTAGCCAGGCTGAAGAGCGGCAGATGTGTAGCTGCTGTTGACCCATCACTGCACCTGTGTCATGATCAAGATCTTTAACCAATGATTATTTATCACGGTTAATCCTATGTGGTGTTTTATGTTCGGTCCAAGGGTGACGCTCCTTGAATGTGTTGCAGCAGCACTACAATTATATTGTGTTTAGACATGTTTAAAACTCTAGTGAATGTGTCTCGTGCAGTGCTGTGCTATACTCACTGTGTAGAATGACTCACTGTGTAGAATGACTCATAGAAGCTGGCGAAGCCCTTGCGCCAGGTGGCGGTGTTTGTGGGGGTGTAGTAGGGGTTGCCCCCAAACAGCTGGATACCCAGGACCATGAAGATGAAGATGAACAGGAGCAGCAGCAGCATGAAATCCCTCAGTGCCACCATACTCTGCATGGATGCAGCACTCGGATTGGATCGCATGGGAGTCAGACAAAGTCGAGACCGAAAGACAGGCAGATCCTTGATGCAACATATCAACAATTGTGCAGACGACGCAGAACAGTACAGACTGCGCTACGTGGAGATTTTGCTTGAGTTGCAAAGCAAACAACACAAAAAAGTTTTTACAGAACTTTGTTGTACCGCCACTCTGTAGATGCTCAATCACATGGATGTGAAGATTGTTCACATCATGCAAACCAACCTAAGCTGCCATAATGCACAGTTGCAGAACACACATGGTGTTTGCCAAACAAGCATGCCATGGAGTAATCAAGGGGCAACAAGCACAAAGTTGGAGTACGTCACGCAAAGAGTTTGTGGCATAAGAAGGCAACTGTAGGATTGAAATACCTCACCACAATAAAAACACCTGATACTAATTCCCAGGCATTTCTGAGTCAAGATGTTCTTCAATATGTACGGGATTGTTTGTCTAGTAGACAGTGACATCACATCTCCGAGAGCAGGATGATATGCAAGAACGCCACTGCTTACCTTGAGCACAATGTTGACAATCTTGTTGAGCCCCTCCACCTGCCGCAGCAGCTTCAGCGACCTGAAGACCCGTAGTAAGCGGAGCACCCGCAGGGAACTCACCCCGCCCCCTCCATGACTGTTAGACTTGCCTGATCACATGATACTGCGCTGAATGAATCAAGCAAAAACACACATGCAACAGAAGATGTCAATTCTGCAGCCACCCATGCTGATTACAGCAGCAATATATTTCTGCAGAAACAGGCTGACTTCTACAGCATAGGTTGTACCTTGCAGTCGTGTGAGCACCTGATTGTGTATGCTGAATTGTGCATCAAAAGCTACATACATCATGTGAGATGGTCAAAGAAGACCAGTTTGATTTCTGATTTTCGTTGAGCTCCCTCTGAAAAGAATGCAGGGCAATGCCGAGGCATGTTCTTGGCAGCATGCATCAGATGAGTGACAGCATGAGTATTGATGATAGTAACAGCAACAGGAACAGGGGACCATGACGTGAACATTGTTGTGACGGTGACAGGTAAAATTAGTGATACCGTGGTAATAGTGGTCTTAGTAAAAGTAATTGTAACAGTATTGAGAAACAGCAAGATTGATGACAACCACGCTGTTAAACATAGTAGCAATAGTAATGGCAATGACAATGGTGGTGGTGAGGGTAAGGGTCAGGGTGAGGGTAAGGGTGAGGGTAACTGTGACAGTAGTAATACCTGTGTACTGCAGGCCCAGATCCACAAGGCTTGCAATGACAATGATGCCATCTAAAACATTGAAGCCGTTGCTCCAGTAGCCCAAAATGCCCAAGGCAGCATGCTTGATTACCATTTCTATGGTGAAAAGAATGGTCAACACCAAGTTGGTTGTCTGCATGCAGCCACAGAAGAGGTGTTTCCAGTGCAACTGGTGTTTGCACAGTAGTGTTGAATGTGCGGCCTACAGCAACAATGGCAAGTCAACCGAATTGCAAGGACCACCATGAGATGGCCGCTTGCGATAGATCAGCAGTGAGATTGAACACATCTGTTAGATACATTGGCATAGCAGTTATGACCGGCACAACTGATGTCAAAAGTTGAGGCAGATCTCCTGTAGCCACTCAGAGTAGGTAAGTCCTGTCCAATTGAAGGATGCTTCCTGCACTACGGTGAATACGCAATTGTGCCATATTGAAAGTTTGTTCTGGGATGACAGTGATCTGGAATTGCCTTGGATACATTCGCAAAGGTACTTGACACATGCGCCACAAGGACAATATAGACCAGCTCAAAGCACATAACCCCATGACTAAATCATGCGTCCTCGACTGTTACATGAACAAGTTGGGATGTCGAGCCAAAAGAAATGGCTACTATAACTACAGCGCATGTGAGCTTGTGCAACATTTACAAGTTATACGTCAGGATAGCAGAGCAGCTCTCACCTCCAACGCACTGGCAAAGCCGTCTGACATGTCAGCATGGTACATTGCCATGATGACAATGTTGACGAGCACAATCAGCATGACGAAGCGGTTGAACCAGGTATCATCCACGATGCGACGTGCCACTCGGCGTGGATAGCTCTGCTCAGCCCAGGGCACCAGGTCCTCCCTTTTGAGGAGCATGGATCCCAGGAACTGGATGTAGAATACGACGTTCGCCGAGATATTGGGCGCTGCCCGGTCTCTCGCCAGGATAGCTTTCTGGTTGTCAACCTGCAGATGTGCGAGTCTGGTGAAACACCATGAACAGCAGAGACCTGATAGCCGGCACTGCTTGGGGCTGTGAGTACCTGACCCCTAGGGCAAGACGCATGGTGAGTGAGAGAGTGAGTGAGTGAGAGAGTAGAGAGAGTGAGTGAGTGAGTGAGTGAGTGAGTGAGTGGGTGAGTGAGTGAGTGAGTGGGTGAATGTGTGGGTGAGCGAGCGAGCTAGGTATTGCATGAATGAGTGAGTGAGTGAGTGAGTGAGTGAGTGAGTGAGTGAGTGAGTGAGTGAGTGAGTGAGTGAGTGAGTGAGCGAGTGAGTGAGTGAGTGAGCGAGCGATTGCGTGAGTGACTTATTGATTGAGATAGTGAGCAAGCGAGCAAATGAGTGTGAGCCAGTGCAGCATCGGAGGTCCAAAATGGATGTCAGAGCGCGCCCCTGTCTGTTTCCTGGCAGCATGATCATCTTGCATAATCTACTACCCCCACAGCTTAAGGTACCCCACTGACAGGGGAGGCTGTAGACCCTAAACCCTAAAATCTGCAGTATGTGTGATGTCATGACACATGCATAGGATATCAGCAGAAGGGAGCTTACGTGCAGCTGAGCAAACTTGGCACTGATGACGGCCACCAACAGGTTGAGGGCAAAGTAGGTGCCGATCACGATGAGGCAGAAGTAGTAGATGACCACCACATTTCCTATTCCATCCAGAAGGTAGTACATTTGTGTGGTGGACCAACTCTCAAGCGAGACCACTTGCAGAACTTGCAGCAGCGCTCGTCCAATGTTGTCGAATGACACATCACCCTGCATGCACAACGAGACAGTCATCTGCAGTAGACAAGATAGGCATCTGCAGTAGACAAGCTAGTCATCTGCAGTAGACAAGACAGGCATCTGCAGTGGACACGACAGGCATCTGCAGTAGTCAAACAGAACCCAAAACGTCTATAATGTTTCAATCCTATGGAGACTTTGGATCTGAATTTGTATTTGGGTGAGCGCCGTTGAAGCTTGCAAATAGCTTGGGCAGAACAACATGCTGTCCAGCAAGCACTCATGCGATCACAAGATGCTCTGCCCTTGCATACATCACAGCTCAGCGATGTGGTGTTTGCATGCTTATTTGCGCTTGCAAAGCGCTTAGGCTGAGCCAGGTGAGCTTTGACACCCTCAGCGCTGAAGCTGCAAGCCATACATGAGCATGCGAGTACCAGATATCCAATTTGTCAAGTCCGAAGCAGACGTCAAGACAGCACCAGGCATAGTTTATTGATCTATCTGTGGTCACTCTGAACTGCTTGCCCTATGCTGAAAAAGGGCCCATGGGCCCAACGCACAACGAGCTTTTTCAACCTTGTGATTGCTTGAACATGCAATGCGACACCCAGCAGTATCACATGAAAATGCTTCTGGGTTCCTGTCTGGAAGCCTGGGACACATGGGTATACTTCTGGGTTCCTGTCTGGAAGCCTTGGACACACATATGCTGCCTCAGGCCTGACATGAAGTGCTTACGTAGAAGGCCTCGTAGTCTCCATTCAGACAGACATAGCCAGCACCGCAGTCGTAGGTCCCAGAGGACTGCACAGGGTTGCACACTTGGTCTGTCATGTTCTCTGGCACCGCCTCTGGTTGCAGTGTTGATGGGTCCAAAGGGTGACACCTGCCCAGTAGCCTGCACATACACACTGACAGATCAGACATGGGGTCTACTGCTGCAATCCTTTTCCTCTGGCACTGCTGCAGTGTTGCCAGATCTAAGGGGTGACGCCAGCCTGGTAGCCTGCACATGCATACAGACAGGTGGCGCAAGGGCACTGTAGCTTCATACCAAGTCAGCACGTAAAGCTGATCTTCGTCTTTTTGATTGCAATGTTGATGTGTCCAGTGGGTGAGACCTGCCAAGCAGCCTGCACACACGCACATACAAGTAGTGCATGGGTGTTAGCATTGCCAACTTTGTTGTCTGAGCTATGGTTGAATGTGCTGGTTACTAAGCAAAATTGTATACACAATGCCCTATTTGATTAACATCCGCGTGGGTATTGGGATATGGTGGTGATGGTTGCCATGAGGCACAGCTGCCAAGCAAGCTGGTTCACACAACTGCACAGACTGAGCATCCATGTCTGAACATGTGAGGCTCAGAGCAGCCTGGGCATACCCCCATGTGACACAATGCGCATGCTCACATTTGGAGGTGCTCAAGTGAAGTTGCATGCTCACATGTAGAGGGTGCTCAAATGAGTTCAGTTGAGACAGCACGGCGAAATTCATGCACTGCACTGCAAGAGCACATAAAGCAGCACCACTCCGGTCTGCCGCCTTAGGAGGCTCCTGTTGTGATCGCTGAAAAGCGTAAACTTTTCTTTAAAGCAGCACCAATCCCCCACAACAGGCAACATGGGACAGGCAGAGCAAGCATTGGTCCTTGCTGTTACACTGCTGCTCCTGCTACACCACTGATAGCTGCTGCAAAATGTGCCTGATCAGCTTCGACTGTTTCCCCCTGTGTCAGTCTTGCGTCAATTTGTTCATGCAACACATGTGTTGCTTGCTCAGCTTCTACTGTTTGTTCCTGTCTGAATCTTGCTTCAATTTGCTCATGCAAATCATGTGTTGCTTGTACCTGGTACCAAGGATCATGCAGGGGAACCAAGTGTCAGACAATTTAAATTGTTCACCTGCCCATGAAGAGCTGCATGCCTATGATGCCGAAGACGAAGAAGACCCATGCCAGCAGCAGCACCACATCCAGAAGCAGAGGAATGGCGGAAATTAGGGTGCTGACCAGCAGCCGGATTCCTGGATGGGCGCTGATGGTGCGAAGGGGCCTGAGGGCTCTGAAAGCCCTAAGACTGGAGACATCGGTGGCGTTCCCCGGTAAGTATGGGGTGTAACTGGTAAGAGTGGTGATGAAGTCCAGCCAGCTCCAACCATTCTTCAGATATGCTACATGCAATAGTCAACACCTTCTTACACAGGCGACTTACGTGTAAGGTGGCCTGACCTAAGCAATTTGCCAATGCCTGCTGACAGACTGAAGGGGCAGCATTTTTAAGGCATACAGCTGCAGGACTTGCCTTTCAGCACACTGTTGTGAGCCTTTTGGCGTGCTACTGTGAGGGCAGCATCAAGGTCAACTGGTGCAAGCAAGCAGCTGCTGAAAGGCTCAAAGGCCAGCTGAAAGGCAGGCCTCACATTACATTGCCTGACAGCTTGATCGGAAACAGGGAAGAACAACCAGTGCAAGCAAGCAGTTGGTGACAAATGAAAGGCAACATGCATGTGATGCTACCCATCAGTATGATAGGCACCTAGGGACCTTCAAGGCTCACCATTTGGACCAATGATGAAGTTCTTGGCAATAGACTGCAGTACCACCTCGATGGTGAACGCTGCTGTGAAGAAGTAGTTGGCATTGATTATCTGCATTCCAGCACACCATTACTGATGTATTGAAGACACTACAAACCGATGGTTCTGAATGTGCTGAAAGGTTGTGCAGGATCAGCAGAGGCGCACATGGCAGCTGACTAATGCCAAGCTCAAAGTGTGTGCTGGCAGCTGCATGACGACACCAGGGTGTTGAAAACTGTGATGCCAGGCAGAAAATGTGTAGATGTACATGCGTTGAACTGCTTGGAGATATATGATGTTGCATGCTCATACACAGGCAGGCCCTGCAGCCCTTACTAAGAAGTGTATTGTGGTTTTGATGATGATGGTGATGAAAACATGCCTTGGCTGCAATATGAATGATAACAATATAGGAAACATCATTGCTTTGAGTTGCAGACACCATTAGGAGAGACGATGGTCTGACCATGAGCACTTCTTAAAATTAACAATTATGCAATGTTCAGTCACAGCACAGTCATGCGTGGCGCAATGCGCCGCAGGAATTAGGGTTTAGTCGA
>JAABUO010006002.1_pt1 | contig 14049 bp, 12 predicted proteins | sample 5559291 | NCBI WGS metagenome assembly JAABUO01 (sample SAMN10711878, study PRJNA513372) | rock metagenome | isolation source: Antarctica rocks | place: Antarctica: Victoria Land, Finger Mt sud | reverse complement strand
GAATTTCGGACAATTGAGGGATCTTTAGAGTATGGTATCTTAACAAAGATTTTCGATCTAGGGCATTTCAACTTTGATATCTGAAGTTTGGCAGCTAAATTATGGCTTTCCAAGTACGACTTGCAATACGCACGCAGGCGAAGAGTCAGAACTCAGTCCGCAGATCTAGTCTCTAGCTAGCACGCCAAAGCAAGATTGAGGAACTCTATCTCCAGTCTATCCAACTCTACATGTGCCTTCTCGAAGTGCTCTGATGAGCTTGTTCTATCTAGTACTGTAGCTTGGGTGCAATCTGCCACATCTCAGGGCGGCCTCGGGGTCAGGACACATACGTTCAATGATATTGTCAGCTCCTCGGAGTAAAATCCTCCTATCCCCCCAACACACCCGTCCTCCTTGAGACGGCGGGTTTGGGCCAACCCTCACCGTCTCCGTCTCTGCGCCACAAGCAGCTTGAATGAAAGCTCCAACAGCCCACACATCCGCAAAGTATTCACAACCCAGGGTTCGCGGTTCAGGCACTTACCACTCCTGATTGATGAGTAGACGTTCTCAATTGCCAAGGTCCTCGTTCCGAATAGCCTGACCAAAATCACCAAGTACTACATCCTGGAAGTGGCCATAATCACCATCTGCGCGGCGGCGAAGGAAAATATTACCGGGCTTAATGTCTCGATGGACAACTTCAATTCAGTCTTCGGCTCGTTCACGATCACATGGCCGTATTGCTGATATTGCATCGGGTATTCCATATTGGCAGTAGGTTAAGGCGTTCGCCAGCTGCAGGAAAAGACTTCATATCCCCGCTTCGCTAATATGGTGCTGATCGTTTCTTCCCGTCACGTCGTCGCCTCACGATGAACACACCTGCGTTGAAATACCCGGCGCCCGCGATTGACTGGGATTCTGGTTGATAATCTTGCTCCAAGGAATAGGAACGGATGGGAGGGCAACCAAAAGGCATTTTGTGAGTTCGATCTGGTTTCAATAAAATTCTTGGGAATCATACCAATTTCTTAGTCGAAAGTAAGCTCAGAAACCTTACTAAGAGATAACACACATCTCCCGATCTCGATAACTCACTTCAATCTGGTTGAGCCTGGCAAGGCTTCAGCATTGAAACAGTAAGTATTAATAGAAGGAGTAATCCAATCTCTTAAGAGAATGCCGGTCTAACACTAGTTGTGGTCAGAAGCAGAAAGGAAAGCTTCGCAACATAATACATACCGAATTAACACATGGAGTCAGTATCATATGAGTTATGTTAGAGAAAGGAGTCGGGGCCTATAACTGCGAATGTGGATATCTTGGGCCATGGTAAGTCTTCATTCTCTGTTTCGCCAAGCGTTATCATGGCAGTGAAATATAGATCTAGTGTTTAGTGAGCAAGATCTTCATCCTTCGACAAAGTCCACATTCGTGATTCGTTGCAGGACATCTCTCGGGATTTTGGGTTAGGTTTATTGGAACGAAGTGCACATGACCGATGAAGCAATTGCCTCGAATAAGATGTTTTTATTCTGCAGCTGTAAAGTCTTAACTGGTGATTGGATTTCATGTTATTGTGTTAACTCTTCGACGGCACAAGTTCTGAAGAAGCGAGTCATAGAATCAAGTATTCTAGATGTTTGAGTTAGGGACAAAGATCCCAAGATTCTCCAGTGAACATGTTTCAAGAAGACTTCTTCAATAGGCTGTGACCTCAACCAAATTAGATTTTATTAAGGAGGAAAGATGAGAGATCTATTCAAGAAATAGATCAGACTTTGACAGAAGTTGAAATTGCTTCAAAGGTCTCTACTTGTATTACCCTGGCTTCATGAGTATAGCTTGAATCACAGCCTCATGTTGAACAACAGTTGGTCGATAATTGCGAATTGCATATCTGATTCGTTGTCTCAATTGAAATGGTGGTTGTGCAGTAGGTAGTAAGCTGAAGACTGTCGACGCGTTAGCCTCATACTAGCCTAATCTGTCGACAGCCGCACTAGTGGCTTGGCAGGTCCAAAAAACACTTCACTCAGCAGTTGAAGCTCAACAAGCGTAAAGCACCATCCTCCAAATCCTTAACTCTGTCGCCCTTACCCCCCCATCCCACAATCTCTTTACTCCTCATACAGTGTCTTTCTGTACCTATTGAAAGCGAGTTCGTGATAGAGTCTTCAGCTTCCAACAGCTCTTTGTCCACACCTTCATAATACCCCCTTCTCCATGGCTTCTGTAAGTCATCACCTCACAATCCAGATAGTTCCATTTCTGTGGGCCCCAGATTCTAGAGCTGTTAACCCTTGAGTGTGAGCTAAAGCTTGTGTCAGCCACGCCCCTACACCTATAACCAAGGTCATCTACCAAATGGCGGAACCGGTGCTCAAGGCACAGGCCCAGCTGGTGGCGCTGGAGGAAATTTTCTACCAAATAATGGGCGTGTAGTCCAGACTGGAGGAGTACGTATACTGTGCGTCGCCGATGTTCGAGGTATGTCTTGCGTCTCATCGACCGTGAGGTTATTGACGGCTGCTTACTCCATGAGCTCGTAATAGGGAATCTCAAATCTTTGAACGAGCTGGCGAAACAGGCCCGCGCTGACCACATCATACACACTGGGGATTTTGGGTTTTACGATGAGAGCTCCTTAGAACGAATTGCCGATAAGTGTGTTCTTATTCGAGTCATACCTGCTCCAATCGTCCCGTACTAACCCTCTTCGGCAGGACCTTAAAACATGTCGCGCAATACTCACCCCTTCTGTCAGAGAACACTAAACGAATAATCCAGTCTACACAACCACAACACCTCAATGTCAAGCAGCGCTTCTCTCCGCAAGAATTGGCGCTCTCTGAGCTGTCGATGTTTATCAATAAGCAATATACGCTGGATGTTCCAGTCTACACTGTTTGGGGTGCCTGTGAGGATGTGCGCGTCCTCGAAAAGTTTAGATCAGGAGAATACAAGGTCGATAAGCTCCACATTATTGATGAGGCAAATTCAAGACTTCTAGAAGTTGGTGGGGTGAAACTCCGTTTACTTGGTTTGGGAGGAGCTGTAGTCATGCACAAACTGTTTGATAATGGTGAAGGCAGAACGACAATTGCTGGAGGCCAAGGCACAATGTGGACGACGTTACTTCAGATGGGAGAACTTGTCGATACGGCTAACCGTGTCTATGATCCCACCGAAACCAGAGTTTTCGTCACACACGCCTCGCCAGCTCGTGAGGGTTTACTGAATCAGCTGTCTGTCACTTTGAAAGCGGATTTCTCAGTGTCAGCGGGACTCCACTTCCGGTACGGCAGCTCTTACAACGAGTTCAGCGTCAATCCTACTTTAGATCATTACCGAGGAAAACTTGCAGCGTCGAAGGCTTCATTCAACGACGTGTGGGAAACTGTTAAGGGTGAAGTAGAGCCGGCAGTGTCACAGAACGATGCACAACAAACTTTGCTTAACAATGCCCTGGATATTGTGCAGAAAATGCCCACAGTTGCCAACGGTGGCAATCCGTTCGGTGGGTCAGTACCAGGACAAGGCTCTGGGGGAGGAGTCGTGGACGAGAGCGCCTTCAAGAACATGTGGAACTTTAACCTGGCTGATGCGGCATTTGGATATTTGGTATTAGAGATCGAGGCTGGACGAATTGGTACCGAAATGAGAGCTCAAGGTTTCAACTTCGCCCATCGAGGTACCGGTGGTAAGCAAAGTTTAGTGCAACCCGTCCAGACCCCATCCCAGGGCGGACAGGTCAATGCAATCGCACAAGGCGATAATAACATAGGTGCTGCCACAGGACCGGGACAGAATCGACCTCCAATTGCACCGTCTGCTCAAACAAGTCAGCAAATCAACCAAAATCAGCAGCCTAACCAGCAGCCAAGGAGCCAACAGCCACCTGTTCACCAGAAACAACCTGGACCTCAACAACAGCCACAACCCTCCCAAGACAAGGTTAACCCTGTCCCATCCCGTACTGGTCCCTCGCCAAACCCTACCACTACCCCTACCACTCAAGCCAAACCTGCTACACCACAGCCTACAGGAACCAATGCCAACATTCCCGCAGCACCAAAAACCGACATGCCAGCGGCACCTACGCCTGAAGCGCGTAACGGTACGGCTTCAAATGACAAAGCAGCAGCACCGTCAGCAGCAAAGCCAGCTTCGCCAGCTGTCGAGAAGAAGCCAAGTACAGGTCTATTTGTTCATAACCTTGAGAATGAGGATGCGGTGAAGAGCATTTTCTCGGATGAAGACAAAGTTAAGATCACGCGCATCGAAAAATACGGAAAGTCAAATCACGTCGTTCACTTCGATAACCATGAGGACGCTCGCCTCGCACTGGAACATCAACCCATTGAGCATAAAAAGGGCGGCGGCCCACCACAGCCTGGCCAGGTTCGTAAACCGAACGTCAAGTGGTTCGACGACCGTGGCCCAGGCCCACGCAACAACTACCAGCGTGACAGCCAGGGCGGCCAAGGAGCTGGTGCGTGGCAGGCGAGCAACCGAGGAGGAGCCAACGCGGGTTCACGAGGAGGATACCAGAGCGGGGCTAGCGACAGCGAAGGTGGACGTGGTCGGGGAGGTTTCGGTGGACGGGGACGCGGCCGAGGGGGCGAGAGAGGAGGTAGGGGAGGCCGTGGCGGCGGTAGAGGAAGCTTCAACAATAAAGCTGCGGGTGGCGAAGAGGGGTCATCACTAGCGCCGGCATCGTCAGCACCGAAGGAGTCGGCAGGAAATGCCGCTGCGACGGAATCGAAACCAGCGGATAAGCCTGCTGCGGCGAAGGAGTCTTGATCTTACTCACCCTCCGGAAGCGCTCGAAATAACTCTCTTGCGGGTACGCTAGTATCCCAACGGGTGCCAGTCATATTCCAACCCATGTTTTACCAAACTTCCCCTTTGTTATTTTCCCCTTAGACACGAACCGCCGGCTTGCTCATATCGGTAGGATCTTATCTATTTGTCTGAAGCAGTTCGTCGGACAGCGAGCAACTACTTACTAGGAATGATCATTAGACTCAAGGTGGTGTGAATTTTGCATTCAGCTTCATCTATCTTGAGCAAGAATATCCATCTGAAGAGCGAGATGGAGGTTTTGCTCGAGAAGGAGGGCGAGGTGCGCTGGCTGGACTGGAGATACCTTTGTGTATGTTAGTTTTAGTTAGCTTACTTAGGTGTATTCTAGTGAGAGGTGAGAGGAAATATTAGGAGGGAAAAGTAATTTGAAACGGGGCACTTTGAATCTCATGTGAATCTCATGTGAATTCTGTTTGCTCCACCTTGCTATGATGGATTCGTTCGGTGTGTTGGAGACGAACTCTACTGCCTTGACCATGCCTTCGAAATCGAATCCTCCATCGTAGTCACCTAATACAAAGAAAATCAAGCTCAGAAATTCACCGTTGATGAAGTGGTACAAACTCCGATAAAGGGGGAAAGTAGACACTCCAAGTTTCCGTCCTTGATGTGTAAAAACTTTGTTATTTTTTAAATCTTTGAAGCGAAAATCCTACGTTTTAAGAGAGAAGGAAGGTTGGGGAGACGAGGCCTCGGATTTTTTGTTGCCAAGTGGAACATTCTCTCAAAGAGATCATTCATTAGGTAACTCAGCAGCTTATGACCCTCATAGCATCATACAACACAAACACACATTCGCTAAACCGCAGCAACCAGCACCAGCAATCCGCATCAATACCAACCCCTCACTTCTGTCCCTCACTCGAAGCCGGACTAGTCCCTAACCCCTCATCCGTAATCCCCGTCGCCGGTCTCAACGGGCTCCCCCTTTTCACTGCCTCAGCCCCGGCGTGATCTCTTCTGCGCCCTCGCCATCGAAAGGGTGGGATTTGAGCGGTATAGCGCCCGCTCGAAGAAGATTGATTGGGGGTACCGCTGCTTTTGGGTGATTGTGAGTGGTTTTTGAGTAGGAGAGGGGGTGTTTCCGGTGGTGTTTCGCTACGTGGGGATGGGGATGGGTGGGGGTGGGGAGACCAGCGATGGGTATCGTACCCTTCGTCATAGCGCGGGCTGTTGTAGCGGGGCGGGGTGCCGTAGCCGTGGTCTAGAGGGTGGCCCTCGTAATCACCGTCCCATGCGGGCTGGCCTTCATGCTCTTCCCCGCCTCGATACTGGTATTCCTCCCCACGCCGCTTCACGGGGCTCTCGTCATAAGGATCAAACCCTACGCGTCGCCGTGCTTCGGTCCGCAGCCGTTTCCGCTCTTGGGAGTCCCCGTTGGCGGCGCCGGTGGATGCGGATTCGGAGAGGAAGAAGGTGAGGAGTTCGTCTGGAATGGAGAGGTGGGGCGCTTGTTGGAATTGCTGGAGGGAGAGAAGGCGGAGAAGGGTTTCAAGTAGGGAAAGGGAAGTGCGGATGGGAGGCAGGGACGCGCGGACGGGGGTGCTGGGCTGTCGGGGTGAGGATGTGTGGGAAGGGCTTTGAAGGTAGAGAGGGGAGAGGTCGCAGGTTATCTGGGGCTCTAGGGAGGGGGTGCGGGAGGTTCGGCTGGGTTTAGTTGAGGAGGGTTCGGTGTCGGATTCGGCATCGGACTCTGGGGATTCGGTGTAGACTTCGAAGGCTAGCCATTCATGGTCGAGACCTGGTGGGATTCGCCACGGGTCGGGCAGATTGGTCGGTTCCTGTTGGGGTGATGACACTGGGGACGAAGATCGATGGTCGTGTTCGAGTCGAGCAATTTGTGACCGGCTCAGATCTTCGCCGTCGGTCTCCGCTGACTGGGCTATGCCGTTTATACTGTCAGAGTGGCTTTCTTTAATATTCTCTTCGCCTAATCTCTGCATCATCCGTCGAGGAGGTATGGCGTCGAGATCTCTCTTCAGTAACAGTACAGGATTATTGGTCTCGCCTTCTGTGCCAATGTTCAGGATTTTACCAGTATCTGCGTAGAAGATCTTCGATATCTCATGTATTGGTACGGCCTCTCGTATTCCCGCAAGCTCCACGTCCTCGTATGGGCCAGGTTGCGGTTCACCGTCTTCGAAGGTATGGAGGCGGTCATCGACAAGGTCCTCAACAATCACTACTTGATATGCATATTCGTCGGCTTTAGCTTCAGCCTCAACGTGCGATGTAAAGTGACCACTCGAGGTCGAAGTAGATTCTTTGTTATTGACTGTTCCATTTGGTTTGGTCGGAGGTTGTGTGCGCGGCAAACGATACAGGGCGTCAATCGGTACTCGAACTAGCTTAACACGAGCCTTGTGTATGACTTCTTTCCAAGTGCTCTCCCTCACTTCCTCCTCGTTTTGCGGACGAAGATGGCCCATGAAAAGCATGTACATTGAAAGCGTAAAACTGGGGCCAATCTGAACTGAAGGTGAGGGTGATACCGAGTATTGCGAGTCCCCTGCTGTCAGAAAAGTACTAGCTTGCAGCAGCCGGGAGGGGGAAACCGTTGAAGGAAGGCTTGAGGAAAGACTAGCCCCTGAAGCGGTGATAGCAAGGTTGATGAGCGGAACAGCATCCTCAATCCGGTTGAGCAACTTCTTAATATTATTGATAATTCGTTTCAACTCAAGTTCATGCTGTGCCTTGTCGTTCGCCCTTAAGCTTTGACTACGTACGAGTTCCTCAGCATTAGCTGCTGCCGCGAGACGTTGACCAAGGGCTTGAATCTCCCATCGTAGGGACTTAGTAAGTGAAACGGCAGATTCTAACGATGTGTTGCCACGGGCGGAGCTAGGATTAGATTAGAATCTGGTCCCGAGATCAGAATGACAAAATCTTACATACATCAACTCGATCATATCAATCGCAGGCGAGATTATCTATTACCAAAATATCAGGAAAAAATTGACAAAAAGATGTGTCATTAAAGAATGAACACATCACAAAGTGATATTGGATTCTGGAATCATGCAATTGGGACTAGGAGACCGCTGGGTCAGGGGAACAGACCCTAATTTTACTATCCAGGCGCTCCTGTAAATCTTGGAGTTCCTCCTTCTCATTACCTTCGACTGTCTGTTTAGTTGTTAGATAATATTTGCCAAAGACACATGATGCCATTACCTTGAGGAGCCTCGATGATTGCCGGATGGCATAGCCAGCCGTTATGGTTATTCCCGATCTATATTTTCGTTACCATGTGTCCACTAAGAACTTACACAATAAAGTCTCACCGTATGGCATAGTTCATCGCCTGCTGAGTGACCTGTTGCCTGTCAGATATGCCCTTCTCCAGTTTTCGTAGCACTTGCCTTTCCTAAGAAGATATCCATGGCGATTGCGGATGCGGATTCAGCCGTCTAGGACTCGATATAGCTTCTGGTAAAAGAACAGACCGAGGTGAATTCCACTGTTCATATTCGCATACAAAATGTGAGGTCATTCAGTGGACTTGTTGTTTTTGTTGATGTTTGATATGAATGTTCTACCTGTCTGCGCTAAAATTAGCCGCGTTTGGCGCAAAAACAACATTCCATCTCGATCTACTCATACAGAATTCACATTTATATCGTCCAGAGATGCGAGGAGTAGAGGATTTACTCCTGCTAAGGCTCAGATGTCTTTTTATAACGACGAGTCGGGGTGAATCTCATGGGTGTTTCAATGATTCAGCCCCTAGATTTATGGTTACTAAAGGTAGGTGATGTGGATGGAAGGTCTTGAAGGTGTTACTTGACGGAAATTGGATATATGGGAATCAAGAAGCGGAGGATGGCATTGGCAAGTAGTATTCAGCATCAACGTCTGAGTATCTTGTTTTTGTCTTTCTCTGCGTTATAGCTGTACATTTATTGATCTTTGCGAAGATCTGGGGATGAAAAAATGCCAGCGTTCAATCTAGCGAAAACCTGACTCTCAGTCCTAGTCCTTCAAGACATTTCCACTAGAAGTTCACCTTCAACCTAGCGCCTCCCCCTGACCTCTGTAATGAAGGTATGACGAGTCGACTACACTAACTTTGGCAACCCCCTTCTCTACGCAGTTTGGAAGAGAAGTATAAGTCGTAGTCAGGTCCAGGCAGATAATTGTTTGATTCCCTGCTCCATATCCAGAAAACCTTCTGCCATGATACCCAGCCTTCCACTCACCACCGGCACAGTTCTAAATTTATGACTCTTCAGAGATATGCCAAGGATAACCAAAAAAAAGGGGCAAGCGATCCCTCTGCCGTGGAAACATCCATCGGCCGCCCACAGTAGGCTTTTCCCTCGATAGTCTGCTCAACAACGACGTGTAAATGCCCCAGAAGCGTGTGAATACCTACATGTTCCCGCCTCTTTCGCACATCCTTAAATGATTCTGCACTAGTCCATATCTTGAGTGTATGTAAACCTTTTATTTTCTGAAGGGTCTCGAATATTCGGCGCTCATCATTGATGATAAGCCGTATTCGTTCTCAATGCGAGAAGTAAGGGCCAAGCTCGACTATCCGAATCATGTTTTTTCTATCATGGCCGCTGCCTTTGAGGTAGAAATACAAACCATTTGGGAGGAAGAGAGATCCTGTAAACACAGTCTTTTCATAAGAACCGATTTTTGCTTCGGTGGAAATCTGGCGACTGACGAGAAGCAGTGAAAGAAGCTCGTTGGCAAAGACGTGCTTTAAGGGTCTCTTCGCTTGACCAGGATACTGTCGGGCGTGGAGACACCCATCAATGTTTCCAAATGACACATGTTTTTGTCGAAAAATGGCTCTTAAATTCGTGCAAAAAGAGTTTGGCTGGACAGACTCGCACTCGAAGACCATTTTATAAATTGTATCCCGTATCTCCCGTGGCAAATTGATGAATCGTTTGAGATTCATGGTGCAAAGAGCTACCTTATTTCGGCAAAGTCAGTCTTGGTTGTAGCCGTATGACCACGCGATGCATTCACCTATATTCCCTTCCCTCCGTGCTTGTATTTTATCTTGTCAAGATTAGCCCGTAGTAATGTCATGGAACGCGAAAGAAAAAGGCGACCAAAGGGTTTTTGACAGCCAAAATGTATTTCTCATAGAAACACCTCTTCATTAAGGTGGTCATTCATCTTGCCTATCCCTTATGACTGGTGTTTACTAGTGAACAAAAGATCTGAAATCAATTTTGAGAAGAAAATTTGCACGGCATCTGCACACACTGGGGAAAATAAGAGGTCGCAAGCAACAATCTATCTGCTCAGAAAGGGTACCTGTTGGCTGTCTTTCAAGACAAGTAACAGTCGGGTTGATAAATTTTTGACTTCAAGGTATTAAAATGAATGAATAGTCTTCCTAATATTATGATTGATAATAATACTAGTCAATTGCAACACATGTACAACAAAACCTGTTGGAAAAATAGAAGAACCAATCATAACCCAAACTGGTGATCGTTCTTGTAAGATTTCTGACGAATGGTTGGTTACTCAATTTCTGTTCACCTGTTAATGGAACGAAACAGTGTTACATATGCATATTCGTAGCAAATGCATTAAAAGCTAGGTTTGGTAAAGTGTTCAGATTGGAAACCTAATCTCCGTTGCATGACTGGCTTTTTGCGACGAGATGTGTTTCGTCTCTTCGTTTATCCATGGGCTCGAGGTAGCCCCCCGCACTGTAGGCATGGAACTATCTACTTTCAATCCTCCCCTGATTAGGGCCAAACTACGATCCAGATCCCGTTATCTGTGTGACTTCCCATCCAATCGGTCTGGACTTTCGCATATTCCGAGACATATCTCTTCCGATTTACGTACCTCAGGACAACATTCAGTACGCCTGGTGGCATGTTAGTCACGGTATTGCCGACCACGATTTGGACCCGTCCGGTAAGCTTATTTATGCCTCGCTAAATGAGCTTTTCGTGCAGCAATCCTAGGTTACGAGTGCTTGTTTCGATGTTGATTTTCTGCAAATTTCCTAGCGTACAGAGCAAGTCGAATATCCCAAAATCGAGAGGCGTATGGTTGCTAAACAGATTTCTATCTTCAAGCTCTATCTTCTTGATTCAACTTCTCCGGAAAGGACCGATCCCTCTGATGAAGGAGCTAAGAACGCTTCCTGATGAAGGACAGCCACTAAAAGCCATGTTGCCATAGAAGCTGACGACAACTTCTGCTGAAACTTAACGATTATCTAGCATCAACCCAAGCATATCCCAAGCTTGTGACCTGGAGTGTTGTACGACTTTCCAAGTCGGTCTTCCCGATCGGCGGCAGATCCTAAAGCCCTTACCCAGTTGGTCCGTAGGCGTATTCGAATGGTCAACAAACCTTGTCACTCCATCGACCTGATCAACTAATTCTGAGTCGTACTCTTCAATCATTACTTTGCCTCCATCAATTGGGGTAACGATGTCGAAGTTAGAAGGGAAGACCCATTCATAAATCCGATCACGGACCTCACGTGGGAGGTTGAGGAAAGGAGAGGAATCCATGATAGATGTACTACACTTGTCAACTCTTCGAATGTTCTGAGAAGGAAAGATGCTGTACTGACTCTATCCCTTCGGAGCACCATAAGAAAGTCTTCAATTCATATTCTTGCGTTACTGTATGGTTCCACCAACAAAGGAGCTCTTTGATAATAGTACTTGCGCAAAACGAGAATTTTGAATAACGAGATGCGTTAGGTTTGGAATAACACGGGACGAATGAATCCACTGTGGCACAGCCTTGCAAGATGTGGTGGGCTGATAGAGCAACGGCAGAAGTTATGTGTGAATGTTGTATGACCCGAAAACTGCCAGATAGACGTCCCATGTTCGTTATTGGCCGTCACGTTGGGATAATACTGTGTCAAAAGTTGAAGCAGTAAATCAGGAAGCAGGTCTTAGTCATTACCGACACAGATATTTAACTAATCCCAGACTCGCATTTCTATGGGAAAGAGCTTCTCTAATCGTCCTCCAAGTCCCAGGGTCTCGGAATCGGTCGAAGATCGCCATAAAATTCGACTATTCTCAATAAATCCTTATGTAGCACCCCTAAATTTCTGGTGTTGGTCCCAAGAGATCTTCATATGTCAATGCTAAACTTCCGCCCGCGAACCCAGCGTTGACCACAGCCAAAGTAGAAGGCCAGGAATTTGGAAGAAAACATCTTACGTTAAAGAAATGATGTCGGTGGTAGTGACTTCTGGAACACTTGAATTTGAGGAATTTGCGATCGGAGGTGAAGCAGTTAAAATATTTCTCAGGGCTGATGAAGCATATTGAATTAGACGCTCTGTATTATAGATTCCCTCCGATCATCACGTGGGTTTGTAGGGACATTGTGAGTGATGCTTGGTCTGCTGGAAGTATGCACTAAGGTTGATAAAGATATGAGCTGGAATGGCTGAAAAACAATGAAAAATAACCAAGAGAAACTTCATGACCACCTGAATCTAGAGACTATAAAAAAGAGTTGGTTAATTTCCAGAAGGTTATGAACCATGAATCTATGAAGTATCCAATAGTAAACAAAGAACCAAGATAGAATGTTCTAAGGTTTATGCATACCCCAGGGGTTTAGTTCCATACCAATATCCAACACTCTCGCTACTTAGGCATTCCGCCATGGCAGCTGTCATGTCCTTATTACAAGCCAACCCGTCTTCCTGACACAATCCTTGAGATGTAGCCTGTTGACTATGTGCATGCAAAAGAAAAAGAAACCCCTGCCATCTGATTCATATACCACAAAAGCCCAAACGTTAAAAATATCAAAAGAGCTACGCCAAGGGGTGGGAGTCGAACCTACAACCTTGTAGTATAATAGTCTTTGTTCCTGCGAAGAAGCCTTATCACTCTTAGGGATAATTCCTCGGGTGTGCCCTCTGATATGTTGGTGTAAGTGTGTAGAGAAAGCTCATGCTATTATAATTAAGAAGCATCCAACACGCGGAAATACTGATAACATAACGAACATACAGCAAGGTACTCTAACATTGTATGACTAAAGAATAAATATCCTACCTTACCTCACCTACTTCCATGCTGTCACACATGACTAACAAGACCTAAGATGTTTTGCTTTTTGTCCATGTCGTAACAAAGTCTGAATGGTAGTGTGAAAAGTGATTATAATTGAGACTCTCATAAGGTGTTCCTTCCTTGAATTATCAAAGCTCAGGCAAAGGAGTTCATACCTTTTAGCATACATCATCTAGCTCTTTGAAAAGGAGTCCGCTTGTCCGGTCTATTACCAGAACAGTCACATTTACCATCTAAAGTTCTGAAGATACTGATCATCTATTATTACGAATGTAAAGGATTTCTCCCAGATCTTCTTTTTACGCTCGCTACGTTAAATCCGAGCAGACTAGTAAGGATTCGGAGGATTAGCGTCCAGCGTTTGACTCTTCACTGTCGAGTTCGTCTTACACCATATCCATTAACATCCCAAAAGTCCAGTTGGAGAGGAAGACTCGACACGGAGAATAGTACGGGAATTTGTCCACGACGGACAACCCGAACGAACCACGCTGACTCGAGAAACGAGCCATTCAGCGCAGCTTCGGCACTTGTAGAGGGGCAGCCAAAGGGCAAAGTAACGCTCATCAAACATACTGCGGACCTGTGCACCAAATCCTGTCACTATGTCCGGGCTTGAGTCGTGGGAAGATGACCCTGCAGTAGAAGATGACGAGCTGTCTCGTCAAACACAGCAAAATCTCCACATTAACAGCCAGAACGGGCAAGGCATAAAATTCACACCCAATGCCAATACCTTTCAGCCAGGAGCCCAATCCTTTCAGCCTGGCCAGCAATATCAACAGTATGGGCAATACAACCAACCACAGCAGTACGGTCAGTACCCAATGCAGCAACAAGGATATCGTGGGGCATACCCTCAATATGGCCAGCAAGCCTACAACCAATATAACCAGGGTTATGGGCAGCAACCCAACAGTTATAATCAAGGATATGGTATGCAACAAGGTGGTTATAATCAAAATCAAGGGTATCAACAACAACCTCAACAAGCACAACCGACAAGAACTCCTATAATCGCAAAGAGGCCTACGGCGACAGACCCACCTACCTCATCCCCGCTAGCTGCACCTCCAAAACAGTTGGAGCGCAGCGAGGCATCGGCCCCATCCGTCGTCAAAACGCTGTCAGTTGGTGGTGAAGGATCAGC
>JAABUO010006001.1_pt1 | contig 14050 bp, 16 predicted proteins | sample 5559291 | NCBI WGS metagenome assembly JAABUO01 (sample SAMN10711878, study PRJNA513372) | rock metagenome | isolation source: Antarctica rocks | place: Antarctica: Victoria Land, Finger Mt sud | reverse complement strand
TGGCTGCCCATCCCCCTCAACATCCTCCCGGAGCCGCCGGCCTCCACCGCCCTCCTCCCCCCATCCGCGGCCTCCCGTGCGAACTCGACAAACCTCCTCACACCGTCATCCATCCCCGACCCCGAAACCTGCGAGCCCCTCGACCTCTCCGCCCTGCTCGAAAACCACATCGCCGACATCCTCGGCCGCGAGTACACCGCCCCCCGTTCCCCCTTCTGCTCCCTTTCCCTCCCCGACCACCTCGTCGGCAGCGGCTCCGGCCCCGCGCCCAACGTCGACGACACCGGCCTCCGCTCCGCCGGCGGAACGCTGCACGCCGTAAGCACCAGCCGGAGCTCCCCGTTCAACATCCCCTTCACCACCCCCGCCGACCCCGCCCAACCCAACTGCCGCCTCCTCTCCTTCTGGCAGCCCGACCAGCAGCGCCTCGAGCTCGCCCTCTCCGGACAGGCCCGCACCCTCTACCTGCTCATGGCCGGCACCACCTTCCCCGAGGCCAGCCACACCGTCCACGGCGCCGCCACTATCCTCTACACCGACGGCTCCACCTCCCTCCTCAACCTCCGCTCGCCCGACACCTGGTGGCCCATCGAGCAGGACCTCCCCATCGACCATCTCCTCCTCCGCGCCTCCGCCCCGCCACCCCCGCGCATCGACCTCCGAACCGGCAAGACCCGCATCCTTGATCTCACCGCCGCAACAGCCCAGCGCGGCGGACCCGTTCCCGGCGGAGCCGCCAACCTCCTCCACCTCCACCTCCACCCCGACCGCACCCTGGCCTCCCTCCAGCTCGAATGCACCCTCTACGGCGTCGTCCTCGGCCTCATCGCCGCCACCCTGGCCCGCTGATCGCCCCTTGCCTTCCCTCCCCTTCGCCCGGTATGAGACGCTTGCACCAGAGGCCGTGCAGCATGAGCAACGATCTCCAACACCGCCTCGATCGTCTCGAGACCCAAAAAAGCTCGCTCTCGCTCAATTCGCGTCCCTCCCACCCGCGCAGCTCAACATCAAGGCCCGCACCGAAGATAGTTGGTGTGCGCTCGAGGTGCTCGATCATCTCCACAAAGTCGAGCACAGCATCTTGAACGCCGTGATCGACACCATCCCCGAGCCCGCGCCTCGCAGACCGTCCACCCGGAACCAGATTCAATGGTAGTGTCTCAGTTTCCAACCATGCTTGGCGCAGGAGGGTTCTTGGGCGGCGTCAAGTAGAGCCATGGCGAAGCGACCTCACAATCTGAACCAACTTGCGAAGCAGGTGGTGGACATCGCCTCCGGTGAGGCTAGGATACGGTGAGCCCAAAATGAGAGCGCCGGAAGGCGTTCGGGATTAGGAACGGATCTGAATGACTTAAAGCTCGGAAGCCGTTTGCGGCTGATACGATCAGCCGCAAACGGAGCTTTATGCATGATGTGGTGATATAGACAGCTTGCACGCATCCACAGGACGCACCGCATCACTCCTGCGATGGCTGCTGGGCTAGCAGATCATGTTTGGAGCTATGAGGAGATCGCAGCTTTAGCTGCCTAGGTTCGACTGATGAGCAAGAGGACGCCTTTCCCAAAGGAAAGGCGTATCGTCATACCTCTTGGGAACATCCGTAGACTATGGTTGAAGAGAAAAACAGTGGCTAGTAAATGGGGCATGGTGCCTTCTAAACGACCCTCTGGGTCAAATGAAGGCCCTTTTAGCATCCCGCCATTGGGGCTGGAACTCGCTTTGCAAGTCCTCCGGCTTCCCGCCGGTTTACACAAGCAGTGTACCATGCAAACTCCTGAGGAAATCAGGGCTGGATTGGAAACTGAGACACTACCGATTTAATCCTTCTGCTCCGTAGTCTCTTTCTCCTTCCATCGCGGGTCAAAACGCCACCAGCCGCAAAGGCGATCCTCCCCGCGAGACATCTTCATCTAGCCGGGATCGAACAGCACTGGGCCGCCACCAGAGAGCATCTGCACGCAGTGGTCAGCAGCTTTCCCCCGCCTCTGCTTCCGATGGGCATCTTCCGGCACCCCGTCTGCGGTTGGATGACGCTGCCGCAAACACTCGGCTTCCTTTCCGCACACCTCACCCACCACATCGACCAACTGCGCCGGCTCCGGCGCTCCTTCGGTCGAGCCTGACGGAAGCACCTCCCTGTACCCTCCGCACAGACCTCCGTCCGGCCTCGATCCCCCTTTGACGGAGCTGCCCCGCCCCACTTACACCGGAACTCCATCACGCCCAACCGCGTCTGCAGCTCAGCCTCGTGTACACTTGCCCCAGCATGAAGGTCTTCCGTCAGTCCGCGCTGCTGCACCTCATGCCATCGCTCTGTTGTTGTCGCTAGTTCGACCCCCGAGCCCCTGATCCCGTCCTCCTGATCCTGAGCCCCTGATCCCTTTCCCTTCTCGATCCCATCCACGCGCGACATCCGCGCGTCAGGCCGTCTTCCCCGGAGCCTTCCATGCCCACCAAGCCTCGCCTTTCGCTCGACCTCTGGGCCGTCCTCCTCTCCCTTACCCTGGCCCTCGTCGTCCGCCTCGGCCTCATCAAGTCCGTCCCCTGGTAGACCTCCGCTCGAACGCCCTGCTGACGTCTGAAGAACAGCCAGCCGATATCTGAGACCACCGAGCCGAACGCTAACAGCTAACGGCTAGCAGCCGCCCCCACTAGCCGCCCCCACTAGCCGCCGTCAGGAGCCGCCCATGTCCTCCACCCCCACCGAAGTCCTCGCCGCCACCGCCGCCAGCCGCCTCCCCGAGCGCACCCGCCTCCTCGACCTCGTCCCCGGCGTCCTCCTCCTCGCCGCCGTCGGCTTCGCCGGCAAATGGATCGAGCAGTTCATCAACCGCTACGGCAAAGCCCACCACCTCACCCTCCCCAACATCGAGTACGTCCTCTGGGCTATCCTCTTCGGCGTCCTCATTGCCAACACCGTCGGCCTCCCGCGCCTCTTCCGCGCCGGCGTCGCCACCTACGAGTTCTGGCTCAAAGCCGGCATCATCCTCCTCGGCGCCCGCTTCATCCTCGGCGACATCGCCAAACTCGGCGGCATCTCGCTCGGCCTCGTCGCCGTCGAGCTCCTCCTCGCCCTCTCCTTCATGACCTGGCTCGGCCGCCGCTTCCATCTCTCCCCCAAGCTCACCACCCTGCTCGCCGTCGGCTCCTCCGTCTGCGGCGTCTCCGCCATCATCGCCACCCAGGGCGCCATCGACGCCGACGAGCAGGACACCTCCACCGCCATCGCCGCCATCCTCGCCCTCGGCGCCATCTCCCTCTTCGCCTTCCCCCTCATCGGCCACGCCCTCGGCATGTCCGACCACGCCTACGGCCTTTGGACCGGCCTCGCCGTCGACAACACCGCCGAAGCCACCGCCGCCGGCGCCCTCTACTCCGACGCCGCCGGCAAGTTCGCCGTACTCGCCAAAACCTGCCGCAACGCCACCATCGGCTTCGTCGTCCTCGGCTACGCCATCCAGTGGGCCCGCAAAGGCCTGGCCAACACCACCACCGCGTCCCAGCTCGACCACAAGGCCGCCTTTCTCTGGTCGAAGTTCCCCAAGTTCGTCCTCGGCTTCCTCTTCATCTCGCTCCTCGCCACCCTCGGCGGAAGCCACAACCCCTCGGTCGCCGCCCTCGGCTTCACCAGGCCCCAGCTCACCGTCCTCGGAAACCTCAGCCGCTGGGCCTTCCTCCTCACCTTCGCCGGCGTAGGCCTCCGCACCAACCTCCGCCACCTCGGCAAACAGGGAGCCCGCCCCTTCCTCGTCTCCGCCCTCGGCGAGATCGCCATCGCCGCCATCACCCTCGGCCTCGTCCTCGGAGCAGACCGCCTCTACCACCTCTAACCGTGGCTGATCTTTGCCAACCAGTCGGTGGCGTAGTATCCATCTCAGGCCGCTACAATAGAAGTAGAAGCTAAAGAACGGAGTGCGTGAAGCGCCGGAAGTTCTGAAGTACCCCTGGTCTAAATCATCTCTTTCGAAGACTTTAGGTACAAAGTACAGGGGGAGGGGTACCTACCTCCCCATCCCCTCCACCGCCTTGGCCACCCGCAGCATCACCGCCTCCTCGAAGTGCCCCGCCATCACCTGCACCCCGATCGGCAGACCCTCCGTCGTCTCCCCGCACGGCACACTCACCCCACAGATCCCCGCCAGGCTCGCCGCCACCGAATAAATGTCCGCCAGATACATCGCCACCGGATCATCCGTCTTCTCGCCCAGCCGGAACGCCGCCGTCGGCGTCATCGGCCCCACAATCACATCCACCTCGCCGAACGCCTCCACAAAGTCCCGCGCCAGCAGCGTCCGCACCTGCTGCGCCTTCCGGTAGTACGCGTCGTAGTAGCCCGCGCTCAGCGCATACGTCCCCAGCAGGATGCGCCGCTTCACCTCCGCCCCAAACCCCGCCTCCCGCGTCTCCCGAAACATCCCCACCAGCGTACCCGCCTCCGTCTCCCTGAGCCCGAACCGCACCCCATCGAACCGCGACAGGTTCGACGAAGCCTCCGCCGTGGCCAGGACGTAGTACGTCGGAATCGCATACCTCGTGTGCCGCAGCCGCACCGGCTTCACCACGCATCCAGCCGCCTCCAGCCCGGCAAGCGCCCGCTCCACCGCCGCCCGGATCTCCGGGTCCAACCCCTCGCCGAAGTACTCCTCCGGCACCCCCACCCGCAAACCCTCCACTCCCTTCCCAAGCTCCGCCACATACCCGCCCACCGGCCGGTCCGAGCTCGTCGCATCCAGCCCATCCCCCCCCGCTAGCACCTCCAGCATCACCGCCGCATCCTCCACCGTCCGCGTCAACGGACCAACCCGGTCCAGCGACGACGCAAACGCAATCAACCCATACCGGCTCACCCGCCCATACGTCGGCAAAACCCCCACCACACCGCAGAACGCCGCCGGCTGCCGCACCGACCCCCCCGTATCCGTCCCCAGGCTCGCCACGCAGAACCCCGCCGCCACCGCCGCCGCCGACCCCCCACTCGATCCGCCCGGCACCCGGTCGAGCGCCCGGGGATTCCGCACCGGCCCAAACGCCGAGTTCTCGTTCGACGACCCCATCGCAAACTCGTCGCAGTTCAACTTTCCCAGCAGCACCGCACCCGCTGCCTCGAGCTTGGCCACCGCCGTCGCATCGTAAGGCGGACGATATCCCTCCAGGATCTTCGATCCAGCCGTAGCCGGTGCTCCCCGCATCGCCAGCACATCCTTGATCCCGACCGGCACACCAGCCAGCGGGGGCAGCTCCGCTCCGGCCTTCACCATCCCATCGATCCGCTCCGCCTGCACCATCGCCCGCTCCCGGCTCAAGGCCAGAAAGCTGTTGATCCCCTTACCTCCCGCGGAATCATGGGGAGCATCAGTCCCATCCTCCGCCGCAATCCGCGCATAATGCGCCTCCAGGAGCTCCGCCGCCGACACCCGCCCCTCAGCCACCGCGGCCCGCGCCGTCCCAATCGTCAATCCACTCAACTCCAAACCGTCCAAAACCGAATCCCCCGAAATCAAGATCGCCCTGCCCTTGCTGTTCCCGTTGCCGGTGCATTGCTATTACCGTGGCCGTTGCTGTTGCCGTGGCCCGTGGCTCGTGCCGTTGCCGTCGCCTGTTCCACGCCGTCATCCTGAGCGAAGCCGAAGGACCCCTGTATTTTGCCTTTGCTTGCCCCTTGCTTCCGTCTGTCCTCTCCGATCAAACCGGCAACCCGAACCACCTACCGCTCAATCACCTTCGGCACCTTGAAGAACCGCCCATCCGTCTCCGGCGCCGCCTCCATCACAACCCCCCGGTCGAGCGAGGGCGCCACCGCATCCTCCCGCAGCTCCGACCCCTTCTCGTCAAGCGCTCCCGCCAGCAGTTCGCTCACCTGCGCCATCGCCGGCACACCCGTCGTATCCACCTCGTTCAGCTGCGCAATATGGCCCAGAATCGCATTCAGATCGCGCTGCATCCGCGGCTCCTCCTCCAACGTCAGCTCCAGGTTCGCCAGCTGCGCCACATACCGTACATCCTCCAACATCACTCCAGCAGCTTTCATTTCAGCCTCGTCACTCACTTTGCATCCCTCACTCATCTCCCCCATTCCCAGCCCCGCGTCCGCCGCGGGCCAAAGCGTCCCGCACCCTAAACCGTATCTCACGCACAGGAACATCCGCGACAGCCCCCAGCTCTCGCACCAGCTGCTTTCGCATCCCCGTCATCTGTTGCAGCCAGACTGCGTCCACGACCTCCACCTCCATCACGCCCCCGGCATACCCCGTCACCGATCCACGCTCGCTCAGCGCCCGGCCACACACCACGGTCCACGCCGCCGAGAGCCTGTCCTCGTCCCCCATCGCACCGAGGCTCTTCCCCAGCGACCCCCGCAGCAGCGTCCGCATTCCCTCCACGCCTGCCCTCCCCGGGCCACCCTTGGACGGAAGCCCCTGTAAACCTCAATCTTATGCGACCCCGGCGCCACCGGCACACCGCGACGGACCTAGAGCCCCGCCGGAGCCCTCATCGCCTCCGCCGCACCCGGCGCCACCGAAAGCACAAACTCCCGCATCCGCTCGAGAAACACCTCCGTCCGGAACTCCTCTGCCCAGCCCCGAATCACCTCCGGATCAAACTCGCCCGCAGCCTCCCTCGCCTCGAACTCCAGAATCCCCTTCATCACCGACTCGGCCGTCTGTTCCGGGAAGTAGACCCCCGTTCGCCCGCACGCTCCAAAAGCTCCCGAACCCCGCACCGTCTCCAACGATCCCCCAGCCCCAAACGCCACCACCGGCCGCCCACACGCCTGCGCCTCCAGCGGCACCATCCCAAAGTCCTCATCCGCCGCAAACAGCAGGGCCCGGCACCCCGCATATTCGTTCCACAGCGCCTCCGTCGTCATCTCTCCCAGCATTGCAACATCTGGCCCCGCCAGCCGCCGAAGCCTTCCCTCCTCCGGTCCCGTTCCCGCCACCCGCAAGCTCCTCCCCAGTCGCCTGCAAGCCTCGATCATCAGCTCCGTTCGCTTGTACCCCACCAGCCGTCCCGCACACAGGTAATGCTCCCCCACCCTCCCCACCCGAGCCCGGCCGAGGTCGATCGGCGGATAAATCACCGTGCTCTCGCGACCATAAAAACACCGTATCCGACCAGCCACGTACCGCGAATTCGCCACAAAATGCGTCACCTTTTGCGCGGCTGCAACGTCCCACCGCCGTAACGAACCCGCAGCAGCCGTAAAGATTGCACGCGTCACGCCGCCCATTTGCTGCCGGTAAGCCTCATATCCGTCATAAAGATAGCGCATCGGCGAATGGCAGTAGCAGATGTGAACGGCCCCCGGATCCACCCGCACCCCCTTCACCGGCCCACTATCCGAAGAGATCACCAGCCCAAACCCGCGCAGATCCAACCCCTCCACCGCCCCCGCATACAACGGCATCATGTGTCGGTGGTAAGTCATTGCAAATGGCACCCTTTGCAGGAACGAAGAATGCACGCGCCGTCCGGCGAGCCCATCCGGCAGCCCCCGATCATTCGCAACCAGCGTAAAGATCTCCGCCTGGGGGAACAGGGATGCGATGCACTCCGCAACCCGCTCGCCACCACCGCGCGTCACGAACCAGTGGTGAACAATCGCAACCCGCAAACCGCTACCCTCTGCTGCCGTGTTGCGCCGGAGCCTTAGTAGGCGCCATCTTTGTTCGCCACGGAAGAGAACGTCCGAAGCAGGATCACCACATCCCGCCGCAAAGACCAGTTCTCGACATACGCACAGTCCAGCGCAACTCTCTGCGGATATGTCAGTTCGCTCCGCCCCGAGACCTGCCACAGTCCCGTCAAGCCTGGCTTCACGCGGCAGTAGTGGTAGAAACCTTCTCCGTACTTCTCCACCTCGGCTGCCACGATGGGTCGCGGGCCTACAAGCGTCATCTGCCCGCGCAATACGTTCCAGACCTGCGGCAGTTCGTCCATGCTGTACCGTCTCAAAAACCGGCCCACGGCCGTTATCCGCGGATCCCGCTTGAGCTTGTGAGTTCGGCTCCACTCCGCTCGAGCCTTCGGTTGACTCGTCAGGTAATCTTCAAGCACCTCGGCAGAGTTCACACACATCGTTCGGAACTTCCACATGGAGAAAAATGCGCCATTCTGCCTGATGCGCCGATGCGAGTAAAAGACCGGACCGGGAGAGCTCAGAATGACCAGCGCCGAGATCAGCGCGATCACTGGAAGAAGAACGGGAATGGAAAGGAGCACCAGCAGGATGTCCAAAATGCGCTTCACGTAGCGATACCGCAAAGTGTCGGCCGCCTTCGCCTTATCGTCGGGAGCCTTCGCCCGTTGCCGTTCCACTGGCTCCGTGTAGGGGTAGGAAGCCTCCATGGCCGCAGATCGTGGCTGGGAGGATTGAAAATCATCCTGCATAGCAGCCATGTGTCTGCACGATTCGCAGCGTGTCAATCGCGTCTGAGATCTTACGTTGCATTGTGGTTCGCTCTGGCGTCAAAGATGCCAGCCGGGTGCCTGGGTCTTGCACTATCGTGTCCCTGCTTTCGTCAACGGTCTAGCATCCTGGACTTCTGAGGACGCCCTGTCTTTTGATGAACGTGCCGGATACCAATCGACCACAGGATAAACGGGGAGGATGTCCGCCCCTTGAGAGTGCTGCAAAGTCCTCCTAGTCTACAGGCTTTGCTCACGCCGGGGGCAAGCGCCATGCCTGGGAGTCTCCACATGAACATGGGTCCGTCTCGACCTGCCGACCAAAGCTAAACTGGCCTGATGGAGATTGTTGAAACACCGTTGCATGACGTGAAACTACTGCAACCCAAGCGCTTTGGGGACGACCGGGGCTGGTTCGCAGAGGTCTTCAACGCCAGCACCTTCACCGCCGCAGGCCTTCCCTCAAACTTCGTTCAGGACAACCAGTCCCTGTCCCGCAAGGGGGTTCTTCGCGGTCTTCACTATCAGCTCGGGAGACCACAGGGCAAGCTCGTCCGCGTTCTCTCAGGACACATCTGGGACGTCGCCGTCGATCTCCGCCCCTCCTCACCCGACTTCGGCCGATGGGCCGGGTTTCACCTCCGACCGCTCACGAAGACCGGCGACCTCCAGCTCCTCTGGATCCCCGAGGGCTTCGCTCACGGCTTCCTCGTCCTTTCCGAGACCGCCGAAGTTCTGTACAAAACCACCGATCTCTACTTCCCCGCCGGGGAGCGATCCATCCTTTGGAGCGATCCGACGCTCGCCATCTCCTGGCCGCTTCACGAGCTCAACGGCACCCATCCCTCCGTCAGCGCGAAAGATGCCGCAGGCACCCTCTTCACCGACGCCGATCTGCCCCGGGTGGATTAGCTCCGGGCCAAAGCTCACCACCTCACACCCCGTTCGCACCCCGCGGACGGGTTCTACCACGTGTTCTCGACCAACCAGGCCTCCACCTCCGCCAGTCCGGCAACGGGTGCATGAGCGCCCGGGCATGCACTCACCTCCGTTCCGGCAAGCAGAAACGCCTTCCGCAACCCCGCCGCATTCGCCGCCGCAACATCGCTGCACCGGTCTCCTACCATCACGCTCCCCGCCAACTCAACCCCAAGCTCGCGGTGCGCCCGCCGCAGCATCCCCGGCCCTGGCTTCCTGTCCTCGTGCTCTCGCCGATACTCCCCGACACCATGCACAGGGTGGTACGGACAGTGATACACCGCATCCAGTTCCACACTTTCCTTCCCCAACTCAGCCCGCATCCACGTCATCAGGCTCTCAAACTCAGCCTGGCTATAGAGCCCACGTGCGATTCCCGACTGATTCGTCACCACCACGATCCGATATCCCAACCGCCGCGCCGTTCGGCAAAGCGAAAACACACCCGGCACAAACCGTACGTCCTCCGTCCGCGAAAGATACCCGATCTCCTCATTGATCACACCATCCCGATCGAGAAACAACGCCGCAGCCGTCATCCCTTCAGCCTCCACATCTCCAGCCCCGCCGTCACCGTACTTACCGGGGTCGCCACCCTCGTCGCCATCACCACTCCCGCACGACGCCCCGCCAACATCTGCTCCACCTCGCTCACCACCATCTCCGGAGTCACCTGCCGCACGCACGCATTCTCCCTGCATGGCGCATACTCCCTTCCGTCATAGCAGGGCCGGCACGCAAACCCCTCCCCTCCCCACATCGCAACCGCCCCCGCCCTCTGCGGCAGCCTACCCCGTGGGTCCGTCGGCCCAAAGATACTCACGATGCCCACCGACGTGATCCCCGCCAGATGCAGCGGCCCGGTATCGTGCGTCACCACCACACCACTCGCCTCCATCAAAGCCAGCGTCTCCACCAGCGTCAACCGTCCGATCTCATCCCTCACACCCAGCCCCGCGAATGCCTCCGCCGCCCAGCCGTCATCAGGCCCGCCCACCAGCGCCACCTCCAGCCCAAGCTCCAGCAACCTGCTCGCGACCGCGACATAGCTCGCCACCGGCCACCGCCGAAGGCCATCATCGCGCATCGCATTCCGCGCACCCCCCGGCACCAACAGCACCTGCTCTCTCGCCTCCGCCCGCGGCAGCGGACCCGATGGAAGGCTCTCCGGCCGCACCGGCGCCAGCCCCACCGTAACCGGCCCCTCATCCCGGCCCAGCATCACCCGCAGATACTCATCCGTATGGTGCCGCCCCGGCATCAGCCTCCGCCTTCGGTCCGTGTGCGACAGCGTCACCCTTCGCTTCGCCCGCACAGGCAGCCCTACAACCCTGTACCGGCGGTCGTAGTACAAGATCGCGCAAAGCTCATACCGCCTCCCGGCAACCTGCCGCCAAATTCCAGCCAGCGCCCGCACCCTCTCCACCACGGACCTACCAAATAGCGCCCGTTCCTCCACCGCGATCGGCCGGATCCACGGATAGAGCCGCAGCAACGACAACACCTGCATCCCGCACACCCAGTCAATCTCATGCCCAGCCCGGTGCATCTCAAACGCCGCCGGAATCGCCATCACGACGTCCCCAATCGCACCGAACTTGACTATCAGCACCCGTCCCATCGCAGACCTGAGACTACGACATCCGGGCTTCCTTACGCACTCTCTCGAAACGGCGTCAGCCTCCCCCGCCACCAGTCCCCTACACCCTCCATAACGCCCCTCAGTGCCGGCCAGTCGCGCAGCGCAACACGCTTTCCCACACGTAAGGCTAAAAAGATCCCCCTCGATAACAGCGGCACACGTCCATGCCGCCCAAGGAACAGCATGCCCGATGCCGTTTGGATCCTCTCCAGCAGCGGATTCCGCGAACGCCGGCGCGGCCCCCCCAACCCCACACTTCCGTTCTCCGCATGGAGGATCGCCGTATCCTCCGCCACGGCCAGCGCCCACCCAGCCTGCGTCGCGCGAAGGCTGAAGTCCGAGTCCTCGAAGTACAGAAAAAGTCCCTCCCAAAGCCCTCCCAGACCCTCAAATGTCTGCCGCCGTACCAGCGCGCTCGCAAACGTTATGTAAGCGTTTCTGCCAAGCACAGTGGGTGCCGTAAAGTGCCGGTTGAACCCCGACCATAAATCGATCGCGCCCCCACCCCATGCCTGCACCTCTGTCCTCTCATGCATGTAGAACAGCACCGCCCCGACAATCCCTACGCCCGGGTTTCTCCTTGCCTTCGAAACCAGCTTCCGCACCGTATCCGGCGGCGCCTCCGTGTCGTTGTTCAAGAACCAGATAAACTCAGCGCCCATCCCCAGCCCGCGCCGCGCACCGATGTTGGAAGCCTTCGCAAATCCTGCATTGTAACCATTCTCGATACATATCACGGACGGGTAAGCCATCCTGATCCGGCCCACCGAGCTATCCGCCGACCCGTTGTCCACCACAATCACCAGCAGACGCTGGTAGTCCTGCACCATCAGCGCTCCCAAACACCGCTCGGTATGCTCCCAGCTATTCCAGGTGACCAGAACACATGCCACCAGCGGCTCTTGCCCTCGCTGATCGGAGATGGCGCTCAAAGCTCCGCCATGACCTCACGAAGAGATTCCTGCCAGTCCATCATTTGCCACCCCAGCCGCTCCTCAAGTCTCGCGCAGCTCATCCGCGAGTTCGCTGGCCGCCTCGCCGCAGTCGGAAACTGCGCCGTCGTGATCGGCTCCAGCTTCGCGAAACTTACCCCAGGCTCACGTCTCTTCGCCATCGCCACAGCCTCGCTCGCAAATTCGAACCATGTCGTATATCCAGACCCCGCCGCATGGTACAGCCCGCCCAACTCCCCCACTGCCGCATGGAGATCGCCCCCACCCGCCTGTCCCTCGCACATCGCGATGAAATCCGCCGCCATCCCCGCCAGGTCCCGGCTCCAGGTGGGTGACCCATGCTGGTCCGCCACGATCTGCAGCGTCTCCCGCTCCCGCGCCAGCTTCAGGATCGTCAATACAAAATTCTTTCCCGTCACCCCGTACACCCAGCTCGTCCGAAAAATCGCGTGAGCCGCCCCACTTCGCTTTAACGCCTGCTCCCCCATCAGCTTCGTCCGCCCGTACACGCTGGCCGGCCCTGTCGCGTCATCCTCGGTGTAAGGCTCCACCTTTGTCCCATCGAACACGTAGTCGGTCGAAAAGTGCAGAATCCCCGCACCCACCGCGAGCGCCTCCTCCCCCATCACGGCCACAGCTTCCGCGTTCACTGCTTGGGCGATATCTGGTTCACTCTCCGCCTTGTCCACCGCCGTATACGCCCCTGGATTGACGATCCATCGCGGCCGCGTTCGCCGTATCGTCTGCCGCACCGATCGGGCGTCCGCCAGATCCATCTCCGCATGCGTCGGCGTCACCACCTCTCCCAGCGCAGCCAGCGTCCGCACCAGCTCGCGCCCAACCTGGCCGCTGCCCCCGGTCAGAAGAATGCGCTCGCTCTTCGGCAGCGACGCCCCGCTTGCGGAGGATCTCAATACACCGCCTCCTCGAGCAGCCCTTCCAGGTACTTCCCATAGCTGCTCTTCTGGATCTTCGCCGCCAACGCCCGTAGCTCTTCCGGAGATATGTAACCCAATCGGTACGCAATCTCCTCCGGACACGCCACCTTCAAACCCTGCCTCTGCTCGATCGTGTGAATAAACGTCGAGGCCTCCAGCAGCGAGTCATGCGTCCCCGTATCCAGCCACGCTATCCCACGGCCCAGCAGCTCCACCCGCAGCTGGTTCCGCTCGAGATACCACCGGTTCACATCCGTGATCTCCAGCTCTCCACGCGGCGATGGCTTCAGCCCCTCCGCCACCTCCACCACCTGCTCGTCATAGAAGTAGATCCCCGTCACCGCATACCGGCTCTTTGGCCGCTCCGGCTTCTCTTCGATCGACACGGCTCGCCGCTCGCCGTCGAACTCCACAACTCCATACCTCTGCGGATCAAGCACCGGATACGCGAACACCGTCGCTCCCGGCCCGCTTCCCGCCGCCTCCCGCAACGTCTTCTGAAAGTCGTGGCCGTAAAAGATGTTGTCGCCCAGCACCAGGCAGCATCCCTCGCCAGCCAGAAACTCCCGCCCGATTAGAAACGCCTGCGCCAGCCCATCGGGTGACGGCTGTACCGCATACTCCAGCCGAAGCCCCCATTGGCTCCCCGAGCCCAGCAGTTGCTCGAACCTCGGTGTATCCTCCGGCGTCGAGATCACCAAGATCTCCCGAATCCCCGCCAGCATCAGCGCCGACAGCGGATAGTAGATCATTGGCTTGTCGTACACCGGCAGCAGCTGCTTGCTCACCGCCTGCGTTACCGGATGCAGCCTTGTTCCCGATCCTCCCGCCAGAATGATCCCCTTCAACGCGATCCCTCCCCCGCCTGCCGCACATACCGCCGCCCTGCATCGCTTCCGCCATGGCTTCGTCCGCCGTAGTTCGTATCCACCCACTGCTGATACGCTCCGCTCGTCACACCCTCCACCCACGCAGCGTTGTCCAGGTACCACTGCACCGTCCTCCGCAGCCCCGTCTCAAAGCTCTGCTCCGGCTTCCACTTCAGCTCGCTCTGTAGCTTCCGTGCATCGATTGCGTACCTCCGGTCATGCCCCGGCCGGTCCTGCACATACTGGATCAACTGCCTGTG
>JAABUO010005999.1_pt1 | contig 14050 bp, 18 predicted proteins | sample 5559291 | NCBI WGS metagenome assembly JAABUO01 (sample SAMN10711878, study PRJNA513372) | rock metagenome | isolation source: Antarctica rocks | place: Antarctica: Victoria Land, Finger Mt sud | reverse complement strand
GTCTTTTCAAACGGCTGGCTGTCTGACAGGTGAGGGAGAAGAATGACAAATTCCAGCAGAGGCGACTAGATGGCTTCTTCAAAGCTGGCGTGAAAGCATGTGATGAAGCTTGTGACGCAGAAGGGCCAGAGCAGCCAGCATCCATGGAGGTCATGGCTATGGAAGTTGAGATGGAGGTGAAAAGGGCATAACTTTGTCGGTTCACACTGTGCGCATTAGGCAGACCAACCATCACCTAAAGGCTCTCACAGGGAAATGGCATTCAGCACAATTGCATGCCTTTCATCTCTGGTTACTTGACTCACTTCAAGCACACGCATCAGATTCTGCAGTAAGTATGTCACCAAGAAATGGGGTGATGGCTTGTTAGCTTACCTCGCACTTGTCTCCATTGTATCGGCCATTGAGTTGGGACGTCAAGCAAGCAAGGTCTTTGACTGCAACAGTCGGCACTTGCTCTAGTTGCACATGCCTGTTGCCTTCAGCAAGCCTGATGGACCTTGCAGGATATGGGGGTGGGTGCCACTACCATGCCTGGAGTTCCCAGGCTGGCAAGAGCCCTGTCCAAGGTGCCCAGTGAACACAACACAGAGCATGCAGTGAGTGCCTGCATGTTTGCTATAGCTTCTGTGTGCCAACTCCTCTTGTATCCAGTCTTAGGGGAAGACCAGTATAGCAGACTATACTACAGGTGTACCACTCACTTGTGCAGAGATACATCATGCTCCTGTATGGGCAACATTGTCCTGGCTAGCGCTTTGGCAACACTTATCATAAGCTACTTGTATAGGACTTGCTTATGTATCATTTTGTCAGGCACTGATACCTGTTGAAAGCTGCTGGGAGAATTGTGATGCTATTGAGCCTGAGTGTCAGCAAGATGATGACGTCTGCTACTACATGCCTGTCATGGTGTCACATAGTGTCTCTCGCCTTGCCAATCTGTTTCATCGTGCCAAATGAAACAGATTGGCAACATGGATGGCTCATGCAGGGAGTGGAATCAGAAGAGAATGCAGGAGATGTGAGGAACATCCCAGCTGGGCCATCCAGTCAAGAACCAGCAGAGGCATGTCCTGACAGGTGAGCAATAGTTGCCCTCCTGCAGCTGTCCTCCCCATCCCTTCCCCCACCCCTCCCCCCACCCCTCCTTCCGTTTGCCCCGCACTTGCAGCCTTGTCAACCAGTTGAGCCAGCATTTTTTGTCTGTGTGCATGCAACCTGGCTTGAAACAACACGTTTAGATGGCACTGCTGCAGCAAGGCCTGCTATACAGGCAACTGGTGGTCATGAGCAAGTCTAGCCAACAGCAATCTGCATCTCAAACAACATGCAGGTTCTACAGTGTCATTCCGGCTAGGAACTTGCAGCAATGCATTGATTTGACTGCATTGCAGGCATGAAGATCCTGCAGCATGGATCAAGCACCAAAAGCGGCGGTGGCAGGCTGGGGTACAGGAGCGCAAGCGGCGTAAGCTGGAAGCTGCCAAGGCAGCTGGCAGGCCGCCTGATCCTTCCAGGGCTCCAAAAGGTAAGTCCACCAGACCTTTTTCAGCCACGATATGCCCATGTTGCAGTGCTGAGCACAGTCTCCTTCTAGTGATTGCTTCTGCCAAGCAAAAGGATTTGGGCCTGAGGGTGTATCTTGACATGAGCATGTTTGCTTGTTGTCTGACTGACTGTGGATCTTCAAGGCCAGATCCAAGCAGCATGCCTGTACACTCCTCGAGCTGCAACTGCAGTTCAGAGCCTGCCTTGATAGTGTGATTCCAGTGTGCACTCCTCTGCTTCTCATACGTCTATAATCCTGCCGTTGACCAGGCAATGCTGATCCAGGTCTCATGCTAACAGCATGCTCAGCTTACATTTGTTTTCATGCATGATGCGCTGCACCGTGAAATGCATGGACCTGTTCTTGGGCCCACACTTGTTGCAAGGTGCAGCTTCTGGAGCAGCGGGTTTCTTCAGGCAACAAGCAGCCGCCGCCACCCATGCTCACTGGCAGCTCATACAGTTAGCTGGCACCAGCACCCCAGGCATCTTCAAGGCAAGCTTCACCACCTGAAAGCGCTGTCATTGCGGCTTTTTCCTCTACCTTGAAACCTTATGCTCTGCTTGATAGCACTGTCATTGCAGCTTTTCCTGCACGTTAAGCAAAGTGAGGTTCAGCCTACTGCCTGCAATCGCTCGCAGGACGACATGATTTTGCTGTACGTGTAGCCAGCAGGCTTCAAACCATCTGCTGTTGCAACGTTGTGCTGTGACCATCTGACAGCCACTTTGCTTTTATTGAAGGTGAATAGGAGCCAAACTCTGCGACAGCTGGCTTTGCTTTGCTGCATGGACCCTCAAGCACACCATATGCACTGCTCCCATGCTACCACATGAACACTGCTATTGTTAACTACCTTGTTTGCCGGCAAGGGAAGCAGCCTATTGACCAGTGCATTATATTATTGTTCTGCAGGCCTGGGTGCTAGTCAACAAGCAGGTGTATGCTGTGCCATTAAGAGTGCCTCGCACATTCTACGTCAACTCAAGTCTAGCCCCAGAAGATCCCATTGCTGTTGCTTTGGGGCGAAGGGTCATCAGGACACTGCCCTACGGCCAGGAGCCCTTCAATGTCTATCAGGTCAGCATGCGATGAACCCTGGTCGACACACTGGTGTCTGCAAACATTATATACTAACAATTTTTCTTACCATAAAGGAGTGTCTGCATTTTGTTTGAGATTGCGACTCGCACTACTCCTAGGCAACAGTTGGTGTGAAGTTGCCAGGTCTGATTCAGACTAAATCGGCACACACTATTGTTGTTACGCTGACTGTCAAAACAGGACCGCGTACAGGAAGCTACTCAGGGCTGTACGAGCCTGGAAGAAGACACATGCTTTCGTACAATGGATGCATGATGCTAAACAGATCGTGCTTGCTATGCATTACAGTCCTTTTGACCATGGTTTTGAATGAACTCGGGCCTGCCAGGTACTCCCAAGCAATTTACTATACGCATTGCTGCACTGAGGACTTGCTACCCGAGTAGCACAAGCTGTCACACATGCCATCCACAAGGCATCAACATCTGCCCATGCAGGTAGTGATGCCAGATGCAGAGTATAGGGAGCAGGCCAACGAGCTGGCCATTGCCCTCTCAGAGCCCCATGTGAAGGGCGTCTTTGAGGAGCGGCTGCCTTTGGACCTACACGCAGCCCTACAATTGGGATGTGTGACTGCTATCATACCAGAGTTGCGCTCTAAGTCCATGCAGGATGGCTTTGATTTGACAGACCTTCAGGTGTAAACTGCTCCCTGTCGCAACAGCGCCCTTGCACTGTCTTTGGCATGCACCTATACACATGTGTGCTTGTCTGTGTGTGTGGGCATAAAGGTTTGTGTGGGCGTGCATGCGTGCACACATATGCATGGGTGCATATGTGCGTGTGTGCTGTGCCATTGCAGCATCTTTGCCATGACGTGTCACAAGGCCAAGCAGGCTCTGCAGGCCTTGTATGTTGGTAAAAGCAAGGGGCTAAGCTTCTGCGCGGCTGCAGATGCGCACAACAACAGAGTGCAGCTACCTGGCAGGTTCTGGGCCAGAGGGCATGGGGCCCTTGCAGCATGTAGGCCTGTTCCAGTCCCATGACAGCAGCAGGGGCCGCGCCGTTTATGTTCTGGCTATGCCCATGGAGCAAAGGTAAACTTGTCAGCTTTGCACTGCAGTACTGACATAGCATTCTTGTTATATGAAGACATTGCAGGCTGATGCTCAGTCACTGATGGTGCTGCAACTTGCTGCTGGTGTCCTTTGTGGCAGTGCTGCTGCTGCTGCCAGTGTCATATCATTCAGCGTTATTGCACATTGCTGTTGTTAGAAACTCCAGTTGGAATTGTTGCACATTGCTGTTCATCACACTTCAGTCAGAATTATTGCACACTGCTGTTCATCACACTTCAGTCAGCATTGTTGCACATTGCTGTTGATCACACTTCAGTCAGCACGCCTGACTCTTTCGGCTCTTGTGACATAGGGCCCTGCTTATCATGGTCAGCCCTGCAGCTTCAGCTGCCAAGGAAGTCACTGCCAGCTCTGCTGAGAAGAGCTGGCGAGAAGCTGCCACCCAGGCTGCGGCTGAGTCAGCAGGGTCCAGTCAGCCTCCACAAGGCTCTACCCAGCTGCAGTTTGAGGTGGTGTATGTCCCGTCCACTGCTGACGCCTGCAAAGCAGTTCAGAGGGCACTCACTGAGCTGAGGTCTGTTTCTGGTCTGGCTTTCAAGTTGCTCACAATCAGTGCTTAAGTGCACCAATGGCCGTCACCGCCAGGGCTGTTTCCGCATGCAACATCCCATGCCTGCTTTTGAGGCAACTCATGCTACAATAGTAGCCCCAACAGGGCAGTAAAGCAGCAGTCTACCATGACTAGCAGTCAGATGCGTTCTGCTGCAAGAACTCACCATGTTACAGCCAACCCAATGATGAGCATGATTATAGAGGCAACTGATTGGTCTGGCCAGACTTACTTTTGCCAGCAGGCTTCTGGCACTATCTGCACATGGCAGACACATAGACAGCTGTCTTGAATTCATTTGCACAAGTGTCACCATCCACCCACTGCTACAAACATGTCATGATGCAGCTGCTGAGAACACCTACAGTCTTTGTAGTCCTGTGCTGCTGTCTGCTTGTGCTGACAGACTTTGCTGAATGCGTGCAGTCATGCTGTCACCTGAGCGGCTGCTCAGCTGACTCTCAGAGGCTCCCATCATGATCGCCTATCGGCATGTTCTTTCCTCGTCTTTTCTTTTCTTTTGTTAATCTTTTCTTTTCACCTGAGCAGCTTTTGCAGACACAGGCAGCAGCACAAAGGACTCGCGGTCATTCTCACACAGGCAGCTGGTGGTGCCCAACTTTTGCTTCATGATCTGTCTGTGCTGACAGACCTTGCTCAACACTTGCAGTCATGCTGCCACCTGAGCTGCTGTTACAAGTGCAGACAGCGGCACAGAGGACCAGTGGTCATTGTGACACAGGCAGCTGGGGGTGCCCAACGCTTGCATCACGACATGCCTGGGCTGGCAGACTTCCCCTGCTGTGACATCCCTGCCAGGGCAGCAGACAGCAAGTACCCACCTCTGCAGTGGCAGCAGCGAGCTGCCAAGGTGGCTGTGCACCGTGTAGCTGCTCATGGCTCTTGGCTGCAGGTAGGCGTCGTGCAGGAGCCTGGTACAATGCCTATCATGTCTGTGGGCTGATGTGTTGCTGGTCTCGTCACACCAGACAAGAGGCTATATGTCCCTGGAGGACGGCCTGTTGGCAACTCCAAATAATATGCTCACAACATTGTCATCATGATAGAATAAATCTGGCTCTGCATCCTTGTATGCCATGACCTCGCTGCTTTGGTCCTTCCTGGGGTGGGCTGATGTGCCAAGCAGACAGTCAAGCTGTCAGTAAGCTGACGCCTGCAAGCACCCATCATCAGCTCAAGGAAAACAATGAGTATTCAACATGAGCTGCATCTGTCAAGTTGTGCCACTCATTGCTGATCAGTGTTAAGATGTGCCTTGTTGCCAGTAGCAGGTCATGCAAGCTTCTGCCATTGATGCTTTTGCAACTGCTTTCGTTATGTTTACAGGAGCGAGTTCAATTGGCCAGGTACTGTCATCTGCCGGTCGGAAACATGACAGGGGACTGGATCCTGAATACAGCAGATGCCCTGTATGCAAGATGTTTGCGTGATGCTGACCATCTGCTGTGGGCCAATGACCCATCCCTGCCTGATGTTGCTGGCCCTGCCAATGCCCAAGTGGACACATCAAGATTCCTGCTGGACCAGCCTACAATGGAGGTATGCTGTTGAGTGATGGAATTGGTGACATGTGCACAGTAACACATGCTCACCATCATCTGCTCAGCTTCTGTACTCGTGTCCTTTTCCGGTAATGGCTTGCACATGGCTAGCTCAATGTATTCAATCATGGAATTGCTCAGCTGCTTATGAGCTGTCTGTTGAGCCAGGAGGGCGCCCTCTCAAAACCTGCCAAAGCTACATAAATGCTCAATGTTTTGTGGTGTGCAGGTGGTGTATCCTGGGGCGTACCGATGTGTGTGCGTACAAATCAAGCTGCACCATATGGCAGTCAATGCCACAGCCCAGGCAGGGGTCATAGGCGAGCTGGAAGGGGCTGCCCTTCTGGACTCTTCCTTGGACCCTCAGGGCGCTGGGCCTGCCTTCAAAGTGCTCAAGCAGCTCGTCAGTAACTGGCTTCATGACGCTGTCCAACACCACAACAGGTGTGTGAAGCCAGACTTTGGATGTAGTAGATTCGATGGGCTACAAGCCTCACGGTCAACCTGTTCCTCTGCCAATGCAGCTATGCGGATGCTTTGCTGCGGAACCTTTGGCGGTGGCTGTGTAGCCCCAGTACCGTCTTGGCAAGTCCGGCTCTTAGACATTCGGTGGCAAGCCTCATACGCAAAGTGCTTGCGCGTCTGGTTGCCGAGATGCGCAAGCTCGGTGCGACTATTGTAGCCGCGGACATGACCAGCATCATTTTGGCAACTGGCAAGCGAAATCTGACCGCTGCTGTAGGGTGAGTTCTCGAGAGTTCTCAATTGCATCTGCAATTCGATCTTGAGCTGCGCTTCATACTTGCCAGCAAAAAAGTCACAGCCCTCCCTAGGACACGAACGCTGCAGCAGGAAGCTATTGGTGCAGCAGCTTGGATGGGTTTGTCAAGATCAACGTCAACATGCTGTATTTTGATAATACTTGTCTTGTGTCTTCTGGATCATTCAGCCAGAAATGTTCACAATCTGTACTTTTTCAATGCCATCCTTTTCACAGGTATGTAGACTACCTTCTGGATGCTTTACGGCGGCGAGACTTGTTCATGTGGCTGGAGCTGCAGCCTGCCACCTTCTGGCACACCCTCCTGTTCAGGTTTGCATGCTACATCATTCCATCAGCAACAGCTTCTGCAGCACTCTGATTAGCAGAGACCATTCATATATGCTTGTTCAGATGGCACACTTTTGCCAAAGCAGCATCAGTTGGCCGTCCAGCATGCATCCTCCTCTGTTAGCATATAGCACAGACTGCTCTGCAAACCCACCTGACTGCCCTGGCAACAACATCAGGCATTGCAAATTTGGGAAACCTTGCAAGCACTGCGTCTCATTTCTATTCGACTCATAGTTCGGCATCATCTGCTTCTTCTGTGTGCAGGGACTGGTACAACTTCCTGGGGATCCAAGCAGCCTTGCCAGCAGACCTTAAGGATCAGCTCACACAGGCCCCAGGCACATTGTCTCAGGTATCAATGCTAGAAACCTTTTATGAACTGTGACAGAACTGTGACAGAGACCAAAGGCCTTTTGGCCGTGAGCATACTTGATCAATATGTCGCAGCGCTGTCTCAGTGCACGTCACAACGGCCAGTGTTGCATCTTGCAGCTGGTCATGGAAGACATGCAGGGCCTGCCACATGTCAAACAACAATTCAAACTGCTTTTCCATCAAATGCGTACTCATGGTGGGCACTTTATTTCTTTGCAGGGGCTCAATGCTGACGAGGCCGAGCAAGGCATTGGCACGCTAGATGAAGAGATGCTGCAGCGGCCAGCCATTGACCAGCTTTGGAACATCAAGGCATGATTCTTAGCCTGCACACCCTCTTCACATGTTCTGACTCCTGCGCAGCAGATATTGTGCAGGTGCCATGTGCATTGCAGTACTGGTATGGCCACGTGTGCATTGCTTTACTGGTGTGGCCCTTTCTGCACGCACATCACTGACAATGCCCAATAGCCTTGTTACCAAAGAAGTGTAAAGCATGGCTGTTGCACATGATCAAACCCTGTGTATAGCCCCTGCAGGTAGCCATGTATAATTTGCATAGACAGACTCACCACATGATCAGCATACTCACGCAGTTCAAATGCCATGATGTCTGCAGGACTACCTGCCGCCAGCAATGCATGAAGCCTTCCTAGCCATCATAACAGAGTTTGTGGTGTTGCCTTGGCGGCATGCTATGCAAAGCGCCTTGGACGGGGCTTCACAAGGTGGCTCTCAGGTCAGTCCCTCTATCTGGCTCTTTCCACTGCTACATGCACATCAGTACATTACATGGCTGCATGCCCCACACAATGATCCTAGGCTGAGCATTGGTTGACGTCGCAGAACTAAGACCTGCTTAGGTGTCAACTTCTATGTAGAATAGACAACATCTATGATCTCCCAGATACTGTGACACATGCCTTTGGCGGACAACATGCAATCTTAGTGGCTGAGCGCTATAATGAGCCACACATGACAAGGCTCAGCATCCATGGTTGTGCTTCTTGACAAAAACATCAGCTGCTGTGTCAAGCTTGCTGCAGGCTTTGGCAGATGCTCGCAGTGCTGAGCAGATGCAGGTGGACTGGCTGAGGGATCAGATACCCCCTCACTTCACACAGAAGCTGCTGCGCTGCACTCGGGACATCCTGAAGTGGATAGGCGCACATGACAGCGATTCCAAGCACCAGTTTCCCATCCTTGCTGGCTCACACCTTCCTGAGGTACCTGCCACCTGCTGAACTGCTGCAATCAGTCAAGGTTGCTGGGTGTCCCAGTACACAATGCATTGTTCTGTTGTTTTTGGCGTCTGTGAGGGCTGCTCAGCAGCAGTATGCATGCTGCCTTTGCACAGCTCTGTCTTGTGCTCTGTATGTCTCCCTTTGTGCCTGATGAGCCCACTGACATGCACCCTCCACTCAGCTCTCTCTGCTTGTAGTCACACACTCACCTCCAGCAGGCACATCATGCTATGCTCTGTGCTTAAGGCTTGCCACGCATGGCTTTTGGCATTTGCTTCCTGTGCAGGCTGCAGCGGCATTGCTCCTGCATGGCCACCTTCCAAGTTTCTGTGAAAGCTTCCCTACTTTGAAGTCTTGCACATCACATGAGTATCTGTGGTCATACACATGTTGCGGCTAGAACACAGCATGCAGGGCTAGGGGCTGACAGCATTGCTTGCTGCGCAGGATGAGCTGGGTGCCCCCGCCCTTGCCTTTGTGCGCACAGTGTGTGCAGTGCTGGCTCTGGACTCAGCCCTTCAGCAAGAGGTGGCAGTGCTGCGCCGCAACCTGCTGAAGCTGGTGCATGTCAGGGAGTTTGCGTCAGCATCTGAGTTCAAGGCAAGTGTTCTCATGACTCCCTGTGGGTGGTTCTGGCATGCTTCACAACAGCTGTGGTCCTCAGATGCTTCGTGCCCCTAACACATCAAGGGCTCTGTTTCATCCTCTCATTTGCATTCTGGCTCAGATGGAGCTGTTTGAATGCAAGCAACATGCATGCCAACAAATACCAATTGCATCCTTCTGACTGGCCTTGCACACTCAAACTGGTTGTGTGACTTACGCTGTCCTACAGGAGCCCTGCATGTCATATGTGCTGCGAGATGTGATCTGCCCCAGCTGCAACGACTGCCGGGACCTGGATCTCTGCAGAGACCCTCACCTCCAGGTCTGTCATCAGCTGTGTCTTTGTTTGCAGCTCTTCATTGAGTGCACCTCCCTCACTGCACAGGGTTAGACTTTGCTGTCACATACCTGTTTGTTTGCTGTGCATACTTGGTTGACACAGCTGCAGGCTACTCCATTGATGTCTTGCAGTCAATCTGCCCGTCACAAATCAGCTGCCTACTTCACAATCTCCCTTTTCAAGCATCCTGGTGCTGGGTGTCCTTTGCCTTTCATTCGCATATCTTCATCAAATAGCAAGTTTACTTGAATGGTGGAATATGTGCCATTAGCATGCTGGCAGAAGTGGAGCTTCCGGGTAAAATCTGTTCTTGATGTTCATCCTGTGGCTATCCTTGAGTTGGCTTGTGAACGAAACCATTTCATTTGGGCAACTATGCAGGTTCACAGATGGAACTGTGAGGCATGCGGGACAGGGTATGAGTTGGGGGCCATAGAGTCAGCCCTTGTGGCTGTGGTGCAGCAGCAGGAGCGTGCCTACCAGCTGCAAGATCTGCAGTGCACCAAGTGCAAGAACGTAAGCACAGACCAACCGGCAAACCTGGCCCTGTTCATGTGCATGCACTGCAGTGTACAGCACCCGGGGTGCAGCAACCCCAAGCTGAGGTTTTTTGTATGATCCCATTGAGCTGGCATGAGCTGGCTGCTGCTACCATGTTCAATACTCCCTCTCGCAGCTTGCGTTTCATGCATGCATGTACGCAGCTGTATGTTTGTGCATGGCGCCATGCCTGTGTAGTTGTCTGTGTGAGTTGGCAGTCTGCTTGATGCATGCTGATGTGCAAAACCATATGGCTCAACACAGCCCTGTCTTTGATATGCGCGCAAGGCACAAATTGTGTCTGGCCTTATCATGCAGCAACAATTCAGCATCTCAACCAGAATGGAATATACAAGCAAGCATGAAAAGGCACGTGGAGCATGAATGTGCTGCACTTCAGAAAGCACAGCTGGTATAAGCTTGCATTGAAGGTCAGCCCTTTCTGATGCAGGTGTCATCAGGCCATCTTGCAAGGCAGTGCAAACTTTGTGGTGGTGAGCTGAAGTGCACACAGCCAGCTGATGTATTCCGAAAACAACTGACAGTCTTCAAGAACATTGCAAGATACCACAGTTTTCAGTTGCTCATGGAAATCGTGGAGTGGCTGCTGGAAGAGCCAGGGGTTCATCAATGAGCACCGTATCAACTGACCCACACCTTGGTTTTGCTATCCTCTCTCAGTATAATGTAGTCTTGTTTATAGTTCCGCTAAACATACAATGCTTTGTTCTGAACGTTGATCATTGTGTAAACAGACTTTACGAGCCACACTGAGAAAGTGCAATGGCTCCCATCGCAACACCAGTTCAATCACAACTTGATTGCTAAGCGTTTTCTCAAAAGGCATCAAATTTGATGACGGCATTGCGGCTGATTGCTCAGCCCCTTTCAGATGGAAGCCCTATGCAACTATATAGCGCTCATAGAAATCCATTGCTTTTTCGTGTCATCTAGTGAGCATGGTCCTAATACGCAAATTTCTTGGAAATTGCTTTTGTTAGGTCATTACATGTTGGATGCCTTCTGCAGCTTGCCAGTCCCTAAACACATGTATGTACAAAGGTGTTTCATCAATTGTTGACTGAGATGTGATGATGATGGGCTTCTTTCAAAACAGGACTTCCGGGCTCTGACCATTGCAAGTTTCGTCATTATATTCTGCTGCAAACACAAGCTAGCCCATCTGTAGGCTCTCCCTGCCAAGTCAGGCTGTGCTAGTGTGCCAGGACATGAAAACGTGAGCCGCAAATGCTGCAAGTCCTGTTGGAGCAGCTGTAGAACTGTGTGGATAAATCAAGGCAGCAAAAGGTGACTGCAAGCAGCATCAGAATCCCTTCATTGGCAGCATCATCAGCTGGCATGCAAATACAGATTGTCACCGAGTGGTGCTTTTGACTGAAATGAAGCGTGTGGCATAGAGCATACAAAGGACACTCACGGAACACTTCAGCAGCACCAACAACATCACTAATAACAGCTGAAATGAGAGTCTTAGTCATCAAACACTTAGCATTGATGCCATCTACTTGAAAACAAACATTGCTCACTCAAAACAACTATTGCTCACTCAGAACATTGCTATAAAGTCAGTCTGACAACTTGCTGTTGCTACGACTCATGACCCTTGCGCCAGATGTGTTGACACGTGCCCGGCGCTGCAGCTGAGCCTTGTACCAGGCTCCCAGATTACTTGCAAACTCCTTGCGCTTCTCACTGTCTCCCTCAATCTGACGTGGAGACAAGCCATAGTGGTGTCGGGCTCTAGTCATGGGTTCAGCACCTCCATTCACGTATGTCTCTTTAGGTGTGAAGAGGTCGTCCACAACTCCGGAGGCCGCATAAAGAGAGGCCGCTGACTTGAGCGCTGACTTGTGTGTTGGCAACCTGACCAAAGGCTCTACCAGGGATGGCAACATGACTGTTTCTTCAGTTACGTTTAACGAATCAAATGGCTGATTGTTGTGTTGCTGAGACTGAGAGCCAGTCTTAACTGAATGACTGGACTGCTGTTCCTCAGCACTGTTGGATACAGAAGCGCTGCCCTTCCTTTCAGCGGCTTCTGCCACACCTTCTGCAGAAGCTGCATCGGCGCCTGCAGCAGACCGCTGCCTGTCTGAGGCAGCACCACTGTCAGATGCTGCTGGCCTGCTCGACACTGCAGAGCTGCTGTACGGCTTCATGTTGGGCACAGCTGGCGTCAAGCCTTCAGCTGATGCATGCCTTGACATTGCTCCTCTCAGCACACCACCCTTGTTGAACATGCCAGTGACGGTAGCATCAGCTAACGCATTGTTGCCAGAGGGGTGCCTGGATAAAATCCCACGCCTGCCTGCAGTGCCTGGGTTGGATGTACCAGGCACCAGGACTTCACACGAAACATGCCTGGATAAAGCTTTTGTGTTCACACCGCTTCTGTCTGAGTGACCAGGTGTATTAGCACCAGCCAGCACATCAGCGCCTGAAGGATGCCTAGACACATGACCACGCCGGCTTGCTGCGCTTCTATGCGACGCAGCTGAAGTTGCAGTGGCATCAGCGAACAGCTCAGCGCCTGAGCCCGGCCTAGAGAACAGCCCTAGGGGTGTGCCAGATCGGCCCGCCGGGCCTGCAACCAAGCACATGGCTTCTGTTTTACCGAAGCAGAATTGGCTGGATGCCCATGCATCAGCCATTGATGATGGGGCTTGCAACATCTGCACGGTATGCTCCATGTAGTTTAGACAGACAAGATTAGAGCCTGGAGAAAGGCAGCACAGCTGCAAAACAGCAGCAGCAGCAGCAGCAGCAGCCAAAATGCTGCTGAACATTGGTGCAACGCGGTCTTGTTGGCTATACAGGATATCAGGAACAGGCTCATCAACACACACACACTCTCACAGCAGATGGCATGAGTCACACATAGCAACCTCATCTGTTGGCTTATGTGACATGTTGAGATTCCTCAAACAAGGCAGACTCATCTGATCAGTCACAGCCTGGCAGTCCAAGTCAGGACTCATGCGTCAAGGTGCACAAGTCAAGAATGTGTCAGACCTACAACACCATGAGTCAAACGTAAAATTGCACATGAATGCAACCCACCTGAGGTTGGGGTCAGGCCCAAAGGAGGTACCCGGGCTGCTCTGGATGTTACTGCGAGGCCTGTGGTATGGGAACCAGCTATGGTTCTTGGAAACAACCCTGGCCCCTGTAGCCACCAGGAACAGTCTAAGCTGGCATACCAGCCAATGTATATACAAACTTTGGATGCTAAAAGGGCATGTTGACCAGCAGAGTCAGGCAGAGTCTCACATGAGAGGGGACAAAGATTCACAATCAGAGTCACTGCCTTGCAGCAATTAGCACTTCTTTCACAGATGACTCTCACAAAGTGTACCAATCTGGCCCAGAAGACACTACAAAGGGACAGCAAGGTAGGAAGGAAGCAGGTCAAGATACCTGTGTTGCAGCTGCATCTTTGTACCAGCTGCTGTTGTGGGAGTAAGGCCCTCCAGGGCTGAACAACACCACAGGGCTGTTTGCAACCTCCTCCCCATCCAGAGCCCCATGCTGGGCATGCTGTGTGTGCTTTACATGCTGTGGTACAGGTCTGAATGGACTGCTGGCTCTGCTCAGCTGCTCAGACAACACACTCTCAGACAGACTGCTGTCCTGCGGTCTCAGCAGCAGCGGTTGCTGCTGCAGCTGTGTGAGAATGCTTGGCTGTGACTTGCTTGCTAGTGGCAAGCATGCCATCCTTTGTGACTGCAGCTGGTGCTGCCGCTGCTGCAGCAAGACAAACTGAGCTTCAGCAAATCTGCCTGGTGACTCAACATGATGCTCATCCTGTTGCTCAGCACCATCAAGACAACTTGCTTGCTCTGGTGAGCTAGGATCTTGCGCATCATCTTTGTCAGCAGCCTCCTCTGCATCAGTCGTAGCGTCGTGCTGGCTTTGCTTGATACTTGATGCTGCATTTACCAAGACGTTGCCATCTGTTTTAAT
>JAABUO010005998.1_pt1 | contig 14050 bp, 13 predicted proteins | sample 5559291 | NCBI WGS metagenome assembly JAABUO01 (sample SAMN10711878, study PRJNA513372) | rock metagenome | isolation source: Antarctica rocks | place: Antarctica: Victoria Land, Finger Mt sud | reverse complement strand
AGGCGCCTTTTTGGAGCAGTTGTCAAAACTCATGTGGGAATGCCACTCATGGGGACAGTTGAATTGCACTGTGACTATACAAACAGGCCCTGCAGCCCAAACAGATAGCATGAGTGATGATCATGATGAAAATGAATGATGATGGTAGGAAAAGCAGTGACGCTTTGGGTTTAAAGTGTGATCAATTCTGACCTGTGCTAGCCAAAGCTAGGTAGATGCCAGGTACTCCCAAACCTGATGCATACTTCACCCATATAGGGAGCTTCTCAAGACTGTACATACCTGACCTTGGGGGACAACACACATTAGAACACTTACTATACAGTAATGGTTGTATGAGTGCATCATGCAACAGGCTGTATGGATGCAGGCGGCACATGAGGTGGTTGCCCTAGCAGGTTTCCACATCAAGCGGCAGGAGTTTGAGCCAGAGTATGACAACGAGGCTGAGATGATTGTGGCAGACATGGAGTTCAGGGATGATGACACAGAGGTCGGCATGCATGCTTGCACTTTTCATTCTCATCATGAGCCTGAAAGCATCAACAAAATTGCCGTTGTTGATGCTTCCTGGCTCATGAGATGGTTGTTGTTGTTATTGTTGTTGTCGTTGTTGTTATTCTTGTTACTGTCATCATTACTATTGTTATTATTGTTGTTGTTGTTGTTATTATCATCATCTGTGTTATCAAAAGTCAGGCCTGCATGCTCCAAGCCTTGCTTTAATTTTCCTTTCAAGCCATACGCACTAGTGGCTGTGCATGAACTGGACAAATTATGCTGCATCAGAGGCAGAGCAGGACTGCATGGTTGCACACCTACGCATGGCATTGCTGGGGATGCTGACTGCCAAAATGCACCCCAGGCATACACTTCATGTAGTCTTCCAAATGATGGCAGCACTCATTTGTTTGTGTCTTTATGCTTTTGATCATCGATCCTTCCTTCATTGACTTGTTCTTAGAATTGTCTGTCCTGCTTGTATCATCTATTTCATCATCCATTCACTTATTTATTCATCCACTCACAAACACATGTCTTCCCCTTGGGTCAGATATGTTCAGTCTCAAGTAGCCCCCTTCATGAACAGCTCCCTGTCATGAATGCTTGCGTCCTGCAGATTGCTCTCAAAAAGAGTGCAGACCATCAGGTTGTGCAACACCCATTTCTATGTTGCATGCAAGGCAATGTAATATGGCGCAGCAAAGTGCTGTTGTCACAGGAACGGCCCCCACCTGATTTTTCTGGGTATGCAGGATGACATTCAGGAAAAAGCATGGCGGTCAAGATGTATAATTGCCATCTCACAACGCGCAAAAGGCGCCTCTACCTTGTCACACATTGCACAGAACGCAGCACAAAAGTAGCACCCTGAACCCTAAATAAACCTGAATCGCTTCCAACGTTCACACCTGTGCATGCAGGAGGACATTCAGGAGAAGGTACGGGTGATTGACATCTACAACACCCGTCTCACAGAGCGTGAAAGGCGGCGCCGCTTTGTCATGGACCGCAAGCTCATCAACGTCAGGAAGCAGCAAAACCTGGACAGGCGACGAAACCCTGCTGAGAGGGAGATGTATGCACGCCTCAAAGCAGTCGCCCGTTACCTTCCTCAGCAGGAGTTTGAGGTGCTGTCTGATGGTGTGGTCACAGAGACACGTCTGAGGACTCGTATACAGGTAGCTCCTGCATTGCCTTAACACTGTGACTGGTGTGAATGCCCTGTGAATGCGCTGTGAGTGCGCTGTGACCGCTGTAAACTGGCTGTGACTGTTGTAAATTTGCTGTGAATGCGGCTTGACTGCTGTAATTGCGCTGCGACTGCTGTAAATGCGCTGTGACTGCTGTAAATGCGCTGTGACTTCTGTAAATGCACACCACAAGCAGCAAAACCCTGACAGTTGCAAACGTGTAGAAGGACTGGCTTTGCATCATTGCTGATGCTGAGTTATACACTTTCATGCCCTGTGTCAGCCCATCAGCATGCGCTTGCCTTGTGGACATCACAAATACATTTCTGTTGGCATTTCAGGAGCCGCCGGAGCACAGACGAGCTGAGTTTTGTGCCATTGCTGATGCTGAGCTACACACTGCGCTGCACTGTGTCAGCACATCTGCCTTGAATCTGAGAAGAGAAAATCATTTATTGTACTCAGAATTTGATAGTGATACTGCATGGCACCCTTGTAAGCTCTTTTCAATGCCAAAACGTCTATTTTGATTCAGAAACGTCGTCTCTGCACTGGAAATCTACACTCAGAAACGCCTGGGGACAGTTAAAACACGTTTCTACACCGGGGAGGAGATGCTTTAGGTCAATGTCATCACAGCAGCATTTCTACATTGGGGAAATGCTTTAGGTCAATGTCACCACAGCAGCGTTTCTGCATTGGGGAGATGCTTTAGGTCAATGTCATTACAGCAACATGTGTGGTGGCCTTTCAGGAGCTAAAGGAGTACAGGAGGGCTGGCATACGCACCTTTGCTGATGCTGAGCTGTACACTGCGCTGCACTGTGTCAGCACATCTGCCTTGTGCTCTTTGAGAAGAGATATTGCTGTTATAGTGTTCACACGGAGACAGTGATGCTACGAGGCACCCTTGTAAGGTCAGTGTCATCACAACTGGGCAGCCCGGTATAATACTTGGCTTCTCATTAAATTGATGTCAAAAGGTGTAGTGTTTTCTTTTCTTTTCTCTGTGTCATCACAGCAACATGTGTGATGGCTTTTCAGGAGCTGAAGGAGTACAGAAGGGCTGGCATCCGAACCTTTGCCGATGCTGAGCTGTACGAGGCAGACAAGAAGCGCAAGAGCACGTTGCAGCCCTCCCTGCCCCGAGCAGCCCCCGGGTCCCTCCCCAGAAACTGGCAGTACCCTGGATCTGCTGCTGCTGAGGTCAGGCTTTGTTTCATACCTGTTTGGATGACGGTATATCACGTCGTTGTCCCAAACAAACAGCAGTCAAGGACATCAGAAAATGAATGATCCGCCACTGCTGACTTGTGAAGTCTTCTGATCCGTCACTCCATCAACCGTTCTTTTGTGTTTCTGGTTGTTGGAAAGATGGCAAACTGCATCATCTGTGTATGCTTTTCCTATCTAACCTATCCTATCTTTTCCAGAGTTAGGGCATTACACTTTGCACGAAATTGCATTCAAGGCCTGACCATGCTTGCACAAGTCTTATTATCCCTGGCTCCTGTGGCGCATCTGCCAGTGGGTATGGGCTCCTGCCATTACTCCACTCAAATCATGAAGGCAAAATTGGTGACACTCTGCCGTCTACACAGTATCTGAGCTCCTCAACATCTGATGCAATGTAAAAGCCATCTTTCATCTCCCCCTTCCCCAGGGCAGTGGAGCAATGTCCCATACAAAATAGGCCAGATTCCCGATTGCTTCCTCACTCGAATGCGTTTTGGTGTTGCTGATGATGTGGTTTGTAGGGTTGGGCAGCAGGGTCTGTACCTAGGACAGCATCTGCCACAATCCTGCCGCCCTCCAGGAAGGGCAGTGGGCTGCCAGTGGAGGGGCCACGCAGTGCAGCCCCAGCCCTAGCGGCTTGGAGGGCGAGACGAGGCATAGCCCTGGACATAACGGCCCTGCCTGGCATGGCCCTGCTGTCGGCCAAGGTGAGCTGGTCTGCTGACTGACACATCACCTCTGTTGGTCTCTTCTGCTGTAGCAGATGTGACACATTACTTTTGTTCTTGACACGCTGCTCTTCAACTCACTGGTCACAGGACACTGTTGCTGGATGTTCAGCACTCACTGCTAAGATGATTCTGATGATGGGATTTATTCAAGCAATCATAGAGTGTCCGTGTTTTCAACAGTCACGATCATGAGCTGGAATAAGAATAAGAACAATAATAATAATTGTTGTTATGATTATCACTATTATTATTGTTATTACGATCATGCTGATTCCTGATGCTGATCACAGCTTTGGGGACATGTTCAGGACCTGTGGTCCAGCACTGCTAAACAGCCAAAATGTATCAATAACAACAACCACAAAAGTACTAGTAAGTGGTATGATCACAATGTGATGTAGTGCAATGTAATGTGATGTGACACAACACGGTATAATAATAAGTCGTCTGAGTCCAGAATGAAATAGCCATACAGTCTATGTACACATGATGAGCACAAGCTCTGCGCTCAAGCCAGAGTTATAACATAGTCCATTGCAGTCTGTGAGTGTGTTCAGGAGCGTGAGCTATACGCCCATTCAGGCTCTTGCCTAGATCACAAGCCCTAAAGTTGGAACATAGTCCATTGCAGTCTGTGAGTGTGTTCAGGAGCGTGAGCTGTGTGCTCAAGCCAGACTGTTGCCAGTGCGTTAGCTAGAACTGAAGGCCCTAATGAGCAAAACCTCGGCGCTCAAGTCAGACTTAACATAAACTTTATTGCAGTCTGTGAGTGTGTTCAGGAGCGTGAATTGTGTGCCCAAGCCAGACTGTTGCCGGTGCATTACCTGGAGGTGAAGGCCCTGATGATGAGGGAGGGGCAGACCAAGGGCTACATCTCCCGCCAAGAGGCACGCACCTTCTTCAGGCTGGAGCCCGCCAAGGCAGTCAGGCAGGCACAACCTTCCTTCTTCTTGCTCTTTCTTTGTTTCTTGATCTCATACTGTCTTCAGGCTGGAGCCCGCCAAGGCAGTCAGGCAGGCACAACCTTCCTTCTTCTTGCTTGTTCTTTGTTTCTTGATCTCATACTTTCTTCAGGCTGGAACCCGCCAAAGCAGTCAGGCAGGGACAACCTTCCTTCTTCTTGCTTTTCGTCATTCTTTGATCTTGTTGTTTGTATGCAGCTGCTACTTCCATAGCCATAAAAACCTCTCGTTCCACAGGCTGAATTCCACCAGGAGTCCAGTAAAGAATGACATGCCCTCTTTGCTGACCCTAGCTCGTCATCCTCTCTCTACATTTCCCTTCTCCTCTCCCCCCCTTTCTTCTTGTCTTCATCATTTTTGGTTTCTTCTGTTCATGTGCTTTCGGCACTTGTGTATTGTGCCTTTGTGTTTCGCTGTGTGAGCTCTCCACACCTGATGCTCAGGAATGCTTTACAACGAACAACACCATACAAGTGTGTAGATGCAGAATGCAATGGCCAATTGAATTAGTAGATGGACAAATGAGTTGAGTGAATCAATAGATCTAGAACATCTCCTCAATGTAGAAACACGTTTTCACTGTCCTCAGGCATTTGTACGTTTACGTTTCCACTGTAGGAGGGACACTTCTCTGAAAATACAGATGTTTTGTGATTGAAAAGGTGCTGAAGTGTTGCACATGGTGCAGGGTGTATGAGCTTCTTCTGGCGGCAGGCTGGCTTCCTGCAGCCCCAAATGCTCAGGGGCCTCTTGCAGCAGCCCCTGCCCAAGGCACATTGGCAGCCGCAATTGGTGTCAGCCCTGTTCCAAACGACTCAGTGGCCTCAATAGCTGATCAGCCACTGCAATAATGATTCAGCAAGGACATCCGAAATGAACCCAAGAAGGAAATGCTTGACTTCCAAAAGTGTAATGACGGTGCAAGTGCTGTCTGTCAAGTTTGCTGAGGTTGACAGTGTTGACTGAAGAAATGATAGATTTGTGAACATCATTTCGTTGAACGCATGCAGTACACCACGAGAACATGCTGCACTCATGCAATGCAACATCATGTTCTTGATATAGCACATACTCCTCAAGCAACGATTGCAAGGCTTGCAGTGAAACCACGCAAGCTGGTTCAGTAACAAGTGTCACACAGTGTATGTCTACCCCGGGTGGTGCTTCACAAAGAAGACATTTCCTGAGCAGCAAATGACTCCTCATGTATACACTTGCGGTACAAGATATGACTTCTGCCAGACAGGCACCTTCTACAAAGCATTGCTCTCACTGCACATGTACAGGCAGCTCAACAGCAATTAGCTCTGCAATCAGATATGTTTACGTTTTTTCTTGTAACTTTTTTAGAACAAAACAGGAAATCAGAAAAAAAAGTCATCACATATACAGAAGCAGGAAGCTGCATTGAGTCAAAGAGCCCTGTGATGACTGATTATAATAACATTGTCTACCATGCAACACTGCGCATCTCACAGCAAATATCTTGCTGATGCAGCACTATGATCCCGTTCAAAGTTCATCTCTGCTTGTGATGCATATCATACATTGCTGTTATAAACCTGATGCACAGCCCATCTGAGCCGCTGGTTTGGCCCTTTCATATCATTCATGCTGCCTCAATGATAGCTCCGGGCTGCCGCCTTAAGAGGCTCCCATTATGATCTCTGAAAAAGCGTTCTTTCTTTTTTTTCTTTTCATGCTGTCTCGTATATCTGATAGTGGACGTCTCTTGGTCCTCCCTCTCCATTGATGTAGGGTGCAAGGTCATGTGGACAAGCAGACATGACAGCCACACAGTCAATCTCCACTCTGAAAAGGACGTAGTCTCCTGGCTTCTGGCCCTGCAAGCAATGCAAACCTGTTGCACAACTGACGCACACATCAAATCCCTTTTTTGGGCACTTTGACAGCATGTAAATACATGGCAACGCTTCACATGTTAGCCCGCCAGGAATACTACAGCACATGCAAACCACTTGGCCTAAGCCCTATGCCAATGCCTCGGCCTGACATTTCCCCCTGCGCCATACTAGGGACTCTGAAGTACACTAATGTACCGCCTGGCTCAACACAAGCTGAGTCAACGCACAGCTTGGCTCACTTCTGCACATGAGACGCAGCGGGTCTACTGATACTCTGTTTCCTTGCCTTGACAGCAGCATGGTCAGACATATCTTTGACCACTGAGTCATGGGGGTTCAGCACCCTGAATGGAGGGAGCAGGAACAGCACAGTAACAGTAACAGTACTGTGTCTTTGGGACAGACTTACCTTTGCAGGTGGATCCCAGCTGAGCTGCGACCCCTCGTTCTTGAGGCTGACTGCCATCCACAGGTTGAAGGGGGAGGGGGGCAGGTAGTTGTCTGGGTCGTCTGTCAGGGGGTGCCCAATTGCTGTCAGGGATGTGTGCAGGTTGTTGATGCAGCTATCATGCTCCTTGGCTGCCTCCTGTACAAAAATAAAAACCATCTAATCTGCTAGATAACTTTACTTGACCATTTTGGTAGACCAAAAAAGAAAGAAACAAAAAGAACAAATGATCAAACATTGATGATTGGATGTATTGAAGCTTGAGGTGATCTTGAGTGATCTTGGGCCCAAGCCCTTGGCCTCTCAGCCATTTGACCACATCTGCAGGGCAATAACACCAGAAATTGATGTGATCCCACATACCCCAGATAAACAAAGCTGAACAGCGAATACTCAGTATTGCCACAAGATGCAAAGACAGCTGCAAACCACCTGGGTTTGCATGTGCACAGACTGTACGCATCACGCCCACAGCTACACAAAAGGCGCTTAGCAGATTGAGATGAGCAATTCTGCCAAATCTGCTCAACAACGATACCCAGGGGGCAGTACATTGTGCAACAGGGAACTTGCTTACCACTCCAATCTGCTGCTGGTACAAGTATTGATCACAGGCAGCCACGGTGGTGTCATGCACTCCCGGTCCAGTATCCTCCAACAGGGTGAAGATGGGTCTCCTGAGATTAGTCACCATTGAGTCACCAACTTGAGGGATGAGTCGTTGTGTCTCGTCATGGCTGTGGTGCATGGACATAACCTCCTTCTTGACATCTGGTAATCCAAATCCAAAGAAGTCGACTACCTGTAGCAAGGTTATGAGGTTGACATGTCATTATGGCGCCAAGGTGTTGGTCATGCTGCAAAACACAGCTTTTTGGGGCACAAGCAACATGTGTATGTCTCTAGTGAAAGGTGGAATGCAAGATAATGTTGCATGCAGAAGCACCTTTCAGACTTGTACTCACAACAACGTCATTGTGAACTAAGTGTTGATTTCATGCATTGCATGGCACAACCACATGATTAGTCATAGCACAAATCTTCAACAGATGAAATGGCTCTGGAAGCCCTACAATAAAAGCCTTGCAACATTGACCTGCAGAGGCTAACTTGACGTCTCAAATCAGTGCTGCACTGCATGAGCATGGCCAGGAGAACAATCTCCAACATTGCACACACCATTTGCTTTACGATTCTTGTTTGGAAGGCTTTAGGTAAACATGATCTACCAGGCATACGCTTGACCATCCAATCCAATGCAGCAGTCACTCTATTGTAAGTGTCAGTATTGCACAGTGCATCGTCGTGAATCTACCTGCTCGCCATGAGTATTAGTGATTTTGAAGTACTGGCCAGCCTTAAGTTCCACTGCTCTGCCTTTGCCACCAGGGACTTTCATCAGGTCGCTGACAGGTGCCAGGTTGGTTGGAACAGAGATATCCTTGGATGGTCTTGGGGGGGCTGTGACTGTCGCGGCCCCATCGACCTGTGACGGTAGCGCCGTGCAGGTGACTGATCGCACGGAATCCACTGGACTCTTGCTTCTTGGCATACATCGATGAGGGATGCTGCGCGCAAGGAGACGGCTAGATACTGCAGCAGCAAGTCAGAGGTCAGGCCAGGATTGCTGCCTTCAAACACGAAGACACCCGCATGCACACTGGCTAATTACTTGGGTGGTTTCGGCCAGCAACGGTAGTCTCGCAACGTCCAGAGGAGTGAGAGCACATAACGCCCTTCATGTTGTTTTCACCCGCTTGGGGAACGGTGCGGCAAATCGAGAGTCGGCAGGCACTCAATCAACTGCCCTGTGCCTTCGCCAAACGGAAGTGTCGTGCGGCCGATCACGCTGCAGCCCGATTCCGGCAATCACTGTGCAGGGTTGCCGTTTGTATGACAATGTTGAATTGCGCAGATGTTGTACGATGATTCCTCCAGTGCAGAGGTTCGCCTACAGACGCTATTTGAAGCACGTGTATGCCGTAAATTGGTAATGCAGCTTGACGTTTCGTTTTGTTGTGTTGCCAGGTTCAGGGTTAGAAGGCACCACACAGCAGAGCCTCTAACTCAGCAGCATTATGGTTGTGAGCTGGTTAAGACAACGCTGGCCAGCGTGAGACAGTACCAATGAACAAGTGAGGCAAATTTGTTTGGAGGTGCCTGAAAGCAGCTGGGCTAGCCAAGCCTAGCTAGCAGCCATCAAAGCAGTTTCAGTTGAGACCACCTGTCAATGCTTGTTTACATTGACGCTGCGTCAACAGCAAGACTTACCAAAGAGATCACAGCAGTTGTTGTGTCCAGTATCCTGTTGCCTGCTGTGGTGACTACCTGAAAACCGTACTGACTAGTCAATAGAGCAATCTCAGATTCTACCCAACCTCCTTCAGGCCCTATTGCTAGCACAATGACAGGCCGTTCTTGTGTTTCAGAACCTGTCATGGGCCTGTCAGTTGCGCTGTTTTGCCTTTCATTGTCTATGATCGACTGCCCAATAAGATCGTCTTGCCATTGGCCACTAACTCTGAGCTCATTACCTGCTGCTGTGACCTTGTCATTGCCAACTGCGAGCCTGTCATAGGAGTGTTGATTATCACTTCCTGTCTGATCACCAAGACCAGCAGAAGCTGAACAGGCCGCATCCGAACTGAAGCCTTTTGCTGCTTGCACGCTGCTGTTGCCATGCACTGCCATGTGAGAGGCCACAGCCTGATGCACAGACAGACCCCCCACAGTATGAGCCAGTAGCTTGATAGGTTCCATCGGCACATTGCTGTCTGGAGGGCCAGTGGCTGCAGCGTGAGTTTGGGGGCTAACATTTGCAGGTGAGCTGTCTTGCATCTGATATTGCATGGCTGGCAAGGAAACGCTAATGGCCCCTTCAGGGAATAAACACTGCACCCCTCGCGAGGTGCCTGCCTGCAAGGCTTGGGGTGGCTTTGATAGATTCCACGCTAACGCCTGTTCTGATGGCGGTGAATTCCGTCCTGGCATCTTGGCATGCTGACGTGGTTTTAACGTTGGCTTTGGGGATTGCTGAGACGAGGTAGTGTTGTCAACAGCAGATTGAACAGCCGCTAGTGTGGCGTTGAGAGACTTGCTGAAGAAGACTGCAGGCAGCCTTGTGTCCCCGGCTTGTTCAGCTCCTGTATCATGAGAACATGCCAAGTGGATACCCCTGAAACTATGGGACTAGTGAGTGACTGCATACCAAGCAAAGCATGACAGGACACAAGGGCAGATCAAAGGCAAATCAGACCAGGGCAAAGGACTTTGCGCCAGGGCTGTTTGGATCACCGCAGGGCAGCGCAATGAACAGGAAGCCAAAATAGAACCAGATACAGTAAAGCATCCATCTGGCATCCAAAATGGTTCATTGACTGCAAGTATGGAACAATGAGTGATGACAAGCTACCACGCGCACTACTTGGTAACAGTCCGAGTTGGGTTCAACAGGACGCAATGACAGGGCAAGTGCCTACCATGAATTAGTTCAGGATAGAACCTTTCAGGTTTCAGGGCATGTGAGGCAAAGTACACCTTCTCAACCTTTTCTGCGCCTGTGATGTAAACCCGCGTGACACCAAGGCATGCAAGAGTGGACCACAGTCTTTTCATCACCTGAGTTGCTTTGTGATTTTGATGGTTTTTGTACACACACAAACATGTTGGCAGCTGCAGCATTGCTAGTACCACTGATGACATTGCTATGATGCCATGAGTGATCATATTGCACACCTTGGGTCGGGGCATTGCCAGCACAAGGTACAGCTGACCAAGTGTAGGAGGGGATTGCCAAAGGTGGCATTCCAGCACAACGTCTGGATGGGTGTGGAGAACAGTTGCCTGGCCAAACGGCCCATTGACAATGCCAACTTTGACCTGATCCCGAGGCTGCATTTTCAGTACCTGCATACTTAGCTTTTCGAGCAGTGTAGAGACAATGTTAGAGAGATAGCAACTACTGGAGAAGGTGCAGCAGGTCATGTATTTGATGCACGCAATGTTGTTATGGGCAAGTGTATCACTCTAGTGCATTTGAGAGCTCATGTTGAACACAGGGCTGCAACTGCTTTGCCCAGAAGTGGCTTAAGAGTGAGTTGCTTAGGCATGCATCAGTGAGCATGCACTCATGTGAGACACGACCCAGGCTCTGGCAAGACAACACAGCTTACTGGGCAAGCAGCTATGCCACCTGTATCAGGTGGGTTGATCGATCATCCTGCAGAGCAAGGTTGAGTCTTCCATCGTGTTGCACCTCAGAGGCTTCAAAGAGGATGCGACTGCGCGCGCTCACCTGCGCAACCAATTCGGCTATCGAGACTCCCCAGTAGCTTCAGGATCACGCTCTAAATTCAGCGCAAGGAGGAAAACCTGCAAGGTGACGCATCTGTGTCTGGCTGAACCCCTTTCGGCGTGACCCCGGACAATCCGAGGGTGAAACGGAACAGTTTCGCAGCCTTGATTGAAGAGAGCATCCACCCCAGCACCGACACCGCGGAAGCTTGTCGCCTGTCTCACGTTAAGCATCTGTAATGCACTACCAGATCGCCACGAGGTCAATAATCTGAACAGTTGACCGAACTTTGCGAAGGTTTGATACAAGAAGTCCAACGTGCATTACAGACGACCTATTTCCAAAAATAATGGCCAGGAACTAACCTGCAGAATTGACATGTCGGAAAATAGAATGTCAGCAGTCCCTGATGAGTAAAGCTACTTCTGTGTCAGGGCGGCAGGATTACCGAAAGGGCGTTGGGCGAAAGGGAGTTTGCATTATGGGATTGCTTGTTTCCGTCATGGTCACTAGCGATTGCTATGTCATGGTTTGATGCGAGCAGCTCACGTTTAGTTGTGACGCCATAGATATTCATGCATTTCCGCACGCGAGTACAAGCATCAGCGACGACCCTTCAAGCCGGCGCCTGACGCTACTTGGCACGCGGGGCCGAGAAAATCCCCGTACAAGCACCAAGTTGACGTTGTGGTAGTTGCCACGAAAGCTGCGTCGCTGCAGCCCTCGAGTCATCACCTATGGGCAACACGTGCAGCCAGTCAATAGACGCTGTTGACTCGATCTGCAGCTCGGCAGAGGCATATGTTTGCTCGGTGCGTCCAGCCTTACGGCAGCTTCTCTGCTGACCTTTGCGATACGCAACGTGTTTGTGTCAAGTTGCTGAAGTTTTCGCATTTACCGGCATACGCTGACTGCTGCTGCCCTATGCAGAGTACACCCTTTGGCAAAGTTATGCCTAGAGCTAGTGCAGAGTTAGGAGGCATTGGTCTCCCAAGCCAGGTCTTGGAGGACCCTACTGTCCAGAAACTCACCCATGCCATATGCTGTCACAATGGCAGAAGTGCTGTGCGCCAGCTGCATGACTCAGCAGCCAGTGAGTACTGCGCATATGCAGATCAGATCACAAACCGAGTCAAATTCCTGACTCGTTTGGACACAGCTAACGTCAATGAGGCCTCCGACATCTGTGCAAAGGCAACAGAAATGCCAGCAGAGGAGCAGGCTGAGAGGGCGTTTGCTCGGCTGCCTCCTTATGAGGCAAGAAAAGCTTTCTTGTTGGGTGACCCAAAACCGGCCTGTTGCCCTGAGAGGGCAAAGACAGCTGAGGGAATCAACAAGCTTCGCAATACTACTGATGGCGAGATAGGTACCATTCATGCAGCCCCTTCAACAAGTTGCTTCAGTTTGCTGTGACCCTGCCCTATCAAGCATTGTGGCTGCAGTGTCAACTAGAATGAGCCCAATGCTTGCAGAAACACGCACAACTGTGCACTGAGCACGGCTGTCAACCTTAGTCCATGCAGTGGTAATCCGGCACGTCATCTGCTTTCATTCATACATTATGCGTTCAAGGACTGGCTACTAAGCATCTATCTCCTGAGCATTGCATGCAATTCTAAAGCTTTGTGAGAAACATCATGTAAGTAAGCCAAGGCACACGTGCGTACGTTCCTGATGCTTGCTGTGTGCATGCAGAGAGCATGCTGCGCCTGGCATGCAAGATCTTTGACTGTGACATGGCGTGCTGTACCCTGTTGACTGGGGATGCGTATCATGTGCTGGCTGGGGCTGGCATTCTGCGACCTGGCATTTGCCCAGATCGCTGGGGATTCTGTGCTTGGTCCTTCCTCAACTCAAATCATGAGCTATTGGTTGTAGAAGATGTCAAAAAGGATGTCAGGTGGGTCTGAACATCAGAGCATTGGGTCGGTGAGGTCACCTTATGCATAGAATGCAAGCTCCTACGCCGTGGAGCGTGTTCTTACAGCACACTGTCTTATTTAGGCAAGTGTGAAGCAGATGTAGCTGGCTGTGCCCAAGCTGTGTGGTATGCATGTTGCCAGATGCAAGTCAATGTATGGTGCCTGGGGCAGAGATGGCCTCCAGATACACATGCATGTGGCTGCATAGCTAACAATGGCATGCTGTCGGTTCCGCAAGCAGACACCAACAGCAGGCCATTGTTAGCTATGCAGCCACATGCATGTGTATCTAGAGGTCATCTCCGCCCAGTTGCATGTGCTGCTGCCTGCAAACACAGCTGCAATCAATGTGCAAACAGGTCCCACCAAGAGTCCTTGCTGTGTGTGACTGTTCCTGGGCTGATAGACATGCAGCACCCAGTATTCTTGAGTTGCGATAGATACACTTCAGCAGTGACCAATTCTGTCTCGCTGCCTGCAGGTTCTCTGAGAACTTTTTTGTCAAGGATCCACACTACGACCTGCAATTCTACGCAGGGTGTCCCCTGATCACGGCCAATGGGCACCGGCTGGGTACCATGTGAGCTTCTTTTTGTCTTATTCATTCAGCTCTAAGCTCAAAACCAAATACTGATCCATAGTCGGCTATGATGTTTTAGAGTTGTACAACAAATATTACAACAAGTGCAAAATAGTTGGCTGTGTCATGCGCCTCATGGCCTTCTGCTGTCATGTAGCTCATGCAACTTTGTGGGTCTGGCAAACAATCGTCCAATCATTGTGCCTGCCTAGTCATCAGTTGTCTCCCTGGCTGCAAAGTGTGTTTCGTGGTTCCCTGCTCTGAGTACAGCCGCATGCATGTGTGCTCCTACAGTCTGCAGCTTTATACTCGGCAGCA
>JAABUO010005997.1_pt1 | contig 14051 bp, 15 predicted proteins | sample 5559291 | NCBI WGS metagenome assembly JAABUO01 (sample SAMN10711878, study PRJNA513372) | rock metagenome | isolation source: Antarctica rocks | place: Antarctica: Victoria Land, Finger Mt sud | reverse complement strand
AGCGCGGCAACGGCAGACCCCGCAGCCAATTTCAGGACATCGCGCCGACCGAGATGCTTCGCCATTAGAGAGTCCCCTTTCGCTCAGGATTTCTTGGTGGAGGCAGGCGTCCCGCTGCATCTACACCGGCGGGACACCTGCTTCCATCCTGATTCGTTGTGCCATGTCGCTACTGGCAACGTATCACTGCGCGAAAGCGACTGTCAATGCACGTGCGATCCGTGCCCGCTCCTTTCACGGATTGGTGTAGAGTAGCAAGAGGATCGCTGAGTGAAGTAAGGGAGAAGGCGCATGAAGATCACGGCCATCGAAACGATCGCGGTAGACCGCTACCTCTTTGTGCAGGTTCACACTGATGCCGGCATTACCGGACTGGGCGAATCCGGTTCGTGGGGCTTTCTGGAAGCGTCGGCGGCGGTTATTGAGACCTTCAAGCGCTACCTGATTGGTCAGGACCCGCTACGCATCGAACACCACTGGAATTACCTCTACCGCTGGACGCATTTCCGGGGCGCGGCGATCATGGGGGCGCTCAGCGCGATTGACATCGCCTTGTGGGACATCGCGGGCAAGCACTTCGGCGTACCCTGCTACCAACTGCTCGGCGGCAAAACGCGCGACAAGGCCCGCGTCTACTACCACGTCTTCGGCCAGACACGCGAGGAACTTGTGCAGGGCTGCATTGACGCGAAGGCGCAGGGCTTCACAGCAGTCGGCCATCTCACGCCTTTCACCGACGATCCGCGTGATCAGCCCTACTTCAAGACGCACGCCGCCCGGATGGGCGACGCGATCGAGACGGTGCGCCAGTACCGCGAGGCGGTTGGAGACGGGGTGGATTTATGCATCGAGATTCACCGGCAACTGACCCCGGCGGAGGCGATTGTGCTGGCACGCGGCATCGAGCCATACTACCCCTTCTTCTACGAAGACCCGACGCTGCCTGACAACTTCGATGCGATGGCGCTGATCGCGCAGCACATCACCATCCCGATCGCGACGGGCGAGCGACTGCACACGATCTACGAGTTCGAGATGCTGCTGGCGCGCGGAGCAGTGCAGTATGTGCGGCCCGATGTCTGCATGTGCGGCGGCCTGACGGGTGCGAAGAAAATCGCGGCACTGGCGGAGGCGCGGCACGTCGGCGTGGTACCGCACAACCCGCTCGGACCCGTGAGTACGGCAGCCTGCATCCAACTGGCGGCCTGCATCCCGAACTTCGCCCTGCAAGAATACCCGCTCGGTGAGGACCGCCCGCCGAAGACCGAGATGGTGAAGACGACGGTACAGCGCGAGGGCGGCTACCTGATCATCCCCGACGCACCCGGCATCGGCATCGAACTCGCCGAGGACGCCGCCGAACGCCATCCCTACAAGCCGCGCGAGGTGGTGACGCGGCTGCGTGAAGACGGATCAGTGATGGATCAATAACGCAGTGCGGAGTTCGGAATTCGCAGTGGGGAACGTTCCTCGCTGCGAACATCGAACTCCGCACTCCCATCTCATTACTGTTTCGGCGGGCCGACCTGCAAGAGCAGCGTGTTCCGCCACGGGTCCTGGACGGCGACGGCATCACCGGACTGTGTGGTGGTGAGACCTGCCGCCGCGATGCGGACGAGGACTTCCTGCCGGGCGTCCTCGGTGGGGAAATTGATCGTGAAGAAGCGCAGGCCGACCATATCGGCGGGCGCGGGCGTCGCACCCTTGCTGTGCCAGGTGTTCAACCCGATGTGGTGATGATAGCCACCGGCGGAGACGAAGAGCGCGCTCGGCATCTCGGACACACTATCGAAGCCGAGGATGTCGTGATAGAACGTCACCGCTTGGGCGATGTCGCCGACCTGGAGATGGATATGTCCGAGCCGCGTGCCTGCGGGCAGGCCGATCCACGATTCGTTCGCACGCTCGGCATCGGCCAACAAGCCCCGGATATCAACCGGTTCCGCCCCCATCCGTACCTGCCCGTTAGCCCATCGCCACTCGTCGCGCGGTCGGTCGCGATAGACCTCTGATGCCGTTCTCGTCGGGATCGGAGAGATACAAGGCTTCGCTGACCAGATGATCGCCTTGGCCAGGCAGCGGGAAGCCGCGTTCGAGCCAGTGCCGTAACCAGCGACCGAGATCCGTCCGCGTCGGCAGAAGGATGGCGAAATGATAGAGGCCGGTATAGCTCGCTTGCTCCCGCGGCCAGGGCTTTGCTCCCGCACGTTCTGTGAGGAGGAGCACGGGCGCCCCGGCGATGCCGAGCGTTGCGGTTGCATCATCCCGCTTGAGAACTGTGAAGCCAATACCGTCGGTGTAAAACGCCACCGAGCGGTCAAGATTGGAGACGGTGAGAGAGAGGAGGCCGACCGTCGTATCTGGGTGGATGGCGCGTGCGATATTCCCCGCCGCCCGATCAGTCGTTTGCATCGTATTCATGAGAAGACTCCTCCGTAGACGTTCCTACTGTGCAGGGCTTAGAACGCTTTTCAAAACCGCTAAGACGCCAATATGGGACGTACGCAGGTGGGTTCGCTTTTCCTCGCCACTCGTTGTGCGATCGGTTGCTTAATCCGCGACGCCGGGCGCGGGAGCACCGAACCGGCCGCGAAAAACGAGTTCCACTAGCGGCTTGCGCGCCCGCAGCGACTGCTCACGCTCGCGCAGATCGTCCGGCAGGGTCTCCGGGTCGGCAGGATAGCCGAGCGCAATCGCCGAGATGACTGCATGACTGTCGGGAATAGTGTAGGCCAACCGCGCGGCATCCGCATCGAAACCCGCCATCTGGTGTGCGTACACGTCGTTCGCCATCCCCTCGACGACGAGGTTTTCGACAGCGAGGCCGAGGTCATAAAAGGCGAGGCGATGCTCTTTGCCGTCCGGTCTGCGGGTAGCGGACAGGCCGAGCATCAGCACGGCGGCGTCACGCGCCCATTCCTGATTCTTCTCATTGAGCACGCCGAGCAGCCGGGCGAACTCCGCCGCGTCATCGCGCGTGGCGACGATAAAGGACCACGGCTGACCGTTACCCGCCGAGGGCGCCCAGCGCGCTGCTTCGAACATCCGAAGCAGTATTTCCGGCGCGATCACGCGGTCGGTGAAGGCGCGTGGGCTCCAGCGCCGCCGCAGCAACGGATGGATCGGCTGGCGCGTCCGCGCATCCTTGGGGTGTGTCCGTTCTTGTATGAGGGTCATGTGTGGCATCTCCGTCTCAATGCGGTAGATAGATTTCCCTGGTGGTCGCAGGCTTTTCAGCCTGCGACCACCGAAATGATCCGTTAATCTTGGCGCACTGCGGAGATGTCGAGCGTGATCTTCACCTTGTCGCTAACCATCACGCCACCCGCTTCGAGCACGGCGTTGTATGTCACGCCCCAGTCGCTGCGATTGATCGTCGTCTCGGCGGTGAAGCCCCGGCGTTGCTTGCCGTACGGGTCCTTGATCTCCCCGCCCTCTTCCACGTCCATTACGACCTCTTTGGTCATACCGTGGAAGGTGAGATTGCCGAAGACTTTCCAGTCGGTGTCGCTCACCTTCTCAACGCGCGTGCTCTGAAAGGTGATCGTCGGATATTTCTCCGCCTCGAAGAAGTCGCCACTCTGGAGATGAGCGTCGCGTTTCTCCTCGCGGGTGTTGAGGCTCTTCGGATCAATCGTCGCGGAGACGGAGGAGGCGGTGTGATTCTCCTCATTGAGGACGATCTGCCCCTCGCTGATCTTAAAATGCCCTCGCACCGTCGAGATCATCATGTGTTTGATGGCGAATTCCCCCGCCGAATGCGCCGAGTCAATGACCCAAGTGCTCGTCTTCGTCTGCGTCGTGCTCATTGATGGAACCCCCTCTTACGATAGTCGGCGCGGACACTCACACCGACAAGCGGCTTACGATGAGTAAGTGTAATGAGCCTGCTTATACTTGTCAAGGGGCTTATCATATGTAAGAATAGCAGGGTGAAGGACGAAGAGCGGACGGGCGGCATCTGCCCGTACTACCATCGCGCCATTGAACTGATCGGCCGCCGCTGGACGGGGGCGATCCTGCTCGCCCTCAGTTATGGGGCGGAGCGTTTCTGCGCGCTCACGGCGGCGGTTCCCGGTTTGAGCGATCGGATGCTCTCAGAACGTCTCAAGGAGTTGGAGGCGGAGGGGATCGTGCAGCGCACGGTCATCCCGACCACGCCAGTCACGATCACCTACCAACTGACAGAAAAGGGACAGGCGCTCCGGGGTGCGATGGACGCGGTCGGCCAGTGGGCGCAGGAATGGCACACGCCGTAAGCAGCGAACAATGAACAATGAGCAATGAGCAATGAGGAGAGTTGAATCTCTTCTCATTGCTCTTTGCTCATCGCTCTGTGCTCGTTGCTATTTCCGCTTCGCGATCATGTCGTTGACCTTCTTGGCGGCGTCTTGCCCGGCTTGCTGGGGCGTCTTCGCCTTCGTCATCACGTCCTGCATCATCTGTGGCACGATCAAGTTCATGATGTCGGATGACTCCGGGATCGTTGGGAACGAGATGCCGTACTGGAGCATCTGGATCGTCACGTCGAGGAACTTCGTGTTCTCCTCGCGGATCTTCTCCTCCGGCAGGGCGAAGCCGTCCCGGTTGCCGGGATTCGAGGACTCGTAGACGAGACGGAGCGACCAACCCGGAGAGGTTCGGTCCTTGACGACCGCCTTGGCGGCTTCGAGGTCCTTCGTGCTCTTGAAAATGATCATGTTCGAGCCACCAAAGACGACCGCGCGGCGCACGGGACCTTTGGGCATGAGGATGAATTTCATCTTCGATGCGATGTCCGGCGCTTTGTTCTTCACTGTCGTGTAGGAGCCAGGGAGAGTGATCATCATTCCCACTTCACCGGAAATGAAGAGGTCCTGTACCTCGACTTGCGTGTTGGTGATCGAGGATTGCGGCGCCCAGCCGTTGTTATAGACATCAGAGATCCATTGGAGCGCCTGGATATTTCCGTCGCTGTCGAACTGGGACTTCTGATAGGTCGGGTTGTCCGACGCTTCGTCGAGTGCCCCGCCGCCGTAGGCCCAGCAGAGCGGCATATACCGGAAGGGCGTGTTGCCGGCATTGAGCTTCGCGACCATACCGAAGCCCGCCTTGCCCGTCTTCTCCTTGATCTGCTTCGCATACATCTTGACGTCTTCCCACGTCTCCGGCCCCTTATTTGGATCGAGACCCGCCTTCTGGAAGAGGTCCATATTGTACGCCATTGCCATCGCTTCGTTGTTCGTTGGGATGCCGTACAGTTTGCCGTTCACCGTCAACGATTTCAGGGCGCCCGGCCAGAAGTTCTCCGGCTTGTAGCCGAAGTCCGCCAGGTTGATCTCCGCCAGCGCGCCCGCGTAGGCGAACTCCGGTCCCCAGAGGATCGGTACGACGATAGTATCCGGCGCCTGCCCCGCCCGGCTCGCAACGCGTAATTTGTCGAGCATATCGTTGTAGGAGTATTGCTCCTCCTTGACGTTGACGTTTGGCAGCGTCGTCTTCAAGGATTCGAGCCAGAGATCATGATACTTGGCGCTCGGCAGGTTCGGGTCATCGAAGGTCGTCTGCCAGTAACGGACGTTTCCCTTCACCGCCGGATTCGGTGTGGTGGGGGGATTCGGCAGCAAGCCGCCCGCGCTTGCAGTCGTCGCGGAGGATGCCGCGCTCGCCGCTGGCGCCGTTGCTCCCGCCGCACTGGCGGGCTTCGTCGCTGCCGCCGCGCTACTCGAAGCGGCTGTCGCGGCGGGCGCGCTCGTCGCGGCAGGCGCGGGGGTCTGCCCCCCTGTACCGCCCTGGATCGCGGTCGCTTTCGCTCCACCGGTGCTCGGCGTGTTGGTCGCCGCACTCCCACCGCCACAAGCAGCGAGGAGCGCCGCAGCGGCGGAACCCGCTGCGAGGCCGAGGACGTTACGCCGGGTTACCTGTTTCTCTAGCATCTCGACTTTCTCCATTCTACGCCACACATGTACATGCAAGCGCCTTCCTGACTGACCTCAAAGCACACAAGACTCCTGTTCGGTTTGTACGACAGCGCGAATCTATCATTATGTGGCTGGAACTGTCAATGTAGGTGGCCGGAGATGTTCGCTTCATCCCTTGTCATCGCACACCCGCAGTGTTAGACTGGTTCGAGACCAGTCTTAGATGCAGCGGAGGGAAGTATGCAGACAGTCGGCGCCTACGAAGCGAAGACCCATCTTGGCCAATTACTCGACGCCGTTGCACGCGGGGAGACGATCACGATTACGAAGCACGGTGTGCCGGTGGCAATGCTCGTGCCTCCTTCGACTGAACAGCGTCCAGACGTTGATGCGGTGATCGCGGAATTGCGGGAGTTGCGGAGCACGGTCAATCTCGGTGGTCTTTCAATCCGCGAGATGATCGAGGAAGGACGCGAATGACGCGCTTCGTCGTGGATACCTCGACAACGATGACCTGGTGCTTCGATGACGAAATGACCGCCGCAACCGATGTACTCCTTGATCGGTTGCGGACGACCGGCGCGATCGTGCCGGTTGTTTGGTCGCTCGAAGTCGCGAACGCGCTTCTCGTCGCTGAACGACGAGGACGCATCACGGCGAGTGAGGCAACACGCCTCGCACATCTTCTCCAATCACTGCCGATTGCGATAGATACGAATGGCGCCACGAAGGTCTTTGGCGCAGTGGTGGAACTGGCACGCGAACACAACCTTTCCTCATATGATGCTTCGTATCTGGAACTGGCGATGCGGCACGGCTTCCCGCTTGCGACGCACGATGCACGGCTACGTACTGCCGCGACGCGTGCCGGTGTATCGCTCCTCTGATGGAACGCGTCAGCGTCATCGTCGTCGGATGGCAAGTGCGGGACCTGTTGCGCGGCTGCCTCACAGGCATCGCGGCACATGAGGATCGCGACGCGCTGGAAGTCTGGGTCATTGATAATGGCTCGACAGACGGCACGGCGGCGATGGTCGCGGCGGAATTCCCGTGGGTGCGTCTCGTGGCGCGCGACGACAACCCCGGCTTCGCGGCGGCGAACAATGTCGCGCTGCGGCAGGCGTCTGGAGATGTCTGCATCCTCCTCAATCCCGATACGGAACTGCACAATGCGGCGCTGACCGCGCTCGCGGCGTATCTGCGGGCGCATCCGGCGGTCGGCGTCGTCGGGCCGCGCCTGCTTAATCCGGACGGCTCAGTGCAATCGGCGGGGTTCGCGCCGCCGACCCTCTTTCAGGTCTGGTACGATCTCGTCCCCTGGCCGCGACGCTTCTACGATTCCCGCCTCAATGGACGCTATCCGCATGCGCCGACGGATCGTGCATACGCCGTTGGGTTCCCTCTCGGGGCATGCCTTGCGACGCGGCGGGATGTGCTCGATCGCGTCGGGCTGCTCGACGAGACGTATGGGATGTATATGGAGGAACTCGACTTCTGTGCGCGCGTCCGGGCGGCGGGATATGCGGTACAGATTCTTCCGACCGTCGCGATGACGCATTATGGCGGCCAAAGCACGCGCCAGGCGCCGGAGGCGATGTTTCTCGCTCTGCACCGGGCGCGGCGGCGCTTCTACGCGCGTTACCGCCCGGCCTGGTGGAACGTATGCGCGCGCTGGCTGACGCGGGCCGGGCTGATCGTTCTATCCATCCTGGCATTGATCGCCTATCGCCGTGGGGAATTGCCGTGGGATGAATGCCGGACGTGCATGCATCGGTATGGGCGCGCGTGGCAGTGCTGGGGTCGGGAATAACGGAGGAAGGAGAATGCAACTGAATGACCTCTCCGTTACACAAATCATGCAATGCTTTGTGACAGGAAATATCTATAGCATGAAGTAAATAGTGATATTTACACAAAGTGTTTTATGGTCGGTGGGATCACTTGTGCAAGTGCATGTGCATCGTTGTCGGATACGGGTTGTGTCCGCGAAGTTCTGTAATTACCTCCACGGCGTTCAACGTCGCGCGACGACTGCCTCCTCTCCTCACGTCGTGCGCAGCGGTCGTTTCTCCACCGCGAGCCGTTCCAGCAGTTCCACCGCGTACTCCGGCCCCGGTAATGCGGCCATCTCGTCGCGCAGCCGCTCCGCATTGCGCCGGTACGACGGCTCCCTCAGCACTCCCAGCATAGCTTCGCGCGCGCTCTCCGGGGTCAACGTGGTGCATTCCACCACGCGCCCGAGGCCGAGTGCCGCGCAGCGTGCCGCATTCGCCGGTTGGTCCGCCGAGATCGGCACGACCACCACCGGTAGCCCCTGACCGAGCGCCGCCATCAGTGTGCCAGACCCCCCGTTCGTCACCGCCGCGTCGCAGTGTGGCAGCAGGAGCGAAAGCGGGATGTATCGCTCGATATGCACGTTCGGCGGCTGCGGCCCGTAATCTGCCGGGTCCTGATTGCGCCCCACCGTCACGATCAGCGTCACCGCCTCGTCGCGCAACCCCGCGATGAACGCGCGGAAGACCTCCGGCCTGTTCTGCAGCGATGCCACCCACTCCGGTACCCCCTCCGGCCCGGAGCGGTCGTCCGGCGTCGGGCGCACATGGTGGGTGGTGGGCGAGACGGCGTGGGTGGGGTCCGGGAAGCGCGGCGGGAACGGGCGCAGCGCGAGATAGCGGCGGGGCATCGCGAGATCGGGGTCGGGCGGCAACCCGACGGTGGCGCGCTGACGATTGAGCGGCACGGTGCCGAGTTCGGGGTATTCACGGCCCAGCGTGGCGTGGACGTCCACCGAAGCGTGGGGGATGCCGAGCGCTTCGGCGACGATGCAGCCGCTGTAGTCGTGCTCTTCGCGGACGATCAGATCGGGCGACCAGCGTTCAGCAAGGACGAGCAGGTCCGGAACCTTGTGCGTGGGCAGAAGCCCACACCAGACCTGCGGGTGCATGAACGCCATCAACTCCGACGCGGGCATCGTACGAATCTGGGGATAGACCTCGTGAACCGCGCGGTCGAGACCGGCGGGGAAGTGGCGGAAACCCGCGTGTGTCACGGTCGGCGCGAAGGACGCGGGCGCGGCGAAAGCGATGTCGTGGCCGGCAGCGGCGAGCGCGCGGGCGAACGGCACGAGGGGGTGGAAGTGCCCAGAGAGCGCATTGCAACTGAACAGCACACGCATCGCGTCATCCTTTCCTGCGTCGCGGGTGCGTCCCGCCAGCCGAGCGTAGTGGGGAGATGATACCACGCCACAGAGAGAAAACGTTACGAACAAAGCGAAGGTGGGCAGACACATCCACTGTGAGCCGCCTCCGGATCAGTCCGCCACCACGTCCGTCTGCCGGACAATGGTGCATTGCTCATTCATGTCCAGATAGCGCCGTCCGCTGATCCATTCCTCCGATTGCTCGACACAGAGCGCGGTCACCAGTCGCAAACAGGCCTCCGAGTTCGGGAAGATGCGTACCACCCGCGTGCGCCGCTTGATTTCTTCGTTCAAACGCTCCATTCCATTCGTCGTGCGTATCCGCACCCGATGCGCCAAGGGAAACGCGAGACACGCCAGACAATCCTCGATTCCCTCCTCAATCAGTCGCGCCACCGCCGGATGGGACGTTTCCCAGCGTGCCGCCACTGCTTCTGCGGTTGTCAGTGCCTGCTCCAGCGTCGTTGCTGCGAAGATCTCTCGAACATCCGCCGCGAGTTCTCCGCGTCGTCCTGCCCCCACCATGCCGACGAGATCGCGCGCAAAGTGGACTTGGCAGCGCTGCCAGCTCGCGCCCTGGAAGTGCCGGTCAATCGCCGCTTTCAGGCCCTTGTGCGCATCGCTCGTCACCAATCGCACCCCGCTCAGGACGCGCGCCTTGAGATTTGCAAAGAGGTGATGGTACGTTGCCTCGCTCTCGCTATCCGCGACGCGACCGCGAGGATCTCCCGGTGACCGTCCGCTCGGACACCGGCGACGATGAGCACCCCCTGGCTGACTATCCTACCGTCCTGCCGGACATGTTCGTAGCGGGCATCCACGCTCAGATACGGATACGTTGTCTCGGTCAGGGGCCGGTGGCGCCATGCGTCCAACTCTGCGTCTAGTTGCCCGGCCAACTCCGAGACGAGGCTTTTCGAGAAACTCGTCCCGCACAGTACTTCGGTGATCTCGCGCACTTTGCGCGTCGAGACACCTTCGAGATACATCTCCATCAGCGCGAGCACGAGCGCTTTCTCGTTGCGCTGGTAGCGGGCGAAGAGTTGCGTCGAGAAGGTGGCATCACGATCTTGAGGTACTTGCAAGTCGAGCGTGCCGACGCGGGTGTTGAGTTGGCGGGACTTGGAGCCGTTGCGGTAGCCTCGCCGCTCGGCACTGCGTTCGTAGGGTTCCGCGTGCAGATGCGTCGTCATCTCGGTTTCGAGCACCGCTTGCACGACCCGCTCGACGATGAATCGCAGGAAGTCGGGATCGTCGGTCAAGACGGATTGGGTTGCTGCCGTGATGCCAGTACGCGTTCGCTGTGCCATTGGTTTCCTCCTTCGATCCGGTGATTTCGCATTACCGATCGTGGAGGACGATGGTCGCAGTGACGAGCCATCTTCAAATTACAGAAGTCTCCGGACACAACCCGCGGGCAAGGTGGCCTAAAGAAGATGGATGTACTTGTCTGCTCGAATCTCTCAATCTATGGACGCGATTTGGACGCGATTGCTGCGTAATGCCCTGTATTGCGGCTTGTTGCGCCCCATTGTGTGATGGATAGTTTACCGCATTGGGATGGCGCAAGACGCTAATCGGCAACAGACCGCAACACGAGGCGGAATCGGTGGGATTCAGCCTCTCAAGGTGGAGATCACGGGTTCGAATCCCGTACGCGCTACCAATTTCTCCCCTCAAACAATGGCTCATCGCGACCGCTGTCGGTGTGTCGGTCCTGCGGCATTCCATGCGGCTGCCATAGGAACCACAGCCGCTGCGTCACATTGTTATTCAAGGATTAGGCCATTTGCTATAATAAGCGTGACCTTTGTGCGGTCTTATTGCAATATCGCTTAATAAGGAGTCCCGATGGCGAGTCTTATTACGCGGGCGGGCCAATTCGTAAAACAACCGACGGGATACCGGGCATTCGTGCCCGCGTCGTTACCACCGGAACCTCCAATAGACTTCAACGCTTCGTTGATAACACTCCTTTCAGCCGCCGATCAAGCCGTCGGTCGCCTCGATGGTGTCTCGAAGACCCTGTTGAACCTCGAACTCTTCGTCGCAATGTATGTCCGGCGAGAAGCCGTTCTCAGTTCGCAAATCGAGGGGACGCAGAGTTCGCTTGATGACGTTCTCACCTATGAATTAGACCCAGGAGTGCGTAACCTTCCTGATGATGTCGAGGAAGTTGTCAACTATGTTCGAGCAATGAACTATGGCCTCAATCGCCTCACGACATTCCCACTTTCTCTGCGACTTATCCGTGAGATTCATTCCGAACTCCTCACGGGTGTCCGAGGTGCGGATAAATCCCCCGGCGAATTCCGCACGTCGCAGAACTGGATCGGTGGAGCAAATGCTTCACTTGCCCAGGCAAGCTTCGTTCCTCCGCCGCCACACGAGATGCGAACGGCTCTCGACAACTTTGAATCGTTTCTGTACGACGACAGACTCCCCGCTCTGATTCAATGTGGGCTGGCTCATGCGCAATTTGAGACAATCCATCCCTTTCTCGATGGGAATGGGCGCGTTGGACGTCTGCTTATTACGCTCCTTCTCTGTCATCGAGCAGTTCTCCACCGACCACTTCTCTATATCAGTTACTATCTGAAGCGAAATCGTGCGGAGTACTATGATCGTCTTACCGCTATCCGCGAGCAAGGAAATTGGGAGGGATGGTTACAGTTCTTTCTCCGAGGAATCGCTGATACGGCAGCCGAAGCGACAGATACCGCAGGCCGGATCATTGATCTGCGGGAGGGGCATCGCATCCTGATTCAGGAGAACGAGCTGGGTACGAGTGCTCTCCGATTGCTCGATTTCCTGTTTCAGCGACCCATAATCAATGTCAATGCAGTGAAAGATCGTCTGGAAGTTTCCTTCTCGACCGCGAATAAGATTGTGGGGCAACTCGAATCACTGGGCATTATTACGGAGCTCACCGGTGGCCAACGACATCGTGCCTTCCGGTATACTCCGTATCTGGATCTCTTTACGGATTCTCAGCCGTCCGAAGATCAGGATGTTCCCGTACAAATGACGGAAAGTATCGGATCGCTTACCGAATCCGATGGTTAATTGGGGCGGTCACACACGATCATTGCCGCAGCTCACGTGGTAATAGCGGACTCGGCAGAACTCCTATGCTACTCGTTGTTTCCTGGCGCGTCACCCCACACGAAGCCGAGTAAAACAATCGCGAGCAGCACGACGAATAGGAGTGTTGCCGGGCTGATGCCGAAGACGAGCAGCGTGCCGACGATCACGACAAAAAGAGGGATCGTCACTAACTCGCGCCGCAGGAACCAGGAGAGGTTTGGATGTGGCTGCGGCTCGTGGTCGGCGGCGGGGTCGGGCGGTCGTCGTGGTGTCACGTTGGAACTTCCCTCTTTGTCGCCAATTACCGATGGCAAGCAAATCGTCAGCAATGCGCCATGCGCGCGTTATCGCCCCGCACGACGATAGACGACTGGGCGGCATCGCCACCAGGGAATGATACGATGGATCACGCCCCGCGACGATGGGGCAAGAAAGAAAGCAGAGAGGAATGAGATGAACGAGCATGGAACGAATCTGACCGTCTATGGCGCGCCGTGGTGCCCCGATTGCCGCCGTGCCAAGCAGTTTCTCGGTGAGCACCGCGTTGCGTACCAGTGGGTGGATGTGGATAGCGACCCGGAAGGCGTGCGCCGGATCGAGGAATTGAACGGCGGCAAGCACAGCATCCCCGTGATCCACTTCGCGGATCAGACCATTCTCGTCGAGCCGACAAACGCCGAGTTGGCTGCGAAACTCGGCCTACAAACGCAGGCGATGCAACAGTTCTACGATCTCGTCGTCGTCGGTGGCGGCCCGGCAGGGATCACCGCCGCGATCTACGCCGCGCGCGAGGGTATCTCGACCCTCGTCGTGGAGCGGTCCAGCCTCGGCGGGCAGGCGGCAATCACCGAGCGACTCGATAACTACCCCGGCTTCCCCGATGGCGTCACGGGCGAGGAGTTCCGCACGCGCCTCGTTGCCCATGCACACCGATTTGGCGTCGAACTGCTCTCTGCGCAAGAAGTGACCGACATTGGCATGGATGGCTCCTACCGCTGTCTCGCGCTGGCGGACGGGACTACACTGACCGCGAACGCCGTCCTCCTCGCGCCCGGCAGCACGTATCAGCGGCTCGGTATACCGGGCGAAGAAGACTTTCTCGGCGCGGGCATCCATTTCTGCGCGACGTGCGACGGGCCGTTCTACCGCGACCAGGAGGTGCTCGTGATCGGTGGAGGCAACAGTGCGGGTGAGGAATCACTCTTTCTCACGCGGTTCGCCAGCCATGTAACGATCCTCGTCCGGGGCGACGGGTTAAGCGCGAGTGCTGTCGTGCGGGAAAAGGTGGCGGAGTGTGCCACGATCACCGTGCGGCCGCATATCGTTGTGGAGGAGTTCGCGGGGGCGCACAGCCATCTCACCGCCGTCCGTGTCCGCGACACCGGCACGGGCGCGACCGAGACGCTGCATCCGGCGGGCGTCTTCGTCTTCATCGGGTTGCAGCCGAACACGTCGTTCCTCCGGGGGATCGTGACGCGCGACGAGCGCGGCTTCATCGTCACGGACGCGGGGTTGCAGACGAGTATGCCCGGCCTTTTCGCAGCGGGTGATGCCCGCGTCGGGAGCACGAAGCAGGTCGCATCAGCAGCGGGTGAGGGGGCCGCCGCCGCGCTCGCGATCCGGACCTACCTCCAGCAATTCGGCGAAGAAGGCCGGGCGATGCGCGAGCCGAGTGCGATGATCGCCGATTGATTTCCTACTACTCTCGATTTGCTAGCATGTGCAGGCGTGGCATCTATCTTGCATGAAAACGTATAACGCATGAACGTCGCTGCGGCATCGGAGCATGTGATTCGGAACGATACCAGGTGCGATGCAGGGCGTCAGTAAGCGAGCGGCGATGATTGCGACGTATGACACCTGGA
>JAABUO010005995.1_pt1 | contig 14052 bp, 18 predicted proteins | sample 5559291 | NCBI WGS metagenome assembly JAABUO01 (sample SAMN10711878, study PRJNA513372) | rock metagenome | isolation source: Antarctica rocks | place: Antarctica: Victoria Land, Finger Mt sud | reverse complement strand
CCATGATCAGCTTGGTGTACCTGAGGGATCGCCTGCCAGGTAATTGTCTCTCAGATGTGGAGCGTGGTATCGGCTGCCATGTGCTGGGGCATCACCAAAATGGATCAGGAGCTTGGTGCTGGACCTCCAAGACAGCTTCATTGTCTCCTATATATAACATTGGAGGTTTGTAGGCTGCAGCATGGGGAGCAAGCACACGCTGACCAGCGTTAATCTGGCCGTGAGAGGGCAAGCTGGGTCACATTGTAGATGAAAGGCTCCAGGGTATTCCCATTTTAGAGCATGCAAAAGAGCATCTAAGGAACACTGTTTAATTGTGCTCTGTCTCATACATGATAGAGTGCAATGTTGTGCAACCTTCCTAAGTCACTGAGTGATGCTCCTGTGTGAGGCAAGTCAGCAATTACTTCACCTGCAAACCAGCAGCCACGCTCTCACACGTATCGTCATTTCCAATAGCCCTGACGCCACTGAGAAAGTCAGTGATTGACATCAGTTGTTCTTTACCAATGAAGTCATTGACTGCTGTCAACAAACTAGGTCCATTGTAGTGATCTCTGTAGATTACACATGCCTGCAACATCAATGTGCTCTTATTGCAATTGGGTGTTCTTAGAGGTTCACCCAAACTCATTTGACTTGATATGTATAGTCTGTTGTGTGCTCTAGCTGGTGTGCCAAGCAATGTTGATGCCATTCACAAGTTCCATGTCACTATTGCAAGCTTCTTGTGTTGATGATGAGTGTCATTGCATGCATCAGCATGCACGGCAAATTGCACAAAGACAGCCACTTTTGGCTATGTTGTTGCTGGAAGTTGACGTTTGCTCCACTTGACAGAAAGGCACTTACCACTCGCAGAATGGCATCTGGATGAATAGCCCTAGCAGCAGCCATGATCTCATTGGCCTTCTCCTTGCAAGTGTTAATGCACCATCCCTGCAAGCTAAGGCACGTGCTTCATATACTCAGCAAATAAAGGCTTTGGATCACTGCCTTGCCCTCATGGCATGACGATGACACTCCTCAATGGGTTGTGAGCTCACAACTCATCTGCTCAGTTTCGTCAGGACTTTGCCAATTGGTGCAATTGGTGCAAGTTCTGAGGTATAGTGGTACTACATTAGTGTTGTAGGAGCTACTTACCATGGAGCCTGTTCCATCCATCAAAATACACAGATCAACTCCTTTCTCACGTGTCTCCAGCTCTTGCAAGGCTGAGTGCATGTCTGATGCCCTGACAGCAGAGTCAGCAATTCCTTTGCCCTGCAGTGTCACAGTATCAGACTGTGTCTGAGATGAATCGACGTTAACGTTTGGTACCAAACGTTTGATATCGTGCTCAAACTGCCATGAGCATGCTGAGTACGCCTTCCAATGCGGTGCAATGAATACGTACACCCGAACAGCAGCAAGAGCAGCGCTGGCACAGCGCATAAGCTCACCAAGGCCGCCATTCTGGCTCGCGAAGCTGCCAGCACGCTTGCGCTTGGGCGAACTCCTGTGAGTTCACTCAGGCCGACACCACTTTCCAGAGCCGCTGTTAGTTTGGCGTTCTCGGCTGAGAGCTGTGCAAGCTTGGCCTTCACGTCCTCTTCATCACGCCTCTTACTTGCTGATGCTGATACCGAAGCCATTGCAGCCAGCTCGGCCCTGAGCTGTTCATTCTTGGCTAACAGGTTCGGAGTGCTGCTACCAAGGCCGGCTGAGGTCCGTTCTGCTGATCGCAGTTCCTCCAACTCAGCAGCGTACTTAGCTTGCTCAGCTTCGAGCTCCGCCAGGGTCTCATCTTCTACAGCTTCCCAGTCACTGCCGCTGCTGTCCAACATCTGCGCAAGCGACAACTATACGATTAGTGCGACGAAATGCAGCCTATGCGCCTGCGCAGCATTTGGACCTGTGAGTGCTAGCAGCGCTGTCTGACAGTGTCATCAAACGTCGGACCGACCAAAGATCAATTCTGCCGTGTCAAGCCCACTCCTCAAGGGACCTTTATTGCGAGTCGCGTCCTAGATGGTCGATGCGTAGATCTGATTGGGTAATGACTGCGCCTCGATCGAGTATTTCGAAATCGGCGGCCGCTTCTAAGAAGTGAGCGCTTGCAATTGCAGCATATCAAAACAATCACAGTCACTGTAGGTTGCCACTTGCGACCTGACCCAAAAGGCACTACATGGCATGGAAGCGCACAACACGGACACGTTACACCGAAGGCTTCAAATTTGGCATTGAAAAGTGAGCAATGCCAACGGACAAGGTTCGCAATGTTGGAGTGGCATCAGTTGCACATGCACCGCATTGCACAAACTCACAATACAGTTGCACTTTACAGCTTGAGGTCCTTAGTTCATCATGTGTACTTAGCATGCACTAGCCCCGTGTGTCTTTGGGGATAACAGTGTCCAATACTAACGCTCGATGCAGTTGAGCTCATTGATCAACCTTGGCAGATTCGCCCTTGCAAAGTTTCAAGCCTAAATGAGACAACATGCATGTCTGTGCCAAGCGTAGTAAGTGATTGAAAAAGGACAAGGTGTGCATATGCATGAGAAATGGCGCCAGCTGCTTCCTGCCTGCATTAGCGTGTAATTGGTTATTTTTGAAATTCGCACTTAATGATTATAGCTTGTGTCAGAATCTCAGTGCTGGTCACAAGCTTGAGACTATAGTCTTAAGACTATAGTCTAGTCACAGGTCAATGTTTTGTTGCTGCTATCCTCAGGCACATCAACATTCTGCCAGTTTCCTCCAGTGAAACAAAGGCAACACACATCGCACACGCTTGCACTGCCTTTATGCTATATAGCTAATATGTTGCAACAAACAAAATACACACTCCACACAGCCCTGTTGATAAAGATCGAAGCATCAGCAATCAATTGTACAGGGCAGTAGTGATGTGGCCAATAGCAGGATCATTTTGTGCAAAAATAATTGCAAAGGTATCAACTGATGTGTCAACACCAAAATTTGGTGTGATTGAATCATACTAATCCCAACTTGCTACAGAGTGTGTTACAAGAATGACTCACTAAGAAGCTCTTGATTCCCTGCTCGCCCATGTTGGTGTCACCAAAGCGACGCTTGTCTGATGTACAATGAATTGCCGGGTCAGTCAGTGTGAATGTGTTGCCACACTGAGTGCCTTGAATGTCCACGACCACACCTTGCTCTGGAATAGGTTGTGACTGCATGTGCTTGTTGGAAAAGTGAGAAAAGGCTTGCAAGGTTGCCTCCACGTGCTTCACTTCCCCATCATTGCATTGCCACTTCACAAATCTGCAAAGGCAATAGAGCATCTGTGAGCTATCACTCTTGCTTGTCAGCATGCAACAGTCCATCAATGATATCATGATGCATGAAATGGCAGCAAGTCTTGACCTGGTAGCAAGGCACCCCAAATTGCAATTAAGAGGTCAAGCCCACTCTTGTGGTGCGGATGGGGACGCCGTATGAGGCTAGATGTTGTACAAGGTAGATGGACACACCTTCCTGTCAAGAACGGCTCAAGGAACATGGCAGTCTGAGGGCCCGGAGCGCTCCTGCCTGCTTCTAGCAATACCAGATTGACCGGATGATAACTCACTGTCTGAGTTGCAAGTCCTGTCTTGGCCAAGGCTTTGTTGAACTCGTCCGCATACTGCCTGGCCATCATGTGTGCATTCACATCTTCTTCCATCTCAGCAATGTTCTTGGCAAGGTTGATTCCTTGCCGCATGCTTGTCTTGGCCACATACCTGGTGCATGTTTAAATGTTCCTTCAATAGCTGCTTTCGCGCTTGCAACAAGTAACTTGAAATCTACAAGTGACAGTAGAACAAGGTGCATTGGCAGCATAACATGGCAAGCTTCAGAGCACGCAATGGAGTCAGGCATGTTGTCGCCAATTACAGTGAACATGTCTGTCTCACTTGGACCCCATGCTGTCTTGTGCGTAGTAGGCCAGTCTGCATCCTCCAGTAGCAAACGGCTTTTGAAAGACCTTGAGGCTGATGGTGTCTTGAGACTTGATGGCTGTCTTGTTGTCCACCACATGGTAGTTCACCTATTAGCAGTGCAGCAAAGCTATAGACTTGCTGCTTTCATGAGTGTCGTGCTCTGTATGCCAAAGTGCCAGCATGGCTCTTTGGCACAAGAGGCAGTTAAGCTCTCAGCAGGTGGTGGTAAAGTGAAGCTTTGGCGGTGCATGCTACCATGTGGTTTATGCCATGTGAGTGACATTACCTACCTTTGTGTAGGTCATCATAGGGCCCCACAAGGCACTGGCATTGCTCCAGTCTGGTCCCTAAAGCATAACACATGTGCATTTCATCATCACATGCACTGCATGCAATCAGATCTTGCAGGCTGCTGGCGCATTCTGATACACATGAGTTGCATGCCACAAGGTGAAGGCTGACTTGCAAGTCAATTGATAGCTTTGCAACTCTTGTTGTGACAGAATCGAGAGCTATGAATAGCATTGCATCAATATTGCAAAACCACCTGCCATTGGCCATGGTTTTGCAGTGCAATGCTATTCATAGTTGCAGTTCTGTCACAAACAAAAATGCAAAGCTTTCATGTCAGCCTTTACCTTGTGGCATGCAAATCATGATGTCCTTACACAGTCAGTCATATGCAACAGCGCTTACATGTACAAGCTGTACAACCTGTTGCAGTTTGAGCTCTTGGCAATAACATAGGCTTGCCCTCACCTCAGTGTGCAACTCAATGTCCATGTTTTTTAATCTGTTCTTGATCTTGGCATATTCGTCTTGCATTTCCTCCTGATGCTTGGCTTTGCGCCTCATGTCTGCCTCCTGCAGACTCAATGCTAGCCGCAATTGAGTCACACTCCACAACATGTACACTCAAGTCTACACGCAAGGTATTGCGTGCAACCATTATGGTATATGATATGGTTGCACATGCGTGTGCATTCAGTGCTACACCACCTGCTTGGCAGCGCCTTTCAGCTCTTTATTTTCTGCTTCAGCCTCTTGCAACCTGCGTTTGAGTCTCAACTGCTCCAGCATTTTGCGCTCTTTGAGCAAAGCCTTCTTTCCCATCATCAGCCGCTTTTCCTCTAGGGCTTGCTTCAACATCCTGTTTTCGGTTGCCAAATCCTGCATGTTTAGCCTGGAAAAAGCTTGAGACGATACTGCTGTATATGCGGCTTTCACGGCCAATTGGAAGTCTCTCCTTGCAAGTCTCTCCTGCACACGCATCAGGAAAGTTGATAGCTCATAATTGATCAGGGCGTCAGAACGTCAGGCGTCTTTCCGCCACGGTTCAAAGAAGCTTGTTGGCTTGATCTAGACTGTTTGCTGTGAAGTTGACAGCCTGCGGCCGTGCCTGTGGCATAGCAGCCTGACAGGTCGTGTGAGTGAAGTGCGTCGGCTACTTTGTGAGGGAGCATTCCTACCTCTCAGCTCGTGCGCACGCGATAGACTGCGCACGAGTAGGTGGCGGTATGGCGGCACAGTAGGAGGACCTCCACCTGGTGCAGAGATGCCACAGCGTCCTTGAGGGAAGACTGCGCCAGCTGCACAAGGGACCCTCCCATAAGGCCGGTTCGGGAGGCCGCCGCTGAAAACCGGGCTGGCAATTACAGATGGGTCGATGCACATGCAGCAGATTTGGATTCCTCATGCGACTGGGAGCTTTCAGTGTCCTCGGATGGACTCCGCCCCGTGTTGAGCACGGTGCTCGTCGCCAAATAATAATGCTGCATAGCTTATCAGGCACCATGGCACCACCATTGATTGCAAGATTCTTTTCGAAGCCTAGCTATATCTTACAGAGGTCCGGACAAACAGAACAGCAGTGTCCTACTTCAGCAGTAATGAACTGTTACAGGGGACTCATTGCACATGCAAGTGTGCAAACAGCATAATGACAGGACAGCAAGACAGTGAAAACCCTTCAGTGGAGCATGCACAAACCAAGTAACCTAAAACAGCTAAAATGGCTTTGACAGTCTGATTCAAGACCAACCCGCAACAGAAACCTGCCCTGCTGTCACTTGCCCAGATCACTGCAGGCAGAGTCATACAGGCACCCACTGTTTGTTAATCTGAGCTGCTGGCCAATCATCATGCAAGACGTCAGCCAGGTCTCAAGGGCACAGACAACAATCACAAGCCAGGTTCTCACAGAGAAGCTTGCGCAAGCCTACAAAGCAGGCCCAAAGATGTCCCGGCAGCCTTCCCAGTTGCCAGTCTTGCGTGCTTCCCAGTAGCCACCTGCATACTGGAATGCTGGTGTCTCCCCTGGCACGCTGTTGGGAACCTTGTCAAACCACCTAGGCTCCAAGGGGACACCCTCATCAGCTGCCTTTCGAGCTGCCCTTTGCTTCACCTCCAGCCTCTGCTTCTCTGAGTTGGCCTGCAAACGTCCAGCTCATGTAAAAAGAAGGTCTGTCTGACACCTGGACTCCATGAGTACATCATGGAAGCAGAGTAGCATCTAGTGCTTTTTCTGATGAGCACTGTGAGTCAGAAAACGATTTGCTGCCTGGCTATATAGAGCAAGACGAGCCAGAAGCAGCACAGAAAACATTGTCATACACTTCAAGCAGCTGCATATGTCAAGCAAGACAACATGACCACTGCAGTAATGCCTGGCAGATGACAAGATGTCATTCACAGTAGGATCATTGCTCATATCAACCAAATGACACAGTTGATAGCAGCCTCATGATGTGATTCAGTCCAAACCATTTTCTTTCAGGTGGAGCACCTGTCAAAAGGTAATTGCATCACAGAAATCCTGCCTGCTTCACCTTCATCAAAGCCAAAAAATGGTTGCTTTGCTTGTGAGGCAAATGCAGGTGCACAGGTGATACCTGGTCATAGATGCCCTCTTCAAGGGCGTGTTGGTCTGGCCTAAGCCGGCAGTCTGTGGGGGCCAATTTCCTCTCTAGTCCAGGTGGCGTTATCTCATTCAGCATCATGGCAAATCTGGTCATGTTGTACCTGCACATCACAACTCTATGCGTTTAGCACAAGTTCTTGATGGCATTCAGGATGACTGAACATGATGTGCCTGCATACTATTTCTTGGTATGCCATCTAAAAGTGAAGCACTAGCCTGTACGCGTGAGCGAACATCAGCAGAACAGATTGTGTAGTGGCAATTGTTAAGTACGTGCACATTCAACGCAACAGCTCAACAATATATGTGCTGTAATGTCCAATGCATGCATGGAGAAGTTTTCTGCATCCCTCACGTATGGTCAGATCTGCATGCTTGAAAGTCAGTAAGGGTCAAGCAAGCATGTCGAGGAGTGCCTTGTCTCTCCAGGATGGCAGCACAAAAGCCACGCATCAACTTGTCTCCTTACTAGGGTCAGGCCAATGTCATGCTGTTTTTGTAAAGCTAGAATGCTGCTACTTGCCGCACAGTGCACCAGAATGCCGAAAATCAGTAGGCATTCTTGCAGTCATGGCACATGACAACTATGTTTGCATGTGGTTATGTCATGCGCCTGTTCTTAACATGTCTGCATGGCTTGTAGTGTCAGTTTGGGTGACATGCCTTGACTGTGGACCATAGCTTCAAAATGACAGGCAGCTATGTCGAAAGCCAGGCTGACGTTAACTACAACATCAGGATTGAGCCCTGTTTGGTGAGTGCTTGTGCTGATGCTGCACAATTGACAGCATGCTTGCAGGCACGCGAGGGTGAACAAGTGCAGCATTGGTGGGATGCAGCGCCTGCAGCACACCTGGTGGTCTCAGCAGGCATGGGGTGAATGGTCCAGATCCTCTGCTTGGTGCCATCAGGCATGGTGGCCTCCAGGGCTGTGTCCCACTTGCCGGTCAGGGTATGGGGCAGCTTCTGGCCGTCCTTCTCAAAAGCACCAACAATCTGTATTGCACAGGGACAGTCAGACAGCAATGCGTGTGTCTGGTCACCACAATTCTGGCAAGAAAGGACAATTGCTGATTTGCTACACGTGTAAGTGTATCAACGCATGTATGATCCTGAGGTTTTGAGATGGGCCCCAGAATCTGTGCTACATAGCATCGTTGTGAAAAGCCAACAATGCAAGGGGTTTCTGCCCAAAAAAATGTATAAGCTGTTGCAGGTATGAAACTGTACAAAGAGCACCACCTTTATGCGCAAGACCACCAGCAGAGCCAGCTATGTGAGTTGATTGATGCCAGGCATTGCACATGATTCCTGCTAGATGAAAGAAACAAGGTTGTGGAGCTCTACTGTAGGACTGGCAGAGCTCCACATGACAGTTGGTACTGATTGTATGCTGCACAGCACTTTCTGCAATTTTGCACTCCTTGCACCATGCTTTTCACGCAAGCCAACAGGCTGCAGCTGATTTGGGCAGCCCGATAGAAGCCCTCTTTGACACTGCCATTACGATATAGATGCCATAGTGTCAGACAGACTAAATTACCTGGTGAGCATCCTTGGAGGAGAGGCGACCAGACTCCTTGAACTTGATCTTGGCAACCATGCTGGACTGCAGGTTGGTGATGCGCATGATGCCTGTGTGCTCAATGTAGATCTTGCCCATGATCAGGTTGTTGATGGCAGAGGTGACCTGCAGATGTTGCATGACCACATAGGCATTTTGGCACACAGATTTTGACATGCCAGCAGCGGGCTCAACAGGAGAGTCCACTGTTGAACGACCCAGGCTAAATTTGTTGCACACAAAGGTTCTCAAATCTCATTCTCAACACTGCATGTCTGTTGAACTTGGTCAATCATACCAACAATGCGGGGTCCTGCAATGATATATTTTGAGTGCACTCACGCGTCAAAACCAGATCTCCATGTGCATTCACTGCCAGCCAAAAGCAGCTCATGGGCAATGCAAGCATAGCACAAGGTTGCTCATAACAGACTGGGGACAATGTTGAGGGAGATGGAGGCAGCCTGCAGGCAGTCACCTTGGTCCAGTTGTACTCATCTCCATCATCAAACTTGAGTCTGATAAGACCCACAGGGATGAGCTCAATGGAGCGCCCCCAGAACTTGCTGCGCACCTCTGCATCTCCAGCAAAAGTCCAGCGCTCACCCTCACCATGAGCTGCAATGACTGTGGGGTGGTGGACCACCTAACATACAAACACAGAGCTATACCAAGTGTAGATGAGACTCTGGCAGCATCAAAGATATGTCTTTGTGACAAGTCGTTGCAAACTGCAAGAGCATGGAACATGTGTATGTCGCTGATCAAGCATTTCAAAAGCTGGTGACACGCCAGAACTGAGCATAGCTTATGTGCAGTGTGATGTCAGTCTGGCCTACGCTTCAATGCAGTACAAAGCAACAGACGCACAGCTGGTGGTATTCTGGGTGGGCTGTCTGCCAGCGTCAGCAGCATACATACATGTACAGTTAACTATGTATACATGAGCATGTCAGCTTCAGCCCATCAAAACAATGTTGTGCGGTCCAGCATGAGCTGTATGGGTCAACATGACTCAGTCAGTCCAATGCATCTTGATCTGCTACTAGCTGACATCAGTGACTTGAGCTACCAATGTACTTACAAAAGTGACAGCAGGCAATACCGATGTAACAGCAGTGCGTGGCCAGACATGTATGCATCTGTGCATTCTTGTTCTCTGATGTGATGTGAGGCCATGCATACCTTTTCAGCAATGCCCCTCCAGCCTTGCTCGGGGTACTGGAACTCAAAGGTCTCCCCCAACAATGGGTTGAAGGGCTTCAGTGTGCGGTTGTTGGTGCCTGAGTAGCCGGACACAGCAAAGGCTGCCACATGCAGCATGCGCTCTATGCTCTGAGGGGCAAATGTGGCAGCCTGTACAAACACAAATTGTTTGGATGCACATGGTTGTTAGGAGCATGTTTGGCCAAGAGCCAAGCACCGGTGTGTTCAGAGAGTGACTCAAGTTCATGATCCTGGGTGCTGTCATTGCTTATTGGCAGGTGCTGCATGCAAGCAGTCACTGCTACACCTCATAAAAAGCTTGTTATGGCACACAGGCATACAGGTATGATACGCTGTAAGTTACACCTCCAGTCAGTTGCAGAAGCAGAATGACATACACTATTGGAGACGTAGATGAAGACCGGTGCACAGTGCACTAGCAGTACCTTGTTGAGCAGATCGGCATACTCCAGATCCTCAACAGTCTTCTGCAGTACCGAGAGGGGCTCATTGAAGTAGACAGGCAGGCAGATGCGGGACAGGTCCTTGCCCACACACTCTTTCAGGATGGACCACAGGCTGACGCTCTTCTCGTGCTGCTTGGGGGTTGGCAGACGCTCCCGCCTTGCAGGAGGGGGCTGCATCTCCCTGCAAAAGTGTCATGCGCCCATCTCACAACATATGTGCTGTTACAGCTGCAATGTGTGCTGGCACCGCTCAAGGCCGAGACACCTGAAGCTCTCCTACACTGCTTGATGTCCTGAAGCGGCACAACAGTGCAGCAGGCTGACTGTCTTGCAACAGGCTGGAGGCTCATTGCAGGGCACAAGATCATATCGGCTCTCACAGCAGCTTGATCTGGCTGATCTGCCCTGCGTGACACGATCCTGTGGTGGTATGACCACACAAGCAGGTCACATACCTGATCCAGTCATTGTTACCCTCGCCAGACCTTTGCTGTGATTGCTGAGCATGACCTGCAGCCTGCCCACCACCAGCAGCCCCAGCACCTGCTGCTGCCCCAGAACCTGGCCCAAATGAGTCAGCTGGTGCACCAATATGTGGAGGCCCCTGCGAGGCATAATCAGGCCCAGCACCAGCTCCAGCGTACGACCCTGAGCCTCCTCTCGAGATGGTGGCGAGGGGGGGGGGTGTACTTGAGCCCCAGCCTGCACTGGGTCTGCTGCGGGGGGCAGAGTTGGACCGTTGAATGTCAGATGGGGGGGGGAGGTATGCCTGAGATGTCTGAGGAATAGGGGCCTGCTGAGGGTATGACCTTGCTGCCATGGGCACTGCACCTGTAGCAAGCAGCATCACAGCCTCAAAGGGAGAAACTTCACAAAGCAATGTTTCTGTATGGCAATTGCAGATTGAGACAGCAGAACGACACAGAGGAAGTCAGTGCAGACGCTCAGCTGTACGTCGTTCAATGTTTGATGGAATATATGTGCCAGAGACATTTCTCAAGGCCCACAAATGATGATAAAGGGGGTTTTCAAGATGATCAACTTGACGTTGCTGGAGCTTGCAACTCAAAGTCCCAGCTTAGAACCAGACATGAGTACACAGCTGCTCAGGGTTTGACACGGCCTTTGAAAGCAGGTGGGTACCCCACTCCTTGACCCTGCCCAGGGGAGGGCATGCCCTCTTGGAATGCTATACCATACTACACATAGGCTAATTTTGAGTGAGCCCAGCCTCCAGCCCAATCTGTGCATGGCTTCTGCTCGTGTGGGCTGTCGGATCATATGCGCTGAGCTGCTTAGTGCAAGTTGCTGGCTGCAACCCAGCAAGACTGGCAGACACACTCCATCTGAGCCAGGTATGCTGACTACACATCGTCGGGACTATGATGTCAGGTTTCATGGTCTGCAGTTGTACCTTGGGAATACTGGCCTGTCCCAGATGTGCTGGTTTCGTCTGGTAGAAGCGGCTTGCTGGACAGCCGGCTCAGGTCTGTGTTGCACTCGAAGAACACATCCTCAGAGCCGTCCTCATTGCTCACCGCTGACCCGACGTCATCCTCATCCTGCTCATCATCAGACTGTGACGCAATGGACTCCTTGTCTGTCTCCCTGTTCTGAATGCGCTGCTCAACAACCAAGTTGGTCTCCAGCTGCCGTTTCTCATTCTGCACCAACATCAGCAGCTGCTGAGCCGTCCAGAACTGGCCAATCAGTGCTTTATGGATGCCACGCACACCAGCAGCATGAAGCAGTGACAGACAAAAGTTGCAGGTCTTGCCCCCATGCTAGCTGTGCATGAGCGCACAGATAAACGGCAGATGTAGTGATGCACACCATGCAGTGATTTGAGTGATTGCCAAGGTGATTGCGTGAGCCAGACCAGGCAGGCTTGCTTGACTGCAACATGCTTCCACTGGGCAGCGCGTATATCTTAAGGAAATCAGGTATGTTTAGTATGACAGTACCTCCAGTTTGCTGACATGGTCCAACAGGACACGTCTCTTGTCAGCTTCAGCTGTCATGTAGCTGTTGTAAGACTGATGACGCTCCAGGAGCAGCTGCTCGACATAGGCCTGCACATCTGGACCGGCACCTCTGGCTGATAGCTGATGTCTCACTTCTGTCAACATCTGCTCGAATTTGGGATCGCCAGAAGATGCCCTGCAGGGCAGCGCTGTGCTATGAGCATGTCCTTGGGCGATGCATACCATTCTCACAAAGCGTCACGAGCAAAAGCAGGTGGTCATTGTAAGCAGCTATTGTCTGAGTGGCAGCTGCAGATGTCAGCAGCGAATCGTGGAGAATAGCCCGGGGCTTCATCAGAAACTGGACATGGCAATGTGCGATTCCAGCGCAAATCAAGTGCTTGATCGGCACCTGCTGCTGTTCTGTAACATCTGCACATTAACTGTATAATGATGATCATGATAAGAGCCTGAGCCAGCATAAGCCAGGTAGGTATGAAGCCAGACTTGCTTCTCCAGACAGGCTTGTTTTGAACAATTGTGAGCAGTACTGGTGGATGGGACAAGTGAAATACCTAGTGCTCTGTGACTTGGCAGTGGCTTGGATGTTCATGGCTCCTCCGGCCCCAATGGCTCGATCCTCAAAAGCACTCTGCAATGCATAGCAACACTTGGTTGGGTATGATCAGCATTGATTGTGACAAGAATTGCATTGTTGTTTGTATGTGGACAAGGGCAAGTGTGGTAGAACAACACCGGCAACAATGCATTGCATCATTGACTGCCCGTCATGTGCTGCCTGTGAGCAATAACAAATGCTGGGTTGTGCAATGGCCTAGAAGGCTGAGGATGAAGCAGCAGAGTTAGAAAGCTTTGAATCACAGCTGGAATGTCATTCACACTGACCAGAGTGACAGTTTGTCTTTTCAAAGTAGTGCCAGATAGCATCTGAAGACACAACACATGCAACACATGCAATACCTTAGACTTTTGAAGAGCACCCAACCAAGCCTGCCTGTCATCCCTGCATGATGCAAACACCACGCCCATCATCATTTGAGTTTTATCGGGATGCTGGTTGCTTGACACAACTCAGCAGCACAGCATGATACAGACAACAATGAATACACAATGTGACCAGACAAGTCAGCAAGACGTACTCTGTCTCTGCACGCAGCCTGATTGAGCTGGTGCCACTGTTGACATAAAATTTCCTGTTATCTGCATCCGATTCTTGAATTGTGCAGACCTGCGGGACAGTAGCAAACACTGATGTGCCTTTCGTGTGGCACAGACATGTGTGCAAAAAGCAGTTGTGCTGCAGACAGCAGATAGACGGAGCCTTGAAGCTAGGCCATACCTGCAGATGCACCTCACCCTGAGGAGTCAACTCAGCATTCTTGTCGCTGTGTGTCCTGAAAGAGCCGCTGCTTGTTCTGCATATCATAGCATTCAGTGAGCAGGTGACAATGCTGACTGCCAAGGAATGGTAAAAGCAAGACACACTTCTTGGACTCCAAGACACCCGTCTCTGTGCCTATTGTGACAACTTCTCCCTCCTTCCGCAAGGAATCCAGTAAGGTTGGAAGATTGATACCGTGCATGCCAAATATCTGCAGATGTGTAGAGATTAAATCAATAGCTTGTGCTGCTTTTAGCCTCTTTCTGAGACAGTGTACTGACTACAAACCTTGTAGTATCTAAAGACACCATCTTTCAGGACAAACACTCGATGTCGCCAGCCCTTGCCAAAATTCACGTATTTAAGAAGGACACCACATGTCACCTGGGCACAGCAAGCACTTGCTGGGAAGAGGTGATCTGATAGCTAGGAACTACAAGATCGCTGCATCCTACCTGAGAGTTGCCAACGTAGTGTGGCCCTGGAGGGAATGCAGGCTGCTTCATTGCATCCTCTAAGTGGGACATGCTGCTGTGATTGCTACAGCAGCGGAGTTGAAAGCCAGCCAGAGCTCAAAGACGTCAAGACATG
>JAABUO010005994.1_pt1 | contig 14055 bp, 17 predicted proteins | sample 5559291 | NCBI WGS metagenome assembly JAABUO01 (sample SAMN10711878, study PRJNA513372) | rock metagenome | isolation source: Antarctica rocks | place: Antarctica: Victoria Land, Finger Mt sud | reverse complement strand
GTCCTGAAACCGGACGCACACAGCACATACGCCGGGATCGCCGCCGCAACTGCCACGCAGAAGAACTCGCAGTAGCAGACCGCCCCGGTCCAGGCGGTCTGCCTCCGCGGGTGGAAAGTGGCCAGATTTACGGCCTCATTGAGGTGCTGGGAGCCCCGCGAGCAGAAGTCTCCTGTCGCGTTGACTCGTGCATTGCCGGGTCATGCGGACGTGCCGGTAGCCGAACGGTCTACGGGCGGCTTCATCTGCTTAGCGAAGGCAGGCCGAAGCGAATGGCAAGATCTGGCGAATGGAGTTGCAGGAACGATTCCGCTGGCGGGGACGCGAGGTCGCGTGGTCGCGGGTCGGGGCGGGCGAGCCGGTGGTGTTCTGTCACGGCACGCCGTGGTCATCCAGGACCTGGGTGCGTTTCGCCGACGCGCTGAGCACGGATTTCTGCGTATATCTCTGGGACATGCCCGGCTACGGGCAATCATCCAAACAGCCCGACCACGACGTTGATCTGGCCATGCAAGGGGAGCTATTCGCTGACCTGCTCCGGGAGTGGAACCTCGACGCGCCGCCGCACGTGATCGCGCACGACTTCGGTGGCGCCGTCTCGCTGCGGGCGCTGCTGCTTCACGACGCCCGGTTCGCGTCATTGTGTCTGGTCGACATCGTGGCGCTGAGACCATGGGGCTCACCGTTCTTCCGCCTCGTCCACGATCAGGCCGAGGTCTTCGCTGCGCTGCCGCCAGCGGTCCACGCCGGTGCGTTGGCGGCCTACATCCAGACAGCCAGCCACTGCGGCCTGCGACCAGAAGCGCTCGCCGAACTGACGGCGCCGTGGACCACCAGCGAAGGGCAAGGCGCCTTCTACCGTCAAATCGCTCAAGCCGACGAACGCCTCACTCAAGAGATCGAGGACCGACTACGCGACATTCAGGTGCCCGTGCACATCGTCTGGGGCGAGGAAGACACCTGGATTCCCGTCGATCGCGCAAACCGACTGCTCGACGCCATCCCCGGCGCGACGCTGCGCACCGTTCCCGGCGCAGGCCACCTCATCCAGTACGACGCGCCCATCCCGCTCGCACACGAACTCCGATCGTGGCTCACGCGGCGTGCCACATGACGATCCTTGGGCGGTCCCGGAGCCGTTACTCCCCGGTCGCCCCGTTGGCGAGGTCAACGCGACGCCCGTCGAACCCCCACTCGAGCCAGCGAAGCTCGACGAAGGTGAGGTGCATAATCAGTTCCAGCGGCGTCCATCCCGACGGCAGCGAGCTACGGCGACGGTCGGTGTCGCTGAGTTCTGCTCGACCTTGCCGATGATCCGAGCGCGGAAGTAGTCGAGATAGCCGATGAAGACGGCCGATCGAGACCGAGTTGGGAGTGTCGGCTCAGGGAAGACCTCGCTCATAGCGGCGATCATCCGCTCCCAAGCCGCCGACTGTCAGAGACCCGCTTCGCCAGCCTCGTGCCGTCCCACGGAGCGATCGGCGGGACATCACGACGTGAGGCGAACCACCGGCACGAGCATGTTGAGCGACGTCCTTTGCATCGAGCGCCGGGGCGCTCGTCGAGGCCGCTGTGTCAGGATCAGGCGCATGGAGGTTCTGGAGACCGAGGATCCTCTTGGGTCGTATCGGTCGGAGTTGTTCGCGCACTGCTACCGCATGCTCGGCTCGCACCATGATGCGGAGGATGTGCTGCAAGAGGTCAGCCTGCGGGCTCTGCGGGGCCGGGCCGAGTTCGAGGGCCGCAGCTCGCTGCGCACGTGGCTGCACCGCATCACGGTCAACGCCTGTCTTAATGATCTGGACCGCAAGGAACGTCGCATCATGCCCATCGACTACGGCCCCGAGGCCGGTCCGGACGACGGGTTCGACAATCGGCTCGAGGACGTCCTGTGGGTCGAGCCGACGCCGTCCGATCCGCAACAGCGCGCCGAATACCTGGTCAGTATCGAGCTCGCCTTCGTCGTCGCGGTGCAGCATCTGGCGGCCAATCAGCGCGCGGCGTTGATCATGTTCGACGTCCTGGGGTTCTCTGCAGCCGAGATCGCCGAGGCGATGGCCACGACGCCGGCCTCGGTCAACTCGGCGCTGCAGCGGGCGCGGGAGCGTCTCGCCGCTGTGCTTCCGGCCCGCAGCCAACGCGCGCAGCTTGCCGACCTCGGTGATGCCGGGCAGCGCGTACTCGTGAACCGGTACGCCACGGCGTTGGAACGCCGCGACATGGACGCGCTGCTCGCGCTGCTCACCGAGGACGCCACGTGGTCGATGCCGCCGCTGCCCAACTGGTACCGGGGTAAGTCCTCGATCGCGGCCTTCCTGGCCGCCGGCCCGTTCACCCAGACGTGGCGGCACGTGCCGACGCAGGCGAACGGGCAGCTTGCGGTCGCGGGCTACCTGCGCGATGACACCGGCGCCTACACCGCGTATGCACTCGACGTGCTCGAGATCCGGGGCGATCGGATCGCCTCCGTCGTCGCGTTCCTCTCCCCAGATGTGTTTGCCGCGTTCGGCCTGCCGGAGCGACTTACCGACTGACCGATGAATGGTCGCGTCGGCGCCGGTCTACCCCGGTATGAGAAAGATTTCCGTGCTCGCAGTCCTGTGTGGCGTCGTTGCGATGACCGTGCTCGACCTGTCCGTCGTCAACGTCGCGCTCCCGTCCATCCAGCGGGACCTGAACGTCGGGTCGGCTGACCTGCAATGGGTCGTCGTCGCCTACGGCGTCGCCGTCGCGGGTTTCCTGCTCGTCGGTGGTCGGCTGGGTGACCTGCTCGGACACCGTCGCGTACTGGTCATCGGTGTCGGCGTCTTGATGGTTGCCTCGTTCGCCGGTGGCGTCTCGGGCACGTTCGGTCTGCTGGTAGCGGCGCGGGCCGGGCAGGGCCTCGGAGCCGCTCTCGCTGCCCCGAACGCTCTCGGCATCCTGTCCCGGACGTTCGCCGAGGGGCCGCAGCGCAATCGGGCGCTGGGGATTTTCGGGGCCGCCGGGGGCACCGCCGCGATCGGCGGATCCATCGCGGGCGGCCTGCTCGTCCAGGGCGCCGGGTGGCCATGGGTGTTCTTCCTCAACGTGCCGCTCGGCGCGACGTTGATCGTGCTCGCGCTCACCCGGATCCCGCCCGACGCCGACCGCACCGACCGCACTCGTCTGGATCTTGCCGGCGCGTTGACGTTGACAGCCGGTCTGGCGTCGCTCGCTTTCGGCGTGCACGAGAGCGTCGCCAGCGGGTGGCTGTCCAGGCACACCATCGGGCCTGTGCTGGGCGGGGTTGCGCTCCTTGTGGCGTTCGCCCTCGTCGAGTCCCATGCACGCACCCCGCTGATCCCGCTCGCCACCCTGACCCGGCCCACGCTGGCGTTCGCCAACGCCGCGGCAGGCCTGCTCTGGGCCAGCTTCCTGGGGTTGATCTACTCGGCCACCCTGTTCGTCCAGCAGGTGCTGCACTGGTCGCCACTCGCGGCCGGCGCGAGCACCATCCCGATCGCAGTGCTGTCCCTCGGCGTGTCCGCGGTGATCGCACCGCGGCTCATCACCCGCATCGGCGCCCCACCGGCCCTGTCACTCGGCATGACCATCCAAGCGCTCGGCCTGCTGCTGCTCCTACGGGTGCCGGCTCACGCCCACTACCTGAGCGACCTCGTCCCGGCATACACCATCGTGGGCATCGGGCTCGGACTGGCCCAGGTGGCCGTCCAGATCGCCGCCTTCGCCGACGTCGCCGACGACGAGGCGGGGCTCGCGGGCGGGGCACTGGAGACCGCCCGCGAGATGGGCGGCGCACTCGGGCTCGCGTTGCTGGTGTCCCTCGCCGTCGGAGGAGCGACCGACCTGACCGACGCGTTTCACCGCAGCATGCTCGGCGGCGCCGTGTTCGCCGGACTCAGCGCTTTCGCCGCCGGTACCCTGCTGCATCGCGCCAGTGTCCGCGCCACGACCACAGTCCACGGGCCGTCCGAGACCCTCGAACCCGAATCAACCGCACCCAGCACATGAACTCTCACATGACCGCAACCGCGCTCACCCAAATCGCCACCCGTGTTCGTTCCCGTGCACGACCAGGACGGAGGCCATCACCTTCAACCGTGACGTGCGTGGCTTCGAGCAGCAGGGCCACTTCACCTACAGCATCCACCGCCAGGTCGAAGTGGCGCCGACCGGGTCAACGGTCGCGCTGCCCCTCGTCCCACCCAACGAAGACCGCGTCACCGATCGCACCCTCACCCGGTGCGCCATCCTCAGCACCAACATCGACGCCGACCGGCCTTCGGTCGGGACCGGGCCCGACCAGCGGGTTCGGGACTGTCATCCGTCATCGCCGCCGGGCACCCGGCACGGAAAGGATCAACCATGAGAAACCCTGTTGTGCACTTCGAGATCATCGGAACCGACCCGCAGCGACTCCGCGGCTACTACGGCCAGCTGTTCGGATGGCAGTTCGACACCAGCGGGCCGGTCTCGCCGGCCGTCTCCGAGGCGGGCAACTACGGCTTCACCGACGACAACACCACCAACGACGGCGTCGGAATCCCCGGCGGCGTCGGCGGCGGCACCAACTACGACGGTCACGCGGTCTTCTACGTCGGCGTCCCCGACGTCGAGGCCGCCCTGCAAAAGGCCGAAAGCCTCGGCGGGACAAGGCGAATGGGCCCCGAGCAAAACCCCGAAACCGACCTGGTCGTGGGCCAATTCACCGACCCCGAGGGCCACCTGATCGGCCTCGCCAGCATCACGTAGCCGCCACGACGACGGTCGAGAGAGACACCACTGTTGCCAGTCGGCCGCGGGCTGGCCGTGGACACCCATTTCTAGCCGCGTCGACCGGATGCGCCACCCGCCGAGAGAGGAACTGTCCTACGCGCAAGGTCGTGACAAGCCTATGCATCTCCTTGGACAGTATCGTCGAAGCCGATACCGACTGGCAGTTCGCGCACGGTGCACCGGTAGACCCCCACCAGTTTGGCGGTCCCGATGAGTTCCGGCGGTGCCCGTCGTCTACCCCTCAACGACCCTGCAGGACTGCGGGGCTGGCACAAGCGAGAGGGCACCCCCGGTGGCCAAGTTCATCACGATCGGGTACGGCGATCAATCCGGCTACGACCACACCGACGAGTCGCTACGGGCGCAGGCGCACGCGCACGACGCCCGCTTACAAGCAGACGGCGCGGTAATGGGCGTCGCGGGCGCCCCCGTGCAAGTGCGCAACCACGACGGCACGGACCTCCAGACCTCGCAAGGGCCGTTTCTGCGCGCCGACCTGCCCATCGCGGGCTTCACCCTTATCGAAGCGGCTGATCTGCAGGAGGCGATCCAGATGGTCTCCCACACCCCGTGCGCCGTCGCCCACGGCGTTGTGGAGGTCTGGCCCCTCAACGAGGCCACACCATGAAGCCTTAGCCCACGACGGTAGACCCCACCTCACTAGCTGTAGCCCAAGCTGCTGCTCTGTCACGACGAGCGCCGCGGCCGATCGCACAGCCACGAACGAATCCCAATAGCCGAACCCGCCGTCGCGACGTCGCCGGGTCTCGGTCGTTCCGGCGCCGACGTCCCGCAGGGGATCCACAACCAGAGCAGCCTCGGCGTGCTCGCCGCGCGGCGCCCAAATTGCTACCGGCGCCGGGCTGTCCAGCTGCTCGTGTGGACGGCTCAGCCCGGGTCGGACTCCGATACGGGGCGCATGAAGGAACGTTCGTAGCGCAGGACGCAATGGCTGTCGTCGCGGATCTTGTCGGCGGCGACGAAGTCAGGATCGACACCAAACGAGGCCCGGTACTCCTCATACGCCGCCAAGGACTGGAAGGAGAACAGCGCCAAAGCGCGATCACTGGCACCCTCGCTCGGCATGAAGTAACCATGGTGCTCTCCGCCGTGGCGGTTCATCAGCTCGATCCATGCGCGGGCGAACCGTTCGAAGGGCTCGATCTTCTCGGGGTCGATCGTGTACTCGACAACGCACGTGATCATGATCCCAGGATAGGGCGCCCATCTCGCCTACCTGCGTGGCTTACCAGAAGCGGCCGGTGAAGCGCCCTACCCCTCAAACGTCTGGAGCGGATCCCGCTGTGAGACGTCCCCAATCGCTCAATCTCTCGGACCGGTGCCTCGATGGACGCGTTGAGGCAAGATCAGTTCTGTGACCTTCGACCGGCTTCACCACATGCAGTTGGCAATGCCTCGGGATGCGGAGCAGGACGCCCGAGACTTCTTCGTCAGTGTGCTCGGAATGATCGAGATCGATAAGCCGCCTGCCCTCGCGGCCCGCGGCGGCGCGTGGTTTCGCGCCGGCGCCGTCGAACTGCATCTCGGAGTCGAAGACGATTTCCGGGCGGCCCGCAAAGGTCATCCCGGCATCCTGGTCACCGATCTCGACGACGTGGTGCATCGATTGGTCGAAGCGGGCCAAGACGTCAGCTGGGATGCGGACTTCACCGGCTTCCGGCGCGTTTACGCGCACGACCCATTCGGCAACCGGCTGGAATTCCTCGAGCCCGCGTCGCCGTAGAAGGATTCCGAACGGGTCACGTGCCGTGGGCTGAGCGGGCTCGTCAGGGCAGTCGGTTCAGGCGAGGCTTGGGACAGTAGCCGATGCTCTATCGGTCGTCGCGTCAGCGTGCGTGTAGGTGTTGTTGCAGCTGCTGGTAATCGATGGGCCTGGTCGTCGGTGCGGTGGCGGTGCGGGCTGCCGCCGCGACGTCAAGGGCGGCGGAGAGTGCGTGACGGTAGAGGGTTGAGCCGGTGCTGACGCGGACGGCACCGGCAGCGCCGAGGTTCGCCAGGCTGACCCCGGGTTGCCAGAGCACGTTGAGCGGCAGGTCCACGGTGGTCGACACGGTCTGGATCGCCGCCGGGTCGGAAAGTCCTGGGGTGAACACGCCGGAGGCGCCTGCGTCGCGGTAGGCCGCCAAGCGCCGAACGGTCTCGGGCAGCCGCTCCTGGTCGGCGCCGACGGTCAGCCAGTAGGTGTCGGTGCGGGCGTTGACGAATAGGCCGGGCGTGGCGTCCGTGACCGCGCGGATGACCGCGGCGTGCTCGGCTGCGGGCCGCAGCTGCCCGCCGCGGCGGCCGTCTTCGAGGTTGATGCCGGCGACGCCGAGGTCGGCGAGCTGGGCGGCGAGGTCGGCGACCTCGGCGGGATCGTCGGAGTAGCCGCCTTCCAGGTCCACGGTGAGCGGCACGGACAGGCGCAGGACGAGCGCGGCGGCCAAGGCGATGGTGAGGTCGCGGCCGGCGCCGGCGCCGTCGGGCAGACCGGCGGCGGCGGTCACCCCGAGGCTGGTGGTGCCGAGGGCGGGGAAGCCGGCGTCGGCGAGCAGCAGGGCGGACGCGACGTCCCAGGCGTTGGGCAGCAGGAACGGACCGGCCGCGGTGTGCAGCGCCGCGAATACCGACGACGGGCCGGTCACGGCCGCTGGACCAGGACGGCGGCCGGCAGCCGCAGGTTGGGCCGTGGTTCGTAGCCGACCAGCTGCCCGGGCACCAGCTGCCAGGCATCGGTGCGGAGCGCCGAGAGGACACCGCAGGCCAGGGCCACCGCGTGCGCGGCTGCGGGGCAGGCGTGCGGGCCGGCACCGAACGTCGCCGGCTGGGACGGGGGGCCGGCTTCGGCGGCGGCGAGAACGACCCACACCGGCGCGCCGCGGGGCACCGTCACCCCGCCGAGCTGCACGTCCACGACGGCCGTCCGCCGGGTGCACTGCACCGGCGCGTCGTGCCGCAGCGCCCACTCGATGCTGGCCGCGGCGTCACGGTCAGGCGGGGCTTGCTCGGCGAGCAGGGACGCGCCGACCAGCGCGGCGGTCGCGTCCCGGGCCTGGAACAGCAGCCCGGCGGCCGCCGCGACCTGCTCGTCGTCCCACGGACCGACCGCAGCGAGGGCCGCCATCAACTCGCAGGCAGCTTCGTCCCCGTCGCCCGGGTCTGCGGAAAGCGGGCTCAGCGAGGGGACGAGCGCGTCACACAACCGACCGACGAGGTTCGCGACTCGCGTGAGCTTGGCCGCGGGTAACCTCAGGGCTGCGGCCAGCACCACGACCGGCACGGTCCGCGCCAGCGGCATGACATCAAACACCCCGGTCCTGTCCCGCAGACCAGCGGCCGTCCGCTGGGCCGCCGCGGCTTGCAGGCCGGGCACGTCGGGCAGCAGCTCCTCGACCAGCTCGCGCCGGTGGGCGTGCTGCGGAAAGTCGCAGAACCGCGCCATCCGGGCCTGCAGCCGGCGGGCGTCTCCGGCAGGCGGATCGCCTCCCGGGTCCGCTGCGGCGACGGTCAGCGCCGGCGAGGCCAGGGCGGCGGTGACGTCCGGTGGCCGGGCGATCACCCAGCCGCCGTCTCGGTGGTGGACTCCTCGATCCCGCAGTCCGGCGTGCTGCTCGGCGAGCCGGTCGCAGGTCGCCAGCCGCCCTGCCGGCAAGTAGGTGGCGAAGCGGCCAGGACTCGAGCTAGGCATGACCCGACCGTAGGTGCACGACGGTGCGGCGCCCGCCGAACTTTCCCGGCTCTAGCGTCGCGACCATGACCGTCTCGCCAGCACCCGGCGTCGACTCGGCCTACCCTGCCGCCCGGCGCCGGGCGGGTCTGCTGGTGGCCGCGGTGCTGGTGACCGTCGCAGCCTGGGCGTCGGCGTTCGTGGCCATCCGCGGAGTCCGCGGCAGCTTCGAGCCGGGCGCGTTGGCGCTGGGCCGGCTGGCCGTCGGCGCCGCGACCCTGGGCGTGGCGCTGCTGGCCCGGCGGGTGTGGGTGCGCCCGTCCGGGCGCGAGTGGGCCCTGATCGCGGTCTGCGGGGTGGCGTGGTTCGCGGTCTACAACGTTGCGCTGAACGCCGCCGAGCAGCGCGTCGACGCCGGGACCGCGGCGATGCTGGTCAACGTCGGTCCGGTCCTGATCGCGCTGCTGGCCGGGGCGCTGCTCGGTGAGGGCTTCCCCCGCTGGCTGCTGATCGGGGCCGGTGTCGCGTTCAGCGGCGCCGTGCTGATCGGTGTGGCCACCACCGGCGGCACCGGTTCGGACGGCACCGGGATATTGCTGTGCCTGCTCGCGGCGATCGCCTGGGCGGTTGGAGTGATGGCCCAGAAGCCGGCGTTGCGCCGGCTCCCGGCGCTGCAGGTCACCGCGATGGCGTGCACTATCGGGGCGCTGGCTTGTCTGCCGTTCGCCGGGCAGATGGTCGCCGACACCCGCGGCGCTTCCCCGGGGGCGCTGGCCGGGCTGCTGTATCTGGGGCTGGTTCCGACCGCGGTGGCCTTCGGGACCTGGGCCTACGCGCTGTCGGCGATGACTGCCGGTCGCCTCGGCGTCACCACCTACCTGGTGCCGCCGCTGACGATCCTGGGCGCCTGGCCGCTGCTGGGCGAGGCGCCGCCGCCGCTCGCGCTGGCCGGCGGTGTCCTCGCGCTGCTCGGGGTCGCGCTCACCCGCCGACGGTGAACCCGGTCGGGCCGATCGTGCGGAACAATCGCGATGTGCTGACCGCCGACTCCCTCGCCCGGTTCGCCGCTGTGCTCGCCGACCGCAGCCGCGCCGGGATCTGTCTGGCGCTGTTGGACGGGCGCGCCTGGACCGCCGGCGAACTCGCCCGCCACGTCGGAGTGGCCCGCTCCACCGCCAGCGAGCACCTCACCGTGCTCGTCTCGGCTGGGCTGCTCGCCGAGGAACGCCAAGGCCGGCACCGCTACCTACGCCTCGCCGACCCCGACACCGCCCAGCTCGTCGAGGACCTCGCGGCCGCCGTCGGCGTACCAGGGCCGGCCGTCCTCGCTGCGCGCCGCCCGCGCCGCCGGCCAACTCGCCGCAGCCCGGACCTGCTACGACCACCTCGCCGGCGCCCTGGGCGTGAGGCTGTTCGACGCGCTCGTCGACGCCGAACTCATCAACACCCGCAACGGCCTGGCCCTCACCTCCGCCGGACGAGTCTGGTTCGCCGACCTCGCTGGAGCCGGCGCCCTGCACCCGAGCGGCACCCGACCGTTGGTGCGCACCTGTCTGGACTGGACCGAACGCCGCAGCCACCTCGGCGGCTCACTCGGCGCAGCCCTATGCCACCAGTTCTTGCAACGAGCCTGGATCACCCCAACCACACAGCACCGCGGCGTCACCGTCACCCCCACCGGCGCCCAAGCACTCGCCGACCGCCTCAACCTGGACCTGCAAGCGCTCCGCGAGCAGCCATCAGCAGTCGCAAGCGGCACCGACTATGTGCCGTAAGACGATCGGCTTACGGCCACGCTGACCCGGCTGTTGGGTCTGCCCGAGGTCCCGAGCAGCTTCCTGATTGATCTATTGGGCCCACGGTGCCGTCCGCGGTGGATGCGGTGAGACCGGGCGTGGTCGTGACCCACGCGGTGCCACCCTCGGGGCCGGTGTCGACGCATAGGAGCGAACCGGCGGGGACGTGGATCACTGATCCGGCGCCTAGGTCCGCACTGTCGTCGTCGACGGTGATGTGCAGTCGGCCTTCAAGTACAAGCAGGACCTCTTCGCGGCTGGGACGGTGGGCAACGCCAGCCAGGCCGGGTGGGACGGTCAGCTTCCAAGCACATAGCTCGGCGCTGCCTCGGCTGGGGTTGACGTAGGCGGCGAAGGTACTGCCGTGGGTGGCGAAATCGGTTGAGTCGGTGGGGGCGAATATGGGCATCGAATCTCCTAAGGTAGACAATTGACCTGACTATATTAGACAACCGTCTTGTCTGTCCATGGGAGACTGGCTCCATGGCCACGGACTGGCAGACCGCGACGGACACCCTCCGCGTCGCTGCTCAACTCGTCGACGGCATCCAAGCCGGGCTTGCCAAGCGGGGCTTCACCGATATCCGGCCGGTACATGGCTTCGCATTTGCCGCACTCTCTACAGGCGATATGACCGCGGGCCGTCTCGCCGGGGCGCTCGGAATCACCAAGCAAGCAGCGGCTCAACTGGTTGACCACCTCGTCAGCCATGGCTACCTCACCCGCAGACCCGATCCGTGCGACGGACGATCTCAGCTGCTCGTGCTCACCGACCGCGGCTACTCCTGCACCGCCGCAGCCGAGCAGTCCGCCGCCGAGGTCGTGGCCCGATGGCGAACTAGTATGCCCGCGCCAGTGTTCGCTGCACTAACTCAAGCGCTAGGAACTCTCGCCGAACCGGGCCGCCTCAGGCCAGCCTGGTAACTACCGGTCCGGTGAACCATCGGCTACTGACATGGCCCGCCGATGTCAGCGCGGACGCCTCGCTCAGCGGCCCGGAACTTCCGGCACCTCGTAGAGGCAGCTGCGGGTCGGTGCGTCGAGGTTGGCCATGTCGGCTGCTGCAGCGCGGCCCGCTGGCGAGGCGAAGGCCCGCTCGACGGCGTCCCAGTCCGGCCAGGTGACCTCCACGACCTGGTGGTACGCCGCCCCGCGGACCGACCGCGGCGCCCGGTGCACCGTGTAACCGAGGATGCCCGGCAGGCGAGCCGTCAGCGGCTGATGCACTTCGCGGTAGTGACGGTCGAACGCCGGCGGATCGCGTGGGATGTCGTAGGTGATGAGGAACCTGATCACGACCGCTGCTGCGGGTCCGGGGTGAGCACGGCCAGGACCGCCGGTCCAACGTGTTCGCTGGAGATCAGCGTCAGCTCGCGGCGACCACGGAACAATCCGCGACCGGCACCGAGGACGGTCGGGAAGGTCAGCAGCCGGTACTCCTGGACCAGCCCTTGATCTTCTAGCTCGGCCGCGACCGACAGGCTGCCGATCACCACGATGTCGGTGGTGGCGACCTCGCGTCGTACCCACTCGGCTAAGGGAGCGTCGATCGCGTGGGAGTGTGCCCACTCGGTCTCGTCCACGGGCCGGTGGGTGACAACGGCCTTGGTAGCGGCGTTCATCGCCTGGGAGAACGGGTCGTCGCGCTGTGGCCACAGGGTCCGGAACAGGTCCCAGGTGCGACGCCCGAACAGCAGCGTTCCGTGCTCGAGGATCGGGCCGAGACGGAACTTGTCGCCGGCGACCCCCTGCGGGCCGTGCCGCATGGCCCAGCCGCCGAACGGTGTCCCGTCCGAGCCGGCGGGGTCCTCAACGACGCCGTCGAGAGTGGTGAACGAGGTGACAATCAGGCGTCCCATAGCGGGCCGCTCCTTCCGTGAGATGCGACAAGTGGTCGCCACTACTACGGACGAGCGGACCGAAACTCATCGCGGCAGCGGAGACTGCTGTTCGAACAGCGCGAACAGCCGGTCGTCGCGGTAGACCAACACGTGGTCGATCGCCCCGCCCGCGTCGGCCGCGAATAGCTGCACCGTGTGCGGGACGCGGCGGCCGCCGTCGACGGCGTACAGCAGGAGGCCGGGCTGACCGCCGGCCAACACCCGAGTCGCCCAGTCGGTGCCGCGCCAGGCGAACAGGTGAGCCATGAAGTCGCGGTACTGCTCCACGCCGCGCGACCACGCCGGCACCGGCGGCATCTCCAGGACCACGTCGGCTGCCACCAGGGACACCAAAGTCTGCACGTCACCACCCTCGATCGCGGCGGCGTACCGCTCGACGCGGTCGGGGTCGACGGTCCCGGCCGTTGGTGCGCCGTCGCGCAGGGTGGCCCGCGCCCGCTGGAGGGCAGAGTTGACCGCGGGCACCGTGGTGTCGAGCACGGCCGCGGTTTCCGCGGCGGAGAAGCCGAGTACCTCGCGCAGCGTGAAGGCGCCGCGCTGGGTCGCGGGCAGCGACTGCAGCAGCGCGGTGATCGCGAACCGGACCCCACCGGAGCGCTCCGCAGCCTCCTCCACGACCGAGCCGCCGGACCAGCCGGCCGGCGCTGGCATCAGCCACGGCACATCCAGCGCCGGAACCAGCGGGGCCCCGACGTCGATCCCCGGCTCCTGCAGGTCCCGCGGCAGCGGCCGGCGCCCGGTCTCGCGGAGCCGATCGATGCAGACGTTACGGGCGATCCGGAAGCACCAGGTGCTCAGGCTGGACCGGGCCCCGTCGTACTGCCCGCGAGCGCGCCAAGCCCGCTCCAAGACGTCTTGCACGGCATCCTCAGCGTCGAATGGCGAGCCCAACATCTGGTAGCAGAACGACCTCAACCGGCCGCGCAGCCCCTCCAGCTGCTCCGCCGTGACCGCGCCCATGGGGCGATTCTGTCAGAGGAAACCAGCACCCAGCCCAAACGTCCGCATCAGGATCGGCTACCGGAACGCCGTGCGGATCCGTGTGGCATTCGTGGTCAATCAGTTGATGGAGTCCTCGATCGGCGTGAGACTGCCTCTGGGTTCAGGCGTGGGCGTGCTGTGGTCGGCGTGGTGGTGCAGCAGGCCAACGACGGCCACGGCGGCGGCGTAGATCAGTGCGGTCTGCATGCCGTCGGTGAAGGCGGCTTGGGCCTGGTGGGCGATCGTGGGGCCGAGCTGGGAGGCCATGGCCAGGGAGGATCGGGCGCGCTCGGCGACCGCTTCGGGCACCCCAGTCGGGTGCAGGTGGTGGCGGTAGGTCGACTGCAGCACGCTGCCCAGCACGGCGATCCCGAGCGCGCCACCGAGTTCGCGGGCGAGGTCGTTCATCGCCGAGCCCACCCCCTGCTGGGCCACGGGTAACCACGGTTCCACTGTTCCTCAACCCCGTGTACCCGCGTCGCCGCACGCTCGCATGGCGGTGGTTGCCCGGTATGTGGTCGTCCCCAACGGAAACCGGATGGGGAACATGCTCCACCACGACCGTGAAGCACGGATCTGAGACCGGGGGTGCTTATTCCGGGGCTGTCCACCAGTCGTCGGGAACCGGGTCGCAGTGCAGGGGTGCGGGGGTGCCGCCGTGACGGTCGGGCCGGCAGAGGTGGAACGGCCCGGTTTCGGCGTCCATCAGCACCGCCAGCTGACCGTCGCAGTGCACGGTCCACCAGGTGCTCATCGCCGGGCCGCCGTCGACGCGGGCGAACTCCCACGCCTCCCACAACGCCATCAACCGGCCGATAGCCTCGGCGTGCCGCCACCACTGCGGGCACCACCCAAACCCACGGCCCGCACCGGGCATCTTGCGGGCAATGATCGGCCCCAGGAAGTCGACGACGAACGCCTCCAATGTGGCATGCGCCGGTTTCCGCGGCGG